>QQTW01002489.1_pt1 | contig 13405 bp, 14 predicted proteins | sample 1904831 | NCBI WGS metagenome assembly QQTW01 (sample SAMN09435610, study PRJNA476489) | Subsurface metagenome, whole genome shotgun sequencing project. | reverse complement strand
GTTTTACCACAAATTTCTGGTTATTACCCGGCTTGCTCTTATTTGGGTTAGCGGTGGGCGTGCTGGCGGAATACTTCTTCTTGCTTGCCTAGCATGTACGTATCGTGTACTACTACTACCTGGTCTTTGTCGTAACCTACTTTCTTGTTCTGGATATAATTCAACTGCTGGTATACGACCGTGGTGCCAATCATTAAAGCTACCGAGATAAAAAATTGAAATACCACTAAGCCGCTGCGTAAGCTTAAACTTTCCCTACCCGCCGTGAGGGCGCCTTTTAAAACTTTCACCGGCTGAAAGGACGACAGGAAAAAAGCCGGGTAGCTGCCCGCCAGCACGCCCACCGCTAACCCAAATAAGAGCAAGCCGGGTAATAACCAGAAATTTGTGGTAAAACCAAGGCTTAGTTCTTTACCCGATAAATCGTTAAAAACCGGCAAAGCCAAATACACCAATAGTAAAGCTACGATTAAAGCTATGGCGCTCAGCAAAATAGATTCGAGCAGAAATTGCTGGATTAATTCTTTTTTTACCGAACCCAACACTTTGCGAATGCCTACTTCGCGGGCCCGCTTAGAAGCGCCCGCCGTAGATAAGTTCATGAAGTTAATGGCCGCAATGAGTAACATAAACACCGCAATAGCGCCAAAAATATACACGTACCGGATATCGCCGCCCGGCTCCAGGTCGTTGGTTAAATTTGAACGCAAATGAATATCGGTGATGGGTTGCAGAAACAAGCCCACATCGTCGCCTTTTTCCCGGAATTGTTGCAGGGTCATGCCCATGGCTTTCTGCACTTCAGGACCCATGTATTTTTCAATTGCCTGCGGCAACTTGGCTTCCAGTTGTTTATAGTCGTAACCGGGGCGCAAAACCAAATAGGTATTAAAATTATTGCTCATCCAGGTGGTTTGCTTGGCTTCTTCTAAACCAGCCATAGACGCAAGTATATTAAAATGAAAATGCGAATTGGCGGGTATTTTATCGATAACGCCGGTTACTTTGTAGCTGGTTTTTTCGTTTTTAAACAGCAGTATTTTGCCCATGGGGTTTTCGTTGCCGAAATATTTCTGCGCGGTGGCCCGTGTAATTACTACGGTATTGGGTTCCCGCAAGGCCGTTTTAACATCGCCCTGGACTAAAGGCAGCGTAAACACCTGAAAAAAATTCGCATCGGCGTAGGCAAACTTATCTTCCTTGAAAGTATTGTTTTTATACGAAATAATGGGAGCACTATTTACCCGTACCCGGGTGGCTTCTTCCACTTCGGGATAATCTCGCCGGAGGGTTTCGCCGGTGGGGGCCGAGGCCGTGGGCGTTTCCATGGTTTCTCCGTTGAGGGTAACTTTAAAAATGATGCGCACGATGCGGTCGGCCTTTTTGTTAAACCGGTCGTAGCTGAGTTCATCGGCCACAAACAACATAATTACCAAACAGGTAGCAATGCCAATAGCCAAACCAAAAATATTAATGGCCGAGAAAGCTTTGTTGCGCCACAAGTTGCGCAGAGCGATTTTAAAGTAATTCTGGAACATAGGTTTAGTCAATAGTTACTAGTCGATAGTCCACAGATTATAATGGTGGAAGATTAACCGGATTAAAAAATTAATGTATCATCTATTCAAAAGATATGGCCGCAAAATCTACCTTCCTGGTAATTTTCAAATCCCATAAATCGTGGTTCAGACTACTCGTTCCGCAACGCGTTTACGGGGTTAGCTACTGCCGCTTTAATAGCCTGGAAACTCACGGTGCATAAGGCTACTACCAAGGCCGCTCCGCCCGCCAGGGCAAATACGCCCCAGCCTAAATTGATGCGGTAAGCAAAATTCTGGAGCCATTGGTACATGGCATAACCGGCCAACGGCCAGGCAATCAGGTTAGCCAGCACTACTAATTTTAAAAAATCGCGGGAAAGTAAAGCCACCACGTTAAACACCGTAGCGCCTAGTACCTTGCGGATGCCAATTTCTTTGGTGCGCTGCTCGGCGGTAAAAGTAGCCAGACCAAACAAGCCCAGGCACGCCACAAAAATGGTAAGCCCGGCAAAAACGCCCAATATTTTACCAATTTTTTGCTCGGCCTGGTACGTTTGTTTAAAGTGCTCGTCCAGGAAAGCATAATCAAAAGAATCTTCGGCGTTTAGGGCGTGCCATTGTTTGCGGGCAGTGGCCAGCAGAACGGCCATATCCGGCGTATTTGTTTTAACAATTAAAGTACCGCCATTTTTACCCAGCGTCATTACCAGCGGCGAAATAGGCTCGTGAAACGATTTAAAATGAAAATCTTTAATTATTCCGATAACGCGGTAAGTCGTTTTTACGCCTTCGTTATTGGCGTAGGTAATCGTGTGGCCCAACGCTTTTTTACCCCAGCCAAAGGCTTTGGCAGCTTTTTCGTTTACAATTATGCCCGACGAATCTGTGGCCATGGTCGGCGAAAAATTACGGCCCGCCACCAGCTTCATGCCCAGCGTAGGAATGTATTGCTCATCTACCTCGTACCGCAGCGTTTTAATTAATTGCGAGGTGTGGGCATCGGGGTAAACTGTGTAGTTATTATTATAGCTCGGGCCCGCTGGTAAGTAACCCGACGAACTAACGCTGACTACCCGCGCATCTTGTCGCAGCTGCTGCCGGAAAAAGGCGGCCTTTTTTCCTAAGGCATACTCCGGAAATAACAATACCTGGTTGCGGTTGTAACCCAATTCTTTGCTTTGCATGTACCGTAATTGCCGGTACACGACCGTGGTGCTCACCAAAAGCCCAATCGAGATAAAAAATTGAAAAACGACCAGGCCGCTGCGCAAATTCCAGCTTTGTTTACCAGAAGTAAAACGGCCTTTTAATACTGCTACAGGCCGGAACGAAGACAAGAAAAACGCCGGGTAACTGCCCGCTAAAACCCCCACGAATAAGCCAAAGAACACTAAACCGGGGAGCAACCAGGCATTAGCGAAAAAATTAAGAGTTAGCGCCGTACCGGCCAGATTATTGAAAAACGGCAAAGCCAGGTACACCATCCCAATAGCCACCACCAGCCCAATACCGGCCAATAAAATAGATTCTGTTAAAAACTGGCTGATTAATTCTTTTTTCACGGAACCCAACACTTTTCGGATGCCTACTTCTTTAGCCCGTTTAGAAGCAATGGCCGTAGAAAGATTCATAAAATTAATGGCCGCAATCAGCAACATCATTACCGCTACCGCGCCAAAAACAGCGAGGTACTGCCTGTTGCTGTTTTTTCCCAGTTCGCCTTTCAGGTGAGAATTCAGGTGAATGCTGGTGAGCGGTTGCAGAAACAAACCTAAATCGTTGCCATTTTGCCGGAACTGGGCCAGGCTCATGCCCATGGCTTGCAGTAATTGCGGCCCCATGTACTTTTCTACTACCTGGGGCAATTTAGCCTCGAGTTGTTTATAGTTGTAACCCGGGCGCAAAACCAAATAGGTATAAAATTCGGAGGTCATCCAGGAGGGCGATTTAGCCTCCGGAAAACTGGCCATGGAGGCAAAAACATCAAAATGAAAGTGCGCATTGGCGGGCACTTCTTCTATTACCCCGGTTATTTTAAACGAAGCATTAAAATCTTTAAAATAAAGTACTTTGCCCATCGGATCAACTTTACCAAAAAACTTTTGGGCTACTTTCCGGGAAATTACAATGCTGTTGGGCTGGGTTAAAGCGGTTCTGGAATCACCCTGCACCAAAGGCAGCGTAAACACCTGAAAGAAATTAGCATCCACGAAGGCAAAGGCATTTTCCCGGAAAGATTTATTTCCGTAAACAATCCGCGGCGAACCATAATGGCGCAGGCGGGTAGCTTCCTGTACTTCGGGGTAGTCGGCCAGCAGGGTTTGGGCCACGGGCGGCATTACGTGGGCTTCTTCCATGTTCTCGTTCTGAATAGAACCCCGGAATATGACGCGCACCAGGCGGTCGGCTTTGGTATTAAAACGGTCGTAGCTGTATTCGTGCTGCACAAACAACACAATCAGCAAGCAGGTAGCCATGCCCAGGGCCAAACCCAATATATTAATGGCCGAGAAAGCCTTGTGCCGCCGCAAGTTGCGTAACGCTATTACAAAATAATTTCGAAACATGGCGTATGGGTAAGAGCAGAAACAAGATTTGGGTGGTAAAAGCCCGGGAGCGATCCAATTAATTGGTGCCCCCGGTTTAACCCTACCTGACAGAATACAAGGAAGAAAAATGCCAAACTGCTATAGATTTAAAAATCAAGCAATTACAACAACATATCAAAGAAACAATGCCGAAAAAATGTCCGGTTTTGATACAGATCTCGTTCGTTTTTAGAACAAGTTTTATTTTGTCCGGAATAGACAGAATTTAATATCCAATAGTAGAAAATAGCCATTATGGATTGAAAAAGCCTTTTCTACGGTAGTTCTTTAGAGCCGGTTCCCGCCTCCATACTCGGGTGCTATCTAGTTTGACAAGTAACCAGTTTGCCTCGTGGCCGGCGGGCCCCGTTTGGCTCTTCCGCACTGGCTAGTCTTCCTTTCCTCCTTACGTCGGAATACTGCTTTGCAGTACCGGAACCCTAGCAGGTGCTCCACAGCCAAACTGATGTCTTCTTCTTGTAGCTGCTGCTTACCTGGGCATCTGGCAAATAAGATGAGGAGTTGTGAAATATAGATTCACTAATTATAATCAATTACGAGAATCAACGGAAATAAATTTTTTGGTTCTGTTTCTCGCTCAACATAGCGTAGAGGAAGTTTACTCAAGGTAATCTCCAGGAAAGTATCCAAAGTAAAAGCGGTAGCTAAGAGCAGATAACACCAGTTTGGCTGTGGAGCACCTGCCAGGGCAGGGTTCCGGTGTGGCATAGCCACATTCCGCAGCGAAGCGAGGAAAGAGAGGCTGGCAAGTGCGGAAGAGCCAAACGAGGCCCGTCGGCCACGAGGCAAAACTTGAAAGTAGCCAGCTAGATAGCACCAATCCATGGAGACTTGAAAAGGCTCCAAAGAAAAACTGTAGAGTTTTAAGGTAAATCTTTTTCCTTATGACTCAGCAAGGCTTATGGTAGCTTATTGATACGATAGGATGTAACAGGTGCATAAAATATGCTCTTATATTTTGAGCTATTTCTTCTATTTGGTCCATTATTAATAGACATAGAACAAGAATCCTGAAAAAGCCCGCTACTCTTTAATTAGGGCAAAGCAGCGTTAATAGCCTTGTTAAAACACCCATTGAGCATTTTTTTTTATTTTTGATTTATTTACTCATCATTCAACCCCTTGCCCAGGAGAATGTGCGGGCTCCATTTTTCAACCCGGGCTGCCCGTGTTTTTGCTTGTTTAGGTGCCGCAAAATAAAGCAAATAGGCTCTTTGCCGCCCGGGGGTTAAGGCCTCGAAAGCCGTTTTTAGGGCGGGAGTTTGTTCTAATTTATTTTCAAATTCTTCCGGCATCAAGAACTCGGGCGTCTTTTTTAATTCCACTTTTAAGCCGGCTTTTTCCACTTCTATGGCTTCGTAAATATACGCTTTCAGGATAGGCGTGAGTTCTCTAATTTCTTGCACCTGCGTAAACCGAAGTTGGCGGGCCGCTTGCACATTTTCGGTTTGTTGCACTAAAAGGCCCGGAGAATCTTGTAACAAAGCTCCTTTAAAAAACAATACCGCGCAGTATTTTTTAAATACATGAATTAAAACCAGGTTCTTTTTCTCAAAGAGGTAACAGGGCACTCCCCATTTCAATTCTTCAGTTAGCCCACAGTTCAGAATAATGGCTCTTAACTGCTCCAGTTCTGGCTGCCACCTCTTATTTTTTAAAAAATAAAAATCAACCTTTGGGTTCATCGCTATCAGTAGTGAGGTAGATTTTTTAAATGTACAGGTAGTTGGTCAGCTATTTCTCAGACCCAGAGTGCGCCCCGAAATCCCCGGGCGGCGTAGTAAGAATCGGCTCCGTTATGGTAGGTAAAAACCTGGTTGTACCGGCGATCGCAAAAGAGGGCGCCGCCCAATTTGCGAATAGCCGCCGGTGTTTTTACCCAACTCGATGTTTTTGTATCGAAATTACCCAGTAGCTGCAATTCGCGGTATTGCTCTTCCGATAAAAGTTCGATGCACATCTCCGCGGCCATTGCGATAGCGCTATTTTCGGGTTTATTGGCTTTTCTTGCTTCCAGGGCTTCATGGTCGTAACAAACACTGCGGCGACCCTGCGGACTTTCGACGGAACAATCATAGAACAGGTATTCGTCCGTTTTTTCGTCATACCCCACCACATCCGGCTCTCCGCCCGTCTTTTCCATTTCGTGCAGCGACCACAGCTTTTCCGGGTTAGCTTCCAGCTTGGCCTGTACTTTATCCCATTCTATACCGGAGTGGCGCAACTTGTTTTTCTCAAACCGGGCTTTTAGCGTGCTGAGTAACGTTTCTTGTTGTTCCTGCAGCAACTCTTTTTCATAGTTAAAGTTGTTCATCTTTTTAAATTTAGATCGGTTTAATAGGTTTAGACAGCGTATGCCCGGCCATGATTTTTCTATCTGCCGGTCGGAAATACCAGGATATTACCGTTAGAACCAGTAGCAGCAGGGGCGGGAATAAGTTGTTGATAGGATTACCCGTGGCAATATGCGATAGAACGGCCCCCGACATGGCAAAGAAAAAGCCGGCATATGCCCATTCTTTTGTTAAAGGGAATTTAGGCACCAGCACCGCGACAACGGCCAGGATCTTCCAAATGCCCAGGATAGTTAGCAAGTACTCCGGATAGCCCAAATGCGTAAAGTTCTGAACTTCTTCCTCTGCTTTTATTACCTGTACCAGTCCGGTGGAGATCATGCCCAAGGCCAGCCAGCCGGTCGAAATCCAATAAATAATTTTAGCTCTCCGGCTCATAAATAACACCTTTTAATTGGCTTACCACGTCTTGCAACCGGTTATGCGCCAGGTTAATACCTTGGGCAAAAGGCAAGGCCAGCAGCTGGTTCCGGAAGGCCACTGATTTATACACGATATGCATGGTCAACTGGCTGGTGGTGTCGGTGAGTTTTTCAAATTCCAGGAATTCTAATTGCACCGGATAGGGCGTATTTTCCATTTTAAAGGTCCGGGTAATTTTCTGGTTCGGCACAAACTCGTGAATGACGCCAGTAAACCCGTGTTTATTTCCTTTCGGATCGGTAGTTTCAAAATGGTAGCTGCCGTGCATTTTGTTCTCTAATTTCAGCACCTTGGTTCCCATCCATTGCTCCACAATACCGGGCTCTACATACGCCGTAAAAAGCAACTCCCGAGGCAAATGGAATTCCCGGGTTATTACTAACTCCTGCTGGTTGTCTTCAGTCTTAATTTTTGTTTTTAGCTCCATTTGAGTAGTTGTTCATTATTCGTTATTTGATAATCAGGCCTATTGAGCGGGTTTGTATTGCTTCATGATGGCTTCGAGTTTATTAAACCGGTCGTCCCACATTTGGCGGAAGGGCTCAATAAAGTCGGCTATTTCTTTCATTTTTTTGGCGTTCAGGTGATAGTGAATTTCCCGGCCATTTTGTTCTTGTTTCAGCAATTCGCATGCGGTTAATATTTGCAGGTGCTTGGAAACGGTAGGCCGGGCGGTATCAAAGTTGGCCGCTATGGCTCCCGCGGTCATGGATTGGGTAGCCACTAAGAGCAGGATCGCCCGTCGGGTTGGGTCGGCTATGGCTTGGAAAACATCTCTTCTTAAATTCATTGCGTAGCTATTTGACTACAAATATATGCGTAGTTATTTAACTACATAATTATTTTTAAATTATTTTGGAGGGTAAGACGAAATAGCGGGATTTAGAATTGTAATGCCTACCAATGCTGTAGTGCAGCGAGCGTTTTAGCAAAAACCGATTTAATGGTTATAAAGATTTTTAATTCACCCTGTTATCTAAACTGCTTCGGTTTTAGTTGTTGCGCGGCCAACTCGGCTATTTCGGCAATGCGTTTTTGTCTGGTGTCGGGTCGTTTGGCCAGCACGAGCCATTGCAACATGCCTTTCTTAACTGACTTGCTTAATTTTAAAAAATACTCTTCCGCGCCTGGTTGTGTTGTCAATGCTTCTGCCAGGTCTTCGGGTATTTTTAATTCTTCTACCTCGTCCAGAATGGTCCAGGAACCGTTTTGCTTGGCCTTGCTAATGCTTTCATAACCGGCGGGCATTAGCAGATTATCACTTATCAGGCGTTGTATTTTGCCTTTGTTTATCCGGGACCAGACGCTTTTTGGTTTCCGCTGGCAGAAAAACTGCATGGCTGCGCCATTACCCAACGATTTTTTGGTGCTATCGATCCAGCCAAAACAAAGGGCTTCGTCTACTGCTTCCTGGTAAGTTACCGTAGGCACATCCGATTGCCTGCTGTAATAAATAAGCCAAACCGATTGCTTGGTTCGATGATTCTCAGTTAACCATTGCCGCCACTCGGGCCGGCTAGTCGGGCAAAAAGTTTCTATTTCGTTATTCATCTTGCACCTTTTCTATGGCAGGGCTACTAAAATAATACTTACCAGAAAAATGCCTATTAGATGATAGGTTCCGCTTATTATGCCGTAAAGAATAGGACGGGGAATATTCGGGTTAATGGCAATATTAACGGTATTGGCAAACAAATAACCTACTCCCACTAGCACCGAAAACCCCAAGACTTGGTTAAAAGATTGAATATGCAGGGCATAAATCAACAGGGCACTGGCTACGGTAATCACGAAAGAACAAAGCGCCGGCCCAATTATAAAAATCAGTTGGTTAGGTAAAGTCTCGTTGGCCTTACCTAAAGAAATTTTGTATTGCTTCTGGAAAAATAAAGTGAACCATAAAGCGCCGAGTACGAAATACACTACAAAAGCGAGCAAAACGCTCAGCCAATTTAAATTTGCTAATAGACTAATCATCCGGTTAATTTTTAAATTTATTTATAATACAAATCTAAATTAGCCGAATGACAGCCTTATGTCAGGGGTAGAAAAAGAAATTAATGGTAGCGATCGAAATATTCTTGTAAGGTCATTTGGTGCGGCGTAAATTTTTCGCTGAGAATTTCCAGTCTACGAATCCGGTCTAGCCGGAAGTAGCGAAAATCTTTACGTAACCGGCACCATGCCACCAACAACCAATTTTCCTGGGTGCTCAACAGGGCAAAGGCTTCAATTAACCGACTCGACGACTGATTCGCTTCGTTGGTGTATTCCATTCGGGCGAGATAAAAATTGGTAAGCGCAAATTGTAAATCGGATAAATAGGTGCTGTTTCTTTCCCGGTTAATGTTCTGGTCAAAGCGGGTCCGGTCGGCCAGTAGGTTGGCTTTATCTTTTATCGAGTGCCCCAATACGGCTTTTATTTTGTTGATGGCTTCGGAATAGTCTTTCACTAAAGAAGCATCTTTGTTTTTTAAAACTAATTGCTCCGCCAGAATTAAGGCGTTGGCTTGGCTTTCCGTAAACATTACGGGCGGAATCCGGTAACCTTCCATTAAGGTATAACCTTTTCCATCTTCGGTTAAAACGGGTACGCCGGCTTGTTCTAAGGCTTTTATGTCGCGGTAAATGGTGCGGATACTCACCGAAAAGCGGTGAGCTAATTCAGGGGCCGTTAAAAGTCGTTTGGTTTGTAATTGGGTTAAAATGGCCGTGAGCCGCGAAAGTCGTTTGGTATCATTGCCATCCATGATTGCGGCTTGTAAGAGTAAATTTTTAAATTTTTACCCAGGTTAGGGGTTTAGCCGGCAAGGTACCAATTTTGGCTTTAGGAAGAGCCATGGTTTTACCTTAACCCAAGTAACGAAGGTGTATCTTTAACCCGCATAATACGCACCAGTTATTGCTGCAAAGCAAGGAATAACTGGTGCGTATGTTTCGCTATTTACCGCAGCTACCTGAATCATAAATGCGAGGCCTTAAGTGCTCCTTACTCTGTAGCAATACCCGGTTACAGGCCGTTTTTTTACCAAGGGCTTATTTCGGTTCCGTCTTCGATATCGTTGCTGAAGAATTTTCCGGTGGGTGCGTTCTCGTCGGTTAAGGTATGTTTCACAATAAATGCGGCGGCACTTTCTACGGTGCCAGGTCCGCTGTGATGGTTGAAATCGGTGGCCGTGTAGCCGGGATCAATCGCGTTTACTTTAAAGGGAAAGTCTTTTAGTTCGTACGCCAACAAAATGGTAAAGGCGTTTAAAGCGGCTTTAGACGGTACGTAGCTGGCCAATTTTGCGTGGTAGTATTTCCAAGTCGGGTCGCTGTGTAAATGTAAAGAACCCAGTCCGGAAGTAATATTGCTGATTCTCGGGCTCTCGGACTTTTTAAGCAAATCCAGAAAAATCTGGGTAACGTTAATGGCCCCGAAATAATTGGTTTCAAATACTTGCCGGATTTCGTCCACGGGAGTATCCAGGGCACTTTCCGGAAACCCGCGGCTGATGCCGGCATTGTTGATCAGAATATCCAGTTTGCCTTGCTCCTTTTCTATCGTGTTTTTGGCCGCCAAAATAGTAGCGGGTTTGGTAACGTCAATGGCAATGGCTTTGATGTTCTGAAAACCGCTTTGGCTTAATTCTTCCACAATAGCCTGGCCTTTGTTTAGGTCGCGGCTGCCTAAATAAACGAATAGGCCTTTTTGGGAAAGTTGTTTAACGGTTTCCAGGCCAATGCTTCGGTTGGCTCCGGTAATTAATACAGTTTGCATGTTTCTTCTTTTTTAGTGAACGGTACAAAGTTGCTCCGAAGAAACCAGAATCTTTTTGCCATTTGGCAAAAAGAGGTTTAGCGGATGTTTTTCCGGATGCGGCTAAGCGAAGATTGGGTAATGCCCAAATAAGAAGCTAAATAAGCCAACGGAATCCGGTTAACCAGGGTGGGATATTTTTGCATAAACTGCAGGTAACGGGTGGTGGCGTCTTCGGCCACTAAGGGGCTAATCCGTTCTATTTTTAGGAGTAAGGCTTTGGAAGTAATTTTATGCACAATCGCGTCCCAACCAATAATGGTATTTAGCAAATCCTGCCAATCTAATTTCGAAAAAACAATAAGCCGGCAGTCGGTTACGGCTTGCACATAAGCTGTAGACGGCAGGTTATTGTCGAAACTGGCTAAATCCACCACGATGTTGTTTTCATCAACAAAATACTTGGTAATTTCTTCGCCTTTGTGGTTGTAATAACAAACCCGGATAACGCCTTCTATTAAAAAACCAAATTGCCGGGCCACGTGGCCCGCTTGTAAAAAATACGCTTCTTTTGGCAGGTGTAACTCCGTGGTTTTACTCGTGACCAAGGCGATCTGCTCCGGGTTTAAATTGCCAAATTGTAAGACGTAGGCTAGTAATTCTTTCATGCCTACAAGTTAGGCAAAGCTATTTTTAAAAATTTTGTCATTTGGCAAAAAGGGTGATGCGTTGTTGTAAGCTGATGGGTAACGTTTAGTGCATAAAGCGAGCGGGGCTTGGCCGAAGCTTGGCTTATGCCCCATGTTGGGGAGCTTTTCTTACTTTAACTTGTTCACGTGAATTTCTAGAAATCCAATACCGGTATTTCCTATTTGTTCCAAATACCCTTCTTTTATCAGGAAGGCTGTTTGGGTAATGTAGCTATTTTGCTTCGGGTTATCCGTGGCGGCAATAAAAAGGGTATCCGATTTAAGGACATAAGTTCCGGCTGATTTTACTTCTCTTAAAACACCTATTTCATAGGTATTATCTTCATAAAGCTTTAGGAGTATACCCCCAATAGGTGCTTCTCTAGAAGCCACTAAAACTTCTTTCTTGTTTTTAGAATTATAAGAGAAGAACATCTCTTCAGCAACTATAAGTAAAAACAATGATAAAGCTCCAGTGGCAAAAGATATTGCAGCATTTTTTAATCTTGCTTTTCTCCTTTTTATTAAATAGCCTAATAGGAATACTCCCGTTAGCAGAAGACTAACTGCCGTTATAAATATTACTATTATTATAGCTATCTCCATATTTTAAGTTTACCTCAACGGGCTGCGGCTAAAATGCGTTTTAATGCTTTTTAGCTTATATTGGCATACGTTTTTTAGAATTTTTCTACTAGTCTTGGAAATCTGTCCTTTAACTCGTTTAATGAAATGTATTGCCCAGACATTCTGTAATTTCCAAAGTCATAACTTACTTCAGTTGTAACATCTCTTGGTAATTTTAAGCCTGAGTTTGGACCATGCTTTAATTCAAATGCATCATCCGCCACAACCATAAGTCTTTCTCCTTCATATGATGCCTGCACTTCATCAGCAAGTTGGTCAGGGTTAGTTAATGTCATATTGTAGAAATCATTTCCATTTGAAACTATCCAAAACCTAAAATAAATAAAGCCATCAGTAGAAAGGTATTCATCAAATAAGATTTGATAAAATGCTTTTACCTTGTAATCCCATAATCTAATAACCTTTTCTTTAAGAGTAGCCTCGAAACCAATTATTTCTTCATTAGACAAAGAAGCCAGCCGATGGATCAGAAAACTCATTTGGGCATCAAAGTTACTTGGGTGCTTTGCTTTTGACTCTCCTATCAATGCCCAAAATAGTTCGTCATTCATTTTAACTGAATCCGGAAATGTTCGCGGGGACTCCTTGAACCGTTGGGTAGCTAATTTCCGGAATGAGTTCTCTTGGTCATTAATAAATTTATAGTTGATGTATTTATATCCAATAAATAATCCAGTTGCTATGATGCCAATAACGATGAGAAAATATTTCATGTTTTAAAAATGCCAGCTCGCGGATAAATGGAAGTATTTTGTATATCTAACACCTGTTTGCTTTTTAAGCGTAACTGGCTAAACAAATACAATATACAAAAATAAATATATAACAGAAGATACTATTATTAACGATGGTAAACTTTGGCAAACTCCTGGGCAAATTCTGTAAACTTAACTTTACCCAAAGAAGGCTGGTACCGGTAATAATCTTCGTATAGCAATCCACTCCGCTGACTGGCCTACATAGCTACCATACCCTGCGCAATTACAGGATTCACGCCGGCATGTAACATACCGTTTAATAGTTGCTCATCCGGAATAACGTGCCATTTTAAATCGGGGCGTCCGATTGCTTTGCCTAAAACTCTGGCTATTTCGTTCGGTGAGACTTCATCACTAGCGATGTAACGAATTGTTCGGCCGGCGAAAGGCTTTTCCATTTCTTCGGCAATAACGCTGGCAATGTCCAGGGGAGATACCCAAGGTTCTTTTGCATCTCCGCCGTAATTGGATATAATAGAGGCTTGCGTCTTAATCGTCTGCATCGACCGGAAAAGATTGGTATAGAAACATACTGGGCGCATAAATTTTATAGCAACATCCGGAGGGAGTTGCCCCAGAATCTGCTCCACATCATAATGCACCGAGAGCGAACCGTAACTGGTTGGGCGATGGGCACCCAC
>QQTW01002488.1_pt1 | contig 13406 bp, 13 predicted proteins | sample 1904831 | NCBI WGS metagenome assembly QQTW01 (sample SAMN09435610, study PRJNA476489) | Subsurface metagenome, whole genome shotgun sequencing project. | reverse complement strand
TTACTTTAGTATTCCAAGTAAAAAAGTGACCAAACTTTTTGGAGAAAGCACCTCAATGATGGTCACGACTTCCTCGCTTTCCACGACACGAATTTCTAAGTATGCCTCTGTCAGAATCTCCGGTAAAGGGAGCAACACCTCGATCGGCTCGGTTGTTGGGGCAACCGCGAGATTAGATTCAGTCGATCGCGCTAAAGAAAGCGAACTTTGCACCGAGATATCGAGTACACCCACAAGCAGCGCCGTATCTCCATTCACCTCGTACACGCGCTCCTCGATCGCCACAATGTATTTCGGGCGAAGCTTAGGGGCGAGGTCATTGGCGATCGCCGTAATTAACCGATGGTGGATTCCCGCCCACAGGGAAGGATGCTCTAGATAGGGATTCATACCGGGAAAGGGAGAAAGCATAAGTAAAACTCCTAACGCGCATGACTCATCGGCAACCTACCTACTCTCTATTTTAAGTCCCTAACCTTATATGAAACGGTTGAACAATGTTTCCTCAGCTAGTACTAATGCATTAACGCAGGTGTGCGATAGCGAAGCGCTGCCGCCTTGCGGCGGATCGCTTTTTAACACCACAAATTTTCTTTACTCAACAACTAGAATCTCATCCAAGTTATTAATCACCACATCCGCACCGCGAACATTATCTACTCTACCTACCCAAGTAATCCCCACACAACCCGCAGCACGAGCATTTTTTGCCATTTGCATATCACCAATCGAATCACCAACCATCAAAGTTACGCTTGGTTCAACTCCCAATCGTTCGCAAGCTAGTAAAAACAACTTTGGATTGGGTTTATTCAACCCTCCATCAACACCCATTCGCAATTGCAGATAACTACCTAACCCATGTACCTTGACAAAATGCTCAACTTCAGCAGTAGTTGCTGCCGAAAGAATACCCAGCTTCAAACCAGCGGACGATAAACTCTTCAACAATTCCAAACTGCCAGCAAACATCGGTGAAGCTGTTTCTCCTAGATATTTCTCTGCTTCATCTAAAGCTTTACGGGCAATTTGCAACGACTCAAACCAACTTTTCCCACTTTCTGCAATATACCCAGCTGTCGCAATTTCGGTTTCATGACGACTCGCTACCGCCATCATTCCCGCAGGGTCAATACTATCGCCATTCACACCATACGCCATCAACAGCGGTTCGCCAGTACCCGGAATCTGCGCGTCAACCATCCTAGCACTACGTTGGGCGTGCGATCGCAAAAATGTTTCTGAGTCTTCCAAAGTCCCATTTTTATCGAACAAAATCGCCTGAATATTACTAAAAGTCTTATTTCTACACTTAATAGTTACCATTGCACACCTAAAAAACTTCAAAGCCGGGAGTCGGGAGTCGGGAAGTAGAGGGAGCAGGAGAAGATTAATTAATAACTCCTAACTCTTAACTCCTAACTCTTTCCCCTTCCCTAATTTTCATAAAAAAAAGGGGTTTCCCCCTTTCACAAATCTTATTAATTATTAATTATTCTCCAGCAATAGCGACTGGAATTTCTTCCTCAACCGCAGATGGAATTTCTTCTTCAGGTGCAACAGCTTCCTCCATTGCCGATGGAATATCTTCCTCAGGTGCAACAGCTTCCTCCATTGCCGATGGAATATCTTCTTCTGCTATAGCTTCATCAACAGATGCAACTGCAACGCCACCACCTTGCTGTTTTGCAAGCAATTGTTCGCGGTACTTAGCAGCCATTTCTTCGGCTTTATCATAAACCAAATCCCGGTTCTTAATCATGTCACCAGGTTCGGGTTCGAGTTGCTTAGTAGATAGCGAAATCCGTCCGCGTTCCGCATCCAAATCAATAATCATTACTTTAACTTCGTCATTAACATTAAATACGCTATGGGGCGTATCGATATGCTCGTGCGAAATTTCCGAGATGTGTAACAAACCGCTGACTCCACCGATATCGATAAACGCACCGTAGGGTTTGATACCGCGTACTGTACCGATAACGACTTCGCCAACTTCGAGACGATTCATCTTACGTTCAACCAACGCACGACGATGCGAAAGCACTAAACGGTTGCGTTCTTCATCGACTTCGAGGAATTTTAACGGTAGATCTTCACCTACCAATTCTTCTTTTGGTTTGCGGGTGCTGATGTGCGAACCGGGAATAAAGCCGCGCAATCCTTCGATGCGTACCAGCGCACCACCTCGGTTGGTTGCAAATACTCCAGAACGAACGGTAGCGTCTTCAGCTTGTAGCTGACGTACCCGTTCCCAAGCTCGCATATACTCGATCCGACGAATCGAAAGGGTCAATTGCCCATCTTCGTTTTCATCGGTGAGAATAAAAAATTCTCTTGTTTCGTTTGATTGTAAAACTTCTTCCGGGGCATCCACCCGGTTAATTGACATTTCCTGAATAGGTATATATGCTGCCGTTTTAGCACCTATGTCAATCAGAGCGCCGCGTGGCTCGATACTGAAAACTGTACCGGGTACGACATCTCCAGGGCTGAAGTGATAATCGTATTTGTCTAATAATGCGGCGAAATCGTCGTGGGTAAATCCTATTTCAGCAGTTGCGGTTGATTTCTGATTGACCATGCTAAGTTTTTCCTGGTTGAGTCTCCGTAATTGTTTTTGCCTCCTAGCGATGTACATGCAAGCGCCTGCCAAACAGTCCACACCTACATCTTTTTCATCCTAGCGCAGAAAAGTTGATTGAGAATACACATCAACTTACAAATATCCAACTATATCAGATATTAAGCTGTAATTATCAATCTATTAATAAATATAGCTGTAGCCAAAGCTGTTAGGACAAGAACCGCGATTCCCGCTCGCGATGCCGAAGGCGACCACTTCGTGGTATCGCGCTCGCGAATCGCCCGCGTCCGCGTGTGAGTTAACAGTGTCCTTAGCTGCCTATCCGTTGCTATAGTTGTTGACATTCACGAAGCTTTATACCTAGATAATTTTACGCTTTTAATTTTAAACGTTCTTTCTTAAGCCTTTAAAACGAAACAACCGCTAGTACCGTTATTGGTAGTAGCGGCTTCAATTTAAAGATAGTGGAACTTAATCTTCTTTCTTAGTTTGAATGCGAGGGGGTTCGCGGAATGCGATCGCAAAGAAAATAGTTCCCAATGCCAAAGTCAGAACCAAAATGTAAGCAACGGCTTCCATATCAAAGCTTCCTACTTAATTAAAGCTAGTAATGTTAGTGTAACAAGCTACGAAAAAAAAGGTGAGATAAAGGATGAATCACAGTTCATCCTTTATCCTTATCTACACAGCTTCCTTACGGCGGGTTGATTTATCACCCACTTTCTGGAATCGACCCCATTCGACCTGCTCTTCCAAATCGGCATCAACACCAGCAAATACGTCTCGGTAAATTGTCCGAGACCCGTGCCAAATATGACCAAAGAAGAACAAGAGAGCGAAGACTGCATGTCCGAAAGTAAACCAACCGCGAGGACTGGTGCGGAATACACCGTCCGAATTCAATGTTTCGCGGTCAAAGTCAAATATCTCGCCACCTTGAGCTTTACGAGCATACTTTTTAACTTCAGCGGGGTCATCGAAACTTTGACCGTTCAAATTACCACCGTAGAAGTCAACAGTTATACCAGCTTGTTCAAAGCTGCTTCTCGATTCTGCCCGACGGAAGGGGATATCAGCGCGGACAACGTTATCAGCATCCGTCAACAGAACTGGGAAGGTTTCAAAGAAGTTAGGGAGACGACGCACGGTCAATTCCCGACCTTCGCCATCTTTGAATACTGCGTGACCTTGCCATGACTGAGCAATACCATCGCCTTTGTCCATCGGACCGACGCGGAACAAACCGCCTTTTGCGGGACTGTTACCAACGTAGTCGAAGAATGCAAGTTTTTCAGGTATTTGCGACCAAGCTTGCGATAGGCTTGCACCGTCCGCTACACTGCTTTGGACGCGACGTTGAATTTCTTGCTTGAAGTATCCTTGATCCCACTGATAGCGGGTTGGCCCGAATAGCTCAATTGGAGTAGTCGCGTTACCGTACCACATCGTACCAGCAACGACAAAGGCAGCAAAAAATACTGCGGCAATACTACTCGAAAGTACGGTTTCAATATTACCCATCCGTAAAGCTTTGTAAAGCCGTTCGGGTGGTCTAACTACTAAGTGGAATAATCCAGCAATAATACCGACAACACCAGCTGCGATGTGGTGTGCGACAATTCCACCGGGGTTAAATGGATTGAATCCATCGGGTCCCCATTCGGGTGCTACTCCTTGAACGTGACCCGTCAACCCGTAGGCATCCGAAATCCACAATCCAGGCCCGAACAATCCGGTGAGGTGGAATGCACCGAAACCGAAGCAAAGTAGACCAGACAAAAACAAGTGAATACCAAACATTTTTGGCAAATCGAGGGCAGCTTCACCCGTGCGGGGGTCTTGGAAGAGTTCCAAATCCCAGTAAACCCAGTGCCATACCGCTGCTAAAAATAGCAAACCGGAAAGAACAATGTGAGCTGCAGCAACACCTTCAAAAGACCAATAACCAGGGTCGTAGTTGGGGTCGCCCATGACATTCCAGCCACCCCAAGAACCAACTACACCCAAACGTGACATGAAGGGCAACACGAACATCCCTTGTCGCCACATCGGGTTCAATACTGGGTCACTTGGGTCGAAGATAGCTAGTTCGTATAATGCCATTGAACCAGCCCAGCCAGCTACTAGGGCTGTGTGCATCAAGTGTACGGAAATCAGCCGACCTGGGTCGTTCAAGACGACTGTATGTACTCGGTACCAGGGTAGTCCCATCGACTACGCGCCTCCAAGAATGAGTTTGTTTACTAATTTTTGAGTTTTTGTTATGACTTGAGCTTGCGCTCTTCCACTACATTGTCTTATAAATTAGACCGCGTGGATCAATTAGCGATGCTGACACATGGGGAGTTACATTCCTTTGAGTCAGGTTTACTACAACTACCGTAAGGAAACTTGCCGTTGCGATATTCCCGTAGGGAGTGGCTGCTGCCATCGCCAATACAATTTAGGAGAATGTTTTAAAAAGTGTAACTATTGATGGAGATGTTTGCAACCCCCTAATAACAAAGGAATAGTCAACAGGGAAGAGTAAATATTTTGATAAATTGTATGATTTTTGGTTTGTCAATCAGTAATTATCCTTAAATAGCTGCCCAATGGCATCAAATCGATGAATATTGCGAACTTTTGATGCGAAAATGAGAGAGGCATATAACCATGACATCGACTGCTTGCCAAAATATTATTTTGTAAAGTTTTATTAGTCGTTACAAATTTTAACAAAACTTAAACTTGTGTAACATTAATATGGAATTGGGATTAGTCTTTAACAATGACTAAAATCTAGTGGTTCGCCACATTAAATATGAGGGGTGAACCTTCAGTATTTTCTTTGTGTCCTTTGTGAACTTTGTGGTTCATTTCCTTAGCCCTCAAAATTATTGTGGTGGACTACTAGTGTTCCATGTCATTAATTTTGACCTTCTCGAGAGGTCTAGATCCCCGACTTCTTTAAGAAGTCGGGGATCTAATAACCTATCAAAACTAATGACACGGACTACTAGTCACAATCAGTTCTCAGTGCATCGAAGTTAATGTAAACGGGAGTTTATTGTAGTGCTTATAGTTATCGATAATTACGACAGTTTTACATACAATTTGGTTCAATATTTGGGAGAATTAGCTGTAGATTTTCCTGTAGCTAGTGATATTCGCGTTTTTCGTAACGACAAAATCTCAATTGACGAAATTCGCACCCTCAAACCTGATGGGATTGTCATTTCCCCCGGTCCTGGTCGTCCTGAAGATGCCGGAATTTCCCTTGATTTAATTAACGAACTGGGAGCAAGTTTACCAATTTTGGGCGTGTGTTTGGGTCATCAGAGTATTGGACAAATATTTGGCGGGAACATTGTTTCTGCCCCAGAGTTGATGCACGGCAAAACCTCGCAAGTCTCCCATAATGGGGTAGGTGTTTTCCGGGGTATTGAAAACCCAATGACCGCAACCCGCTATCACAGTTTGATTATCGACCGCGATACTTGCCCAGATGTGTTGGAAATTACAGCTTGGATTGATGATGGCACAATTATGGGTGTACGACACCGGAACTATCCGCATATCGAAGGAGTCCAGTTTCACCCAGAGAGTGTCCTGACAACTTCAGGGAAGCAATTATTGCGAAACTTTCTAGAACAATTACAGGTGAAAGAGTAATAGATGAAACGACGACAGTTGATGGGCTATGCTGGGGCGAGTTTGGTAACGGCATTAATTACTACCTTGAGTTCCGAATCTCAGGCTGACGCACAATCTAGCGGTTCATTATCAGTTCAGTGGTTGGGTCATACTTGCTTTCTGTTTACTGGTGGGGGTGCTAAAGTTTTAGTCAATCCGTTTCGGACTGTCGGCTGTACTGCAAAATACCGTACACCTCAAGTTGCAGCCGATTTGGTGTTAATTAGCAGTCAGCTGCTTGATGAAGGTTCGGTAGAAAATTTACCTGGAAATCCCAAATTGATTTACGAACCGGGTGTTTACGAGTTTAAGGGTCTGAAATTTCAGGGAATTGCAATCGACCACGACCGTAAAGGTGGGAAACAATTTGGAATTAATACTGCTTGGAGTTGGAAGCAAGCAGGTATAAATATTACGCATTTCGGGGCACCCGCTGCACCAATTTCATTTGAACAAAGGGTGTTGATGGGACGACCCGATCTCGCTTTGATACCTGTAGGTGGCGGTCCAAAAGCTTATAATGCTCAAGAAGCAAAGCTTGCAGTTCAAGCGTTAAATCCCAAATTGGTGATACCGACGCATTACCGGACGCAAGCTGCGGATGAGAAGTTATGCGATATTGCGCCGTTGGATGAATTTTTGAATGCTATGCAGGGGATGACGGTGCGTCGTAGCGATGGCGATACTATTTCTGTGAATCCTCAAAGTTTAGGTGATAGCAGTGTAATTCAGGTAATGAGTTACAAGTTTTAATTAGATGGTATATATGAGGTAGAGACGTTACGTGTAACGTCTCTAAATTTTATTTTCTAACTATGCCACTAGGGTTTCAGTTTTGATGACAGGGAATCGAATTAAACGGGTTGCGATCGCGGGTGGAACTCACGGAAACGAAATCACGGGTATTTACTTAGTTAAAAAGTTTGAACGTTTGCCACATTTAATTCAGCGTCCGAGTTTTGAGACTGTGACGTTTCTTGCGAATCCCAAAGCACATGAAGTTGGGAAACGATATTTTGATACCGATTTAAATCGCTCTTTTACTCAACTCGATTTAGAAAATCCGAATTTATCGTCTTACGAAGCACAACGCGCTAAGGAAATTTACCGAACTTTTGGAACTGGAGGTAGTCAGCAAGCTGATTTTGTTGTGGATTTACACAGCACTACTTCAAATATGGGATTGACAATTATTTTACCAAACTTAGAACGCTTCAATTTAGAATTAGCTGTTTATTTAGCATCAGTTAATTCCAACATCAAAATACTTTGTTCTACAACAACCCACGCAGAAAACCCGCATCTCGACTCGATTAGTAAATTCGGCTGTACTGTCGAAGTTGGTGCAGTTGCCCAAAACATATTGGACGCAAAGTTATTTCAGCAAACTGAAGAACTTGTTTATTTAATTCTTGATTATGTGGAAGCTTATAACCAAGGAAAGCAACCGCAAGTAAAAAATATACCTACCATTTATCAAGTTACCCACAATATCGACTTTCCCAGAAATGCATTGGGAGAAATTCGGGCAATGATTCATCCTGCATTGCAATTTCGAGATTACGAACCCCTATATCCGGGTAAACCGATATTTTTGTCCTTTGAAGGTGAGGAAATTGTTTATAACGGTGAGGAAATTGTGTATCCAGTTTTTATTAATGAGGCAGCTTATTACGAGAAAGGTGTTGCTATGTGCATGAGTCAACAAGTACACAAAGAGTTAGGAGTTAGGAGTTAGGAGTAAAGAATTATTAGTATCTAAGTATCAAGTTAAAATCAAACATAAATAGCATTCTTGAGGGTATGTTAATAATTATTACAAAATATTAAAAGTGATTTTTGCTACTACGGTAGATAGACAGAAAAACTGAAAGGCTCTACAATCTCATTAGTAATGCTCCCGATCGCTTGTTGCCCAAGCAGTTAAAATATAGTAAAGATTATCTAGAAATACTATAAAAAGCTAGGTTGACTCTTTAAAATCGGAAAGTCATGAATAAAGGATAGAAAAACTATGGATGTAAAACTAATTTTAGTGGCGCTAACAGTTGTCTTTACTGTTGCCTGTTTATTTTTTGGCACAAAAAACGGATTTTACGATTCCGACAATTATCACGGTAATGGCTCTGCACATTGAGATAAGCAACATCCTCGTGATGTTTGGCGATTAGGAGTTTTTAACTCTAACGTGATTAGAGGGGGAGCATGAGCAATGGCATGTCGGTATCCTCTCGCCTTGATGGTGGGGAGCCGATTAGTGAGTTAGAATGTTTGCCTTATGGTGTCCACCATAGCGGTGAAGGTGTTTGTTTGCTGGTGCGGATGGGGCAATACCGCATCCTACTTGACTGCGGGTTGGCGAATATTTCGACATTAGTAGAAGGTTTAACCAAGTCAGCGCGTCAAGGTAGTTCACCGATGCCAGCGGATTTTGTTTTGGTTAGCCATGCTCACCCCGACCATGCTAGAGGGTTATTGTCACTGCATAAAACTTACCCATTGTTACCGATTTATGGTAGTGAGGTAACAACTAAGTTATTACCTTTAAACTGGCTTGAACGGGATGACAACCAGCATCAGCAGCACTTGTGCCAAGCATTGCCATTGCGATCGCCCATCGAACTCAAAGAGGGATTAGTCGCAGAATTATTCCCAGCGGGGCATTTACCTGGTGCGGTGGCGATTTTACTAACCCTAACGACACCACAGCGCACTTACAAGCTTTTATATACGGGCGATTTTTTCCTCTCGAACTCGCGCTTAGTCGAAGGATTGCGGCTCGAAGAATTGCGCGGTTTAGAACTCGATGTATTAATTATAGAAGGTTCCTACGGTACTGCACGCCATCCTCACCGTCGCAACCAAGAAAACCAACTCGCCGAACGAGTCAATCGTGCGATCGCAGACGGTTATTCTGTACTCATGCCTACTCCTGCACTAGGGTTGGGGCAAGAATTACTCATGCTTCTCCGCAGCCATCACCACTTCACCGGACGCGATTTAGATATTTGGGTTGATAGTACCGTCGCTGTTGGCTGCGATGCATATTTAGAATTGTTGCCGCACTTACCCCCCTCCGTCCAAAATTTTGCCCGCCATCAGCCGCTGTTTTGGGATGAGCGCGTGCGTCCCCGCGTGCGTCGGTTGTTACCCGAACAGCGTGCTGTTGTTGGGAAATATCCCTGTATCGTTCTAACAGATTTAGCTACCGACATCGGCGAGTACTGTCAGCCCGAAACCGGACCTTGGTTGATTTTGCCGCCAGAGAAATCCGAGCTAAAAATTATTCCACAATCCCGAACTACCCAAGTCGAAACCTATTTCCTTGCCCAGCATAGCGATGGTCCGGGTACTACTCAGCTAATCCACAATTTACGACCGCAGCACGTTATTTTTGTTCACGGTTCCCCTGCTTACCTGGCAGATTTAACTAGTCTCGACGAGCTACAAAATCGCTACCACGTACATTCACCGATTAATGGTGTATTAGTTCCACTTCCTATCGGCGAGACATTTTTGCAGCCAGCCCCACCAGAGACAAATTATGAGGGCGAACTTACTGAATTAGGTACTGTAGTCACGGTAACTTTACCCGATGCAGTTACCGCCGACCCTCGCTGGCGACAATTTGCCGATACGGGATTAATAGAAGCACGTTGGCAGGGTGAAGAACTAGTTTTGCGCGGATTATCGCAACGCGAATTACTTAGTCAGGGTAACGAACGGTTTATTTGGAAGGATATTGATTGTTGTGGAACCTGCCGACATCAACGCGGACAGCGATGCTGGAATCCGGCTTCCCCATTACACAACTTTCGGGTAACGCTCGAAGGGTATTGTCCCGCGTTTGAAAGTTTAAATAAATAATCTTCTGGGTAATGAGTATAGCAGTCGCAAAACTGTGAGAAATCAATTTATACTTTCCACCGCGCACAGCAATTCTTCATATTGTCTAAAGTTTAGATATTAGAGTCGTAGGGGAGCATAAGTGGCGTGCGGTGAAATGCCGTACGGGGGCTGGCGTGCATAGCGTTGCTGTGCCCCTACCGAAATGAAAGGTTTATGTTTACTTCATTCAACTGAGAACCGCTATAACCGCGAATTTACTTACAAGCTTTATTTTTCAAGGGTCAAAACCTTATTTTTAAATATATCTATATTAAAGATTTGATGAAAGTGCAAATATTTCCTTGAAGTTACTATGCAATAAACGTATATTTTATTACAGAGTACATCTGCCAGAATGTTTTCTAACTACATTTAGAAATTGCCTAAGTGTATTTACGTCTCCGTAATTGCCTGAATTCTACTCTCAGCATTAATAAAAGTTAACAATTAGGGCTTGACAATGAAACTCAATAAACTTAGCACAGTCATCCTAGCACTGGCTACTGTAACAACCTTCGATCTACTCAAGAACACCAAACCAGCGGCTGCTTTTGGTCTGGTTGGTCTAAGTGACAACAACAATCTAGTTCTCTTCGACTCCGACAATCCTGCCAGCACTACCAATGTCTCAGTTACTGGGATCGATGGTAGTTTGTTGGGTATTGACCGTCGTCCAGCTAACAATCAAATCTACGGTCTGACGGATGCCAACAAAATCTACACCATTGACCCATTTACTGGTGCTGCTTCTTTTGTAAGTAACCTCTCTATTCCCTTCAATGGAGGGTTTGTTTCTGGAGTGGACTTTAACCCAGTACCTAATCTCCTACGGGTTGTCGGTGAGAATGACCAAAACTTCCGCATTAATCCGGATACTGGTGTAGTCATGAATGATGGGGCATTAAACCCAGGGAATCCCAACGTCACGGCTGTAGCCTACACCAATGCCGATACTGACCCGACCACTGGAACCATGCTGTATGACATTGACTACGTCAGCGACACATTATCTATACAGAACCCGCCTAATGATGGCACCTTGCAAACGGTAGGTTCCCTCGGTATCAACATTGACTCAAGAGGAGGGTTCGACATCTTCACACAGAATGGAGTAAATACTGCGATCGCGGCTTTGACTCCAATCTCAGAATCTGGCTCCAATTTATACAACATAAACTTGAGTACGGGTGCTGCTACGCTAGTAGGTAGGATTGGCAATGACAATCAGAAACTTGTAGGTTTGACAACTCGTGTTCCCGAACCTAGTTCTGCCCTTGGTTTGTTCGGTGCTGGTGTTGTTGGTTTATTGCATCGCTTGCGTCGTCACCGTGCTGGTCTAAAGTCGGTCAATTAGTCAAAGAAAAAGCCCTAAGGATTGGAGATTAAATAAAATGTAAAACTCTTATGGGGTGGGCACATGCTTGCCCAGTCTTTAGGACGGCTTTTCGTCCCATCCCACAAGAAATGCAGGTTATTAAATCCATATTACTTGGTAGAAAATAGTAGAAATTAAAAACCCCTTTTCAATGTGTGAAAAGGGGTTTTAGTTATGCGAAAAGCGCTTTTTATCGGGAACGAGTATCGCCCGTATTGAGTGTTCCGATAAAGGAGCCTTTATCGTAGCGGTTCGAGCGACGAAACATCGCACTTCGAGAACGGCATATCAAGAAGCGCGACATCAATCACTATTCTGGATTTGAGTCATTGTGATGATTGTGGATGCGCTCGACTTCCGGACAATCTTCAGTCATCAGCGGTTCAACATTGCCACGCGGCACAGAAGCTAACTTTTGCGTCACAGCACCAATACTCTCAAGGCGAACCATTTCTTCCCAAGAACAGGTTTCGTCTTCCTCTTCTGTTTCATATCGCAAGGTGACTAAATCTCCTTCGATGTCGATGATGCGGGCACGTTCTATCCAGCGTTGCTGGTCGCGCAAGAAAACACATATCTCGCGACCATCGCAGCACAATTGATAAATCTTGCGGTGTAGCATCTACTGCTTCTGCCTTTATAAACGAAGTTAATTCTTTCAAAACCTGGGTATCAACCCCCAGTAGGTAGCACCCTTTGGAGGTCTAGGAAACCGACACATCAAAAGTGCTTTTACCTGACCCAAGTCCAAGATTTGCTTGTGGTTGCCAATTCTTCGGAAACTTGGATCGCCCATCGGCGCTAGCTGCACACTTTTCCACTCAATTTGGAAACAGGGTCTATTCAAAGAATGTATTCCTCATAGAAGTCACACAACTTTAGATTTTCCTTCACAAGGTCAATCATTACTAGTGACTCCTTCATTATATTATGTAATAAATTATACTGTGAAACCAGAACTATTTGCGGTTGCTTGAGTTGCCTACTTGTAGTTATTTGCATCGTTGGGAACTCTGGGGACTAGGCTTTACTTTTACCCCTATGTATTACGATCTTAGCTCATTATCTTGCTGACCTAAATACTTTTAAGCAACAACAATACAACTGTTTTTATTTTTGGACTTCAAATACTAAATAATTTGCGTATCGAATTGAGTTTTATTTTACAAATTCATACTTAAACCTCTGTCCTTGGACTGAAATGAGAAGCTACGAAGACGAGTAGTATAGAGCTTTCGGCAATATTTCGCAGCATTTCCCCATTAGTCGCATCGCATTACTTGTACAGTGCGGGCACTTCAAACAGAGAGCTTGAGGATGCTTCCCGCTTGATTTGACCGCTACGTACTGCGTCACACAATCCAATTAAGGCTGTTAAATCTTGTGGTTGATAGCTTTTAGCTGCAAGTACTTGATGAAGTAGACCTTCGGATTCAACACTAAGATATCCAGTTTGAAAAGCAGATTCAACAAGTGCGCGAATCATTTTGTTTAAAGAATAATCATAAGTTTATCAACTCTACTTTGGGATATTTTCGCCGATTTTAAGTTGATATAAGTCAGCCAAGGTATGTGATAATTAACAGCATTATATGTGATTTAAATCACGCTACATTTCTAGCTATATGCTTACTCTCAAATATAGTTATCCTTTGTACGTGACGATTACAAGAATTTACCACACGATGTCAATACTGTATACATAGAAACATAAATTATTATATTTTACTCACCAATTAAGTATTAATAACTAAGCATTAGTAAAAATATTCTAGGCAAACCAAAAAACTGATTAAACCCGCCCCCCCCCCACGAAATAGCTAATTAAACCCCCAACCTGTACGGGCGGGTTCACAAACCAACTTCATCGCCAAACCAAAA
>QQTW01002487.1_pt1 | contig 13408 bp, 17 predicted proteins | sample 1904831 | NCBI WGS metagenome assembly QQTW01 (sample SAMN09435610, study PRJNA476489) | Subsurface metagenome, whole genome shotgun sequencing project. | reverse complement strand
TATGATCGTCATCTGCCGCGACCCCTGCTTTAACTCCTGCCAAGTTCTCTTCATTCGTGTAGTAGATCGTCATGGGTTCCGCCTCAATATGCTTGGTGTTATTCGTTGAGGCGCCTTTTGTGTTCCGGCATGTGGGCGTGACTCGTCCAGGCGTCGTCCGCTTCTCTTGCCAATGTGTCCTGCCCATCCTCTTTTCCTTTCTTTTCTTTGGTGTGACGCAACTGATTTTCTCGACCTCCCTGTCAGTAACTTCAACCCTTGAAATATTTTTATTTTAGTAAAGGCCTATGAACGTTATAGAGATACCAAAAGCCATAATGACATGTGAATAACCCTGAGTACTGGCCATGTATCACAACGCGGCACAGAAGAGGGTGCTTCCGTGCCAGTTGCTGCTTGTCAGGGCTGTGGCGGCAGGAACATTGGCATGTAAGCCACTACAAGCGCGGGAGAAGACGTTCCAACCTTGGAGTAGCCAGGGGTGCTGGCTGCCTCCTTCTGCTCCGCAGCTTCAAAAGCCAATTCTGTAATGAGAAAACGACCCAAGCCAAGCCAAGCATTTTGCTTCTCGGAGACATCGCACCCATTGGCAATGAGCTTGCCATTGTACCATACATATTTGTCTCCCTGTCTTTCTTCTCAGGGGCAACATAGGGAACAACTAGATCATCCCTCCTCATGTCTTCGTTCACAATCAGGATTGGCTCGCATCGATCCGATTGCCTTAGACTCGCCCCGACCGGTCAGCGAGCTACCGACTCCTCACAATTCTCCTCCTACACATCATGGATGGGCAAATCACAGCTCAAGCCGTAGCGGCCTGAACATCACTTGGAGTGCGAGAGTGTCTGCTACCGGGCAATCACGTCTGACTCAGCAATCTCGGCAATCAGCACGGTCGTCGTAGACCGCAGTATCTGAGATCAGTTCTGGTGAAGTTACAGCGAGGCAAATGCACAGGGACGTCTAAGAAGTCGAGTCTGTATCTCACGCCTTTCTTTCTTGTCTGTCTCTGCTTGTGTATTTAATTAGGGCCTATCGTAGACACGATGGCTAGGGTTCAGAAACACCCCTCCAATTCGGTAGTCTCGAAGAGGTGAGGTCCATCGATCCCATAAGTATGGTCAGGTGACGTTTGTAATGTGAGGCTTATCAGATACTGGAGTCATTATGAAGATGATTCCGGACATTTCATACCAATGGAAATGTTTCCTACTTCACTGAGATGGTTGATTCAGAGAGCCAAGACCTACATTGAAACTATCCACGAAGAAGAGACGTCTGAAACGTAAGGTATACCGAGTGTTGGAGGCGTTCGGCGGGCTCTTGTCACTATAAGGCATTGATTCGCTGCGGTGATCATATGAAGTTTTTAAGATACAGGTTACGAGGAAGTACGCACCTCTGGAGCTAAACTGTTTCGGGACGCTAACCACTGAATGTTAACGAAACGCGATACATCATCCACGCTTCACTACTACTTCACTTTATGCCTGCCTTGCACTCTCTCATCGCCCCATCTCTACCATACCTCCTCCCTCCGCACACCTGCGCCACCATCGCGCTCTTACCGAGTTATACGGATCAAGATGGCGGACGAGATTAGAATCGATAAGCAGGTCTTTGAAAATCGCATTTCTCACTTCATTTCGGCATGGAAAGCGGACAAGCGATCGGGCGACGCGTTGTTCGGCGGAGTTGGTTCTATCGTGGTAGTGATGGGCAAGACGGAGGAATCAATTTCCTTTCAAAAAAATAATGCTATGCATGTAGGCAAAGGACACTCTCCACACTGGCAGACACTCCGATCAGACATTTGGAGCATCAGAACTGACGAGTCTCATGATCCAGTTCTGGTTATTAGGCTACGAATTCCCTGCTACCTTGTTCGTCATCACAACCGAAGCATTTTACATACATACTACCGCGAAGAAAGGTAGGACATGCCGCAAACCGAGTACAGACGGTCCGCTAATCAACATTCGCTCTGACCAGCCAAGCATCTGGAACCGTTGAAAGGGGGCAAAATACCTGTTGAGATTTTCGTGCGCGGCAAAGATGCGGACCACAATGCGAAGATGTTTGAGAAATGCGTGGATATAATAAAAGGTGCAGGGGTAGGCGGGAATGTATGTCCCGGTATCTAGGCTCGGAGCTGATAGTGGGGGCAGAAAAAAGTAGGCGTCATTGCCAAAGATACCTCGACTGGCCCATTCGCAGATGAGTGGAAGAGGGCGCTTGCAGACGCATCAAAGGAGCTCGAGGAGGTGGATATCACAACGGCGCTATCAGCAGCAGCACTGTCGGTAAAGGATGAGAATGAATTGGTGAGTCAATCTCTGGGTCTATGCCCCACATTCCCAGGCTGCAGGGCGGAACTCACAATCTTAGCGTGCCATGCGTAACGCTTCACGGGCATGCACTGGCTTGATGTCACCGTGGTTCGTGGAGGAAATGTCGGAGGTGCTCGATAAAGAGAAGAAAGTGACTCATAAGGCTCTTGCGGATAGAATCGATGTGAAGATCGAAGATGCAAAGTTCTTCAAGCAATCAGCTAAATTGCCACCTGACTTTGATCCCATTCAGCTCGATTGGACGTATGGACCTGTCGTCCAAAGTGGAGGCAATTACGATCTCAAGCTCACAGCTACGCCTGACGACAAATTTCTTCACGCGGGCATCATCATATGCGGCTTTGGTCTACGATATAAAACCTACTGCTCTATCATTGCAAGGACGTATCTCGTCGATCCGAACAAATCGCAAGAGAGCAACTACAAGCTCTTAGTCAACATACATGAGACGATTATCAAAGACATCCGTGAAGGGGTAGTGGTAAAGGATCTTTACAACAGGGCACTCGGCATTATCAGATCAAGAAAGCCGGACATGGAAAAGCACTTCCTTAAGACTGTCGGTGCAGGCATTGGTATCGAGACTCGAGACAATACGTTGGTGCTCAGTGGCAAGAATGCGCGGACGCTAAAGGACGGGATGACTCTATGCATCAGTTCCGGATTTAGCGACATTCAAAACCCTGACCCGCAAGACAAGAGGAGCGGTGTCTACTCGTTACTTATTTCTGATACGGTTAGAGTAACTAGAGCGGAACCTGTGATATTCACCAAGGACGCTGCATTCGACGTTGAATCAACATCGTTCTTCTTTCAAGGCGAAGACGAAGAACCGGCACCGAAAGCCAAGGAGAAGAAAGATTCCCGGGTTGGTGCTGTGGCTACAAAGAACATCACCAAAACTAAGCTCCGAGCGGAGCGTACCACACAGGTTGATGAGGGAGCGGAAGCCCGACGTCGCGAGCATCAGAGGGAGCTTGCGGCGAAGAAACAGCAGGAAGGTCTGGAGCGGTATAGTGAGGCCACAGGCGACCAGAACGGCGTTACGCAGAAGAAGTTCAAACGCTTCGAATCCTATAAGAGAGACAATCAGTTTCCGACAAAGGTTAAGGACCTGGTTATTGTTGTCGACGCGAAGAATTCGACGGTCATACTTCCGATCATGGGCCGACCTGTTCCGTTTCACATCAACACGATCAAGAATGCCAGTAAAAACGACGAAGGAGAGTTCTCATATCTACGGATCAATTTCTTATCTCCTGGTCAGGGTGTTGGGAGAAAGGACGATCAACCATTCGAAGATGCATCTGCACATTTTGTACGGAGTTTGACTTTCAGATCGAAGGATGCGGACAGGATGCAGGATATTTCGCAGCAGATCACGGAGCTCAGAAAAAATGCCGTGCGTAGGGAGCAGGAGAAGAAAGAGATGGAGGATGTGGTGGAGCAGGATAAGCTGGTTGAAATCCGCAGTATGTCTGTACCTCTCAAGCTGTGCTCAATTGACTAACAATCCGCAGACAGACGACCTCAGCGACTTGGTGAGGTCTTTGTCCGTCCAGCGATGGATGGGAAGAGAGTACCCGGAGAAGTCGAGATACATCAGAATGGTCTACGGTACCAATCCCCACTCCGCCAAGACCACCGAATCGACATCCTCTTCAGCAATGTCAAACACCTCTTCTTCCAACCCTGCGCTCACGAACTGATCGTCCTAATTCACGTCCACCTCAAAACCCCGGTCATAATTGGCAAAAAGAAGACCAAAGACGTGCAGTTCTACCGCGAGGCGACGGACATGCAGTTCGACGAGACGGGCAATCGCAAACGGAAACATCGGTATGGCGACGAGGAGGAGTTCGAGCAGGAACAGGAGGAGAGGCGACGGAGAGCGGCCTTGGATAAAGAGTTCAAGAATTTCGCCGAGAAGATCTCCGATGCAGGCAAGGAAGATAAAGTTGAAGTGGATATTCCATTCCGAGAACTGGGCTTCAGCGGCGTTCCGAATCGGTCCAATGTCTTGTGTCAGCCGTCGACGGATTGTCTGGTGCAGTTGACCGAACCGCCTTTCATGGTAATCACGTTGGAGGACATTGAGATTGCCCATCTGGAGCGAGTTCAGGTAAGACCAGCCATCTTCAAGTCTACTTACAATTCTCCCAACTGACATATCCCGCCACAGTTCGGACTGAAAAACTTCGACATGGTCTTCGTCTTCAAAGACTTTCATCGCCCACCCGTCCACATCAACACCATCCCCGTCGAATCACTCGAAGGCGTCAAAGACTGGCTCGACAGCGTCAACATCCCCTACTCCGAAGGCCCCCTGAACCTAAACTGGAGCATGATCATGAAAACACTGATCGCGGACCCGCACCAATTCTTCGCCGATGGCGGCTGGTCGTTCCTAGCCGTCGAATCCGACAGCGAGGACACGGAATCAGAGGAGGAAAGCGCGTTCGAAATGAGCGAGAGTGAGTTGGCGGCGAGTGACGAGTCGAGCGAGGATGAGAGCGAGTTCGACGACGATGCGTCTGCCGATGCGAGCGCGGATGCGAGTCCCGATGAGGAGAGTGGGGGCGAAGATTGGGATGCGTTGGAGGAGAAGGCGAAGAAGAAAGATCGGGAGGGCGGGTTGGATGAAGGGGAGGAGAAGGGGAAGAAGAGGAAACGGTAAAATATTGTGGCGCGGCTCAATCTATTCGCGTGCGTTTGCGGACGGGGAACTCGTCACATCATGTGTGTATCTTCTCCGCCATGTATTCCTATCGCTCGCTAGGGCACGGGACGTTTCGAGGCGTGCTGGGCTGTGCATCGGCCAGCTCCCAGTTTAACGGGCATGGGTTAGCAATAGGATATGATGGATACCCTTATTTACCTTCTTAGCTGAGGTAGCTAATTCACGTCGTCATGTTCAAGATGGCTACTTAGTAATCTACCTCGTAAAAACTCATCATCGATACTGAGCTTATAGTAGCAAACTATTGTAGAGAAGCGTGGCATCGAGCGGGGAAATATAGAGCTGGACCCCCAGAGCACGTATGTAGTACTGGTTTTGACTCATAACCCGGCTCATCTTCTGCTTGATACCTAGGGGCCACGAAAGCAGACATTCAGTGTTCGTTCAAGCGAAGCCAGCTGCCAGGCAAAGACTCGCTTCGTACCGACATTTGGGTTGTGGCTCTCTTTCTGTAGAAAGGGAGGACCGCTGCGGCTACGAAACAGACCAACTGGTTCCTGTCAGCAACGCCACGGGAAAAGCAACCGCCAGTACTATACAACTCGTTGAAGGGCGACCAGCGTTGTGATGCCGTGGTGCTCGGCGCTAGGGATAAAGAAACGTGAGAATACGATGTCAGTAGATCTTGGAGATGGCATCATGATTTGTTGTATGGATCACCACGTTGAGGACTGAATGTAGCAACAAGAAGCTAACAAGGGTATCATAGCCTATGACAACTCCGTCTCCCGCTCTTCGAACTGTTCTCTCAAGCACACACACCCCTCATCAAATCTCCTCCATATCGCCATGCCCATGCCCATCCTCATCCTCATCCTCCAACTCCAGCTCCAGAACCGGATAATCACCAACCTCGACCCGTTCCGGCCGTACAAAGATCCCATGCTTAGGTTTACATTCGAAAAGTCTCGTTCCGTGCAGGCTGCCGTCGTTGTGGCCGAGGGGTTCGTCGAGGGCGACGCCGATCCATGGGATGGGGTTTTGGTGAGCGGTGGAGGGGGGATCGGAGGATGAGGTGGCGGAGGACGCGGTGGGGAGAGGGCCGATGTAGAGGATTGTGCCGCGGCGGGTTGTGTCTTTGGGGGTTGAGGTGGAGGAGGAGGAAGAGGAAGAGGGTGGGAGGAGGATGCAGCGTTTGTTAAGGGATATGTCTGTGTTTGCGTGCGTTAGTGAATGTCTCAATGTGGTTGGAAAGAAAGTAATGAAAGAAAGAAGTCAAAGCTGAAAAGTAAAGACTAGGTGATAAAATTTACTACAGCAAGAATGTTTGCAGGGCAGAAGTTTGCGTCCAAAGGGTTATATATTAATGCATCACGTTTGTTCCCAATGGGAAGTTGGCCGAGTGGAACTGACTGATGACTCCCCCTTCGGCGTACACACCAATATGCTCGCGTCGAGAAGGCATGGAATGGACCGGATGGTAACACTGTCTGAAGTACTACGATCTCTGCCGAACTTCCCATTCTTTTTACTTGCAGGTTCGATCCTCGGACTGGCCACACTTTTAATTTTGGGTATTCCCACCATTAGGAAGCGGTACAACAATAACAGCTCACGTTAAGCTCGTAGATAGCACTGGACGCTGTTGCCACTGATATATCAAGGCATGTAGACATTTCCGGGGTCATTGAACATAAGTGATTGTGCTGACGTGTAAGTGAATGCAACACCAAGAGGAAAGATGGGGCTCCGCCCCCGGGATTCGACGGAAAGAAGTCGGATCTTGCAAATATGAAATCGAGTGAACGGAATTACAAGCTTGACAACAGCAACACAGCCGACGTAACGAATAGAACTAGCTTCAAGAACCACAAGGACAAGCAGATAAAACACGGAGTCAGAGTCAACGAAGAGAAACAAGACTAACCTCTCTCCCTGATTTCCCTCTCCGCAGCCTCTTTCTGCAACGCCTCCGTGTCCGCAGCGTGTGGATCGAACCGGCCCAACTTATTCGCCTTCTTCCAAGCCAAAACCGAGTCTTGGCGCGTGGCGTATTGCTCGGAAGGCATGGTGTATTTGGGCACGGAGGAGGCGGCGGGAAGGTTAAGCCGGGTTGTGGGCGGGCGGGTATCTACTACCTAGAGAGAAGAGGTGCTTTAGTTTCGTACTTGATGATTATTGATGGGTATGGTAGTGAGTTAGTGCTTGTGGGTAGAGACTGGCAGATCCCTGCGAGAGATGAGGGTTCCTGATTGGGAGGCATATCGTGAGATTTTTTTCCTTCATGGTTTGAACGACCAACAATTCTTGGCTTTGTAGGGATTGAGAGCCTGGCCAGATACCCTGAACGCACCTGAATTTCCGCGTAAGCTTGTATCGGAAACCTCGCCAGCTGCACACTCTGCTCATCAGCCGCCTGGAGCACAACGCCTTCTTGATCCGGTAATTTCAAGGTCAGTTTCTGTGCCGACGGCGGGATGCCAGTTACGGTCTCCAGCTTCGTCTTCAAGTGAGCGATGGTCCATGATGGTGTGATGCGGCGTTCGGCGGAGGCGTTCTCGGAGGTGATCAGAAGAGGAATGTCCGCTGCCGTTTGCAAATTCATCGTGGTAAGGTAATGGGTGTGTGAGGCTTTGATGGTGGGGAGATTTGGCGGGGTCTGGGAACTGGGTCGGTAGGGCTGAGTTCGCTTGTTCGGGGGATTCTTAGGCACCGGCAGCTACCTTACCTCGAGCTTGGCACGAGCGTGAAGGATCTATTTGATTATGAACTGGCCGAGGATGTTTTGGTGAGACTGCGGGTATGCATATTATACCGAAAGTACGATAGTTGCTACTCGCTGAGATGCGATCGGAAGTTGCTCTACCTCAGCAAGCCTAGGTAGGTACGACTTCAACTGCATGCATGAGGCTAATATATCGAGTTATAGCCGCTCGAAATATCCCGGGGTAGCACAGAGAACTTTCACGCTATATCAAGCCTCATCTTGGCTGTGAAACCAGTGAATGGCCGTCAACGGTCCTGATGTCAACATACATACATGTCCGGCTGTTGCATGCATTGACAACCAGGTCAGCAGTGACCTGCTCCAATCCAACGCGTCGCGGAGATGAACTGCCAGTATTGATTGATGGTGATGGCGAGAGTATTGAATCCCATTTCAAATCGCCAAGGAGCGCATGTAGAATAAATTGAGCGATCTTACGGCCTTGCTATATATACCCTTCCTGTCGTGAGATTGCTCGAGAACGAGACACATGAGATCAATTGCGCGTATATGGTATGACAACGGTGGCTGTTGAGGCGTTGATGATGTCTGGAGAACCCCTGATGGGGTTTGCATTAGGGCATCGACCCCAGCCTCGACTGCACCTAGAATCGTAGCACAGAACTCACCTTCACCGCCTGGAAGTATCAAACCCGACACGGCGGTTAAGCATCAAGCGAGGGCACTGACCGCTATTGTTCGGCATTGGACCCCACGCTCCTCTGTTCCTTACGAACAATGATATCGTATTCAAATGGCCCGAACGTGTCTCGAACTGACAACAACTGGACAAAGCCCCACCTCGGACAAACGGATTGTTCAGAGAATGATTGGAAACCGTCAAACGTCAGATACGCGTACCCTGACCCGAAGCCGCCGTTCCGCTGCCGTTACCGTACCGTTGCCGTTGACGCTGCCCTGGTCGTGTCTGTCGGTCGCCGTCCAGGCAATTCCATTCCTTCTCCTTCCCGTCTCCGAGGGGACACAGCCGACCAAGCACAAGTGGAACAGTCGCGGCTAGCTGCTTGCTCGATCACGTATCTTTCCACTCCGTTGTCGCTTATGCGGCTACCCTTTGTGCGTTAGTACGAGTGCGTGCATCATGGTCGCACAACTTCTCCACACACGGGAGATTCGAGCTATGACCTTGCATGCAGAACACGCCTGAGTGGCTAGTCGACGCCTACCATGGGAAAAAAAGTCGGAGGAACCGATCGCGGGCATTGCCACACTGAGGTTGTCGGCGACAATAGTTGAGTCCAGTCCAGTCCAGTCCAGTCCAGTGAATGACGGCGGTGTGGTCACCGCAACTTGCTCCTATGTAGATGCAATGACGAGGACAATGGAAAGGGAAAAAGTTCGTGTTGGCAGGCAGTGAAGGGAAGTATGTAGGGAGGTTAGTTGCTCGTGTCGTAGCTGTAGCTTTAGCTGGATAGCCCTTTGACTCCGACAATTGAGGACATCAATTGGTTTGTTCGCTTGTTGATCGGTCCAGTAAGAAGGGAAGAAAATGTCCTTGAACGTGAGTTGGCTGCCATTGAGTACGAGCTGCGTGGCCTAGACCCGTCAAAAGACTAACTTTAGATTTACCGACTGTCCAGCTACCTTACGTTAGGTAGACAGTGAGTCAGTCAGCTACCCAGATAGCTGTTGCGAGGCGAAAGATGGTCAAGGATCCCCGAAAGCCTGTTTGTGTCGACGATTGCCAATTCAACGGGATTTTTCTAGGATGGGTGCAAGAATGATGACAGCGGTAGTCGTAGGTAGGCATTCTACAGTAGTAGATAGCTAGCTGCCTACCAGAGGTACTCGAGTAGGTAAGTGATGGACTGGGCACTACCTTAAGATAAGGGGGAACCTATAGGCGCATATAGGGGAAGTACAGTACCGTGGATGGCAGTAATGTACTTCATACGTCTCATCTCCTCACTATCGTCGACGCTCTTTGGTACTTATTGGGTAGTTCCTTCGGGAAGATGCTATCCTGTTGTCAAGGTACGATCATTATTGTTTCCTTGCTGATGCTGCTGATGTCTGATGACGCTCATGCGCGTGTTGAACGAACAGGGTGCGGAAGGCGGTGTAAAGCACGCTAATACAACACGTACCTCAAGGTAAGGTGGTGGTGACTTGTCCGAGTACCTGGACCGCACCGACATACGTGTCGAGTAGTTACTGTGCTATTGGTTTGAAGGGAGGCTGTTGTGCCCTGTGCCCTGAGGATATGATGGGGATTGCTGGGTAGTTACTCGCCCGAAGCAGACGGACAAAGCGGGTCGAGAGGATCTTGTTTATTCCGTTAATCCCTGGATATATTCGACCATTATACAGTACATGGTAAACGACCATCCTTAGCGGCTGAACAGATCACTCCCCATCTCCCCAAACTAACTTTGCCCACGATGTGTACACGACGGATGAAGCAGATACGTAGGCGTGTACGTAGGCAAGGGCTAGAGAACCTTGCAATGACCTGGAATAGTTGCAGATCATGGTTCGTGAGGCGTGCATGGCGTTACTGCCCTACTGGTTGGGCTCCAGCTTCACCGCAAGAAGGGAAGATGGGTATGACCTGTTCATCATCGAATGGCTGTGTACAGTACAAGCGGCCTTGGACTGAGGACCTGGGAGTGTTTCCAGGGACCCATCAGAACCTATCGAGACATGATCATCACCTAGTATTTGATCGTCTGGAAACTTCTCCCTTGCGCGATGCTGTTGGGTACCAGCTGGCTGATGCCTCGAGAACGTGCTGGTCCAGATTTATTTATTTACAGTCTAGCCTTCAAAGTTTCCGAGCGTTCTGCGAACTCCTTCAGGCCTGGCTGACGTCGGACAACACACCCTACCCATGTCATTTCGTTCATAGCCTTAGGACGATTTTGCAGCACGTCAATTTAGCACCATGATCCCTGCTGCCTGCTCAGCTACCTTGTGCAACAGCCCTCGAATATTTTCTGCAGTGCTTGTCCAGCAGCCCGGGTCCTGCCTGAAACCACGGAAGAATTTGATCCAAGGCCGGCAGTCTTTGCCTGCAGTCAATGTGATGATCTACTTAGAGATCGATCATGCTGGCTGTCGCGATTGGCCCATGACTTCGCCCCCCTTCATTCCATCGCCATTGGTCAACGTTCGAAACGAGGTGACCCTGACCGTCTTTTTCCGCGACCTGTTTTGTAGATGCTTCATCTCCCAACTCCTGCTCACAGACAGCCAGCACAGTTCCTGCAGGCGAATCCGTGCAGCATATCAGACGAAGAACCTCTCATGGTAGCGCGAAGCAACTCCCAACAGCATATAGCAAACTAAACGTGTCAAAGGCCGTATCGCCACTACCGCCACCTTCATCATCATATCAACAGAAGCTCCCGCTGGTTGTTCTAACTGTCGCTCATATGCTCTGTGCATCAAGTACCTGTACCTTCGCCAAAGTGGATATCTCACTTCTTCTCATGCCAAAGGAGCAAGATGAGTCTTCACCTCCACCTTTGAGCAGTTCTTCGTCGGCGCCGGCGCCAACGACTGTGGCCACATCTTCGTCACAAAGCTCGGTTGCCACCAAGCGCGGACAGCCCGCTCACGAATCCGAGTCTCCAGCAAAAAAACAGTCGAAGTGGTCGACCCAGGAGGATGCCCTCATCATTGAGCTTCGTGGTAGCGGGATGAAATGGGAAGATATCAGTAAAAGGCTTCCGGGTCGGAGTACGATAAGCTGTCGGCTTCACTACCAAAACTACCTGGAAAGAAGAAGCGAGTGGGATGACGAGCGAAAGGACAAGTTGGCCAGACTGTACGACAGGCAAGCACTTCGTCCGACCCCAGCAGAGCTGGTTGTGTCCTTCACTTGACTAACACCAGCCAGGTTGAAAGAAAAGATGTGGGGCGAGATTGCAAGAGAGATGTCTATTCCTTGGCGCGCGGCGGAAGCTATGCACTGGCAGCTTGGTGAGCAGGAGATGGCTCGTCGAGCGGGCGGCAAGCCGTTCACCTTAACCAGCACCGCCGTCGAGATGCCACCGAAAGGCCGTCGCGGAAGCGGAGCGAGTTCGAGGTCGAGACGGGAGTCGACGACAAGATCCGGACCGCCGCAACTACCATCGGTGGGAGAGATAACAGCAGGCATGCCGGCTTATGCCTCGCCATTCTCCAGACAACCAGAAGCGCAGAGGCGATCACCACCCGGACCCTTTGCAGAGTCTCCGAGACAGAAGAAAAAGTGATGGAAATTGTACAATTGGCTCTGGATAGGTTGTATGTATTGCATTTAGCGTGGGTCGGTGGTGATTTCCCGGGAGAGCTGGCTCGATGCCGGTTTTGTTGATTCACTGGATTTGCGTTCTGCTCTTCTATGCCCTTGCCGTCTGTTGTCCTTAGCTGTGCTCGTGAGGCAATTTTTCCCGAGTCATGGACGCTAGTCTTGATGAGAACCCGCATGCATTGCGGCGCGGAGGGCAGGGACAACGTAGCCCGAAAGCCAGATTGCACCGCATTGCCGTTATCATGAACGTAGAAGCTGGACTCGGTGATCATGAGGATTCAGAGTCGAGTGTGAAGGACATATCAATGCCAAGTGGTGGCGTGTACGAAGAAGAGCACGTTCACAAAGTCTACCAACAGATCGCATCGCATTTCTCTTCAACTCGCTACAAGGTGGGGTTCTAATGCCCCCACTTCCGTACACACGTTGTTTGGAATCTTCATTCTAACGACGTCTTTAAGCCATGGCCGGTTGTTGAAAGGTTTTTGAAAGGCCTTCCGAATAACTCCATCGGTTTGGATGTGGGGTGTGGGAATGGTAAATACCTGAGTGTCAACCGGGACATCTTCATTGTTGCTTCAGATAGGTCAGCGTTACATGATCTGGGTGTGGAAGGATATCGATGGTGATCTTCGACAGCTTCGGTCGTGTCTGACAGAGTTCGCAGATCCGAAGCTCTGGTCAAGATTGCCGCGAAGCACGAGGCGCATAGCGCACTTGTTGCCGACAACTTAATGCTACCGCATCCCGCTGCATGCTTCGATTTCGCCATCTCGGTCGCAGTCATACATCATTTATCTACTACATCTCGGCGGGTTCAAGCTATTGCAGCTATATTGGAGACATTGAAGAAACGGTGCTCACCAGCTACAGCGAGCGCCAAAGCGCTCATCTGCGTTTGGGCATTGGAGCAGAAGCAAAGTCGCCGAGGCTGGGGCGAGAACGATGAGCAAGATGTCATGGTTCCGTGGATCATGAAAGAGCATTCTTCAGGTCCCGTGACAGCTTCACAAATGACTTTCCATCGTTACTACCACTTATACAAGGCAGGAGAGTTACAGCAAGACATTACCGCTGCAGGTGGGATCATCGTTGAATCCGGATATGAGAAGGACAACTGGTGGGCCATTGCGATGCCGGGTGATAATGATGTTACACAGCCCTGAACCGCACTCTCGTGCTTCCTGATGTGGGAGAGAACGAGATTGGAATGCAGCGACGTCACCCCTTCTGCCTCTACTTTGACACAAAGCTGTTAGGCGAGTACGTAGACTGGATCACGCCTGAGCAGTTCCTTTATGACACTCGAAGCAGACTGAATGACAACGTGAAGATGAGCACGATAAAGA
>QQTW01002486.1_pt1 | contig 13409 bp, 16 predicted proteins | sample 1904831 | NCBI WGS metagenome assembly QQTW01 (sample SAMN09435610, study PRJNA476489) | Subsurface metagenome, whole genome shotgun sequencing project. | reverse complement strand
CGAAATCATCATCGGCCGCAAACCCCTCGAACTCTTGAACAGCATCCCACTCAGTGCCCCTGCCACGACACTGTTCACTGAATCGTGCTTTCCTCGGTAGTATCCTATCGTCGAGTTTATGCCATTGTAAACCATCGCTATGACGCCAGCCGAGTTTCCAAGGAACGGACCTCTCCTCGTAATCGAGTTCAACACGGAGTTGAGTCGCAGCTTTGGCGGGGCCGATGCAGGTGACCGATTCAACCCTTCTATAAGTCCCCATGTCCCTCCTATCGTCAGTGCGGAGAGATATGTGACGCCGGTACCGTAGCAAAGATCATCGGACCAGCCACGAGATGGTAGGGCGGATCGCGCGCCAGGCAGGTCCGAGAGCGTCGACTCTTCTAGTGACAGGTAATCGAGCGTTTGTTGATTGAGGCCAGCGAGAGGGTGTAGTTGTGATGGGTCGGGGAGGGAAGGGCCTGTCAGGAAAGAAGAGACATCTTGTGCGGTTGATGGGTCGAAGGGCGTTGGTCGGAAAGTGTCTGCTGGATCTTGGAGGAGTGATGATGAGGAAGATGAGGAAGATGGAGATGAAGATGAAGATGAGGAAGAAGAAGACTTTCGACCCGTCAGAGAGTCCCAGATAGACATCTTAGTGAGTCGCTGCTGGCGTTCCAATCCACCTGGCTCGTACTGCGCTCAGGCAAATTATTTCTGGATAACTTAGATGATGATCCAAGGAATCTCTTCGGAGACGGTACGGCTTCGGCAATACGTTCCGCCGTTGTTAGCCTTGGATAGCTTGCCCTTAACTTTCTACCAACAACACCCAACACCGTGAACTTCTGTCAATAGCTAAGGACTTTGACGACAAGCCGCAATAAGAAGAGATAGCTGTTTTTGGAAGCCAATTCCGTATCGAAGTCATGAGTTGACTGTGACTTGCAACACGACAATGGACACAAATATCGGTGTTGTACCAGATGTTCCGGACCGCAAGCATAACTTATTCAGACGTCTTTGTAATAATCAAACGCATTATTCTACCGGCTTGATTGGGGAAGAAGAACTCATCGACATTGGCACAGATATTAGTAAAGTGATCAGTTATATCTATGTGGACCATGATGGAAAGAGATTGTGGTCAGTATTTCAGTGTCCTTGGTGAGTCTTAGCAAACCGAATAATGACTGAAACTTATCTAGTAATCTCCGCCAACTGGTCATGGACGTTTTGAAGACGGCATCTGCTAGTGGGATCACCCCTACTCATCGGGCTGCGGCTTGCAATGTATTCTGCGGGCTTCTGGACAAAGTCCTCGTGAAACCGGCACCCCCTGAGCTTATGGCTTTCCTTCTGACGACTGCTACCTGGAAAGCAATGCTTAGAGTCTACCTGAACAGGTCTGAGGGTTCGAAACCAAAATCCATGAAACAGGTCCTGGTGACTTTGATCAATTGTCTTAGTGTGTGGTACGATCCATCTCAGGCGCGCAGTATGCGGGATCATACTGTCTTGACGTTTCTTTACATCATTCACTACCCATCTTACACTTCGGACCTGAAGCCAGCTCTTCTGGGGCTGGAGTATATTATCCGCAAAGAGATCGTTCTGGTCTGGGATGTGGTAGTATATCTTCAAGGATTTGCTACAGAGTCGCTTCAAGCTTTAGCCAGATCCGTGGCTCAACAATTCAGAGGGGAGGAACCGGTAGAAGTAGAAATCGACGTTTCCCCATTCTCAGCTTCAGCTTCTGTAGCCTTCTCTGAGGCTACGATTGAGAAGTTCTTGTCGACCTTGCTTGTCTTGGCATCTCGCACCGATCTTGCAACACCTGCCTCTCGTCTGGTCTTCATCCTTTTCAAGTCCCTTCGGAAGCAAAGTTCGAAGGAAGTTTGCTTCTACCACTCAGTCACAAAACTGCCTTTATGGGTATCCCCGTTACGACAATGCCTGGAAGAGAAGCCGGAATGTCTGGAAGCCCTGAAGCACCATGTCCTACCTGGGCTCTTTACTTTAGACCGCCTGGACTTCCTTCAATTAGTCGGTAGTCTGCCTATGAAGTTACTTCTGGCAGGAATGACACCTGAGAATAAGAATTCTGATTTCCTCTTTCTGCTTTTCAGTTTACATGTCGCCCAGAGCATCGGCTTGGCAGAAGTAATAGGTATGTGGACTTAGAAGTACCCGGTACGACAGTGCGGCATTCTATCCTCACTGATTGCTTGTAGACCACAGCACCTCCGACAATGGCCAGGACCCCAAGAGAATCATACATGTTCCTCTGACAGCGTGTAGTCAATACCTTATGCACTCAAACCCCGCCATTAGAATCGCTTCATTGGATCTCCTCATCACTTCAAGCTCAATGGCCAAACCGTTTCTACCGGGGACGCTCTCTGTGCTCGAAGGAGCACTCGCATATTTCCACGCAGATACTGATCCCGCAGTTCGGAGTGATGTGTTGAGCATCACCAGATGCGTTATCCAGCGGCTGCGCGGTGCTATTTCTCAACTCAGCAGAGAGGTGGAGAAAGTCCGTACTAGCGAACTTCACCGTGGACGCCATCAGAACGCACAACGCTTTGAGCTAATCGCAGATTCAGAATATCTGATGGCCAAGCACGTAAATTTCCTGGAGTGGTACATCAACTTCCTAAAGTCAGAGCTAGTACCCACAGCCTCTTATCAGAGACACATCACGGCGCTCAAAGCGCTGACCATTCTATTGCAGTCGGGTGTGGACAGAGCCGTAGCTCAAGGCTACCTCTCAAAACTGGCTCAAAGAGAGCTCAAGTGGTCTTTCGCTTTATCTGTCTTCAGCCCTACTCTTATTCGTCTGTTGTTTGATCTCTCCATGGATCCATTCGATGATGTCCGCCATGCCGCAGTGCTGGTTCTGAAGATGCATGCCTCTACTCTGGGCGACAACCGTCCAAAACCATCACTTACTCCACCCTCGTCTCCTCCTCCGAGTGTCCGTCGTACAGGCGTAGAGTCTTCTTGCTCATCTACAGGAAGTGTAAGCGGTCAACCGACACTGCCCTCTCTGCAAGACCGCCCTCTGAACCTTCATGTCCGCCTTCGGAATGAAGCAATAACCTCTTATCTCCTCAATTCTACAAAGCTTGCGACCACCAATTGCTCGAACAACAGTTCGGCCGCGCAGAAATTACCGCAAGGGCAGCAACAGTCTGCTAAGCCTGATCTTCTGGTGATACTGTCCAGAGCTCAGGACACTCTTCACCGTACCGGGCGAGCTGATCATGCAGACGGCGTTGCTAGGCTCTGCGATGTCCTCGACGCATGTTCCGCCACAAGTCCGACCGGAATTACTAAGGGAGGAAAAGTAGAAGCCATGTGGTGGTCTACTAGACTCTCCATAGCAGAAAAGATCGTGTCTCAACTTGAAGACGGAGTACTCCTAGCGAGATCGAATTTGTGGCATGCTGTTGCCGGCGCCCCCATTCATGGGGATCTTGCTGCGTTGAGGTAATAAGCTAGTTCAATAGATATGACAGTCATAAGGACCCTCTGTATGCTGATTTACAGTGGATAGGTATATTGTTAGTCAACCACACGACGGAAATAGCAATGATCTGAGTAGCTGGCAATCTTTACACGAACGTATGCTGGCTTCATGTGAGGGCCTTTGGCAGTCTGTCCGGGACGTGCTCTGCGTTGACTCTCCTGAGGGCCACGTTACTGAAGAGACCGACGGTCTTGATATTGGGGACAAGGATACTCTCTCGTACTCTTGGCGGGCTTTGAAAGAAGCAAGGTGAGCAGGAAATCCTTAGTCAATCTATCGACGAGACTGATTCAACTGATATAGTTCTCTACTCCATGCAATGTTGGCCAACAAGTCGTACGGTGTGCAGGTCTCTGCTACCGGCTTACAGTTCGAAGACTTTCAACGAATAGGTGTACTTAGTTTCAATCAACTAGCGGAACTACGCCATAGAGGCGCTTTCTCGACAGTCTCACAAACCTTTGCAGCATGCTGTGCACGCTGCGCTAAGTCCAATGAACCTTCCGTGCAGAATTTGATGAAAACTTGGTATAAGGCAAGTTTCGCGATCGATTTAACACGAAGTATCAACTCATAACTTTTTCAGGATACCTTGCTTTGTATAATTGACAAAGCTTCGAAGGTCACGAGACGCTCTGCTGGAATACCTGCGCTGATTGGTGGTCTACTGGCTGCTTGCCCAGAGCAGATGATGCAGGATGTGTTTTACAACCTACATCATATGGCCATGTCCCCGGTGCTTGCTCAAAGCGGCTTCCAGGATGCTGATCTCCCTCAAGTGCATGCACTTAATTGTCTCAAGAGCATCTACGTTGACACTAAAATTGCAGCCTACTCGGATAGGTATATAGAGAGGGGCTTGAAGCTGGCTGTACATTGCTTGGAGTCGCATATGTGAGTAACTGAAAGAAGATCCCTGCTGATCAAGGACTAATCGTTCTATTTCATTACGATAGATTCTCAATTCGAAACTGCGGATTGATGCTCTTCAGAGCCCTCATCGACAGACTCTTTGGGACAAATGACCCACTAAATGGCGATCAGAGTCACGATGATTCTACGCCGTCAAAGCTCTCGTACGACAGATATCCCGGCTTGCCACAACTTCTCATTCGACAATTAGGAGGCAATGTCATGGGAGAAAAGTCCAACCATAATAATAATGGAAATACTGCTTCATCCATGTCTCCAGAGCTCGTGTTTCCTGCTCTAGATATTTTACATCGTGCTGGTCCACCTGTCATAGAAAGAGAAAATATCTGCCACTTGGTAAAACAGCAGATGGGCAGCAAGATATGGAATATCAGAGAGATGGCTGCTCGAACTATGTGCTCTTTCGTGTCGAAGAAAGAATACCTTAGTTTATGTGCTGAGTTGTTGGACAGCGAAAGCATTCGGACTAACAATATGTGGCACGGCATTCTCATGTGTGTGAAGCTTCTGATCGAGAGGCATTTCAAATTTGATATTGGAGACTGGCAAGGTCAAAACCCTCGCCACAACCGACTGTATCTGGCTAACCCCTCACAGAGGATCTGACAGTTATCATAATCTTGATTAAGTCTGCCTGCGAATTTATTGTACTCAACAAGCCTCATGGCTGCCCGTTCACGATAGCAGCGTATCTGGATATCATCAACTTCGTCATATCGAAAGCTATTCAGGGGCGTAACCGCGGCGTTGCTGGTTAGTGATTTCAATGCCGAGTTGTATTGCGTATCTAACTGCCTCACCAGAAGCGGTTATACAAGAGTTAGAAACCGCAGGTTTTAGAGAGCCGCTTACGCCACTGATGGAGGAATTGGGAGCAGCTTGGCGGAAAGGTGGTGTGCCTGTCAATCGAAGACCAACGGAGCAGGCAGAGTCACTTCTAAGACACGCTGTGGCTTGCAACCTTGCATTATACAGCCTTGCACTTGCAGATTACGACTCCTTAGAGGAACTGTTACAACGGCTTTCAGATACCGATCCAGACTCAGCGTGTGCACTTCTCGAATCCCTGGCCAGTCTGATACTATCCCAACCTTATAATTTCAGAGGCTTAGCTCTGTATTACAAGATCATGCAAGGAAGTACTTCTGCTGGAGTCAGGGCTGCTGCCACAGAAGGATACTTGTCCATCCTGGACACAATTCTTTCGGTTCAGAAGCCCACCGAACTTGGGCACTCAGGTGCTCTCAAGTCCGTCCTCTCGCCTTTATTTGATTGGACTCCCAGCGACGCACTGAACGTCGCGGAGGAAGCTGATCTTGAGCTGAGAATGCGTGGATATTCTCTATTGGCGATTTGCCGCAATGATCCGAGAATGTCCAGGGAGAAAGAAGCCAATATTGCTAAGTGGACCCAAGCGGTTCGTTTGGCTGGGACTGACCAACGCGTACGTTTGGTCCTTATTGAGATCTGAAAAATGATACTGAGATTTATAAGGAACCGCCATCACGCTATGCCGCCGTATGTTCGATTAGAGCATTCCAAACATATCTTCGCCCTGTTGGTGGGCTACATAACACAGACAGTGCTCTCCTGGGTGTGTATCTGACTTTGTATGACACTCTGACTGATGACGACGAAGAGGTTCGGGATATAGGGGCCACGGTAGTCTCCTGGGTTCTATCTCCGACTTCATCCCGTCACACTCACCGATCCCTTGTTCCCCTTGCTGCAAGCTGTCAACTTTCCGACTTTTTAGCAGAGAATTACCCTACCTCGAGGCAGCTTTTCCTCCACGCGATCCATCAAATCACCGGACAGCCACAAGACATGTTTCTAAGACACTCGACACCAAATCATCTTATGCTCACTCCTGTACATCAACTGCTCTCCTCCGCAAGAATTGAGGATACGTCGCTCTTTGCCGAAGAGAAACAAAACCTGTTCGTTGACGAACTAAGAGAGGCTGCAGTATGGTTCAAGGTCCTCGGAATGCTTTCCTCGACAGCGTGCGATCCAATCTTCGTAGCGGACTTTACGACGTGGACCGCCGATGGCCTCTCAGTCTTATCAGAAACTGCGAGGAACGAAGTAGATGGACCACTAGGCTGGACATCAAAGGTTGAAGTGTTTATATTGGGCATGCGTGTAATATTCAGTGCACACTTAATTTATTACTGGAGCACGATAGGCACTGTTTCTGTGTTTAACACTGATGTCTTAGAAGGCTTGAGAGGGCTCAAAGAGGCGGGGGAGAGCAGCTGCCTACATGAGATGTGGGCTGAGTGTACGGACTATATTCTAACAGAAGCAGAGAAGGGTATTGAAACGAGATCCATGCTTGGGTAAGAGTTGGTCCAAGATGTTATGTTGTGTTACGAGAAGATGAGAACCAGGTCTTAGGATAAGGAGTGGGGTACTTTAGGGCACAAGATCGAACAATCTCATCGGTTACTGATGGTCATAATAAAGAGCGTCTCATGTGTCGATGGCGTGACCCAATACGTGTCATTTGTTTCTATTTCGACGTGGTGTACGCAAACTAGGTACAAAAAATTTCGACCCTCTGTCGTCGCGGCGATGAGCAATAACGAGCACAACCTTTCCACCCATTTCAATCTTTCTTTTCTCCGCAGCCTCTTCTACGAAATCACAAGCACTCGACAAACCTCTCCAAAGTCGCACTTCAATTGCACAAACATCAAGCGTGCTCACTGCAAACCGCAAAACCTACTCCGTACTCTATTACTCCCTAACCCTAATCTCCCATCTCCTCTAACAATTTACCAGAAACCTCGCAACAACATACTACCAGCGTACTCCAAGCCCACCGAGCAGCCGCCAGCAGCGTAAGTCCTTCCTCCTCCCCACCTGACTCCTCACCTCCCTCCGTACCTTCCTGACTTACCTCAACTAACTTTGCACCTCACCGCAGGACTATGAACGGGCCCCAAGCCATCATTCTGGCGCTCTTCATCATCGTCATCGCCTGCATAGGCGCCTGGCTCTACTGCCAGGAGCACTTCAACGTGCGCTTCGGTCTGCGGGCCCTTCGTGCAGGAGGCGGGAGTGCTCCGAATGCAGGGGGTGCGGCTGCGGTGTGAGTGAGGGCGGGACGGGGTGGAGGCAGAGGGAGAGAGGGTCCTTTTTTTCTGGGGTGCTCCGTCTCGTTTGCGTTTGTTTAGTCGTCTGTGGAGGACTTCATGGCCGTTAGGGCTTGCGATGGCCAAGTAGATTGGATATCAGACGGGAGGTCACCAGAGATGCATAGATCGCTGAGTGAGAACTGTATGGTGAATTTGTCGTGTAAGGAGTATCATATGACGCGTAGGTAAGTATTGGTGAATCGAACACCTCACTTCGCTTTTCGGGTTTTTCCAGTTGCATCATGAGTACAACACACTTCGGGAGTGGTTGAGGTGCAGTACTGAACAGCATTGTTGCAGTTCTCCTTCTATACACGGTACTCTCTTCAGTGCACCTTTGGCATCGTCCAGTGTCGAGTAAACATTCAAGCTCTCCAGCCTAGCCACTGCAATCAATATGGCCGCTCTGTCCCTAAATCCTACAGTTTGGGGTGCCACACGTACTACCACCTTCACAACCACCGTAACTGGAACACCCAGCGAAGTCATCTATATCGCCTTCCCAACCCTGACCAGCACTCTACCTCTCGAGTACACAACCTTGCCATCACCCTCGAACTCGAATTCCAAGATCTTTCCCAACGGCCAGCCCATTCTCGTCCTGACGCAAGTCGACGGTGTTATCGTGGATCCAACAGGCCAGACAATATCCACAGCAACAGTCGTGCAGGCGCCGCCACCGCTATATCCGACGCTGCCGGCAGGTAACAAAATCAATCTTGTAGACCCGTCCTACAAATGGGCAACTTGGAGTCGAGGCGAGAGAGCTGGTGTGATTGTCGCCATCGTGGTGGCCGTGCTGGGTATGATAGCTGCATTTTGGTATGTCTGTGCGCAGAGACGAAAGAGAACCAGATTGGAGAAGGATATGGAGAAGGGACCGCTTCGTGGGGGGAATACAGACAAAAAGAAGAAGAAAAAGAGGAATAAGGAGCTGACTATGTCTGGCGCTCTGGGTGGTCTTGGTAGAGTTTTCTCGCGTGCGCGGCCATCAAATCAGAGCGGACCGCGTGGGATTGAGGGCTTAGAGACTGTAGAGATTGGCCCGGCTGCAAGAAGGTCTGTGACCGGGGAACCGTCCACTGCCACCACGAGAGGCACCGAGGAAAGGAAAAGGACGAGAAGAAGTGCCCATGCGTCGGCGAATCAGGAGTCTGGGTCCGGAGAACGAGCCCCTGAAGTGGTCGAGGTTGCAAGAGATCCCGAAGGAGCGGTTTTGCCAATCGGTCAGCGTCCCCTGAATCCACCAATTCCTAACACCGCAAGGCCGGCTGCGGTAGGCAGCCTTGAGCATGGCAGCATTAGGAGCCGCTCCATCAGCCCACTGCGTACCGAGGAAAAAGAGGTGGCAACAAGGCCTCACAATCCTTTGGTCGACGACGATGATGATGATGACATGGTAAGCAATCATCAATGATTATATTGCCACGCACAGCGAACATATGCGTTTGCTCATTGACTACTCCACCGTCGCTCAAACCCGTGATAGTTCACCAAAGTTTGACACCGAGCAATCCTAACACCTGGCAGGAAGATGCTTACCCTCAACCGCCGCCGCGAGCATCGAAAGCAGGAAAGAAACGGTCAGACATCAAATAAGACCCTTTGAGTCGTCGCCCTATGCGGATAGTTGCATGAACAATCGACAAATTTCTTCCGATCAAATGTCATGGAAGCTTTGTACAATCATTCGAGAAGGGCGGGTTGCGGCATCTTGCAGTGTGTCACCAGATTCATGTTTTGTGGTAGAGCTTGGTGAAATACAGCGAGATCACGGATGGTCAGCTCTGTCTAAAAGTCTTTGAGGGTCAAGTTTCTCGTCTCTCGCTCAGCTGGATGCGTGCTTCCTGCTTTGGAGTAGGTCACTTCGACAAGCTTGGGATTTCTTCGATTACATTTTATCGATCCGGGTTTTCACTAGATATTGGCAACGAATCTCCCCTTGGGGAAATCCACAGAGCCATGTTTGCAGGTCCAGCGCAGCCTTGGGGCGTGTTTGGTTGTCCGCTGGACAACAGACCCAATAGACATGGTGTTCGCTGAACATTCTTTCTCTCTTCATAATACTTCTTCAGCCAGTCGGACGGTCTCTTAGTCGTTGTAGAAACTTGCATGCTCTAACAGGCAATCGTAACCTTCTGATACGACATTCAAGAACTTGCTGCCAGCACACTCTCTCCAAAGTTAATCCGCAAGACCGTTCAAGTCCACTGAGGCCAATGGCTTTGTTGTCACCGACATTGAAGTTTCTGCGAAGTCGTGAGGTTGTATTATGGTCAACCCAACCCCCCAACATTTCTCCTACTTCAGTATACATAATACCGGTGTCAGGCAACGGAGCAGGTATTTCCACAACCGCCATTGTCCTGCTGACGGTAATCCCTGGTGTTCTGCTCCTTGTGTTGGGGCTCTGGTTCATCTACTGGTTGTACATGAGAACACAAAAGCGTATCATCACGGAATGTGGCCCGAATAGACGTGGGAGCTCACGGAAATCGCCTAGGCCTGGACCAGGTGGGGGTCCTCAAGACATGCCACATCGAACGGCTCCTGGACAAGTCAATGGAAGATCAAGAGGCCAGCGCCCAAGCACTGTGCCTGGCAGGAGGGAGCGTGCAAGCGGTAATGCTTCTCGACCCAGAAGAAACGATCCCTCGCCACAGATGGAAAATAATCGAGGAGGGAGCGACTTCGTTCATGAGGGCGGTGGTACAAGACGTCCTGAACCTACTATGCGGGGCGGGTTGCAGTCTCCGTCTATTCAGACTCCAAGCCCTCCGCCTGGTGAAGTGCCGCAAATGCCACTTCCTGGCCATCCTGATATCCCTGCTTCAGTCAACCATGAGCCCTTGCCAAGAAGTATATCAGCTCAAAGTGAGAGTCCTTCTGTACACTCTAGTGGAAGCGGCAGGTCAGGAAGCCACTCCTCCGCTCGTCACGAGCTCACACCCAGTAATGCCCCGTCTCCTCATATTGTTGACACTACCACTGAAGCCGTATACACAGCTATGTGATCCCCATGTATCTGAGTCAGTTCTGACAGATGGGTTTCCTCTATAGACGTTGACGGCTCGGTGAGCGACACGGCAGGTAGCTCGGGAACCATCAGAGCAAGCCACATTGCATTACCAGACTCCACAATTGAACAAACGCACAGCCACAATGGTGCAACCTACAGCTCGGACGTCTCGTATCCGTCGATTGACTCTCAAAGAAGGTACAGCTCGTTATATCCAGACGGTGCCTCATCCTCCAACGATGACAGTATACTGTCAAGCCCAAGGGAGATTCCATCGGTGGTTAGCACCTTTCCGTCTGAAGGACCTAGTAGTTGCTGTCAGGAGCACAGCACTCAGCAACTCAGCGAGCGCCCTACATCGAGACGTGGCGTGTCCAGCGGCATCTCATCCTTTCGTAACAGCGAGGCTGGATTACCAGGCGGCTTTCACGAGCGACAGATGCCAGGAAGCTGGCCCGTATCTTGGGCGCCGAGTGCAATGAGTGATATACTTACTTGTCCACTACCGTCACATGCAGACGGGTCAAGCGAGGAAGAAGAGAAAGAAAGACCCGCTACTTGATAAGGCAGAAAGGAAGCCGGCTAAGTGAGCGAGGTAAGTTGCTACATCATTATGAAAAGACAGCGAAAATGAACTTCAGACAAGTACAAGAAACCCGCAAAGAAGTCACAATGTTCTCAAGCTGTTGAATGTATCTTCAGCGTTCAGTTGGAGTGAATAGAACAGCAAAGCCCTAGTACAGGTTGCGCAAGGAGCTTCCATTGAGCATATAAAATGAGATAGACATGTTCAGTGAGCCTCGCCGGTGTGCAGAGCCTTCAGTGCTAGCACAAGGGTATTCGATGTTACCCAACTGAATTCATACATAGGTGTTCTCTGAACCGTATTGTATGTGGATTACCGTACTTTGTAGCTCAGTAGATTCTGTATCGGTCATACAACATTCAATGATAGCTAAGGTAGAATATAAAACTGGTATCTGGTGGAATTGCATGTTTGTGAAGACGATGGGCTGCCGTAGCTTGTCGTCATCTCAGCCGCATGCCACTATATTGAAGCAGCCAATGGAGAAATGAAGTTGCAACATATATCCAACGCTGGGTTCAGAGATTTCTCCAGCGCTATTCGTACATGAAGAAGGGCTCGGGAGGGTAGTCGAGATGTGGAACGACGAAGACAACAACCCTTATGGGTCGTTCGACCGCCGCGATTCCACCACCTCGGACGCTGGAAATCGAAGCTCACCAACTTCACGTACGTTACGTTACGAAAATAGGTGTCGATTTGGTTGAAGTAGTACGCTGAGAAACAATTTGTAGGCTTTGAACGCCCCTCAACTCCGACCTCGACCAACTCATCAGCCGCCAATGAACCTCCAGAGTTCGTTTCCAGACCCCAGGATCTAAGTGATGAATATGACGATGGAGATTACCCCGGGCAAAGGAGGAGTGGAAGTATTCCACGTAAGAAAGGCGCCTATGATAGTCGTATCGAACAGATATTGTACGAGAACCCGGACCTCCCAATTATCATCACCGACGCTGGCAAGAATCATGAAAGTGGAGGAGGGTATATTGTCTACACCATTCGAACAGGGGTATGCATAGCCTTAGGCATGAGGATGGGCTACCTGACACTCAATAGGATCTCGAGGTCCGCCGACGATATTCCGAGTTCAGCTCCCTCCGTGCAACCCTAGTGAACCTCCATCCGACACTCATCATACCTCCCATACCCGAGAAACATTCAATGGCAGACTATGCTGCGAAGCCTACCAAAGCAAAAGAGGATATGGGGATAATAGATCTGCGGAAGAGAATGCTCAGCGTCTTCCTGAACAGGTGTAGGAAGATGAAGGAAGTACGAGAAGATGGGGTCTGGTGGAGGTTTCTAGACCCCAACGCAAGCTGGGTATGACCCAACCTCCAGGATATCCTGTGCACGGTATGTTTGGATAAATTGATAGCTCACAAACTGTAGAGCGAAGTGTTACATTCGTATCCAGTCGCCTCGATTCCAAAGAGCAACATGAAAGCCCCTCCTCTTGACCCTTCCAACCCAACACCAGCTCACAACTGGTTGCCCGTACCTTCGTCATCTGCGAAGCTCAAGTCAGCTTCGAGCACTTCCTCCAGCGGAACACCAACGTCTCCACCCGAATATTCTGCAATGGCTTCCACCGCAGCACATTCTATACCAGGACCCCAAGTGTTCGGACGTTTTCCACCTTCCTCCCAAAATCTGAGCGAACAAGAACTCGACCCATACTTTGCGCACTTTGAAGCATCCACTCGTGACCTAGAGCTACTTTTGCAAGGGAACGTTGAGAAGGTCAATCGACGGACCCTAACACATCTTTCCGCATTGTCAACCGATCTGGCAGAGTTGGGGGCAAGATACAATGGCTTTTCCCTGTCTGAGCAATCCCCTACGCTAGCTGCGGCCATCGAACGTATTGGTCAAGCAGTCGACTCGTCTTACATTGCGACCGAGGAACTCTCGTCTTCACTTAGTGCAAGCTTCGCGGAGCCCATGCGCGAAAGTGCGCAGTTCGCAGGCGTAGTGCGAAGCGTCCTTAGATTCCGTGTACTGAAGAGGGTGCAGGAAGAGATGACTAAGGAGGAGTTGGCCAAGAAGAGGGCACTCTTGGAATCCTTAGAGAGAAGCGAGCTTGAAGCCAAGAGGATCGATCAATACCTTAGCAGCACAGGCGCACCCAGCAGTCCACCCAAGCGATCGCCCTCTTCGGCATCTACAACAACCAGATCAGATCCACCAGCGCACGTCAGACGAGAATCT
>QQTW01002485.1_pt1 | contig 13411 bp, 18 predicted proteins | sample 1904831 | NCBI WGS metagenome assembly QQTW01 (sample SAMN09435610, study PRJNA476489) | Subsurface metagenome, whole genome shotgun sequencing project. | reverse complement strand
GAGAGACCAGTAGTTTTAGAAGAAACATGGTATGTAAGCAACACCTGCAAATTGGTAGAAGATATTCGCAAGATCCAAAACGTGAGGGTATCCAACGACGACGAAGCATCCAACCCTGGTATACGCTCAAACTGGACAACACCTCTCCAACACTTTACGAACACCATCTCCTCACTGCCCAGGCTGCTTCTTCTTCGGCCGGCCCCGACTCCTCGCCCTAATCTTATCACCCACATTCTCCAACATCTGCCTCGCAGCCCCATTCAGTTTGTCTCCCTCACCCTCACCCTTATCCCCACCCTCCCGCGTCTCCCTCTTCTCAATCTCCAGCTTCAAATCATCCAACACATCCTCGCCGCCAATCGTCGTCCCATGCACCCAATCCAGCACGCCCCACGGCGCAAAGTTGCCCTTCCCCCCACTCATCAGATGCGCATCGTGCCTGCGCGCAATCCCCCCGAGGATAATCGTCGACGGCAGCACCGAGTAGCCCGAGTACGCAAACACTTCTTCCAGCGACACGAGCACGAGGAGTAGTCCGAACGTCAGCACGTGGAGTCGGAAGAGGAGAGCGGGCAGGTAGAGGGGCAGCCAGCGCCCGACGACCCAGGCGGCTGGGTGGTCGAAGTTGGCGACGAGGGAGTAGGGCGCGCGGACGCTGTGCTGCCATGAGCGGTGCCAGCGCGCGAGGGGGTTGGTCGGGTGGTGCAGGATGAAGCGGTGGATGTAGTATTGGAGGACCTGGGACGGAGCGTCAGCGATAATTCCGAGAAATCCACACAGCAGAGTGATGCTTGGGACCCACATTCCGCATGACCAAACTCTTGCCCAAGTCCTTCAGCACGCCAAACGGCATCGGCAGCGTCGTCGTAACCTTCAACACACTACGCATATCCAGCACCTGCGTGAACAGCGCCTCAACCGCCGCCTGCAGCCCGACCCCCAACAACACATTAAACGTCGCCCACGCCGCCACGACCGCCGGCTTCCTGCCGCCCCTGCGCGCCGGCAGCGCGACGGCGCCCTGCGCCTTGATGTGCACCGCGAGGTTCGGCGCGGCGGTGTCGAGCGCGAGCGAGAGCAGGCTCGGGAGCAGGTAGAAGAGGAGGCGGATGAAGAGCGCGCCATACAGCTCGACGTGTAGAGGGGGGTGCGCCCAGACGAGCGTCGTCCAGGTCATGTAGAAGAAGAGCAGGTTGAGCGACGTGCTGTAGCTGGACAGCGCGGGCAGGGCAAGGGCGGAGAGGAGCGGGAGGGAGATGAGCGCGTCCATTATCAGTTGATTGAGGCGGTGGGGAGGAGGGGTGCGGTGGGTGGTGGGTAGAGAATGGGCGCGGGAATGCGCCGGTCGGGTTGGATCGTGTGCGCGAGGCGATGAGCATCAATTCCACAGGGTTATATATACATATGTAGTGTAGGGCTGTCCCGTCCGATGGTGGGTGAGGGTGTTTTGTCTGTCTGTATGAAGGTTGGGGCCGGGGCCATGGGTACTTGTAGACAACGCGACCTCGGGATGCCATGACGTAACAAGCCCTCGTCCGTGCCTGAGGCCATCAATGGTCTGTGTTTTGTCAACGCCAAACCCACCTCTTGGTTCATTCAGTGTAGTGCGACCTGTTGCTCAAACCCTTCTTCAGCCAAGATAGAAGCCAGTCTCTGGTAACTGACGAGTGGTCAGGCGGCCCAGCATTGATGCATAGCTTCAGATACGAATATCGGATGGCTGGTGTCTCGGAATGAGGATGAGCAGGGGGAAGAGCTGTGCAGGCATCTCATCTGCGTCCGCCCGAAAGCCGGAGTTGCGTTCTCACTGAAAATCCCGGATCGAATGAACGCTTTCTACTCTGGCATGCGAATGACTGCTCCTACAAACGCAGCAGCTCGAAATGCTCCAGGAACCCTTCCGGAAAGGGACCTCGATCAGTAGCATTTTCCCATGGAAGTACTCGGGCTGATACATTTAGTGAACACCTGGGCATGTGTCAAACAGTGCGATGAAAGCCCTGTGAGAGGCTATTTTCGATATGACCCTTCTGTGAGAGAGGTTTGCTTGTATTCGAGAGTTATTAGGTACCTAGGTACTCGTGATATGGAGGAGAACCCTCACTCCCCTGTCGCGCTCCTCAGTCCTCCGAGGACCATGAACCCAGTCCAGCCAGGTAAGGCTCCCCTTGTATGCGTATCCACCGCACGGAGCTCACTTGAGAACCCCCTTGTATGCCCACCAGCACCGCTAAATGCTCAAGCAAGTTTTCATGATTCGTTACAGTCAAAAAGACCCTCCCAGACCAACTTTGTGTGCCATGCGATGCAGCTCTTATGCATTGGTCGGCGCAACCGTTTTCCAACCCATTACTCCTCCCAATGCGGTCCTGAGCGTGCCGGATGACAACCTCAGGAAGTGACACTGATGCCGCAAGGTGTCTTCGCCCTTCCAAGTTGTACGAATGAGATCGTGCGGAGTGTGTGGAGTGTGCGGGTGGTGATGACGACTATCCAAAGGTATGCGCACTGATCAAACGGTGACGGATGAATGTCGGTATTTGCGATCCAATCCACTCGCTCGCAAATCGTATGCTGCAACGCCCGTCTCCCGAGGCTCGTCATCGACGGTACCCGACGATGCTTGCGCACCTGGCGCAGTAGTAGAGGTTGGTGCCGATGTTGACCATGTCCTGCTCCCGCAGGCCGGCGAGCGCGTTGCTGCACCGCTGATGACATCTGCAGCAGCGCAGGACGTCCGTGTAAGCTGCGGGGGTGTCGAACGAAGACGACGAGAACGAGGGTCGGAGGATGTGGAGCTGGAGGAGGATGACTCGGAGCCTCTGTCGGCGGAGCGGGTGTTCAGGGGGTGCATCTGGACGGGTTTGGCGCTCGGTCGGGTGGGGGAGTGAGGTTGCGCGGCTGCTGTTTGCAGCTGGAGACGGTTTGTTCTGTCCATCTCTGGGAGGAGTGGGCGCCGAAAAGGGCGCCGAAAAGGAGGGATGAGGGTTGTTGACGATGATTGAAGTCCGGTTGTGCAGGTAGAGTGCACGGCAGGGAGGAGTGAGAGAAGGATACGGTGTAGGTCAATAAGGATGCCTCTTCCGTCGGTGGGATGATGCGAGTATATGTAGGTGCGAGGGAGCAGCGGTCAGGCAGAAGAGTCGAGCGGACGGGCGGTGCAGCCGACAAGGGAAGGAGGAGGAAGATATGGATGGGGAAGTGATGCGGTGGTGGGAGCAGGACGGCGGACTATGGAGATGATGGCACTGTTGGTACGGAGTACATACATAGTATCGAGATGAGATGGCATCCATGGATATGTACTCCGTACGTCCGTGTGAGCCCGAAACACGTATTCACGTCCATGGGGAATGTGCTCATGATGGCAACTCCGGCATTTCCCGTCAGGCTTCATACGCCGCTGGTGGAGGGTGGAACGTGGGAAAAAGTGCCCAGGTGTGAAACACCGCCCGGAGAAAGATAAGGCCGGGCGTCGGATTCCCGATCCGCCCCTCTTTGGCCCGATCGCGACCGTGTCCCCTCGCAAATTGGGAGCCGTCAAGCCCTGGAAGGTCGCCCGTTTGGCCACGGCTTCGCGCCGTTGTTCGCCTTGGCTTTGGCAATCTCTCGGATCTTCTCCAAGCTCCCGTTGCGCTCATTGGCCTGCAAGCCAGCGTCGGGTGGAGGAGAAGCGCGTGCATGTGTGATGATAAGAAGGTGGAGAATAGGGGTTCATGGTGATGACGGCCGTCTTTTCCGTCACACAAACATTGAATGCCAGACAACAGAGACGCGCTGTGAGGTCATGCCGTCAGATCTCGATGTCTTTTCTCAGATCTCGATGTTGGATGCCGGATTGCCGTGCAGCGGGCAGTTGCGCATCCTCAGGCCTCACCTGCTTCATGCCTTTTTAGACTATGGACGTTGCTATGCCCCGGGGCCATCTGAATTCTGCCCATTGAATTTTCTCTCGATCCGAATGCACGACTCTTGCATCGCTGCAACCGTGTCCAGGAAAGCTCCGATTGAATCATAACAACAGCACCTCCATCAGTGCTGCCGACTGTGGTGCATCGGCGCCCACCCTGTCAGTGCCTGTCAGGACGGGATGCCGCTGGATGGACGGAACAGCGATGCGACACCCGCCCGGTGCTTCAACGTCCCGAGCTCGGCGGAGAAGAAGATGACGCTGTCAATTATTTCCGGGGGACAGCAGTCGTGCCCAACGATTGAGGTTGATTTCGAAAAGACCGATTGCGTGACTGTATATCGATGCGCGACTGAACGATCGCCCTGTCACGCTGTCTTCGGATCTTCATTCCATGTCTTTCGAGAGTTGGAGGTAACATTGAAGGAAAACCTAGCCTTTAGATAGACGGTGTAAACACTACATACGGCATCGACGTCCGAGTTTATCCATGCACGCAGATAGAGCGCTGAAAGGGAGAGGGATTCATTTGCAAGAACAAGTATGAAGCTGCGAAGACTAAGAATAGACACGATGATGCTTGAAGACCCAATTTTTCGCATATGATCGCTCGTATGGTGAGAGGAGTAAAATACACTTCGATAGGAGAGTTAAGGCATTCAATGTTCGTAAGGTAAGGCATCCATATGGTAAGGCATCCGATCAGTCAGGCATCAGCATCCCCAGTTCCGTCACGTGAAGACGCATCCGACGATAAACACGGAACCCGCCAAAGTCCATCAGATCAGTCATGCCGGCACAATCGCGTACATTACCAGTCGCAAAGAGAGACATTAGTTCACAAAAGACAGGGCCTAGGTCCAAGATCATTCAGGTAAGTACAGGCCCCACGAGATGTTTTTGAGCTGTTCCTAACCCTTCAAGCGCATCTCTGCAGACAAAGACGAGGCCAGAAATGCGATACCTGCACGGATACAACCCGATATTGAGGATGGAGATACAGGGCCACTTGCATCACAGCTGGCATTCTCAGATGTGCACCATGCCGTGATTGCCAATGCTGGAAAGAAAAGGAGTCTGTTGCCGCAGCGGACAATACCGTCAGCCCCTGCAAGCCCGACAAAACGCGGAGCACGTAATGCTGCGGAGACGGAAACCAATATAAGCAGCCTAGGCAGTGCCTGCGCGCCAAAACTGGCCGAGACTGGAAGCAGACACGCTGCTGTCGAAGCCAGATCCTCTACGCTGCAAGCAGTTGACCTCAGAAGAGGGTCTTCTCCAAGTAAATCCGCCATCCCGGTCAGCGAGATGCAGAGGCCCGAAAGCCTGAGACCAGTAATCGACTCTCAGCAATCATTTGGCCAGCATACTACTGCTGAGAAATCAACCGGGCTGAGCAGACATCAATCACTTCGCAATCCGGGAGACAGACAGCCTTCAAAGAGCGGAGGAGCTCGGTCACATCACCGCCATCATTCGACAATTGTTACTCCCAGTCTGACGGCTAATCGCAATCCGGGAGACGGACAGCCTTCAAAGAGCGAAGGGGCTCGGTCACACAACCGCCATCATTCGACGATTGTTACTCCCAGTCTGACGGTCAACACGCCGCATCAGCCAAGTTCACAAGGTCTTGGGTCACGACCTAGCGAAATCGACAGGACCAGTACATCAAAGCTCCCGGGCTCAAGAATGACTTCCAGTTCTGGCCGTAGTACAAGTGCATTACAGAGAACTCCATCAATCCAAACGCAAAAGTCCAGCATTCACGAGGACTCGAAACGCTCCGTACGCGCCCCTGCGCAAGGTTCCCGAATATCCAGTTCCGTCACAGCACCAAATCGCAAGCTGTCAAGCAATACGAACAGCAGTACAGGCGATCGAAGACCTGCAGAGCCAGCGAAACATGTGAATCCTGCTTTGACCACTATGCAACAACCCTCCACGCTGAGAAAGAGCTCAAAGCCGTCTAGACCGACCTCTTCGGCGTCCGCGACCGTCGAGCCAAGCACCGATACCAACCCTCCGTCCACCGAGACCGTCCGCCTCCAGGCCGAGCTCCTGCAACTTCATCTCCTACACTCCTCGTCGGCTGCAGTCTTTTCTCAATGGCAACAGAGCGCGAAGCAGGCGCTGCATGAGAAGTACAACAGAGTGACGGCCGCGCACGACGCGATGCGTGACAAGGAACGCCAGGTGCAGCAACGCCTCAACATCGGCGCGCTACAGGATTGGGAGGCTGAAGCAACGAAAAGTAGACCAGACTCGGGTTTCACGGGAAACGTGCAGACCCTCAGCAGGATACTCGAGGAGCTGCCAGGCCTCATCGACAGCGGCGGTCAGCATGCCACGCTCGTCGATGGCTTCGAGAAGTGGCTCGGCTGGGTCAGCGAGATCTGGCAGGACAGAGATGAGAGCAGCTCCAAGCCTCGGTGGGACTTTGTCGAGGCCATGGGCGACTCCTGGAAAGCGGAGAATGTCGCCCTGACGCGGAGATTGTCCCTGATGTCGCGCGATCTGGCAAAGATCACGCCGCCACGAGAGGACTCGGGGATTGCCCTGGTGCTTGCGACTTGTACTGCGCTCGTGGATGGGGCTCTTGACGAGCTGAAGACCATGCACGACACGGAGCGGGCCGTGATGGAGAGAGAGCGCGTGTGGGTCGACGAGCAGCTTTCGCTGATGTCGCAGGATACCGCCCGCAGTTCGGACGTTGGGACGACGTCAGGAAATAAGCGGCCGCAGAGAAGACCTTTTCCATGAATCCTGCTATATATTGAGTGAAGATGAAACGTCACTGCTTCCTGCCGACCGCTTCAACGTGACTGCTCTGAACAGAGTGGACTTCATACAAGAGCGTCGATGCTTTCTGCTCCTCGCGAGTGGAGATGATTACTATGAAATGACAAAAAGGGGTATTCTACACCTCGAACCCGCGACCGCTAGCCATTACCGTCCCATACCGAATCTCCTCCTTCAACTCAAAACCTCATGCCCCCCCGCACTGCGCAAGCCCACCAGCCCCAGAGTCAGAAGAACCGCCGCGCCACCTCCCCCAAGCGCCGCGCCCTCGACACTAAGATTCCCTTCCCACAGACACACCAGACTGCTGACAACATCAATAGTGTTGATGGCGTTGACGATGAACAGGGTCCGGCGCAGCTCGTCGCCCGGCCGCGCGAACCAGACGGCGGCGCCCATGAGGATGTCGCGGCTGCCGAAGAGCCGGCCTATGAAGGCCGACGACGGCGCCGGGTTCAGCCGGAACGTCGCTTGGGTGAGGAAGGGCGCGATGACGGCGGAGAGGCCGACGAGGGTGTGCGAGATGGAGAGCGCTTTAGCGGCGATGTGGGCCATTTTGAGGAAGAGGGTTGAGTGATGGATTGAAATGGATTTTGATTGCTTTGATTGCACGTATGAGACAAGAGGAAAGCTGTCGTAGGTCTTAAGAGACAGAAGAGATTCACGGTTGGCTTCAACAAGCGGTAGAGTAGAGCCTGCCGCTATATCATCTCTCGTACGACATACCTAGGTATTTGTATGCCTCATGGCCTGGGCGCGCCGTGATTAAAGTGGAGTTCAATAGACGAGCTCCACTGCAAAAAACCCACTTAACGGCTTGTGACCGACTTCAACAGGAGATTCGTGGTCAATGGCTGTGAGCTATTCCCGTTCCTGGACGTTGTTTCGAGAAGGCTGACGCGTCAGTTCCATCGCTTACGCGTTCCGCCCGTGGTTGCTCGGGTTGCAGTTCGCAACCTGGCATTGAAACTTCGACAAAGCTCAAGATGATAAATTTCTCAGTCTAGGAAATTCTATTAGGAGCAATTGATGGTGGGCGCTCAATACGCTCTTGCATTCACTCGGGTCATCGCAGTAGCGTGCGGGCTTCTGTTTGACTGTCGGTATGTACAGATCCACAAAGCAGTATCAGACTGGCTCGTCTTACAAAGCGAATGACAAGTCGGCTCTCTCGATGAGTCAGCGCATCACAGAATCCCAATTGGGAGACGAGCCCTTGTCGACTTCGACCGAGAAACGCTCACAGACATAACATTGGTATCATCAATCGCACATTCAACGGCAACGCCGCCCAGGGCCCCACACAGCGCCGAGCACGCCGTAGCCCCGTTGGGTGTCATGCGCTTTTCCTGCTTGGTCAAGGGGCTTTTTCGCGAGAGCTCCGGCACTGTCAGTCATCGGTCAGCGACACGTCCCTGCTGAAGCTGCATCGAGCTCGCACCCTCCTGAGGATGGGGTTCGGCGTATTTATCATTGCTACGGCCTCTTGGCATTGATAATGGAGCAGTCCCTGAGCTTCAGCTGAGTGAGCGCGCCGGACCCAACGGCGCCTCTCGGCATCAGGCTGCGTTTCGTCCCCCTTCCGTCATCGGCGCGTACCTCCAGCGCTTCACAGTGGCGACCAGGAACTTTGACGGACCAGCAACCTCGGCGTGGCGCTACATGTCGGACGCGTCTTGATACACTTTTTGCTTGAAGGATCAGTCAAGCTTCGAGTTGTCGGCGAATTGGTGCAGCTTCTTCCATTCTCACGGATGGCGGCGAGCGAAGGCAATTGCCCATCTCCAAGCGGCCGGCGGCACCGATGGCTTCGGGAGGCGGATGGAAACGGCCATGGGAAAACACGCGGAATCATTGTCAGCTCCTGCCGACATTTGCAGCTATAGATCATCCGTCGCAGACGACGAGCGGCCGTGTCGGCGGCACAATCGACCATGAGCAGCACAGGTTCCCTTCACTGTCTCAAGTGATTGACCTTGCGCAACCTGCTCCGATAGACTGTGGTCCTCTTCGCGGGAAGATATCGGAGCCATTGATTCAACTCATTTCGCCCTCTGTCAGGGGTTATCGCATCAAGCGGCAGCGGATTGGCAAAACGGGTGCGGATCGCTCGGGGACTGAAGGTACGAAACTCCGTTCAAAGGCCGTGTTGTGTAGTGAGCCGGGACGGCAGACATCCATTCATGTTTCTCATTCCTTACATCAGCGTCGTACGTCGAGGTAAACATCATGGCGGCTGACAAAAGGGTTAGACACTCGACTTGCCGAGAACCACGTGCCTCCCACGAACCAACACTATCAACTGCCGTCTCCTACACATCTCCTGGGCCATAAAGAGCAGACTCAGTCTATCTTACCGAGGGAAACCGCCGACGGCTGTTGTGCATCTCCAGAAGCTTGCACACCTTGTGTAAGAAAACGCGCACTTGTTCGAGCGATAGTATCGGATCTGTGGGAGCTTGATGCTGGTGTGCAAAGTTTGCGATCCGCAACTGAGGCGGCGCCGTTGAAACCTGTAAGCTCTCTTCCTCAACGTCCTGGTACTACACCAGATAGTATGCTTAGTCTATGTTGAAATGTGACGTTAGCGCTGATTGGCGCATTAGTCTGTCGACGCAAGGGATGGACCCTTACTGGACGCTTTAGAATGGATCCTCGAGACCATACGTGAGAACACGCTCCAGGTTCGGGAGATCCTTAGTGGGGCGTCTCGGTCAGAAAGACGCCTGTCAAATCGACCGTCGATCGAACAGTCTCTGCACTTGGGATCGGGCGCTGCGGAAGGACCAGCTCCCAAGTCAATGCCCTCGGGAAAACCTGCGGACGGAGGATATATGCTCGATCCTTCCAGGGGTGACCGACGGTCTTGTCACGTGTCGACCGCATCATCAGCAGACAGGCCCCACGGTCGACATTTTGGAAACGTGCCCGATAACGTGTATTCGCCGGCCTATTCCACTTCAGTGGGACATCCCTACTCGGCCCTTTCATCGCCGAGGCAAGATTATCAGGGACCGCTGCTGCCATCCCCTCACTCAACAAACTTTTCCAATGCACATCATTTACCACCTATCTTGTCACCAGCGACTTCGGTTCAGAGCTCTGTCCACATCACCCACCTTCAAGACCTGCAGCATCAGGTCAGCATCAAAACCATTGCCCTGTCAACCTTGCAGCGGGAGTATGACAATCTCTTGCAAAGACTCCAGAGACAGCAGGTAAAATCTCAGACGCTAGAAAAGAAGTTCGAGGTCAGCGACCTGGAGATCAACTCTCTGACCGACGAGCGCGAGCGACTGGCAATGCAAGTCACGGCTCTCGAAGAACAGGTCGCAGTCCTCGTCCGTGCTCGAGATGACGCTCGGAAAGAGGTGGTAGAGAATACCGCCCAGTACTTGCAGATCGTCGAGATGGCGGGTAAGTTGCAAGCTCGAGAAGCGCTAGAAATCAAGAGGAAGAACGAGGAAATTCAAGCGCTGCAGGCTCGTCTTCAAACAATAGTGGAAGGACAAACTGGCCGCGCCAGAGACGGTGGTAATACGCCGTCCAATAGCACAAGCAGCTACCGACCCAAACCACCAAAGCCATCCGGGGAGATCTTCTCAGCAAAAAAAGCTCTTACAACTCCTCAGCTCAGCTGCGAGCTTCACACAACGCCGATCAACGACATCACGACACCAGCTCCGCCTAATCCTTCACCATCAATCCGTGCGGCTACGGCCCGCGAATATATCTCGGAAGTACAAGCCGTGACCGGCAATTCAGCTTCGTGTCCATTGGAAAGTCCTCATCCGTCTGACGAAGCGGATCCACTTCGGCTCCGTCGGCACATTCGTGCTCTGGAAGCACAAATCACGGCGATGGCCGAAGAGTCTCGTAGCATGCGCTCGATGGCAATCGGTCTTGCTCAGTCCGGGCAACGGATCGTTGGGCTTGCCGAGGGCGCTCTTGCCCTTGATATTACGCCTGGTGGTGGTGTCGAGGCTTCACAACAGCAGGATGGGGAGTCAGACGCGGAGAGGCAGATGCAGAGCCTTAAAAGAAGGAGAATGGATGACTCGTTAACTTGCCGGGATGTCGATCATTGATCAGAGAGAGTGTTTACTCCGGTTGGCCCTACGTGGCGTATGGAGTTTACGGGCGACCAGACCAGCTTTCTTGCTGTTAGCAAGCTTGTCGATCTCGAAGCTTTGTCGATGGAGTTCAGATGCACACCTAGAAGGGTCTCATATATCGAGGAGTCAAGTCTTTTTCTACGATCGTCTTGGTTTCTGACGAGTGCATTACGGCTTGTATCTGTGTATATGGAGTAGATGATGGACATCTGGATTCACTATTGAATGTTCTACGGGCGAGGCAACATTGGACAAACAGTGTCGCTTATTGTCACCTGGGCATTTGAAATGCTCTCGGAACTCAAAGTCAACACCTGCGGCTAGGTTTTCCGGATACTATCTGTTGGATAAAAGCTCAATTAGACGAAACTGATTGAGTCGGCTCTTTTGGTTCAATACTATTAGCTCAACCTCATACCTAGGTACTTGTCTTGAGGCAAGGTAAGCTCCATAGTCTTACCCATTAGCCAAAAGAGCTAATGAACATTGGATTTCCTACGTGCTTTTCAAAATATCATGATCATCTGCAAATCATTTCGGAATGCTCCGTACATGCACGGAAACCCCGCAGCTCCGTGACACAAAGGATGGCCATGTTCTGAGAGCGTACATACGACGATCGAGCGTGGGAGCCACGATAACGTCCATATCGCATGAGAGAACGTTGAAAAGCCTGACTAGATTTGTCTAAGAGATAAAGGCTGATTGTATTGAGCATCATCACGGCCCCGCAGCTCCTTTACTCACCTTACATCCGTCGACCATGCAAGTTCTCCGGACTTCCTATTGGGCGCATCGGGAGCTCATGCATTAGAAGATGCTGTGTACGGCAATGTCTCACATTCTCCAGCAAACGACCACGCTCTAAGAAGGCTGCCGATGTCTCAAATTTCGCCTTATCTTCTATCATTCGAGAAAATGAGCGATCCATTTCTCTCAGTACTGGCATGAGAGTCAATGGAACAACAGCAATGAAACACCATCTGACATTGTTCGATATCAAGCCCGTTATCGTTCCATGGAGCAAACGCCCGAAACATCAAAAACGTTGACTCAACATGTGAGGAGTTCGGATAGCGGAGTATCCGTGGTGGCGGGTGATTGCATGCTAAGGAGCTCCAAGTGCACCTGGGCATGCATGAAAATCATGAAAATCATTGGAATGCAAGCCCCACCAAGCCCGCGACACGGCTTTCTCAGCTTCCGTCCGCTGTGTGGCGTTGGAGCGGTCCAGGTCGGCGAACGAGACCGACTAACGACGCTTCGTCGATCTCCCGTCCACACGTCGAGTCCAAAGTCTTGGCCCTCTCGATCGATTCGAGGCTATGCTCCTTGAAACGCTTCACTCTCTTGATGATAGCGTGCAATAGCGGTCCGAGGAAGAATGGACCCTTGCTCGTTAGGTATCATCATTCAGGATCGGAGCACCCGCATGTTGAAAGAGCTCTGTTCCGCTGGGAGATGCTTGTTCTGGTCCTCAACGCGTATATGCAATCATCATCACTGGATCCACGGCAGCCAACACGGCACAGTCTCCGGCTGATCCTTCTACTCTCCGCCCTACAGTAGTACATACGAAGCCGCGCATACAGTCACCGCATTCCTGAGTGCGCCGGACAGCAATATGGTTCGCAACAATTGCGCGTACATGCCATGACCAGATCCTCGTACGACCATCAAGAGCTTCGAACGCGTCTCTGATGGGTCGCATGCGAGAATGAGGAGGGGTAAACTCACGGATCAACCTGCAAGAGGGTTCACACGGTCCATGACACTCTCAATCTGCACATATACGACTGCAACACTCACAATGAAATAACAGTGGTAGCTGCTGCCAGTAGATGAGGATTTACCGTGCTAACGGAGGAGAGCAACTGCAGTCACTGGGCTGCCAGAAACAAGTTTTCCGCCCGGGGTTGCCTGGTCCGTTCTCGTTGGCCGAGGCGATGCAGTGACGCAGCGCCATCGGTGGCGCCCGCAGGAAACGCGCCGCATAAACTCCGTTTTCTCGGTAACCGGACTCAGAAGCCAAGCTGGAGCTTTCCGGGCAGAAAGTATGCGGTGGATGCCATTTCATCCCAGGACGTGGACAGGTTGAGCTTCACTTTCTCATCTCTTTACCTACTAGTCACTATCGGTTCCTCGCCATGTTCTGGATCTGACGAGAGCGTCTGAACCCTGGCTAGGCTGCGTTGATGACCGAACGATTGTAGCAGTTCTGCCTTGCTTCGAATTACCATGTCTCCTTCAGTTCCTTACCGTCCTGTGGAAATGACAAGTCAATGGTCGAGTCATCAACATTCTCCAGCCCATCCCACATTGTTTGCGTACGATGGACTTCACAGCTCTCGGATCACTCACGCTCACTCCGAGGCCTCATCTCGAATGCCCTCTCGCCGCCCAAATTCCTATGGTAGGAAGACACAGACTCAGTGCTTGTCTAGGGCGGCCGGTCGGGAAAGAGAAACTCCTCATTCCTGGTGTGGTAGTCATGGAAAAGCCAGTCATACGCAGAGCGGGAGCAGGAGAATCGGTAGGACAGTAAGAATGGAAAGATGGGACGGTCGGAACCGGACTCATG
>QQTW01002484.1_pt1 | contig 13413 bp, 13 predicted proteins | sample 1904831 | NCBI WGS metagenome assembly QQTW01 (sample SAMN09435610, study PRJNA476489) | Subsurface metagenome, whole genome shotgun sequencing project. | reverse complement strand
GACCCTTGTCGGTAGCCATGATTGCGACTGTCCTTCTAAGAAATCACAGGCTATGCGCTGTGATGTGCGTAGTGGGGCGGGCTGAAAACCACAGATGTAACACTCCGAAGCAGGACCCCGGAAGTTTGAGTTTGTTCGCTTTGTGCTAGAATACTAGATATCAGAGCTCTCTTTGATGAGAGCTGTATGATTCTAGTGAGTTATGAGTTGTTCTTATTTGTGCGTTTGTATCGAAGTGGTTGATGGTTTAAGATGAACGCTGGAAGGCTATGAGATTTTTTTTGTCTGGTGGATGCCGCTAGCCGCACTACGGTACAGTATATATACTACATACGACTTCGCCAAATCGGCGCTTGTATAAATTCTCAATTCTCTATGGACTGTACTGTTTTCTGACATCTGCTTGCTCCTTACCACTACCGGTTCTTCTACTAAGCTGACTGTTCTTGAATGACTGTCTGGCGTGTCTTTGTACATGCACTGCCCGTGTGTCTAGAACAAGGGCTCTGTACGACTACGGGGGTATTCTATAATGGGGTCGGCTGCTGTTCTCATTGACAGTCACCATGCACAATTGAGTCACTCGGGCGAAGTCCAGAGAGATGACTTCTCTAGGCAGGAAAACGGGAAAGAAACAGTCGCAGTGCCCCCACATCCATTGCGGATTAAGCCTGCTGGAAACGCATATACTTCGGATCACGACCTCAAGTCTGCAGCTGGTCACTTCGCTTGTCTTCCAGATGAATTGATAGTGCAAGTCCTGGAGTATCTTGATGCCCGGGATCTTCTGCAGTTGGAGGCTACTTGCAGAGCTCTCTATGCATTTTCCCACTTCGAGGATCTGTGGAAGACCTTCTTCATAGAGTACGTACTGTCTCCCATCTGATACTGTCACACTCTTTTTTTGTGCATTACCAGGAGGCAACTTGCTGTTTGGCAGGGAGTCTTCAATGGTATCTATCTTAGGGAGGTTCTGGGTGTCGATGCAGGCTCGTGTGCGATGTCCATGACGGTTTTGGTCCAAACTTCTGTTAAGTCATATTCAGTTTTGGAAAACCACATCGTACAGATATCGTACTTTAGTATTGATATGATTTTCAACCAAGATCAGAAGGAATCTTTTCAATACGATGCATTGCAATGTGATTCCTAGTCTAGCACATGATGAATCTAAAGTGGTCGGACTGTTTGCTGAGGTGGCTTCCTCTAGATCCTCCCCTTCAAATTTCAAATGGCAAAGCACATGGCGTTCGACCTATCTGGCCCCTTCGCCCCCATTAACGGCACCCATATCGTGTAAAGACCTGTTCTCAGATGTCCTCCACCGCCCATTCTTCTGTGCCCATACTCCTCTGAAGCCATATACGACGGATATACCAGCCAGCAATGCCATCCCCCGCCTCACCAATATCTCGGCCTCCGACTTCTCCGCCAACTGGACAAACAAGCCTTTCATCCTGACCGAGCCTATACGAGAATGGCCAGTCTACCAGAAGTGGTCCACCAGCGCTCTGCTCGAGAAGTACAGCGAAGTGACGTTTAGGGCTGAGTCTGTCGACTGGCCACTGAAGACATACGTCGAGTACATGAATCATAACGACGACGAAAGCCCGCTGTACCTCTTCGATCGAGCATTCGTAGAGAAAATGAGCCTGAAAGTAGGCAGGGAGGAAGAGGGAGAATACTGGGCACCCGAAACCTTCGGCGAGGATCTATTCGTTGTTCTCGGCGAGCAGAGACCAGACAGCAGATGGCTCATCGTCGGTCCAGAACGAAGCGGCAGTACATTTCACAAGGACCCTAACGCCACCAGGTAAGCCATCCGCACCGACAATCGCCACCCGAATTCCGACTAACGCACCCCACCCCCACAGCGCATGGAACGCCGTCCTCCGCGGCTCCAAATACTGGATCATGTTCCCCGGCTCGACATCCTACCCACCACCGCCAGGCGTCTTCGTCTCCGACGACCAAAGCGAAGTGACCAGCCCGCTCAGCATCGCCGAATGGCTCCTCGGTTTCCACGCCGAAGCACGCAAGACCCGAGGCTGCGTGGAGGGAATTTGCGGCGAGGGAGAAGTCTTGCATGTGCCGTCGGGCTGGTGGCACCTTGTCGTCAACCTGGAGCCGTCGATAGCCATCACGCAGAATTTCGTGCCGGAAGCTCATCTGGCCAACGTGCTGTCGTTCTTGCGGGATAAGCCGGCGCAGGTGTCAGGTTTCAGGAGCGATGTTGGGAATCCGTACGAGATGTTCGTGCGGAGGATGCGGGAGGAGCATCCGGAGATGTTGGTCGATGCGATGGAGAGGATGAAGGAGGGGAAGAAGCGGAAGTGGGATGAACTTGTCAAAGGCGATGGGCGGAGTGGAGAGCAAGCTGAGGCTTTCGGATTTGGCTTTGGCGATGCAGATGAAGAGGACATACCGTGATAGGGCGGGCGCGAAAACGATGAACAATACCGCCTGCATGCAGCGAACTATGGTATATGGTAAAATTGTTTACCCCGGGTATACCCCTAGCGCCGTTACCCACGCATTTCCCACCTCAAACACCAACCCCTCAATCCCTCCCATAACTAATCTTCAGCCTCTTCGCCTGCTTGACATTGTCCCCCGCATCCCCCTCCTCATCCCTGTCTCTATCCGCCGACCCACCGTTAATCTTATTCTTACTCTTCTTCCACCCGGCCCCACCCTTCGTACTCGTCGCACTCGTAGGCGTCGGATGATTACTATCCCTAGCAATACTCTCTCTCGTCGATAGCGGCGGCCCGAACGTCGATGTCGGCGTCGGCGCGTGCGAGGGCGTGGTTTGCGCCGAGGAAGGTGGTGGGGACTCTTGCTGTTGGCAGACAGATACGTTAGAGCTCGATTCGGTAATCGTTGTGTATCTCCCCTCCTCTCGTTGTACCAGGATACGGTATACTGCATGTCATCTCCCCGATCCGACCCACCCAGCTTTCCCACACGAGAACGAAGCGAAGGAGGCAACCTAGCAAAAGGGCAGACATACTCTCAGGAAACTCGCCGAACTCCTCGAAAAAACCCGATCCGTCTCGACGACAACGCCCTTCCTCCTGCCCGCCGCCCCACCCCCGCCTCCTGCCGAAAACGCAGAGGAGCCCGTCCCCGTAGACCCCTTGATGTAATTGTCGAATCCCTTTATGATATTACCCGCGCCCGTCTCTTCGAGGTAAGAGGCTTCGAAGCGGTAGATTGAGTCTTCGAGCGCGGCCTTTGCGTGTCTTTCAGTTCTGTAATCACTGGTACTGGGAAGGGCAAGAGGGAATTGGAAAGGAAGAAGGGGAGGAATGGGGAGTACCATGCTTTTGTCCAACAGGCGTTTCTTCTGTAGCGTTTCGCGCAGGTCACGGCGGAGTTTTTCGTAGTAGGGCATGCCGCGGGTTGAGTCGGCGTGGGGGTTGGAGGGCGTGCTGCCGGGGTTGGTATTTAAGGGGGGTAGATTTTCTGTCATTTTGAGGTTGGGCTTGTAGCTGTATGTAGTGGAGATTCAAGAAGAAGGCGGAGTCGGGTGAAGGTTGTTGGTTTGAGAGAGCTATGGTGAAGTTAGAACTTCGGGGCTTGGCGTGTTCAATGTGCCAAGCGACATTCGGCATTACCAGCTACGAACTGCTCTCAAATACATCGGAACACTCTTTCTGCCATTTCACCCACTCGTCAACCATACTATATCCTCCAATACCTCTAACCTTCAGTGATGGACCACCACGACCACATGGGCCACGGCGGCATGGACATGCCCTCCGAAGGACCAATGTGCAACATGAACGTCCGTCCCGGTTCCTCACCATCTCGTCATTCCCCTCCCCTCTGATTTAAACCTCCTAACCTGCGCTAACGCAATCGAAAATCCTACAGATGCTCTTCACATGGGACACGACAAATCTCTGCATCATCTTCCGCCAATGGCACATCCGTTCCACCCTCTCCCTCCTCCTCTCCCTCATCGCTGTCGCCGCCTTGACAGCGGGATACGAGCTCGTGCGTGAAATGAGTCGGCAATATGAAGCTTCGCATGTCGAGTTCATTAAGGGACTACCAAGTAAGTCTCCAAGCGGTGCGTTGGTCTTGGGAGCGGGGTGACTGTGGCGGACTCGCTGTTTGCGTGGGATGGACGACGTTTGCTGAGAAAAGCGGGTTGCGTAAGATGAGAGTGGCGAATCGAGCTCATTACTGTGGTCAGGGAAGAATGTGGGGCAGGCGGAGAGGAGGGGAAAGGTGGTGAGAGCGGGGTTTTATGCGGTGCAGGTGTTTTACAGTTTCTTTATTATGTGAGTTGTTTTCCTGTCTGCTGCTGTGCTGGTGGCGGAGTCTATGGCAAGGAATGGCTAATTGCTGGCTGGGATGATGCAGGCTACTCTTCATGACGTATAATGGCTGGGTGATGCTTGCGGTTGCGGTGGGGGCGTTTGTTGGATATTTGGCGTTTGGGAATTCGAGTGCTACGAAGAGTGTAGCTTGTCACTGAGGGAAGGGGAGAAATCATACGCATCATGTCGCTTATGGAAACTTGAATGATTTTCTCAGCTTAGATTTATTACGTCGTTTAGGTAGAGCCTTGCTTCATAGCCTTAGATTGATGGATGGACAACCTTCATTCGATATATTCGTAACTTTTCACCGTAGCTTTCATTGCATACGCTGCTCGTCAAGTTTCTGAACAGACTTCGCCCAAGATGGCACCCTGAAGGTACATCTACAGCTGCAGTCTGAAGGTAGCAACCTCGAAAGGCCGTAATTCTATCTCCACCTCGCCACGGTGGATTCTCAGCTCCTCTCCATCGTCTTCCAAGAGATTGCACTTGTATACCTTCTTGACGGGCAGAGACGTCCTGATAGTACCCCTACTCTTGCCACCAAGTGATTCGTACACACGGAGTATCACACTTCTTCCAGCTTTCTTTGGGAGGTCCCCGCGAGAAACGTCTTCGTCATCTTCGCCTCGTTTGATGGTGTCGAGTATGAGCGATGGTGATCCGTCAAGGGCGATTGCGTTCAGTAGCATTGACGAGCCCTTGTTACCTTTGGGAACGGAGTAGAGTTTCATCGGATTATTGAAATTGAAGGCAGTGCGTATGGTACGTGAATCGAGGCCACCAGTGTGAGGCAAGATGGCGTAACGGACATGGTGACGACCTGCGGTAGAGTTTGGTTATCAGCATTAAGCAGCGTCACAGAGTTCTGGCGATACAGTGATGCATCAAGTTAGAGCAAGCACCAGAGACTAGAGGACTTACCCATATCTGCGTGCGCGTCAGGTGCCTTGGGCGCACGAAGCAGTGAGAGGCGCATCAAATTACCGCAAGTGGCAAATCCATACTTGGAGTCGTTGAGGATGGAGACACCGTAACCATTTTCTGAAAGATCAGCCCATTTGTGACAGCACACTTCGAACTTAGCCATGTCCCAGCTAGTATTGTAGTGGGTCGGACGTCGTATGATTCCATATTGCGTCTCGTACGAAGCTTCTGTGTTGACAATATCGACTGGAAACTCCACCTTAAGGAACTTCATGCTCTCACGCCATTCGATCTCGCTTTCAATGCTGACGTACGATGGCTGATCTCCTATACTAGCTTCAAGGAGGATGGTCGTTTTCACCCAGCTATGCTCGCTGATCTTCGTCTCGGTCACAACACTGACACGCTGCGGGCTGTCCTCCGCAATCTTGGTCTCCTCTGATGTGAGCTCCTGCCGGGATTCAAGATGATAGACTTCCACATCCCACGCCTGCCAGTAAAGCGGCTTGTCGTCGAACATGACTAGCTGATTGGCTTTCCCGCCCTTCGCGATGATTTCACGATTGGCCCGAAGGTCCACCATGGAAGTAATAGCACCACGTTGAACGAGAAGCTTGTAGTGCCCGTTAAGAAGTTCAAAGACGCCCTTTTCTGTCTCTCTGACAACCGCACTGTGGCTGGCGGGCGGTTTTCTGTGAACGTCGACCGTTGCGACCCCTTGACTCCCCTCATGATACGCAAAGCTTTGCGTTGAGCCTGTTGAATTTGCAGGGATCTTGACGATCTCCGGTCGTGGCCATGGTAATGTGTTAAGAGCGACTAGCGTATCCACATCGGACACATCCTTGGAGATGTCTAATGCTGCCAAAGCGCTCTCAAGCAGTTTCTGCCCGGTCTCAAAGACCTTTGCATATATCTCATCCGAGTCGTCATAACACATCTCGATTGAGCTACCTGGTAGGCAGTCATGGAACTGACACAGAAGTACGTTTTCCCACATGTCATCAATGTCTTTCTTTGGATATTTGTAAGATGTCTTGCCCGATTCGACTGTATCCCTTAGACTGGCCAGAGTGGCCAGATACTCGACATCGTGAAGCATGATCTCCGATTTCCGATTGTTTAGCTTATTGTTCGATTGCGTTGTATATGTGCCTCGATGTAGTTCGAAATATAGCTCGCCATACCAGGTCACAAACTCCGTGCCTTCTTCAGCCTTCTTCTCCAACCTTGCGAAGAAATCATCGACAGACTCGCCCATTTTCACCCTAGGCAAGAGGCCAACTTTATCACTGATGCCGCGACATCTTCGCAGCTTCTCTAGGTGCTGAAATGTCGGCCCGCCACCTCCGTCTCCTTTGCCGAAGACGAGGAGGGATGTAGGATCCTGATCCATAGACTTGTGCTGGGAGACGCTCCGCTTGACATCACCAAAGTGTGCATCTGCGGTATATGTCTCGGATGGAGCCATATGACAAAGGACCTGGCTGCCATCAAGTGATACCCATCTGAATGTGGTATGCGGGAATTTGTTGATATTGTTCCAGCTCAGCTTCTGTGTGAAGAAACTGGTCATCCCAGCGAGACGACATAGCTGAGGAAGCTGGCTCGAGTAGCCAAATGTGTCCGGCAGCCAGAATGTTCTACATCGCTCACCGAAGTGGCTCTCGAAGAAACGCTGACCATAGACAAACTGTCGAACCAGCGACTCTCCGCTTGGCATATTTGTATCATGTTCCACCCAGCTGCCTCCAACAGGTTGGAAAGTACCTTTTTTGACGTTTGCTTTGACACGGTCGTAAAGTGCAGGATACAGCTGCTCCAGCCATTTGTATTGCTGAGCTTGAGAGCAGGTGAAGCGGTGTTCCGGGTAGCGGTCCATGAGATCACATTGATTAGCCCAAGAGCGAGCGATTTTCCGCTTGGTTTCCGCCCACGGCCAGAGCCAACAGGTGTCAATGTGACAGTGCCCAATCGCATAGACAATCGGCTGAGTGTCGGTATCGTAGACTTTAGAGGAGTCGACACTATCCCCAAGATATCTTCGGGCTATCTTGCGTCCTTCCACGATCGACTCATGGGTACCCTTTCCTGCAATGAATGCGTCCATGATGGCATTCTCAACCTGCAAAGCTTGGTGAGATTCCCAAGAGTCTTCAGGGAATTCTCGAGCGGCGTCTGGACAAAGTGTCAGCCAAGGAAGTTAAACTGTTTCCATGAAAAAGGTACCTCCAACAATCCAGAAGTCGACAAACAGCGCTCGCGCCTCGAGGTCAACAGCAACAATATCTGCCGTTTGTAACTGAAAGTACCTGTTCGGGTCTGGGGGTTGAATGATGTCTCCACCAGCATTCCCGAACATGCCATTACATGCCATCTCGATATAGATGGTATGCTCCTTCCCATCTCTGTAACTTTGTGGTAGGATCCACTCCACTCTTTCTCCACCACCCGTGAGACCTTGTAAGGGCTCGCCGTCCTGTGTCCAAATCAGTCCTTCATTGTTGGCGTCCCAGTGAAGCTCAAGATGGTTCTTCTTTCGTAGTTCTGGGGGCACTGTGAGCTGGACTTTAAACCAATGCGTAGACCAGCTAGGACCGAATGATTCGCCGACCTTTGTTGGCTTGAACTCTTGCGAGGTTGCTTCCTTGAAGGTGGGACGAGCCAAGTTGGGTACAGAGTACACTGAGAGCTTAACATGGTGATCCCCAGAGGCGCGACCTTCGTACATTGCCCTATTCAGCATATATCAGCAACAGTCCTTCATGGCCAGCACACAACATGATCTCGACTATGTCAGAGTCTAAGTGACCACTTACGAGAGGAGGTTCTTTGATTCATACTGGCCTCTGCTAGTAAACTGACCAAGTCGACTTGTGTAGATGCTGTGGATTTGTTGCCCAACAGGACCAGCTGCGAGCTTCGGAAAAGAGCTTGTAGCTCGTGACTGCGTTTCACCTCCCATAGTGACACTTTCGTATGTTAGCAGTTGAGAAGTATAACAAGTACTCGGAGCTTAAGACGGCACCTCTGAAGCTCAGTAATTGTAGCTGGGAGCTCCACGATGGCGGGGTAGAATAAAGTTGCACCCCCTTGCGCTACTGCAAGCGGGGAGCTGCCGTCCCGTGGGGGTAGATTACTCTTGAGGGACTAATTGTTCGACGTGAAGGAGATATATGTAGCGTACTTGTTCCAAGGTATGTTCTCTGTCATGCAAATGGTTGGTTGCGATCCCGGGTTTTCTCCAGAAGACGATCTGTGGCATCATACATCTGGTCGGCCAGACTGGAAATAAGGTGCTGCGAGACAAACTATGATATGGGGATATGTACTTCCTATTGAGAGGCAACTTTCCGCTCTTTATACAAAACGACTCCAATCCTTCCAGTACGCATATATATAACAACTATGCAAATCTTCTCTCGAATTCCCGAAACAACTGAGGACTGATCTCATCGCTACTATTCCCCGTCACAGTCCAGAGGATGCCTTTTCGGTTATATTGCTCTAGCAATGGCTTGCTCGTCTCGTCGAACTTCCTAAGTCTTGTCTTCCACGTCTCCTCATCATCGTCCGGCCTTTTCGTAAGCGGTTCTCCGGTAACATCGTCCTTCCCAGGTACTTTCGGTGCGTTAAAGTCAGCATTGTAGACTCGTCCGCTCGGCGCATGAACCCAGCGGTTGGCAATACGGTTGAGAATGATATCCACAGGAGTGAGCAGATTGACGACAAGGTTGACCGGAATCAGCTGGTCAAGACGTGCAGCTTGTCTTGCCGTGCGCGGGAAGCCGTCCAGAATGAAGGATGCGGATGGGTCATCCGAGGGTTGTGCTGGTAGTGCGTCGCTGACAGAGGTCTGCAAAGAGACCCAGCGCTTGGATTTCAGCTCATTGAGTATGAGTTTGAGGATCATGTCGTCGGGTACAAGATTTCCAGCTTTCATTGCTGACTCGGCTTTGACACCTGTCGTGGAGTTAGCGTCTGGTACCACGGCGTCGGTAGACAAGGCTTCGACGTACCAAGAGGTGTGCGATGTGCGACGTTGTCTCTTAGAAGATCCCCGGAACTGACGGCAGAGATCTGCGGAAACCGTTTCATCATTCTTTCTGCCTGTGTCCCCTTTCCTACCCCTGGCGCACCGACAAGTATGATGCGCGCTGCCCGTTTGAGCTGCTTTGTACCCATCGTTATTCCTTGGCAAAGAGATAGCAAAGAAGTGACAGTGATAGCCAGTTGCAGAGTCCTGAGGTATATATGGTCCAAAGGCAGAACCCCGCTCGCACCAATTTGTTGAATGAAGCCCGACGCTTCAGATGCCGATAACTACAAGATCATCGTGATAATATAACGTCCTCCAAAGCGACACACGCGCCATGCAAAGCTCTGCCCACCCAAGAGCAGATGAAAAGATTGTCAAAAAAGGAGATCCGTTGAGCAGGGAGACTGCCCGTTAACTTATTGACGAGCGATCCTCGGTTCTGTTGGTCTACCGGACCCGGTCCGAAACGGCGACTACCAGGTTTTATACATATTGAACGTGGGGGTTCCGTTCAGCTCTTATGTTTCGAGGACCTCACGGAGTCCGTAGGGCTCGGAGATTTTGTTGTAAGGCTACGGTGTCCAATAATCAGGCAAAGATGCCCGTAGAAACTTCCTGGTAGCTGAGCTTTGGCCGGCAGTCAGACTGCACCGATGCCATTGTAGTATGACGGAGTGCACGTGATAGCGGAATTATATTGCACCGTATGCGGTTGAGGACAAGCTTACGAAGACCAAATTATTGCACGATCCTTCAACCCTGATTCCACCTTATCACTCATCATTCCAAGGCATTTTTAAAGAGTGTGTAAGGACCTCCGAGTTCTATCTATCCTCTTCTGGGCTCGGGTATCTCTATCATACTGTTCCTGACTGTCCCTTCAATTCCCGGACCCCTAACCTTGCCTCTTGCAATGAGCGCATCTTCGAGGCTCGTACAGAATGCTTCAGCGCATCGGCTACTGCTGGGTGGAGGTACTTCGGCTCTGTCATCTGTGGGTGATACCAACATACTGACAGGCGTGGTAGCTCGATCCATTATCCGGTCACAGTTCGCCTCCTCAACCATTCACGGAGTAGTCCTGCGCCAGAATGCCCGGAACCTCCCACCACAGTTACAAGCCCTAACGCTGTTGCTTCCACACCGAGGCTATGCGACAGAAACTTCGACGTCGGGTGGTGTCGGCCCTACGTTTCCGCCCCCAGGGTTTAACGCGGAGGAAGCGAAGAAACCACTTCCAAAGGACCAACAACCCAAGAAGTCAGCAACTTCCAAGATGACGGACACGGCGAAATCAACAGTCGCAGATATCGAGGAAGAGTTTGCAAGAACCGGCGCTACAGCTGTGGATAAAACTAAAGCGGCGGAACATTTAAGCCTGACTGAAGTTGCGACGGAGAAAGCTGCGGCCACACAGGCGGAGGACAAAAAGCTCAGCGACGCCAAGAAAGAGCAGAAGAAATTGACCATCATGCAGAAAATAAAGAAAGAGGTTCTTCATTACTGGGATGGAACAAAGCTGCTAGCAACAGAGGTTAGGATCAGTACGAAATTGGCGCTCAAAATGGCCGCTGGATACGAGCTCAGTAGACGAGAGCACAGACAGCTTCAGCGTACGGTGCAGGATCTCGGACGTCTGGTTCCTTTCTCTGTCTTCATCATCGTTCCCTTTGCGGAATTGCTCCTCCCCGTCGCCCTCAAGCTCTTCCCCAACCTCCTCCCAAGCACATACGAAGGGCAGAAATCCAAAGACGCAAAGGCCACCAACCTCCGCGCAACCCGCAAAGAAGTCAGCAACTTCCTGCGCAACACGCTCAAAGAAACTGGCCTGCCCGTCAGCGCGGTCAACGCCCAGCGCGACGAATTTGCCGAGTTCTTCCGAAAGGTGCGGGCAACCGGCGAGTCTCCCACACGCGAAGATGTCATCAAAGTGTGCAAGATCTTCAAAGACGACCTCACGCTTGACAACCTGTCCCGCCCGCAACTCGTCGGGATGTGCAGATACATGAATCTCAACACCTTTGGCACCGACATGATGCTCCGCTACCAAATCCGGCACCGCATGCGACAAATCAAGCGCGACGACCGCGCCATCTCCTTCGAGGGCGTCGACTCGCTCTCCGTGCCGGAACTACAAATGGCATGCGCGTCCCGCGGTCTCCGCACGCACGGCATGAGCCCCGGCCGCCTACGCGACGACCTGCAGATGTGGCTTGACCTGCGACTCAAATACGGCGTCCCATCCACCCTGCTTGTGCTCAGCAACGCATTCATGTACACGCAAGGCAAAGACAGCGAAATCTCCTCACAGATCGACGCCCTCCAAGCCGTACTCTCCTCCATCCCCGAAGAACTCTTCCACGAGATCGAACTCGAAGTGCATAATGCCGAGGGCGCGGCAACCAACAAGCAACGGCTCGAGGTGCTCAAGGAACAGCAGGATCTGATCGAGGAGGAGAACGAGCAGAATAATGAGAATGGGGATTCGGCTCGGGCGACGCCGAAGGATGATGAGAATATCGATGAGAAGGAGGATCAGCGGAGGGCGGATGCTAAGGCGGAGGCGAAGGATGAGGCCCAGGTTTCTGAGGCCGTGGAGGCGGAGAAGGAAGGGGCGGAGAAGGAGAGGAAAAAGGAGTGAGGGCAACTTGTATGATAGCTTTTTCCTCTGTGAAGACTCAGTGCATCTGGCGACGTGCCATGCCGGCGCTTTACGGGGATTTGGACTCGATTCTATAGACTACATCAAATCTCAAGACACAGTGTGCTCATGTGATTGCCTCCCGAACTGACGGCTGATCCATTGTATTGTGTCGGACCTTTACTCCCTACGTCCTAAGTAGATCCTTACCCGTCGACTGTATGGAAATTTACTGATGCCGTGTGTCATTCAACCGCGGGTCCATAGAGACCTTCTACATCATCTCACACCTTCTTACGCGTCTAGCTAACATCTTCATCTACATCAGACCAAAGCTGCGGCTCACCAACCTTCAACCCGACAACCTCACGCACCGCGACACCAAGTAAAGGACCTTAGGGTGTTGGCGCGGAACAACATGGGTATAGAAGCTCCAACATGGAGGCTGGGACGTACCATCCCGGTGTTTACAGTCTTTACCGCAAGTACATCTTTTCGTTCTTTCGCGTTGCTTTCTCCCCCCAGAATCTCCCCAAAAACACCAAAAAAAGTTGTAAAACACAAACCCATTCTAAAGCATCTCCCTCGAGAAGAGGATTTCTGTTATTGACACACTGCTTCCGCAGCGGCGCTTCAAAGCGTTCCCCTTCTCCTTTGTTCACTGGTGTGAGGGATCGCTGACGGTCTGCTAACTACTAACAACTTTGTAACCATAGCAACAGGTTCTAGGTTTTGGGCAGGCAGCTCGGGAGGACCCATCGCGCTGGGATCGTGGCTCACTTTAGCATTGCAAGACGGTAAGTGTTCTTCTTCTTTTTCCTCTTCTTCTCGTAGTCTCTTCACTTTACTCACTGCCTTCCTGTAGACTCTTGTCTTAGGTTGTATGGGTCCTCGCCGAGACGGAGGGGTGGGCTGGTTCTGGTTGGAGGCGGGGCTTTGCCTGCATGGGAGTAAGTCTTATCTCTTCACTTTCCACTTCCTTTTTACTCGAAGCTTCTTACTGACATCACTCGCAGGTAGTGTCGCTCGTGGTCGACACTCCACCGTCCTCGGTCAACGTGTGGCCTTTGGTCCTCGTGTTGGCCATCGGTCCTCGTGTTGGCCGGGGGACTTGTGGTTTTACACTTGGGTCCTCGTGGTGGCCGGGTGTTTGCTTTGGAGCAATGGTATCGTGTGGTGATACGCAAGAGGTGGGCACTTCTTCTTCGGCTTGTCCAGGGATGAGGAGCCTACCTCATTTTCACTTCTAGTATCGTAGCTCGTATATAGTAGTAACTTGTACATACTTATAAATGTCTGCTCTTAGGAACGGTAGTAGCATTAGGATAGCATGCAATGTCCTGAAGAGTCCGTTACTCTCAATGTATTCGCACAGTATCAGATCACGTGATGATGCTTCTTAGTGTTTGCATGCCTGTATCTCTACGATCGTAAAGGAATATTTTGTGTGGTAGAGTGTACCTTATATGAAG
>QQTW01002483.1_pt1 | contig 13414 bp, 15 predicted proteins | sample 1904831 | NCBI WGS metagenome assembly QQTW01 (sample SAMN09435610, study PRJNA476489) | Subsurface metagenome, whole genome shotgun sequencing project. | reverse complement strand
GCTGCGGACGCCGAGCCAACCTTCCATGTTACCCAATGCCACTCGCCTTGAGAAGCTCCTATCTTCCTTAGTCAACGCTCCATGTCTGACCTATTCTTCTGGCCTGGCAGCTTTGCACGCCGCTTACGTCCTGCTCAATCCCAAGCGCGTTTCTATTGGCGATGGTTACCACGGAACACATGGCGTTCTTGCGATACATCAAAGGCTTTGCGGCACCCAACTTCTTCCCCTCGACTGTTCGGCCTCAGATTTGCATGCCGGGGACGTCATCCACCTGGAGACCCCGCTCAATCCAACCGGCGAGCTGTACAATATCAAGAGGTACGCAGAGAAAGCACATTCTAGGGGCGCTGTATTGCTTGTAGACGCAACATTTGGGCCTCCGGGTCTCCAGGACCCTTTTGTATGGGGTGCAGACATTGTTATGCACAGCGGCACCAAATATATAGGAGGCCATAGTGATATGCTCTGCGGCATCTTGGCTACCAATCGGCAAGAATGGCTCACTGAGCTGAAGAAGGATCGAGAATTCCTAGGCGCTGTTATGGGTAACATGGAAGGTTGGCTCGGCGTCCGCAGCATCCGGACACTCGATTTGCGGATCAAGCGTCAAAGTATAAACGCCAGCAAGCTCGTCGACTGGCTCTCGGCCTGCAAGAACACGGATCGCGAGGACGAGGAAGCCAAACTGGTCAAAGCGGTTGTGCACAGGATCCAGCATGCTTCGCAGCAGCTCGAAGACATGCATTGGTTGAAGGAACAGATGCCAAATGGGTTCGGTCCGGTCTTTGCAATCTGGATGAAGGACGAATCGATGGCCAGACGCTTACCTAGCCTTCTGTCGCTGTTTCATCATGCCACCAGCCTCGGCGGAGTGGAGGGTTTAGTGGAGTGGAGGAGCATGAGCGACACGACCGTTGACCCTAGAGTGGTGAGGGTGAGCGTGGGAGTGGAGGACTGGGAGGATTTGAAGGAAGACTTCATCAGAGGCTTCCAAGGTCTGATCAACTGAGGGTTTGATGCTCTGCGTGTCACCTGGATGCCGGGCAAGACTTGAATGGTACAATTCAAGCTTTCGTGAGTGCGAAATTTAGCACACGAGAGAAGTATGGATGGAAGGATGCTTGGAAGAGAAGCAGGGTATGCCTACTTATGCCATGCTTGTCCCTTAGACAGCACGAGTGATGCGCAAATGGATTTCGGTTACAGGAAGCAAGTTTACAATCTCCTTGTCCACTGTTCCTTCTGTAGAATATGTCTCCGTCGCAGCTTCCCCTTGCGCCCCTGTTTTTTTGCACTCCAAGCTGTCCAACACCAGTGCATAGACCTACGAGCTTACGATCACAACGGTTAATATCAGTGTTCCAACTGCCCGGTTCAGCCTTACGAGAGGGCCAATCAGCATAAATGCATTCACTATGTATGATCACGTCTCTTAACCTTGGCAATACATTGAACTCAGTTTGTAGCCTGTGCTCACGCAGAACACTGAGAAGTATACGCATAGGAGGTCGAGAGCAGCAACACAACTGATGAACCTTTCTTCCTGCCGCTGCCCAAGTCATTTTCAAGATCTTCCTCCTGCTCTGCTCCTTCTTCCTTTAACTCTTCTTGCCTCTGCTGGATCGCCGCCAGCGTCGTCGTCATCACCGTCATCCTCCTCGTCGTTGACGTTTATACAACTGTGCCATCCTGACTTGAGCGTTCTCCCTTGCTGTCATCACCGACGCTGCACCTCGACCTTGCGGAAACCACACCGTCGTTACTGCTGGAGGAAGCAATCAGATTGTCCTGGCTCGTCATCTGCATCGAAGCACACATCACCGTTCAACAGCTGCTCCCAGCAAGGCTTCAGTGTTCTCTGTCTCCGCCGACTTCGCCGCTTGGGACATCGAACTGACGACTTTGCTGCGTGGGAAATCATACTCCATACCATCGCTATCGGCTTGCCCTGGATCATCAGTTGTGCTACCAGTTCAGACCAGAAGCACTTGGCTGTCCCCGCCGTCATAGCTGCTTGAGAGATCGGATTCCGTACCACTGCTGTTGGCTTGCCCTGGATCATCAGTTGCACCACCAGACCAGACCAGAAGCACTTGGCCGTCCCCGCCGTCATTGCTGCTTGGGAAATCGAACTACCGACGTTGGGCCAAAAGAGATCGGACTCCATACCACTGCTGTTTGCCTCATAGCAATGTCGAACTTACACATGTCTCCAACCAACCAAGCCACACCTCACGAACTCGTAGAACAGGGACGTTACGGCGGCCAAGCGAAATGGCTCACAGATGGACCGAAAGTCAAGGATGTCGAAGTATTAGGATATGTAGAGCCACCCAACCAGCCGCATTTCTCTCGAGACATTGGACGATCCTTCACACTCGGCGGTCGCATCTACTATTTGTTCGGAGACACGTTCTGTAACGACGCAGGTATATCAAGCAATACAGTCCAATGGGTCCCAGACCATACCAAACCGCAGGACGCATACTACCTGAATCAGGGGAAAGACGGCTTAGTTGCTCCGTTGATCGGCTTGAACAGCGACGAAGAAGAGGAGCTAACGTACCCGATGAATAAAGACAGGCGCATCGCGTTCTGGTGCTTCGGAGGCGTCGTCGAAGTCTCGCCCGGCGTTGGCTGGACATGGTATCAAAAGCATTGGATCGACAAGGATGGAAGTGACGAACTCTGCGGCGTGGGTGTGGCACGAATTTCGCACGACAAAGACAAACAAACGCCGGAGCTTTCTTGTGTGCGAATGCCTGGCTTGATGTTTGACAGGCAAATGCCACTCTTCGGTTCGTTCTCGACCCTGATCCGCGGCGACATGGTGTACCTCTGGGGCCAACGAGGGACTGAGGTCTTTCTTGCGCGAGTCGTTAAGGAGAGTTGCCATCAATTCCATCGATACGAGTTCTGGAACGGAAGAGAGTATGTTTTCAATATCGAGAAGGCCAGGCCGGTACTACAGGATTTCCAGCAAGGCCAGATTTTTGAATCTAGCCTGTTCGGACCCAGGCTCCCATGGGTATTTGTCGGCGTCACAAAATGGGCTGACAGCATGGTTATGATCGGGGTAGCGTCAAATTTGGAGGGGCCATGGGACATCAGGCCGTTGACCCGGGCCCAAGGGATCAAGCAGCCAAACGCGTACCAATACTGTGTCTACGCACATCCCTGGGGAGTTGACCGCACGAGGAATGAGCTGCTGGTTTCGTGGTGCGACCCCTGGCCTGGGGGGGTAATCCTCGCCAAAGTCACGTTCGAACCTCACGACCTTGTTTTCTGGGCCTCAATAAACATGGACTCGTGCAGTGGACCAGTCGCCCTGGCGACCGCTATGAAAGCCCACGAGGTCTCCCGCGGTAACCGGGTCGAATGTACCAACCTGGCGAATCCTCCTCGCCTGTACCTCGCTGGCGGAGACGAACACACCGTTCAAATGGCACTGAACGTAGTGCGCCAACACATGATTAGGGCGATGGAAGAGGAGGCGGTGCCTGCGAGGACGGATAGGCGTCGGGAGTCGGGTGTGGTGGGCTTTCTAGCCAAGGTGTTTGGGCGTCGGGGGTGAAAGGGTTTGATATAGGTAGCAGAACTAGTAGGCAATGCAACAGATCTTGTCTGCCGTGCCCTCTACAATGAACGCGTGAGACCACTCGACTTAGTGTTGCCCTATCCTTGGATGCGGCGCTCCGAAGCCTTCATTGGGGTTGCCATAAAGATCGGGTATCGCTGTACACGTAATCGATAGATCGACCTGATGGCGCTTGCTTTCGACTTGTACAATGTCGGCGAGCGTCAGGAGAAAACGACAGATTCTCCACGATTCTTGGCATTGATTTGTCAGCAGAGTTCAATATCTTATTAAGTCTTGGCTTTTGCTTTCACCACAGCCAACCAATCTTTCCCTCAAACATTCGACTTCGAAACACCTTGCGCATCCTTCATCATCATGGCCAACTACCTCGCCTCCATCTTTGGCACAGAACAAGACAAGGTACGCTCCCCGCCATCCACCATCTTCTCGTATTCCCCCACCGAAAAGTTTCCCCGATTAACCCGCCTTCTTTTTTGACAGGTCAACTGCTCCTTCTACTACAAAATCGGCGCCTGCCGGCACGGCGACCGCTGCTCGCGCAAGCACGTCAAACCCTCGTACTCGCAGACCATCCTGCTGCCGAACCTGTACCAGAACCCGGCGTACGACCCCAAGAACAAGATGAACGCGAGCCAGCTGCAGAACCACTTCGACGCCTTCTACGAGGATTTCTGGTGCGAGATGTGCAAGTACGGGGAGGTGGAGGAGGTGGTCGTGTGTGATAATAATAATGATCGTGAGTTTTTCCGCGTGTGGCTCGTTTCTCTTCTTCGTCTTTTTTGTCTCGGTTTTTGTTGATGGATTTGGATTTGGTGTTTTGAATGTTTGAGTGGAATTACAATGGCTGATGTCGTCTCTGTGTGTGTGTGATGAGCAGATCTCATCGGCAACGTCTACGCGCGCTTCAAATACGAGGATTCCGCGCAACAGGCCTGCGACGCGCTCAACTCGCGCTGGTACGCCGCCCGCCCCATCTACTGCGAGCTCTCCCCCGTGACCGATTTCCGCGAGGCCTGCTGCCGGCTCAACAGCGGGGAAGGGTGCGTGCGGGGCGGCTTCTGCAATTTCATCCACCGGAAGGAGCCGAGCCCGGAGTTGGATCGGGAGCTGGAGCTGGGCATGAAGAAGTGGTTGAAGGTGAGGGGGAGGGACGAGAGGAGCATGACGAGGAGTCCGAGCCCGGAGCCCAGTCGGAAGAGGTATTGATGAGACGGCTAGGAAAGACGGGCGTTTAAGGGAGTCATGGAGACGTCAGGGACGGAACTCATACTGCAAAAGCGTGGCGTTTGAGACGGGATCAAGTGGATATTATTGTGCTCTAAGGATGTAGATTACTTGAAAAAGACATCTCATCTAATCTATTCGTGATCCCAGACATTAATCCCTCAGCCGTATGCGTGCTCCAGATCCGTGCTCGAAAACGCCACAACGGTATCGCTATCATAGCCTGGGCTTTCCGCCAGTTGCCATATTCCACCCCCAACGCCATGCTGCTAGTCTATTCAATGCCACCAGTGGCCCAATCTCCCCCGTATAGTCATATGCCGCCCCCAAAAGTTCGTATAAAGAAGTTCCTGTCCATGCTTTGCTTTGTTTCAGGAACGGGACTTAACATCATGATGGTCCCCGCTAAACCATCCGTTGACCCCCAGCCAAACCATGACGATGGTGATGACGGTGGTGGTGGCGATTAACACGAGGCCGCCGATCAGAAGGCGCCGTTTGCTCCGCTTGTGGCAGGATTCTTGGTATTCGAGGAAGGATTTACTGTTTTTGCCCGTGTCAGTCAATGATGGTGGGGGTGCCCACTATAAAGTGAGGAGTTGTAAAGTGCGGAGACGTACGAGTGCCCTAGCTCCGGGCGAGATCTGACGGAGGATGTGGACGCTATCTGGACGAGGGTGACGGGTTCTTTTGCTCCGGCCTCGTCGTGGTGAGTCGGCATGGAGAAACGTTCCCAGAAGCCGGGGTCTTGGATGGCCATCTCCTTGCTCTTTGTGCCGTCGCTTTGGTTGGGAGCGGGGCGAGTAGGGTTGGGGGAGCCCCAACTCAGGCTGATGGTCGATGGTCGATTGTTTGCCCGTAGTAGAGATCAAACGAGAGTTTGGAGTTTGATGGACGACAGCGATGGTTGAGATATGAACGCTAACAGTACGAGTGGACTCGCACCTGAGTCGGGACAAATAGGGGTATCACAAAGAAAGGGACGATAAGAAGGATGATGCCGCTGGAGATGAACGAAAGATGCCAGTGACGAATGTGACGAAAAGAAGGAGAAGGAGCGGAACCCGAATTTGTTGTAAGTGGACGCAAAGCAGCATAGTACCCGATCGATAGTGCACGCCACGCCAGAAGAGGGCTCGATCGAATGACCCCCAACGACGTGGGATAAGGGGGTCATAGGCGTCCGATACAGTTTGAGCGGACTGACGTTTCACGTCCATAAGGTTTCGTCCAGCTGAAGAGTGCCGGGGCGCATTGGAGGCTTCCAAACGTGCGATGATGGCAGCGTATAGCGATGATGGTTGTGACGCTGCAGTAGTACGAATCGAATTCTTTCGCGGGTAGCGCTTGATGACAATTGGGCGCCAAAGAGGAGGTAGTTCCTCATACCAGTCATTCGTGGACAGCCAACCGCCAGTCGCGTACAGAAACAAGTCCGCGGACAGCCAAAAAGTGGGCTGGCCGCTTGGCGTCCGAAGCTCGTTGGCCGCAGCATAGATACATGGACTGCGCAGCGACGTACCAGGTGATTGTCCTACAGCATCCCTTCGAAGCTGCAGATCGGCGGTGGATGCTTCCCTTGTAGAGTGGAGCCGCGCAAAGAACTCTGGTTCAAACCCCTCGAAGCGAGTCGGTCGCTGCTCTGATGATATTGCCTTCGCCCTACGCGGAGAGCAATAGAAGTTCCCAGCTGGCAGAGATTGATGAGAGTACTACTTTAAAAGTAGATTGAACACCAAAGCATGCAATCTCGAAAGCGGCCTCACACATTACCAGTGAGCGGAAAAGGTGGACATTCCGAAAATGGGTGCAGCTAACAGCCATGTTCCATCTTGAACACGATGCAATCAATGTATTGACTTACCAACGGCCCTATATGTGGTCGAAGACGGTCCGAAAGGCTGATCATACGCTTACCGACTTTGGTCATCAGAATCGATTCAACTGGCCCGACTTTCCTGTCATTGACCCTCAAAATGTTCACTTCTCTCGCCCACTGGTGCGTTTCTCGTATAGACAGAAGAGAAATGCTGGGCATAATGGCCATGTAGCACGACAAGTTTGTGGGTAAGATCAAGGATGATCACAACCCTGAGGCGAGATGGAAGCAATCTTCTGCAAGACTTGCAAGATAGGAAATTATGCACAAACGTCGCCGTAGGTACCTCCGGGATGGCGCTCGTACCTTGCAGCGCCACAGGCGGAAGTAAACCATGGATCCAGGCCCAGCGAAGTAGAAGGAGTCATCCTCTTTGAGCCTCTGCGCGGTTTATCTAGTGCTCTTGAACCATAAAAATAGCGCTGGAGCAGAGTCGAGCGAACTCCGGAGCATGGCTGTTGCAACAAGCGACTAGAAACCCGTTGGAGTCAATCTGCTCTGAGAGAACGCCGAGCTAGCAAGCGGAGTAAAAGGGCACTCTAATTCAGAAGTATGCTGTCGAAGATCGTGATATCCGCCAATTGTCAAGTTCTGTCCTTCTACTCTTGTATTTCGTAACACCAACTGCTGAAGATGACACGACCAACGATCTGCCGGGCACTCCAGATGGCAAGCCTCTATTGATCCTCTTCTTCACCAATTACTGCGCTGGTGTGCCACTTGAAAGTGGCTCTCTCCGAGGCTCACACTGGCAGGTACTGACAGGGGGACCAGCACACAGCGCAAAGGGCATCGAAAGGCGCGCTTTTCTGGGCCAGAGAGCATCCAATGTTGTCCCTGGCAATGCAAAGCTGTTTTCCCTTATACATCACTCGTACCACCGGAATCATACCCGCCGTCATCGTCACGCCTGTAATGGAGAGACTCTAAGATGCCTTCATCCAGAAACGCCAGGAGAACATAATCTTCGACGCCCCGCTGGGGAACTTCGTCTTCGTCGAACAGACGGATGATCGGTTGAAGCTCATCATCCTCTCTCAATGCTGTCACTTGCTTGCATAGGACTTCTTGATCGAATTCGCTATGCCGATGAAGGAAAGGTCGCATAAGGGAGAGTAACGTGCATACGACGCATGGCTGGCCGTCTCCTCCGGCGACGCCGCGGTTCATGTTGGCCTCCAAATATTTGGAGCTATCTAATGATAATGCCAAGGAGTATAATTGCGCGAAGCGACGTCTATTCGACAAATTGATCAGTGCATTGAGTCGGTAAGACATTGAAGAAGTAGAAGCACAGGCGAGATGGAGATGAAGGCTCGTCCTTTCGTGCTAACTGTTTCGGTTTAGCGGGGTGTAGGTTCATGACCATCGACGATGTCGTGTACTCGACTTGACCTATCGTCAAACGGGAAAATATTCATCAAATGGTGCTCAAGAGTTCTCGCATACCCGATTAGAGAGCTCCCTTGTACGATCTATCTGTCACGTAATGGCAGATTCGGAAATCCCATATTGGTGCTACAATTTACCTAGGGACCAGTGGCCCACCGAATGTCCCGAATTTCTTCTCAATCTTAATGAAAGGGATCAAAAACTCTTGAGTAGAATCGACGAAGAGTATCAACGTCTCACGTGGCCAGAAGTGAAGAAGATCGTGGGTACGTGATATGTGCCTTTTTCCGGGTTTCGACTCACGTTGGAAGAGGATAATCAGCTTGATCGTTTCGTGCGAGTACCGTCCGATCTTCGGAGGTATCATGAGTACAATGCAAGGTTGAAGAAGGAGCATGGCTCCGTCATGGACTTTGTCCTTAACGAACGCCTGCATTGGTCCAACCTGGATGCCAAAAGCGGAGTTTCTTTCAACGATCCCGCAACGAGTGTGTCTTTCCTCGCCTTTTTTCTTCTTGAGCGCCCCCAAGGTTGAACAATTTGACCCAGACGACATAAAGATTTTATACAATGACTGGGTGAGTAGATCTCCGAGCAGAAGCACCCAAAGCTCTACATCAGGGGTTCCGAAATTCGTCTCGATACTTTCATTACTGGATAAGGCAATACTGACTCCAAGATTCGCGGTAGCCCTACGGCATTGACGAGAGAATCGTACACCTTGTCGTCTGGACCAAATTCGACATCCCAGATGACCCAGACACCAAAGAATTGACATCAGCCATGCGCGAAGAGATCGATGCCTACGTCGACAGGACTTTTCGTCAGGCAGTGCCGAAGGAAAATGTAAGTCAAAAGAGCCAGGCATCACAGTGTGCGTTCTTTCTGATTCCTTGGAAGGTCATTTGGTTTAAAAATTGGAAGGCACTGAAATCAATTCACTCTGTGGAGCATTTTCACGTTATGCTATTCGGCCCAGATCCCGCCTTCGTTGAAGAAGTAACAAAAGGCGACAAACCGCTTAGCCACAAAGTTCAGTGAAGCCACCGAAGACGGTTAAGGGTACGTCGAATACTTGTACGGTGAATAGCTGGTCCGCTAAGAGAACTGTCCGCGAATGATTGCGGGCGAGAGATGAAGGTTAGCACCGCAATAAAGGCCTCTGTGAATGATGCCAGAGTCAGACACAGCACGTTGTCCCATACGCTCTTTGCTCAGGGGCTTCAGAGTTGAGGATGGAGTAGTCGTGGCTCAGTGGATACCACAAGGACAGCCCCTTAGTCTAGAGGGACTCATTGAGTCGACTTCGGGCATTATTGACGTTGCTGGGTCCTAAGCAAGGGAATTTTACGTGTCGTTCGTTCTGCTGGCCGGAAGGGGGTGGGGGTACATTCACCTTACGTAAGCATGCGGCGGCCATTGGCTTGGCAAAATGACGATCGCTGTGACTGGTCATCGGGCAAGTTGCGGAATCGGAAAGCGGCCAAGAACCGACGGATGGCTAACGGTCAGGCTTCGCTGAAACGACCAGCTCTGACAACCGGCTCCTATAATGCTCCTGACAGTCCATGGAAGTCGCATCGTGTATCCCTCAATTGCATTGCTTTTTTCTTAGTCCTTCAAGAGAGCAAAGAAGGTTTCAAGATGCCTCTCGTCCACGGGCACCGGCGGATGTCGCTCAAGGGTAAGCAGCAGATGTCCACCACCCAACAGCCTCGTGGCCCATGGAGTCCATTTTCAATTAACATCATGCTTCAATTGTATCTGTAGGTGGAGCGGCCACTGATGTATCCAAAGACCAAGCTAGCGGGGAGGATGAGACAGGTGTTTAGACCCCCAATCCAAGCCCTGGCATGTTCCAAGCTGACGCCTGCACCAGTCGTGGAACCAGACCAAGGCAACGGTCAGTCCGCCCAAGCAATAGTGAACGTCTGGCATATGTGGGAAATGACGGAGCTGTACTCACGGAAACGGTTGTTCCCTTAGTCCTGTCACACATCATTTCACAGCTGCGACCTGGTGCCGACCTGGGCAAGGTAACATTGCCGACATTTATCCTTGAACCAAGATCGATGCTTGAGAGGATCACAAAGTGCGTGTGGACTCACGTTCTAGCGACTTGATCACTACTTACGGTGTATCCAGTTTCATGGCCCATCCTGAACTACTCTTACCGTTGCCTGAGGTCCAAGATCCAGTCGAACGGTTCCTCTCTGTCGTCAAGTTTTACCTCAGTGGCTGGCATATCAAACCACCGTACGCAAGCTCGATGTTTCCCTCGGGCCACACAGCAAAAGCTAATGAGGGTCACCAGAGGAGTAAAGAAGCCCTTGAATCCTATTTTAGGCGAGACATTCACTTGTTACTGGGACTTTCCGGACCATACCCGCGGTTACTACATCTCAGAGCAGACATCTCACCATCCACCAAAGTCTAGCTACTTCTACATGGCTCCTGAACATGGAATAAGGATTGACGGAGCCCTCAAACCACATAGTAAATTCCTTGGCAACTCAGCTGCTAGCATGATGGAAGGTGTGGCAATTCTACGGTTCATGGACATTGGAAAAACAAGAGGCGGAGAGAAGTAGTATGTCGACGTCTCAGGCTGCCACGGTCGATCTCCAGAGTCGCTAACTTGGCTAATTCGATCTTAGCTTCCTCACTCAGCCCAACATGTACGCACGAGGAATACTATTTGGGAAGATGAAGTACGAGTTGGGCGACCACAGTTTCGTTCGATGCCCGGAGAATGGACTGGTAGCAGATGTGGAGTTCAAGACAAAGGGCTATTTCGGTGGGACGTATAACGCCATCGGCGGTACAATAAAGAACGAGAAAACGGGAGAAGCATTATATGAGCTATCTGGGATGTGGAGTGGCGAGATGGTCGCTAAGAATCTATTGGTATGCGCTCCCTTGGGCAGTCAGTGTTCGACTCACTTACAACTCCAGACCGGAAAGAAGCAGGTCCTATTCGATGCGACAAATGCAAGGCACACACCGCCTACAGTCCGGCCGCTTGAGGAGCAAGACGAACGCGAATCGCAGAAGTTATGGTATAAGACCGTGATAGCGATCAAGGAACAAAACCACGAAGCAGCTACCGAAGAGAAAACCAAGGTCGAAGACCAGCAAAGAGAAGAGGCTGCCAAAAGGCAAGCGGAAGGGATACAGTGGCAGCCTCGACTATTCAGAAAAGTACGTGGTGGACCGGGCGGACCAGAAGAGGGCGAGGAGGATCTTGACTGGATACTAGCGGCCAATATGTGAGTATTTATCATCGGGACTCGATGGACCCTGTTTGCTGACGTTCTCGAGCAGCGACGGTCCCACACCAGAGGCAAAGGTGCAGCAGATATTATCAGTCGCTCCAATCTTGCCAGGTCAAACGCCCCAATCCCAAAACAGCAATGGATCCTCACAGTCACATCAGCCAAATGCTCTACCGCCTGCCGCATCAGGTGATTTGATAGATTTTGGTCAATCACATAATCCTACTCCGAATTCAACTTCGGCCCAATCGGCGCAACCTCAGCAGGAACAATCTCAAGAGCCATTACTCGATCTTCAAGATCCGCCTGAGCCAGGACATCCTGTCAGGCGCGTGGACACCATGACCAGCGATCTCGACGAATTCGTGGATGCGAAATCCTAACCGGATTTCCTCAAAGTATGCAGCTCTGCTTTTTTGATGGATTATGTTTCAACCACAGCCACCTTGCTCTGATACCCCACATTCCCTGTCTGTACGACCGTCATGAAATTAGAGCAACCCTAAAATCGAGGCATCCCTTGCATTTGTTGGCCGTGGGAGTCTATCTTTTCCATGTCGAAATCTACCCGTGGGCAAACGGTACATGATCTCATTATTCATGATCAAGTAGAGAAAAAGCCTTTGTTTCAACCCTTACCAAATCAAGCATACACGAAACGCGTATCTGAGCGTCTGGACCGGCCAAGAGCCTTCATTCCTCTAATCCCCGTCCCTCCAAACCTATTTCCCTAGTTTAGTCCTACACTCCTCGCAGAACCATGACCCCTTAGGCTCCTCCCTCAAGCCCACACACGCCCAATGAAACCACTCATACGGGCACTCATCGTTGTCGCACGCGACCATGTCCCCAAAACTTATCTGCTGACACGTGCAATACTTTCGATCATCCCCCTCCCCTTCATCCTCGTCGCCCGCGCCATCCAGATCCATCGCGTCGCTGGCGTCCACCTCGCTGAGGAATGATTCGCTTTCATTGCCGGCGTCGCTACCGCCCTTGTTCCGCTTGTTGTTGCTGGGACGGGAGCGCTTCTTTGCTTTCTGCGCGGCGGACGGGTTGAGGTGACCGATGCGCTGATGCGGCACGGGGCCACGAGGGGGCTTGCTCGTGGTCTTTTGCGCGGTGGCTGTGGTGGTGGATTGGGGACGAGGGCCGGCGCTGCCGCTGCGAGAGGAGGATGCGTGGGCGCCGCTTTTGGGCGTGCCGGGGCCGAGGGAAGATTGGCGGAGCGAGGAGGAGGTGGGCGGGATGGAGAGGTGGCTGGTCGCATTTAGGCGGCGGCGTTTGGAAGGATCGGTGGACGGGGAGCGGGTTGCGCGTGAGGAAGGGGGCGCGAGGGCGGATGTGGCGGTGATAGGCGCAGTGGTGGTGAGAGGGGAGGGTTGGCGGGGGTGGGTAGGTTGGACAAGGCGGCTGAGGATGCAGCATCGGTGCTCGAAGAGTTTGTCCAAAACGGTAAGTGTATATCTTACACATATCACTGCTCCAGACTCATGTTTCCTTTCAGTCGCCAACCTTCCCGCCGAGATAGCCCATCTCTTGGAGGAAATCCAAGCCAAAGACCGCATCGTCCAAGAGTGCCGCTCGAACGCCGCCTCCCGCGATGCCTCTATCCAGAAGTTCCTCAAGGCCAACGGCGCCGGCCAAGTAAACCCCAAAGATGAGACCTACTCCAAAGCCATCCTCGCCTACTACGACAAAGCCCAACTCTACCAGGAAGAGAAGGTCGGCCTCGGCGATCGCGCCGCCGTCCTTCTAGATCGGCAGATCAAACGCCTCGACCTCAAGATCCGGGACCTCCAGAACGAAGGCTCAATAGCGATTGACCCACAACTCCCCTCCCTCCTGAACAACACCTCCACAATAAGCACCCGCCTGCCTCCCCTCTCAACCTCCACAACCGGTTCCTCCACCCCTCTCCAACCCCTCACCGGCCCCGCCGGCCCCTCCACAACAATCGCCAACTCCTCCAACCCACTCAGCCGCCTTGTCCAACCTACCCACCCCCGCCAACCCTCCCCTCTCACCACCACTGCGCCT
>QQTW01002482.1_pt1 | contig 13415 bp, 12 predicted proteins | sample 1904831 | NCBI WGS metagenome assembly QQTW01 (sample SAMN09435610, study PRJNA476489) | Subsurface metagenome, whole genome shotgun sequencing project. | reverse complement strand
GTCACCGGAACTCGGCTGGAGAAAAACCTTGTCCAACAAAAAAACAGAACCCACTTGACTCCGACCGGCCTTCTCATGGAAGGCAATTACGCGTTTTGACCTCACATCCAGTTCAAAGACCTCACATCCAGTTCAAAAGTGAAGGATGGGTGCGCCCGCAAGTTCCTGAAAGGAGGTACGATAATTGTTGGTCGGCCCTAGAGGACGATTTTCGAACTTTTCTGCTCATACCAGGCGGCTCCGAGCCTATTTTTCAGCAGCCTACAGCCTGAATCTTGGATCCCTCCGAGGTCAAGTGTTATGGGGATATTACAACAGCGGTCCGAGTTCAACACCGACTAGGGGAAGCGGGAAATTCATACACCTGGGAAATTCATACACCTTGACAATGGCTCCTGTTGGGCGCAGTGTTGCAGACACGATGTGGGAGGCTTCTTCCTAGCCCAAGCAGTTTTCCCTTCGAAGGCTCGCTTTAGCTACCACAGGTGTAAAGTCAATGTTCCTCCGCCGTGCGAGGGCAACTCGACTTGCAGCCGCTTACCTGCTTTTCACCGTCGCATTGCTGATGGTGCCGAAGGCAGATATGACCTTGCCCGGAACTCCGTTGAAAGTTAGCGACTCTCGACCGTCATAGGCTACGCAACCTTCACTTCCTCGGCAACCGCCTTCTTCGCAACCGTGTTCGCCAGCGCAGTCAACAGCGATGGAATCTCCCGGTACCCCTGTACCTTGCGGAACTGGCGCTCGGCCACCAGCAAGCCAGAGCCGACCCAGCGCTCGATGTGATCTCCGGCACGCCATCGTTTTACGTTGCGGCAAACCGTCTCTACGATGGAGAAGGCTGACTCGATCACGTTCGTGCTCGCGAGCGTGCGACGCAACTGCACTGGCACCCGCAGACGATGCACCGTGAGCGTTTCTTCCATGCCTTCCTCCAGACTGCGGGCGGCGCTCGGATTCAGTTCCATCAGTTCGCGATGCAGCCGCTCCAGCGCACGCTTGGCATCGGCGTATTCGGTCAGGGCGTAGGCGTTCTGCAGTTTCTTCTTAACCGCCGTTTTATGTTCTTCGGGCAAGTGGTCCACCACGTTGCGCCGCTTGTGCACCTGACAGCGCTGGATGAAGGCCGCTTCGCCGGCATGACGGCGCACCGCAGCCGCCAACGCTTTGCCTCCGTCCAGCACGTACAGCCGTGGCACGCTGAAGTCCAGCCCGCGCGAGGCCAGATCGCCGAGTAATTCCCCGACCACGGCGGCATTCTCGGTGGCTCCTTCGCGCAGACCCAACACCGTTTTACGCCCGTCAACATTGATGCCCAGGGCCACGATCATCTGTCGGTCGCGAAACGGTGTGCCGTCGATCAGCACCGCGCACAACCGCAACTCGCCCAGCGGACGCTCCATCAACTCCTGCAACTTCTCCCGGCTGGAGGCGATGAAGTTCTCGCTCACCGCTGACTTTTCCACTCCGTAAGCTTCGCGAAAATCTTTCACCACCGCTCCGTAGTTGCGCGTCGACAGCCCGCGCATCAGCTTGTCCCATACCGCGTGTTCCATCGGCCCACTGCGCTGGAACATCTCATAACTGCCCAGCCGCTGCTCGCGATTTTCCTGCGTGCGCAGACGCGTTCGCTGGATCGGCACCTTCTGCCCGTCGACCACGCAATAGCCGGCTTCTTTCCCCCAGCGGTGCGCCCGCCGCCCAGGATGCTGCTGGTGCCACTCCCCCGCCAGGTGCCGCACTTCTTCCTCCATCACCAGGCTCATCAATGCCAACCCAGCTTCGCGCATGAGGTGGCCGACTCCTTCTTGCAGCAGACCGACGACCTCGGTCATGGGAAAGATCATCTGGAGGTTGGGATTCTCTTCGCGGGCCAGTTGTCGGAATTCTTGCACCGCTCGTTGCTGGTCGATCTGGTATCGTCTCTTCATAGCGACTCTCTCCTTTTTTCTTGGCAGAAAAACTACCCTTGGTCATTATGACCGGGGTTGAGAGTCGCTACTTTCTACGAACTAACGGGCATCCTCTTCGACGCCCTAAAGTGGATCCTGTTTAAGCAGCACGTAGTAAGCGAAGCGATTTTTGTAGCTGTGCCATTTTTGTTAGCCTTGTTGTCCCCTCGTAGGCTCCTAACAATCTTCGTCGGATTGTGTCTGCCACTCTTCAGGTTGGTTTTTATGCTTTTTCTGTTTGCAAACCTATGGTCCGCTCTTGGAGTGCTGCTATGGGGCGGCCTGGTGTTCTTGGTGGGTAGCAAGATGGATCGAGAAGAGTCTCAGGACATTGCTGTTCCCGAGGGTTTTACCGGATTGGAACTCCTCCTCACCATTACATGTCTAGGTGCAAGGATCTTTCTGCTTGTCCTCCTTCGTCGAGTTTTAGGTCTGCATGGTTAGCGTGCCTCCTTTGGTCGCCGCACCGAATAGTTGACGTAATCAGGCGTTAGCACAAGCTTGCGCTGTTTGTTCGCCAAAATCAGGGTCACTTGAGTGCTATGGGGATTTAACGTCAACCACGGACATTCCCTAGGTTCCGAGTCGTCGCTAGCCTTGATCGGAAACGCCTCGGCAAAAAAGTTTCCAGGGAGACCATCTGGACCCGAGGCGTTTTCGATGAGGAGGCAAGTAGGAAGCCGCTGGCGTTTGCGGCGGACGCGGTTAGCTATGGGATTTGAATAGTGTTTTTCTTGACAATCGGACACTCAAGGTCAGTTTTTGTGCCGCGTGGTCTACATTTGCCATGGCGGCTAATCATACGGCGCTTCGAGTTGAGCGACAAGACTTATTCGAAGACGAACTTCGAGCCAGCGATACGCGGTAGCGTCCGCCGCGCCAGCGGCTTAGTACTTGCTGACAATCCGGGAGCTATCTCGCGCCACAGACCGAGGTGCCGATGTGTGACCACTTCTGCGGATACCGCGTTTTTCTTCCAACTGGATTCTCGCGAGCGGCTCATTATCTGGACAGGAACGATGCAGAACGAAAACCAGCTATCTATCTGGGCGGCAAACCGATTCGACGCAGCAGTGACGCGAAACGTACATCCGACTGCAGCGTGTCGAGGCGCGGATCGACATTGAGATATACAAGCCATCCGTCGCGCTCCTCATAAGCCCTTTCCAGCCATCTGAACGCCTCATCTTTATCACCCAGAGCCGTGCAAACCGGCGCTAGCCAGTACGAAGGAACGTATTCCTCTTTGGAGTGTCTGCTCAGATCCTCGACTAGGCTGCGTGCCTCCATCGTCTTTCCCGATGCTGCATAAGCATGGGCTAGACAAGCCAAATGCGCCGGCGCGCTGGACGAAAGAGCTATCGCCTTGTCAAATTGGGCGATCGCTTCAGGAAACATTCCCTTCTGCTCGTAATTCCACCCGAGAAAAACGCGTGTTGGAAGATAGTTCGCGTCCATCTCTAGGGTTTCTGTTAGATGTTGAACGGAGAGGTCATAGCGCCGATCGTAGTACAACGCGCAACCTACGCTGGAATGGATAAAGACTGACAACGGGTCATCCTTTAGCGCTCGCTTCAGCTGGGCGAGGCTCTCGTCATACCGGGCCAGGGCGAAAAGGTACCATCCATATCGTTGCCGAGCAGCCGCGTAGCTAGGATTCAGCTCAATCGCCCATTGGAACTCTTTTTCGGCGTTTCCCCAATCCCATTCGTAACGCCATCTAACCATTCCAAGCTCCATGTGAGCTTCCGCGAGCATGCCGTCAATCTCCAATGCCCTCAGAACCAAGGTCCTCGCACGTGGGAAAACGTCCCTCGGCCGTACTCCGCCGAGGCTAGTTACCCCGCCCTCGATGTAGCAATCCGCTAAACCAGCGTAGGCTGGTGCATACTCTTTGTTCTTTTCCAGCGCTTGCTCAAAGTAGCCAATCGCTTTATTAAGCCCTTCCTTGGTCAGCTTGTTAGCGTAAAATGTGCCTTTCAAATAGGCTTCGAAAGCTTCGGGATCCACGGCAGGAGCAGGTGTACGCCGCACTTTTTCCTGTTCCGTAAGCTTTACTTTGATTTGCTCCGTAACGGCACGAGCCACCTCGCGCTGCAGCAATAGAATGTCCCGGAAGTCGCGGTCGTAGTTCGCGGCCCACAAATGTCGTTCCTGACGCGCTTCGATCAACTGTACCGCGATGCGTACGCGCTTGCCCTCACGCTGGACGGAGCCTTCTATCACCGCGTCCACGTTCAGTTCCTCGGCTATGACCGGCAGGGTCTTACGCGCACCCTTATATTGCATTGCTGATGTCCTGGAAATCACTCTCAACGCGCTAATGCTAGCAAGCTCGATGATCAGCGCCTCGGTCATTCCATCGGCAAGGTAATCTTGGCCGGTATCACTGCCCAGGTTTTGAAGCGGCAGCACCGCGAGTGAACGCATTGGCGATGCGCGCCCGGTGCTCTCGCCAGTCCTGCCGTTCAGCGGGGCGATAAAGCGATACCCGCGGCGCGGCAGCGTCTCGATATATCTTGGCGTATCGGCGTCGTCGTTCAACGCCGCCCGAATCTCGCGGACGCAGAGATTCACCCCGTGCTCGACATCCACAAATGTTCCCGCACCCCAAATATCCCGTTTGAGTTCTTCTCGCGCGACTACCTGGCCGGTTCGATTGGCCAGGACCAGCAGCACTCGCGCTGCCTGCGGACGCAAATGAATTTGCCGGCCGGCTTTCCACAACTCGCATGATTGCGTATCAAACTCGAAGATGCCGAAGCGAATGAATTTTTCCTTGTGCGTAGTCATCGCTGCCACGGGCATAACTCCGGCGGGGAGGCCGCGATTATAACCCGGGAACGTCGTATACCTGAAGACATAAACCGCTTCGCCCCACCGACTTACGCCCTCACCAAAAACTAACCCTCCGCCAATTGACCCCCTTCGCGCCATGTATGAAAGTTGCCACGCATTGCAGTCCTCGGCCGCGCCAGGGTAAAGGCGCAACCAGGACAGGAAAGGAAAGGAAACAACGATGAAAACAAAAGGTGTCATCACGATTACGGCCTTCACCGCCATACTGGTCGCCGCTTTTGCTGCCCTCAATCCCTTGTCGAAAATGGGCGTGGCTGTCGTATCAGCGTCCGGGCGAAACAGAGAACTGGCGATAACTAAGAACTGCACGCAATACTTCCAAGCCGGCGGAGCAGCGGGCGCCTTTTGCACCATCACTTCGTCGAACATTCAGGAGATTCCGGCCGTCGAAACGACGAAGGTCTACTATGACCAGGCGCTTGGCACGCCAGCCGGATTTCTCGACAGCAATGTCCTCCTCTATGTCGCGAGCGGCGACTGGGCGGTTGGTCGCTGCACTCTTGATCTCGCGACCGGTTCCGGTTTATGCACGTTCTCGGACGGAGTTGGACCGCTTGCGGGGTTCAGGGCCCGCATCGATGTGTCTCCGATCCAAGGCGCAGATTTTCGCTGGGATGGAACATACAGCTTCCGCACACAGCCGGAGCACTAGTTCATAGCCAATATGGTTACGTAGCGCAACAGTCTAGGTTTATCGGAAACGGTAACCGCGTGGCAGAGCGCATCCGAAAGGAGTTCGGACGTCTCGACGTGCTCGTGACAACGCGGGCATCTCGCATGCGGGACCAACGGCATTTTCAGGAGATATGCGCCATGTCGAAATCCATACGTCTGATCGCCGAAGGGCTTCCTTGGTCGATCCCATGGTGGCCTTGCGCTATGAGTAGCGCCTCCAACATTGACCAGACCCAAAATAAACAACGAGGGCAGATGCCTAGTCTGGAGCACGCCTCGGGCTCTGCCTGGATCACGGGCAAACCGGAAGTCAGTTGACGCTATCAGGCGTTCTCGCAAGTTTGCGCTTTTTGTTCGCCAAAAACCGCGTCAACGAGTGCTATGGGGATTTTTCACCAATTGACACAGCAGCACAGAGGGCTACGGCTGTCCGACCCATACGACAAAGGTAAGTTTGACATCCTCATATCGCCCGGTAATTTCCCAAAAAAGATGACATTCTTTTTACCTCCTGTTGACAGCTCACCTTCCTCAATAGCATCTGATTTGTCCGCTAAGAGGAGGCACGTTTTATGCATCACCTGTGGACCGACATGAAGACCGCAATCAACCGACGTTCGTTCGTAAAGAACGGACTAGCGACGGCAGGTCTCGCGACTGCTGGCGGGGGATTCTTGGCCACTACCTCATCTGCTTTAGCCGAAGCGGGACCTGAAGAACATAGCCGTCGTCTTACGAAAGGAGACGCGGCTCTGCTCAGATTTGCGGCGGCAGCAGAGATTCTTGAGACTGATTTTTGGGTGCAATACAACGAGCTTGCAGGAGTTCAAGACAATGAGTTTCCCGGCGGAGGTGGCGGTGGTAATGCAGCTTATACCGCAGCTCTGACAGTGCTCGATTCCGACATGGCTCAATACGTGCACGACAACACCGACGATGAGTTTACACATCAGAATTTTCTCAACGCCTACCTTGCCTCGAAGGGAGCGACAACAGTAAGTCTGGAACAATTTCGCACTCTGCCAGGCAGTTCAGCGACCGGCTCTACCGGAACGCTGCGGCTTACCAATCTCACGCAGCTCACCTTAGATACCAGTTGGTGGACTCGCTACCGTGACAGCGGACATAACCCTGACCTCGATCCGAACTTTACGTTTCCGCAAGCAGTACCAACCCTATTCAAAGGGCAGCACACAGCAATCCCTAGGACCGACGATGACACCAAGGATCCGAATTTCCTCCAGGCCATCGCGAACACTGCGGGATTTCATTTTCCCACCATCGAACAGGGTGGAACCAGCCTCTATCCGGCCATGGCACAAAGAGCGACCAATGTGGAAGTGCTACGAATCTTGATTAGCATCGGACCAACGGAAACCATGCACTTTCAAACCTGGTCGGACAAGGCGGGTAATGCGCCTGCTTTGACTGCTGTTGATCCGGTCACAGGTGTATCTGTAACGTTCCCAAATCTGAATTCCCCACCTTTTGGCGGAGAGGAATTTCAAACCAATCTGATCATGCCGGAGCCGTGTCCGTTTCTAAGCCGCAAGCTCCCACCGTGTTCGATCATCCGTCCGACGGAGACTAAGGGTATCGCAAAGGGAGTGGTGAAGTTCCTGACGGACATGGGGCTCTTCATCGGCCAATCACAGGCCTTCTTCGAGTTCCTGAACGACCTAGCTGAAGATGCCGATGAAGCCAGGCGCGGATGCTGATACATTGACATTGTTCCGAGCACCACGAAGCCGTAAAGGAAGTTTCACCGGTCTTTTCGCCCGCTGTACGATTAGTGCAGTGGGTTTTTTGTGCTGTGCACAAGATTTCGCTTTTATTGGTGGGCACCGACTTCCTGTAGTAAAGGCCAAGGTTGATCAGCCTTGAATGGCGCAAACAGGCGTGGGTGTTGAAAAACTCACTCCCAGAAAAGCGCTCAGAAAAACTTTGCGTTAGGAAGCCCTACAAGCGACGTTCGCGCCTCGCATGGACATTTTCTATCCCCCAAAATTTGCGTTTTTGGGGTGAAAAGGGAGTTTTTCAACAGCCACAGGCGTTAGCACAAGCTTGCGCTTTTGTTTCGCCTTTTTGATTGTCGATGAGTGCTATGGGGATTTTCACCAATCACTCAATCGGTTCTTCGTAATAGACCTGCGGATCGTCACTGCTCAGAGCAGACTCGACAAGTTTGATGAACGACGGCCAGCGTTCACCGGACACCCGCACCTTCCAATTGCACAGAATGTCTTCATGATCCACGTGCACCGGCCTCACTTCATCCAGAGTGCAAACGACCTTCGCCGTCGATGCTACTTGAGCGTACACGCAACACTCAGCCTCATTTTCATGTCAATGGGTGGGCCCCAGGCCCATGCGTAACTCAAAACCCGCTCGGCTCATTCGATTTGAGGCTCTGTCTACGACCAAGGCTCAAAAGGGAAGGAGCCCGGAGCGGTGCTGTTTATTTCGACATATTTCTGTCGATCTCTACTCACTGTGCTCTGGTCAATTTTCCTCTTCGTTCTCCTCGGCGGTGATTCGTCCAAAGAGTCCTTGGTTGTAGAAAAGGGGTCCGGCTGTGAAGAACAATTCGTTTTTTCCACCGTTGGCTGCGGGGTCCGTGCCAAAGGCGAGCGCCCAGAGTCCGTCGATGGAAATATACTGCCCATCATCGTCTTTCAGCTGTCCCTTGTACGCTCCGTCGGGTTTAAAGGCGCTGATCATACCGTCCCCTAAATTGCCAACAAGAATGTCATTGCTGAACATTCCAAAATTTTCGGGAGCTTGGGCCAGACCCCACGGCAAGTTCAGTTGGCCCATGGAAGCGAATGATTTCACGAAATTTCCGCCGGTATCAAAAATGTCGACGAAACCGCCTACCTTCCCGCTCAGGAATCCCGCGAAGGTTACGTAGAGCTTCCCCCCGATGTTCTGAACATTAAAAGGAGTGTACCCGGCTGGTATGCTGGGATCGGTAAACGATTTGACCAGCCCGAAGGAGCCATTGTAGATGTCGACCTTGTTGTTGGTTTGGTCGGCTGCGTAGATGAAGTTGTGGCCCGAACTATCGCTCGCAATCGCCAACCCAGTGTAAAAAGCGTTGGAACGTGAGTTGTCCACCGCGATCACGGCATGGGTCGGGTCGACACTCGGATTCCAGCCGCTGATCGTGCCATCTTCGGTGTCGAAGATAAAAGCAGCGGCACCCGACTTACCGTTTTTCGAAATCACAAAGTTCGAGCTGCCATTGGCCACCAGGCCGGTGGGCGAACCGGTGGGACCGAATGGTTGGCTTGGAGCAGCCGGAACCGTTACTACCAGGGAGAGGGCAGTGCCTCCCGGCCCGTAGAGCGTGGACAATCCGTCGGTATTGTCGGCAATCCAGAAAGGGCTGTGCTGGAAGAACGCCAGTCCCCAACCATTGATCAGGTTGGGATCTGTGTGGACGCCCCGTCCGGCAACGTTTGCAACAAAGTCGACCCGCTTGTATTGCGCGGCCACCGGCTTCGTGAACAGCCATGCGAGCGCAAGAAGGCCCAGGACGAGCAGACGTACTGATTTCGACACGACACACCTCCTTAGTGTGGCAACGTAGGTTCAATTGGCTGGTAGGCCCACACAGGGGTCGGGAACCCCGGGAACAAATCTTGATTTGTCGTCATGGGCCACCTCGGAGTGGATGAACAGGGCCGAGGGCCGAGGGGAAGTTTGGAGGAACGGTACCACTACTCAATAGGCGCGTCAAGCCAGAGTGGCGTTTGGCAGGCCTTTGGCCAGAGTGGCCGTATCCTTGATGCGTCGCGGCGTCGAAGTTCGGATAACTGTCGAAAACAGGCGTTCTCGCAAGTTTGCGCTTTTTGTTCGCCAAAAGCCGCGTCAACGAGTGCTATGGCGATGTTTCAACAGTTACCGAAACCAGTGCAACTGCGAGAATAAAGCGCCGAGGAGCACCGCAAGGAGCACGACCAGCATCAGCGTTAATAACGTCGTTGACCAGCTACGGGGAGGATAGAACCTTCTAAGACCGGGCATGGGCACAAGTATATAGGGACGAGCCTTGGCCGGATTGTTGGTGTAATCGGGATTTTTCGTCAACTGAACGAGAACGTGCCTGTTGGGGGAACTCATTGCGGTTAATTCCGGACTTACTGCGGTCGTTTCGCTTCGATTGTTACCGTTAGTTTGCAATCGTCCCATCGTACATCGTCCACCCACCTGCATCGTGAAGAACAATAGCCACCGTATTTTTCTACTTCGCGGCGGCATTCTGCGAGGGAGGAGAATTGGCCCGCGTAGCTTAGAGACCACTGGTGGATCCTCTCGTGGCCGATCCAGACTTGGCGACGCCTGACAACGAACAGGACTGTTCCCACAAGCCCGACAATGATGGCTATCACAGCGAAGCGCCGCATAGGTTAAACAGTTTAGTGAATCACCAACAGTTTCCGAGCGAAAGTGACGCTGGTCACACAATTCGACCTTGCCATTCATGACGCTCTGCACACAGGTGCGACCGCGACCGCAATTCAAAAGCTCAACTGTCGTTAACAGGCGTTCTCACAAGCTTGCGCCGTCTGTTCGCCTTTTTTGAGGTCAACGAGTGAAATGGGGATTTATCGCCAATTGAGGCGCGGCATTACATCGAGTGCCAGATTTTCCAGCACTCTTGCGTCCTGTTTATTGATTCGCAGCTGGGGGGTACCGCCCGTGCGCTCCTCGGGCTTCAAAGTGCCGTCCACCGTCGTAGCAGACTGATATCGAGATTTTGGCAATGTATGTCAGGTCGGCAGGTTGAGCTTCTTCAAGAACGCGGGTGAACCGCGACCCCTACCCAAGCACCGCGCGGCAGGCGGCAGGCCATGACACTTAAACTAGTTTTGATCAAGGGAAAAGCATCTGTCTATCGCACACGCAAGTTTCTGCATTGGCATATTCAGGAAATCCGTGGATTCCGCTAGTAGTTCAGGAATTCTCTCTGGGTCTCTAGTGCAACGACTCAGACGGTCCAAGCTCGTCCCTAGGGCAGTATGGTATTCCTCGATGGAATCGTGCAGCTCCTGTGCGAGCCGCCGATATCCTTCATTTCTTTGGAGCTGATTGCCGCCGAGTTCACAAAAACGGTTCTCCAGCTTTCTCTGGGCAGTAACTTCCACAGCCAGAGATGCAATTTGCGTAACCCTCCCGGACTGGCCTTTGATTGGAAAGTTCTTTTCAATCCAGTAACCGAGTTCGGTTCTCGAAGGCAACATGACGGTGACTTCGACGGTCGGGGTTTCAGCACCCAGAGATACGCGTTGGAATCGAGCCTCTGGCTCTGGAGCTGCATCTCCAAGGATGTCACGGACTGTGCTGCCCACCAACACTTCGGCTGGAATGCCGTTGTGCATTGCGACAACAGCATTGTTAACAAACCGGAAGCGGTACTGGTTGTCCAAGATCGCGAGGCCGATTGCGGACGTCTTGGAAAAAGGTGCTAACAGCTGTACATCAAGATCGTTCATGGCTCCCAATCACCTCTGTAGCCCAAAGGTTCGTCTCCTTGGGCCAATCCTCTCAAGTCCAATCGAGCAGTGCCTTGAACGGTGGCGCGCCAACGTCTCGATCATATATCGCTCGGGAGATTACTGGTTACACTGGACACAAGTCTCCTCATGTTTCTTATTCGCTGATCTAGCACTTCAACGGATTGTGCCAAGAGTTCGGTACTTCTTTCTCGGCCCCTTACTAGAGCAGCCAGGTTGACGACCAGAGCGATATGGTATTCCTCGATAGCCTCCTGCAGGGCGCTTGCGAACCGCGTCATTGTACTGTGCAACTCACCCGCAAGTTCATGAAGTGACTTTTCCAGTTTTCTCTGTTCAGTGGTTTCTATAACGACTATGCCTATTTGGGTCACTCTGCCAACATGGTTCCTGATGGGAAAGTTGTAATTCAATCCCCAGTAATGAGAGTCGGTTCTCGTGGGCAGCACAGCGTCTGTAATCTCAAAGTGCGAGATCTCACCATGGGCCAAGACGCGATCGTAGTTGGGTCTTGCTGTTTTCTCGGCTAATTCTCCGAAGATCTCGCGCACAGTAAAACCCAAGTGCGCCTTGGCTGGTAAGCCATTGATACTGGCAAGACAGTTGTTGATTGCTTGAAACCGCAGTTCGTCATCGAGAACTGCAAAACCGACGGTAGAAGCCCTGGAGAAAGCTGCCAATAATTGTTTTGACTCCTGAAGCGCTTCGCCCACTGCGAAACCGCGCTCAGGGCCTACGGTTTTGTATTCTGTTGCCAACGTTCCTCCTCGCTGAAGTCCATTCCTGTATTTTCAGTTAGTCCTTCGAGAGTAGTTTCGTGATGGACTCGTGAATTCGTAAACCGTCGTCGTAATCAATAAAACCTGCTCTTTTTAGCTCCTTGAGAAGACCATTAACCCTTTGCCGGGAAGCGCCGATCATGTTAGCCAGGTCCTGCTGGCTGAATTTTGCCGCACCCATACCCGCAGCAGGTTCGCACATGCGGCTTATCGTCAAGAGAGCGCGAGCGAGACGTCCTTCCGCGCGATACAGAAGACTGTCGGCGCAATTGCCGACGAGTTGCGTCTCGAACTTGATCATGGACGATAGAATGGCAGCGCAAGCATGTTCTTCCTTATGCATCAGGTACAGCATTGCTTTTGGTTCGATTCTCATGGCGCCGACATCCGTGAGGGCAACCGCATCATGCGAGCGCGCAGGTCGGTCAAACTCCAAAGCACTGTGCCCTAAGAAGCTTCCTCCATCCAGAACGGCAATTACAGCTTCTTTCCCTTGCGGAGAAGTCAAAGTGAGTTTGACACTCCCGTGTTGAATGTAAAACAAAAGCCTGCTGGGATCCCCGCGTGAGAAGATCCTTTGATTCCTTCGGAACAAAACGATTTTGACGTCTTTACCAAGCCCGTTCAGCAAAGAATCCACAGGAAAATGACCCGGCGTGCATGGTCGCATTTTCTCCCCCATTTGGCACGCGGGAGTTTACGCCACTAGGGCATGTGAGAGGTGTCATATTTGTGACAGCGCGAATAACGTAAGAACTGTCGCTGTCGATGACCCGGATCGTAATGGGCAATTGTGAATCGGAATTTCGGGTTATGGTTTGCGCCAGACGGTCAAGGTATGCCTGCGTTGTCGAATCGTGCAAGAGAGTGGTCGATTTCTCAAAAGCAGCAGAAACCTGAGTCCCGATTTCCTTCTCTTTGTCGAGGAATAGCGTATCCAAACGCGCATCGTCAAACCCCTCGCCGATGTAACTGCCGGTGGCCAGGATTACGGGCGGCTCATCCCCTGGCACGGATGCAAGAGCTTCGGCTGTTGCGCGCCGCTGCTTTTTCCCCATGCCGCCCTTGAGGACAAAGACGTGCTTGACCGTACTGTCCAGCTTCGCCGCGAAATACTGGAGGTGCTCGGTTCGGCCGGTCAGAAGAAGTGGAGAACGGCCAGCCTGAACGGCGCGGAGGAGGTCTGCTGCGATCATCTCGTTGCGGGCAGCATCATCGACTAGCGCGGCATAGACATCTTGGATCGTGATCTCAGTGACTTCTGGCGCTGTTCGAAACTCGGTATGGCGGGGAACCACCTTGTGCTCGAACGGGTTTTTAACGCCTGATTTGGTAAACTGACGAACTCTGATTCTGCAATGCGTGCATCCGACCCAATTAGATAGAGGGGTTCTCGCGTGAGAATTTCGGGAAGAAGGCGTTGGTCGACCCTGGGCCTGACCCTGATATTGGCCGCTGGCCCTATATGAAATTCTGCTTATCCGTCATCCGAAAAAAGAGGGCGAAGGGGTATCGCGACATTAACGCGATTGGGCATCGGGTAATTGGGTATCCGTATGGACACGGCAACTGGTATTCCCTCGACAAAGAGAAGGAAATCGGGACTCAGGTTTCTGCTGCTTTTGAGAAAT
>QQTW01002481.1_pt1 | contig 13419 bp, 19 predicted proteins | sample 1904831 | NCBI WGS metagenome assembly QQTW01 (sample SAMN09435610, study PRJNA476489) | Subsurface metagenome, whole genome shotgun sequencing project. | reverse complement strand
TATGACCGACCGCGAAGCACGTCAAAAAAACGTGGGTGGAGAAGTGCTTTGCTTTGTTTGGTAAAAAAGTTAGGAGTTAATAGTCATTTGTTAGTGGTCAGTAGTCCGTTGTCAGTGGTCAGTACATAGAACAACGAACAACAAACAAATAACAACGAACAAATAACAAATAACAAAGGACAAAATAAATATGTCTCGAATTGGTAAACGTCCAATTACGGTTCCAGCTAAAGTCCAAGTGACGATTAATGGAGCCAATGTAGCTGTTAAAGGTCCAAAAGGCGAACTTCAACGCAATTTACCGACTAATCTCGTCCTTGCCCAAGAGGGTGAAACCTTAACCGTAACCCCTCGGGACAACTCGCGGTCATCCCAACAACTGCACGGTTTGTTCCGGACGCTTGTTGCCAACATGGTTGAAGGTGTATCGACAGGGTTTCAACGCCGTTTGGAAATCCAAGGGGTCGGTTATCGGGCAGCGCTTCAAGGTCGTAACTTAGTTTTGAACATGGGTTATAGCCATCAAGTACAAATTGTTCCCCCCGAAGGAATTCAGTTTGCGGTAGAAGGCACTCTTAATGTAATTGTTAGCGGTTACGACAAAGAAATTGTTGGCAATACGGCAGCACAAATTCGTGCGGTTCGACCACCCGAACCTTATAAAGGTAAAGGTATTCGTTACGCAGGTGAAGCGGTTCGACGTAAAGCTGGTAAGACTGGTAAGGGTAAGAAGTAAATTATGAAGCAGACTCGCAAAGAATCAAAAGCACGTCGCCATCGGCGCGTTCGCGGTAAAGTTTCTGGTTCGACAGAACGTCCGCGTTTAGCGATATTTCGCTCTAACGAGCATATTTACGCTCAGGTAATTGATGATACTCAGCATCATACTTTAGTTGCTGCTTCGAGTTTGGAACCCGAACTCAAGACACAATTAACTTCAGGTGCAAACTGTACAGCTTCGACCGAAGTTGGTAAATTGATTGCCAAGCGATCGCTCGAAAAAGGTATTTCCAAAGTTGTGTTTGACCGAGGTGGAAACCTTTATCACGGTCGAGTTAAATCACTTGCTGATGCTGCACGCGAAGCTGGTTTAGATTTCTAAAGTTGTTATTGGTCAAAAGTTATTGGTTATTAGTGTAGACGACTGACTACTGACTACTGACTACTGACTACTGACTACTGACAACTAACAAACGAAAAAGGAATTAATTATGGCTACAGGTGGTCGTCGTAAGTCTAGTAAGACCAAAAAAGAAGAAACGACTTGGCAAGAACGGGTGATTCAAATTCGCCGCGTTAGCAAAGTTGTTAAAGGTGGTAAAAAACTTAGCTTCCGAGCAATTGTCGTTGTCGGTAACGAACGCGGTCAAGTTGGTGTGGGAGTAGGTAAAGCATCGGATGTAATTGGAGCTGTTAAAAAAGGTGTTGCCGATGGCAAAAAACACCTCATTGATATTCCAATTACCAAGTCCAACTCGATTCCTCACCCCATTAATGGCACGGGTGGCGGAGCAAAAGTAATTATGCGTCCCGCTTCACCCGGTACTGGTGTAATCGCAGGTGGTGCAGTTCGTACTGTTCTTGAATTGGCTGGTGTCCGCAATATCTTGGCAAAGCAACTCGGATCGAACAATCCTCTCAACAATGCTCGTGCCGCAGTCAATGCTCTGTCAACTCTCCGTACTTTATCGGAAGTTGCTGAAGACCGAGGTGTGCCAATTGAGAGTCTCTACGCTCAGTAGAGAAGCTGGAATTCAAATATAAATCAGAACTAATTATTTAGCCATGAGACTCAATGACGTTAAGCCACAAGCTGGCTCGAAAAAACGCCCCCGCCGTGTTGGTCGGGGTATTGCAGCCGGACAAGGCGCAAGTGCTGGTTTGGGTATGCGCGGTCAAAATTCGCGCTCTGGTGGTGGAACTCGACCGGGTTTTGAAGGTGGTCAACAACCTTTGTATCGCCGCTTACCCAAGTTAAAAGGGTTTCCTCTCGCCCCACGTAAAGAGTACACTACGATTAATGTAGAAAAGCTCGCTTCGCTTCCCGCAGATACAGAAGTCAATTTGGCTTCCTTGAAAGAAGCTGGTATTCTTACCAGCGGCAAGGCTCCGTTGAAAATTCTGGGGAATGGAGAATTGGGTGTTGCACTCAAAGTCCAAGCGGCGGCTTTCACAGGTACAGCCCGTAGCAAAATTGAAGCGGCTGGTGGGAGTTGTGAAGTAGTTAAAAGGTGAGTCATAACGGGCACAACCGCACTTTTCAACCCTCTATAGCCGAGAAACGGTTCACGCATTAGGTAGCCTTCTATGATTAGTCGAGATAAACCCCCAACCGCTCAAGAAACTTTTATGCAGATGGCGCAAGCAGCTGGGCTGAGAGGTCGGCTGTTTGTGACGGTGGGTATTTTAATGTTGATTCGGCTTGGCATTCACCTGCCGATACCGGGAATTAATCGTGCTGAGTTTGCCCGTGCATTCGCTAATAATAACCAAATATTAGGCTTTTTGGATATCTTTTCGGGTGGCGGACTGTCGGCATTAGGCGTTTTTGCTTTGGGCATTTTGCCTTATATTAATGCTTCGATTATTATCCAACTTTTGACTGCCGCCATCCCGGCTTTAGAAAACTTACAAAAAAATGAAGGGGAAGCTGGAAGACGGAAGCTTTCTCAATATACACGGTATGTATCGTTAGGATGGGCGATTCTGCAAAGTGTCTTTTTATCCTCAATTTTGCTCAGACCTTACGCTTATAACTTTGGACCGGTGTTTGTCGCGCAAACTGCGATCGCACTCGTAGCTGGTTCGATGTTCGTAATGTGGGCATCGGAACTCATTACCGAACGCGGTATCGGTAACGGAGCATCATTGTTGATTTTTGTCAACATTGTGGCAACACTTCCAAAAAGTTTGAAAGACACTATCGATTTCGTTCAAACTGGTAGCCGCGAAAATGTTGGTCGGGTAATTATCCTGCTGTTATTTTTCTTGCTGACCATCGTCGGTATCGTCTTCGTTCAAGAAGGTATCCGTCGCATCCCCATTATTTCGGCTCGCCGCCAAGTCGGTCGTCGAATTTTGGCAGAACAACGCAGTTATTTACCTTTGCGCCTCAACCAAGGCGGTGTGATGCCGATTATTTTCGCTGCCGCTATCTTGACCTTACCGCTGGTAATCGCTAACTTTACTAAAAATGGTGAGCTAGCAAATATCGTTAATACTTACCTCAGTCCCAAGGGTTCGGGTTCTTGGGTTTATGCGCTCGTTTACCTAATTTCGATTGTTTTCTTCAGCTACTTCTACTCGTCGTTGATTCTCAACCCCGTTGATGTGGCACAGAACTTGAAGAAAATGGGTTCCTCCATACCCGGTATCCGTCCCGGTAAAGCCACTAGCGAATACATTGAGCGTGTAACCAATCGACTAACATTTTTGGGTGCTATCTTTTTGGGTTTGATTGCGATTATTCCCACCGCAATCGAGACAGCGCTACAAGTTCCAACCTTGAACGGATTGGGTGCTACCTCATTATTGATTCTAGTTGGCGTAGCGATTGATACTGCCAAACAGGTTCAAACTTACGTTATCTCTCAGCGCTATGAAGGAATGGTAAAACAATAGTGAGACTTATCTTCTTGGGGCCGCCTGGAGCTGGTAAAGGAACGCAAGCCAAAACACTTGCTGACCATTGGCAAATTCCCCACATTTCGACGGGTGACATTTTACGTCAAGCCTTGAAAGACCTAACACCTTTAGGTATTAAAGCGAAAGGCTATATGGATAAAGGTGAGTTGGTTCCCGACCAATTGGTGCAAGACATGGTAGAGGAACGTCTGACCCAACCGGATACTAAATTGGGATGGATTTTGGATGGATTTCCTCGCACTGTTAAGCAAGCTAGTTTTTTAGAAGGGTTGCTCGAAAGACTAGACCAAGCGGGTGAAAAGGTTGTTAACCTTGACGTACCGGATGAAGTGGTGGTGGGACGCTTGCTCGAACGCGGACGAAAGGATGATGCCGAAGATGTAATTCGCCGTCGTCTTGAAGTTTACCGTTCGCAAACTACTCCTTTAATTGACCATTATCGTGACAGGCAAAAATTGGTCATGGTCAACGGCAATCAGTCCCCGGAAGAAGTCACCGACAACTTGAAAAAGGTCATTCATTCTTAGTCGCTTTGTGCATGAGAAGCGGGCATTGTTACAATTTATTGCGAGTTGAGATGACAATGCTCTATTTCTCATCTGGAATTTTGTCAAGCCAAATCAATCTTAAATAAGATATATTAATAGACTGTTGATATATTTGACAAATTATATCTCTTTGCAGTATAGACATAGCTGCAAGTTAAAAAGTGCATGTTGAGTTGAGGAAATAACAAATTGTCTAAGCAAGATTTGATTGAAATGGAAGGCACTGTCACTGAGTCATTACCCAATGCGATGTTTCGCGTTGACTTGGACAATGGCTTTAACGTGCTAGCCCATATTTCCGGCAAAATCCGCCGTAACTATATCAAGATTTTACCTGGCGATCGCGTCAAAGTGGAGCTAACCCCTTATGACCTCACAAAAGGTCGAATCACCTATCGATTGCGGAAAAAGTAGGTTTATTTACAGGATTTTATCACTTTAGCAGATTTTTTGGGGTATCATCCAAAAATTAAACAGTTCTATTTTTCGTAAAAAATGCTATAATTTAACATTTGGAGTCTTCAAATGAAAGTACGAGCTTCTGTCAAGCGGATGTGTGAAAAATGCAGCGTCATCAAACGTCGCGGTCGCATAATGGTGATTTGCGAAAATCCTAAGCACAAACAGCGTCAAGGATAAAGAACGGGCGATGGCAACTGATGGCAGGTTAGTAATCGATATTTAAGAGCAAATTCTCTTTCTTGAAAGCTTTTAAGTATAAACATCGCCCTTGAGCCTTAACTACACAAAAAAACACAAACATATAGGGAGACATTGACTGTGGCACGTATTGCCGGAGTAGACCTTCCCCGCGATAAGCGGATTGAGATTGGTTTAACTTACATTTACGGGATTGGATTAACGCGCTCGAAACAAATTTTAGCAAATACGGGCGTAAATCCTGACATTAGAGTTAAAGAACTCAGCGATGCTGATGTCGCCGCACTTAGAGGCGAAGTCGAAAGCAATTACCAAATCGAGGGTGATTTGCGGCGCTGGGAAGCAATGAACATCAAGCGCTTAATCGATATCGGTACTTATCGAGGTCGCCGTCACCGCATGGGCTTGCCTGTGAGAGGACAGCGGACTCGGACTAATGCTCGTACTCGACGCGGTAGACGGCAAACTGTTGCTGGTAAGAAGAAAGCACCAGGTAAATAAGGCTTAGTACTTGCAAGAGCGTTGGTTAAGTAGTGGTGTTTGAGAAGATGGCGCTGAAGCGCAACTACATGCCTTAACGTTACGAATTTATGGATAGTACTTAGTTGAACTAGCGATGATGGAAGTTTTAGGTTAATTAATTCACACCGATATGGCGCGTCAAACAAACAAAAAAGGCGGAAGCAAGAAGGCGAAGCGTAACGTCCCCAATGGGATGGCTTACATCCAATCTACTTTCAACAATAGCATCGTCACGATTACCGATCAAAACGGCGATGTTATATCGTGGGCAAGTGCTGGTTCAAGTGGTTTTAAGGGAGCAAAAAAAGGAACTCCTTTTGCAGCCCAAACTGCTGCGGAGAGTGCTGCACGGCGAGCAATGGACTCAGGAATGCGTCAAATTGAAGTCATGGTTAGCGGTCCTGGAGCAGGTCGTGAAACGGCGATTCGCGCATTGCAAGGGGCTGGATTGGAAATTACCCTGATTCGGGATATTACTCCGATTCCTCATAATGGTTGTCGTCCGCCCAAACGCCGCCGAGTTTAGAGTTTAAACAAGGGCTTCGTTTCCACAAAAATCAAACAAGATTGTATAGCGTTACAGAAATTTGATTATCGGTATTCGCGATTAACCCACAGGCAATTAATATTGCCTGCTCACGCAGGACTTAGTACAAGGGAGGCTGCTCCGTGGCGCAATTTCAAATTGAATGTGTAGAGTCCAATACAGAAGAAACTCGGAGCCATTATAGTAAGTTTGTTTTAGAACCTCTCGAAAGAGGTCAGGGAACGACAGTTGGCAACGCGCTGAGACGAGTTTTACTCTCAAACTTAGAGGGTACAGCAGTGACAGCGGTACGGATTGCGGGTGTTTCACACGAGTTTGCTACCGTCCCAGGTGTGCGAGAAGACGTTCTCGAAATCATGATGCGGATGAAGGATGTCATTCTCAAAAGTTATTCCCCTCAAGCTCAGATTGGTCGATTGCTCGTTACAGGACCGTCTACCGTTACTTCCGCGCACTTCGATTTACCCAGTGAAGTCGAAGTAATGGACCCGACACAGTATATTGCAACTCTTGCTGAGGGTGGGAAACTCGAAATGGAGTTTCGGATTGAAAAAGGCAAGGGTTATCGTACAGTTGAACGCGGTCGAGAAGAGGCAACGTCGTTAGATTTCTTACAAATTGACTCCGTGTTTATGCCAGTGCGAAAAGTCAATTATAGTGTCGAGGAAACGCGCAACGAAGCGAATCTACCTAAAGACAGACTGTTACTTGAAATTTGGACTAACGGTAGTATTAGTCCGCAAGAAGCGCTGTCTTCGGCTGCGAATATTTTAGTGGATTTATTCAATCCATTAAAAGACTTCACCTATACCGAACAAGATACAGGTATTTCCGAAGACCTCGATCCAACCGCGCAAATCCCAATCGAAGAATTACAACTTTCTGTACGGGCTTATAATTGTCTAAAACGGGCGCAAGTTAACTCCGTAGCCGACTTGTTGGATTTTACCCAAGAAGACCTATTAGAAATCAAGAACTTCGGTCAGAAGTCGGCTGAAGAAGTAGTAGAAGCTTTGCAGCGACGTTTGGGAATTACCCTGCCGCAAGAAAGAGCTTCAAAACACAATTAGATTTTTTGTAAGAAGTTAAGAGTTATTGGTCAGTAGGCAGTAGGCAGTAGTCATTAGTAAGAACAACTGACAACTGACAACTAACAACTAACAACTAACAACTAACAAAAACCTAATTTCTCTATTATCACGAGAGCATTGATTGTTATGCGTCACCAATGTAAGGTCAAAAAACTAGGAAAACCAGCCGACCAGCGCAAAGCCTTATTGCGAGCGCTGACCACCGAACTCATCCGTCACGGCCGGATTACGACTACTTTAGTTCGTGCGAAAGTATTACGCGCTGAAGTCGATCGGATGATTACCCTTGCTAAAGATGGCTCGTTGTCTTCACGTCGGCAAGCATTGGGTTACGTTTTCGATAAGCAACTCGTCCACGCACTATTCGAGCAAGCTCCAAAACGCTATGAAACGCGCAATGGTGGTTATACTCGGATTTTGCGTACCGTACCGCGTCGAGGCGACAATGCTCCAATGGCAATTATCGAATTAGTTTAATGATTTTAGATAAGTAATTGTTAGTAGTTAGTCGTTTTTACGTGCGAACTCCTAATTAATAACTATTTAAAATCAAAAATTTCTATGATAGCGAGCCAGCCCACACCGACTTACCGAGTCGCCCTGGTAATTCAATACCTGGGGACTCATTTTCATGGGTGGCAGCGTCAGCCGCAACACCGAAGCGTACAAGAAGAAATTGAAAACGCGATCGCAACCATTTTGGGTTATCCCGTCAATTTATATGGTGCGGGACGTACCGATAGCGGAGTTCATGCCGCAGCACAAGTTGCCCACTTTGATGCGACAAGCATGATTCCGCCGCATAAATGGGCATCAATTCTTAACAGCTACCTGCCAAAAGATGTATTAATAAGGGCTTCAGGTGAAGTTGATAGCACCTGGCACGCACGATTTAGTGCAGCGTATCGACGTTATCGCTACACGCTATACACCGAAGGACGACCGAATTTGTTTGTGAATCCCTTTTGTTGGCATTACTATCATGCACCTCTGGATGAATCATTAATCCAAGCTGCACTCGAACCGTTGATTGGACGGCATCATTTAGCAGCCTTCCAAAAAGCCAACTCAGCTCGCAAGCATTCTTGGGTCGAAGTGCAATTTGCCGAGTGTTATCGTGAGGGACCATTTATCCATATTGAAATTCAAGCAGATGGGTTTTTGTATGGGATGGTGCGGCTGTTAGTGGGTATGTTGGTACAAGTCGGTGCAAAAGAAAGAGCGATCGCAAATTTTACCGACCTCTGGGAAAACGAACGCCGAGAAGAAGTTAGATATTCCGCCCCCGCCCACGGTTTATGCTTATTACGAGTCGGCTATCCAGAATTTCCCTTTCCCCAAGAAATTTGGTTTGATACTCAGCCCAAATTCGTTTTTAGTTAGTGGTCAGTAGTCAGTTGTTAGTAGTTAGTGGTTATTGGTCATTGGTCACTAGTTATTGGTTATTAGTCATTAGGTATTGGTCAGAACAACTGACAACTGACAACTAACAACTAACTAATAACCAAAATATGATAAAGGACAATTGAAAAATGTCAGAAAAAACATATCTTCCCCCCCACGGTAGCCTCAACGGCAACTGGTACGTAGTTGATGCCGCAGACCAACGTCTTGGTCGTCTCGCAACCGAAATCGCCATGATTCTTCGGGGTAAAAAGAAACCCGAATATACTCCCCACTTAGACACCGGTGACTTCGTAATTGTAATTAATGCCGAAAAAGTCACCGTTACAGGCAAAAAACGCACCCAAAAACTTTATCGTCGCCACTCCGGTCGTCCCGGTGGGATGAAAACCGAAACCTTTGAGAAACTGCAAGAGCGGATTCCCGAACGAATCATCGAACAAGCAGTCAAAGGCATGTTACCCAAAAACATCTTGGGCAGAGGCTTATTTACCAAGCTCAAAGTTTACGCGGGTTCCACCCATCCCCACGCATCTCAAAAACCAACAGAACTAAAAATTAATACTATCCCAGGAGCCGAAGGTTAATGATTCAAGCAACCGAAAATGCAAGCGATCGCGCTATGTACTTTGGTACAGGTCGTCGCAAAAATGCAGTGGCACGAGTTCGGCTAGTTCCCGGTACAGGACAACTAACTGTCAACGGCAAACCTGGCGATTTATATTTCCAGTTCAACGCCAATTATCTAGGTGTCATCAAAGCCCCTTTAGAAACACTAGGTATGGAAAATGACTATGATATCCTAGTAAAAGCCGAAGGCGGCGGTTTAACCGGACAATCGGATGCAGTTCGCTTGGGTGTAGCGCGGGCACTATGCCAACTCGACCCCGGCAACCGTCCACCTCTGAAAACCGAAGGTTATCTGACCCGCGACCCACGAGCGAAAGAGCGGAAAAAATACGGCTTGCACAAAGCCCGTAAAGCTCCTCAGTACTCGAAGCGGTAAGGATAAAGAGTTAGGAGTGAGGAGTTAGGAGTTAAGAGTTAAGAATTAAGAATTAAGAGTTAAGAATTAAGAGTTTCTAGTTTTAAACGCTTTATGCCTAATTCCTCACTTTATTCTTAACTGCTAACTCCTCACTCCTAACTCTTAACTCTCTTCCTAACTCCTAACTTTCTTCTTATCTCATCGGAAGTTATAATTAATATAGATATCACCACAAACACAAACAATGGCTAAAGAAGGTATTCATCCGGAGTGGTATCCAGAAGCTAAAGTGTTCTGCAACGGTAAAGAAGTTATGACCGTTGGTTCGACAAAACCCGAACTCCACGTAGACGTTTGGTCTGGAAACCACCCTTTTTACACGGGCACTCAAAAGATTATCGACACCGAAGGTCGTGTCGAACGCTTCATGCGGAAATATGGCATGTTCGATAAATCTAATAAGACCGGCGACCAAGAGCAAAAGTAGCTGGTTGGCTCTGGTTTGTACGACGACCCCGCCAACTGCTGGGGTCGATTTTCGTCTTTAAAGAACGCCGAGCCAATGAATGTTATTTTTTGAAGGAGCGATCGCACTAATGGCTGAACAATACCTGTTGCAGAAACTCAAATCTGTTGAACAAACCTTTCACGAATTGACCCGTCGTCTTGCTGACCCCGATACCGCCAAAAATCAGGATGAGTATCAAAGTATAGCTAAGTCACGTTCTTCTCTGGAAGATGTTGTCAACACCTACGAAGCTTGGAAAACCTCGCAAGAACAAATCGTAGGGGCACGTCAAATTTTAAAAGAATCCTTAAGCGACCCCGAACTGCACGCAATGGCAGCAATGGAGGTCGAAGAACTCGAACAGAAAATTCAAGAACTCGAAGTTCGCCTCAAAATATTACTTCTTCCCCGCGACCCTAACGATGATAAAAACATTATGTTGGAAATTCGCGCCGGAACTGGCGGTGATGAAGCGAGTATTTGGGCAGGTGATTTAGTACGGATGTACTCGCGTTATGCCGATGTCCAAGGTTGGCGCGTTAAATTGGTCAGCGAGTCCCTGGCAGAAATGGGCGGTTTCAAAGAAGCAATTCTCGAAATTCAGGGCGACAGCGTTTATAGTAAGCTAAAGTTTGAGGCTGGAGTCCATCGCGTCCAGCGTGTCCCCGTCACTGAAGCGGGCGGACGAGTCCATACATCCACTGCGACAGTGGCGATAATGCCCGAAGTCGATGATGTAGAAGTTCAAATCGACCCCAAAGACATCGAAATGAAAACGGCGCGTTCGGGTGGTGCCGGCGGACAAAACGTCAACAAGGTGGAAACTGCGGCTGACTTATTGCATAAACCTACGGGTATCCGAATTTTCTGTACAGAAGAACGGAGCCAGTTGCAAAACAAAGAGCGGGCAATGCAAATTTTGCGGGCGAAGTTGTATGAAATCAAGCTGAGAGAGCAGCAAGAAGCGATTACTTCGGCGCGGCGCTTACAGGTTGGTACGGGTTCGCGTTCCGAGAAAATACGGACATACAACTATAAAGATAACCGCGTTACCGACCACCGTCTGAATCAGAACTTTTCCCTCAACCCCGTGCTTGAAGGTGATTTAGAAACTGTGATTCAATCTTGCATCTCGCAAGACCAACAAGACCAGTTAGCAGAACTTGCCACTTCGAGTGCGAGTAATTAATAATTATTAATTTTTGTCTCGTTCTCAAGTGTAATTATCGCTCAGTTAAAAATCCTGATTTCTTCGAGGAATCGGGATTTTTGCATTCGTGCGATACTCAATGATTGAGTCGTGCGATAGCGAAGCGCTGCCGCCTTGCGCCGGATCGCCGAACTTCGCCTCGATTGAGCGATTTTGTTTCTCGCCAAAGGCGAGTTGATTTTTTTGATTATGGCAGAGCTTCAATTTGAGGTTGTGACGGTTGATGAACGAGGACGGGAGATTGCGCGGCGAGGGGGCACAGCACAGTCTTTTGTAGAACAGTTGCCAGGTGGGGTGGGATTGGAAATGGTTGCCATTCTAGGTGGCAAGTTTCAGAGAGGGGATGAAGGTAGCGCACAACATGAAGTCACGGTACCACCATTCTTTTTGGGACGGTATACAGTGACGCAGGCGCAGTGGAAAACGGTATTCATGTCAATGGAACAGCGAGAATTAGAGATTGATCCATCATATTTCAAGGGTGGAGATCGTGCTGTAGAGATGGTATCTTGGCTAGATGCACAGGAGTTTTGTTTGCAACTGTCTAAGTTGACAGGGCGGGAGTATCGGCTACCCAGCGAGGCGGAGTGGGAATATGCTTGCCGTGCAGGGACGACGACTCCATTTCATTTTGGCGAGACGCTGACGACGGATCTAGCTAACTATGATGGCAGGAAGACTTTCGCGAAGGAAAATATTGGCATTTATCGGAAAGAAACTAGACCTGTTGGTAGCTTTCTTCCAAATGGCTTTGGGTTGTATGACATGCACGGAAATGTGTGGGAGTGGTGTGAGGATCATTATCACAGTGACCTTTCAGAGGCTCCAAAAGATGGAAGTGCATGGGTTGACGAAAACGCTGAAAACGATGCCTACAGAGTATTCCGGGGCGGTTCCTGGGTCGATTATCTTGTGTTTAGCCGCTCTGCCATTCGCTACTTCAACTACCCCGACTACCGCAACTTCAATATCGGTTTTCGTGTTGTCTGTTGCGCCCCGAGCGCTCAATCTTAGCCCTCTACCCTTTTTGCCCTCTTGCCCTTTCCACTGTATCCTCTACCCTTCCTTTTGCGCGAAGCGCTCCAATTTTTTTGACCCATAACATTATGGGTCAGCCCATTTTCACCCTTTTGCAGTATCCTTCTCTCCAGTTCCAGATCGCAAACCAACCCCAAAATAGTGAACCAGAATGGCTAAAGTGATACTACTAGCCCAGCCAATCGACGACAATTCGAGCTGCTAATGCAACAATGTCATTGCGCGCCTTTGCGTCTTTCTCACCTTGAGTGGTGTAGATCGCGACGACGACGGGCGCACGCCGTGGCGGCCAAAGCACGGCAAGATCGTTTGCGGTACCGTAGTCGCCAGTACCCGTCTTATCTCCGACTTGCCACTTGGCTGGAACACCAGATCGAATGCGTGCCGCCCCAGTCGTATTACCACGTAACCAAGCTTGTAATTGCACCTGGAGATGCGGCTCTAGTGCGTCTCCAAGTGCGAGTCGTTGGAGGCTGTGTCCCATCGCATTGGGTGTCGATGTATCCCGTCGATCGCCTGGGATCGCTGAATTAAGAGCGGTCTCCCAGCGATCGAGACGGAATTGACGATCGCCGATAGAACGCGCGAATGCAGTTACAGCTCCAGGTCCACCGAGGATCTTCATCAACAGATTTGAAGCTGTGTTGTCGCTGTACTGCATCGCTGCGGCGCACAGAGCGGCAACCGTCATGCCATCTTCAACATGCTGTTTAGTAATTGGGGAATACGTGACAAGATCGCTCTGCTGGTATTTGATGCGCTGCTGCATCAGTCCATGGATCTGTATGCTTCGTTTCAGGATTGCGGATGCCAGAAGTACCTTGAAAGTGCTGCACATGGGGAAATGCTCGTCGGCATGATAGCTAAGTTGTGCGCCATTGGCTGTGTTAAGTGCAAATACACCCAGACGGCCCTCCAACGTCCGTTCGAGTTTTGCCAACTGTGCCTGAGCCGAAAAAGCAGCATCCCCCTTAGTAGCCCACGAGGTCAAAACAGTCGCAACAGGAACAGATACAGCGCCCAGCAAAAATATCCGGCGCTTTCGAGAATGATTCATCTTCATACTGACTTGGGCTATTTTATCGGGATCATAGATTGATGCCGAAAGAACGCTAAGAGCTTTAGCTTTTAGGAATATCTGTAGTTTAGCTTTTCCTGATTTCTGTCTAGTCGATTGGGTCTACTTCAAACGTCGGTGTTCGCTACGATTTGGCCGTCAGGTTGGTGAGTCATCTCTATTTTATTGCTCTCGACGCTC
>QQTW01002480.1_pt1 | contig 13421 bp, 11 predicted proteins | sample 1904831 | NCBI WGS metagenome assembly QQTW01 (sample SAMN09435610, study PRJNA476489) | Subsurface metagenome, whole genome shotgun sequencing project. | reverse complement strand
CTTTATAGAAAATAAAAATGTATTCCGATTAATTATTTAATTAAAATATATCTATTTTCTGTATTAATTGACAATTTGATATTGAAAACATCTTTATTTATAACTTTATGTTAAGTACAACTGTAGTTTATTTAAGCCAGCTATCTAAAATTTACTCATAAATTGAGTTAGTTCGCAGGCAAGGCAACGCTTAATAACGCTCCCCTTATCCTGGTATAGACGTTAAGTGCAAGGAAATCAAGCAGTTGTCAATAAATTAACATCAAACAACGCATAAGCAGGCACGGAGATTAAATGTTACTAACTTCTGCCTTCTACTTGCAAAAAAAACTAATAATACGAACACCAATCGCTCCAGCTACCAACATAAAGCTTACCTGTATTAATTCCAGCTATTTGTAAAGATAATAAGTTGACGCAGGCTGTAACACCAGAACCACAATAAACAATAATTTCTTCAGCACGATTTAGTTGTTGCCAGCGATCGCATTGCTCAAATTGAGAGCGTAAATAACCATCACTAGTAGAAACATCTTGCCAAGGATAATTAACAGCACCAGGAATATGACCAGCAACCGGATCTATAGGTTCGCTGATGCCGTGATAGCGATCGCTCTCCCGCGCATCTACTAGCGCCACATTTGGGGAATCTTTACGCGCTTTAACAGTATCAATATCGACTATATATGATGGTTGCAATTGCCAAGAAAATTCAGCCTTTTGCGGCTGGGGAGTTGCATCCGTTACGGGGTAGCCTTGCACTTGCCAAGCTTTAAAACCGCCATCTAAGACAGCGACTTTTTCGTGTCCCAAGTACCGCAAAAGCCACCACAATCGAGCAGCAAAGGCAAAGCGCGAATCGTCATAAGCCACAACTAAAGTGTGATTGTCTACCCCCATTGCTGATAGCTTTGACGCTAATTCACTAGGATCGGGTAAAGGATGCCTACCGCCATGCTTTTGCACAGGACTAGAAAGATCTTGGTTCAAATCTAGGTAGTAAGCGCCAGGAATATGGCTAAATTGGTATTGTTGGTATCCAAGTTGTGGATCTGCAAGGGAAAACCGACAATCAGCGATCGCAATTTTTCCCTCGCCAATATGTTCGTATAGCCACGAAGCAGAAACTACAGGCAAATCATCCATAAATAAAAATTAGGTATTTGCGATTATTTTAGGCTTAATGATAGGTACTGACGCTATGAGCGAGTTCTTTATCCCTCAACTAACGGCTGATGGTTCAGCTACGTTCTATTCTGATGAATTTGGCGAGGCATTTCACAGCAATTTTGGCGCGCGTCAAGAAGCGGAACTCAAATTTGTTGTACCAACTGAGCTAGAGAAGAAAGCTCATCAACCAAAAGTCCGGCTATTAGATGTTTGTTATGGTCTTGGCTACAATACTGCTACTGCCTTAGCCAAGATTTGGGCAATTAATCCTCGCTGCTATGTAGAAATAGTAGCTTTAGAGATTAACGCAAATGTAGCGCTTAGTGCGATCGCTCATAATTTACATAATGATTGGTGCGAACCTATACCGCATATTTTGACCGTACTAGCAACTAAGCATCAGGTGCAAACAGATTCTTGCCATGCAAGTCTTTTTATCGGTGATGCTAGACAAACAATTAAGCTAGTACAATCTGATTGGTGCGCAGATGCTATTTTTCTCGATCCGTTTTCACCGCCTAAGTGTCCGCAGTTGTGGACTGTAGAATTTATCAAACTTGTTGCTAGCTGTTTGTCTTGTGATGGTATCCTTGCTACTTATTCAGCAGCAGGAGCGGTAAGAACGGCGCTAACAACAGCAGGGCTGCATATTAGCTCTACACTACCTATCGGTAGGCGATCGCCTGGTACAATCGCTGCCAATTATGAGTTACCTCCTTTATCTTTGCTAGAACAAGAACACTTGCTTACTCGTGCAGCAATTCCTTACCGAGATCCTAATCTCAATGATTTAGCTGCGGTAATCTTGCAAAGACGACAGCAAGAGCAAAAAATTAGTCTTCTAGAGCGTAGTACTCATTGGCGAAAACACACTCAATTTTCCAAAAGGTAATAGAAAAAACTTCTGCTTCACCTAAAATTACTGCATATAAGACTGAAGATTTAATATTGAAGTTAGATGCAGCGATCACGAAGTTGATAAATGCAGCTATATCTCAGTGAAATTCCCGATCTCATAACTAAGTTTATTTACCATACTGGAAATAGCATCGTCCCTATGATCCAGTAATTACTCTAAATTCATGTCAAATATACGTAATAAATATCATATTACCTACGTAATTATACTTAAAAATTTTTATTCAGAGTATTTAAGTTAGCAGCTAGTACTTATAGCAAATGAAGTCAGGCTAAAAAATACATCGCATATATATTTTGCCATAGCAGGAAGTAGCCATTTGCTAAATCTATACAAGTTCTAAACTAAAGAAGCTACATTTAGTAATTGTCTGGAAACTATAGGAATATATCTCCGCGTTAAGCAAACTCATTTTTTAAGCGTAAGTCGTTTTGACTGTATTAAGAAAGGCAATGGTTTCTACCTATAAAACAAAAAAGTTATTGGCAAATGATGTTGATTCATCTCCAGCTAAGATTCTCGTAGTCGATGATTATCCAGCTAACCGCATGACAGCGATGGCGCTGTTGGCATTAGAAGGCTACGAAGTTTCAGAAGCAGAAAGCGGTACAGTAGCGCTAGAAAGAGTAATGAAAATTCAACCCGATTTGATCTTGCTGGATGTCATGATGCCAGAGATGGATGGGTTTGAAGTTTGCCAGCAGCTAAAACAAGACGAACGAACTAGGTTAATACCAGTAATTTTTATTACTGCTCTCAATGATAAAGAGTCGCGCATCCGAGGTATAGAAGCTGGAGGAGATGACTTTTTAACCAAGCCTTTTGATCGCCCAGAATTATCAGCGCGCGTCAAATCTTTAATTCGCCAAAAACGCCTGAATGAAGATTTAGACCATACCGAGCAGGCACTATTTTCTATCGCTAGGGCAGTTGAAAGCCGAGATCCCAATACAGGCGATCACTGCGAACGGTTAGTGAGCCTAGGAGAATCTTTCGGGAAATTTCTCAATCTCAGCCGTACCCAGATGCGGAATTTGCAGTGGGGAGGATATCTACATGATATTGGCAAAGTCGGCATTCCCGATGCAGTGCTGCTCAAAGAGGGCAAACTAACTCCTCAAGAGTGGGAAATTATGAAGCGGCACGTTTTGATTGGCGAAGATATTTGCCAGCCCCTGCACACAATGCGGGGAGTAATCCCGATTATTCGCCACCATCACGAACGGTGGGATGGTACGGGCTACCCCTATGGATTGGTAGGCGATGAAATTCCTTACTTAGCTCAGGTTTTTCAAGCAATTGATATCTACGACGCACTAACAAGCGAACGCCCTTACAAACGAGCATTCACGCCTGAAAAAGCGATAGAAATCATAGAGCAAGAGCGGGATAAGGGTTGGCGCAATCCGCAATTAGTCCAAGAATTTAAAAAATTTATTCATGAGCGAGAACGCTAGTAGATCGGCACAATCAAGTCAAAGTGCTAAAGAGAATATCTAGAAATTTTAAACTTTCCTTCTACCCATACCGCACTTTACCTTTATCATCTATTCTGAAACCTGATAGCCAAACAAATAGATATGGTAGCGGTAGCAATTTTAGCAGCGGGACGCGGGACAAGAATGAAATCCCACCTACCCAAGGTTTTGCATTCGTTGGCTGGGCGATCGCTAGTCGAACGAGTCTTGGAAAGTTTGAAATCAATTTCGCCAACAAAGCAGATGGTGATAGTCGGATATCAGGCACAAGAAGTTAAATCTGCCCTCAAGGAAAAAGCATTACCCTTAGAATTTGTCGAACAGACAGAACAATTGGGGACAGGGCATGCTATTCAGCAACTAATTCCTCATTTAGAGGGCTTTACGGGCGACTTGCTGGTGTTGAATGGCGATGTCCCTCTGCTGAGACCTGAAACTCTACAGCGCTTGCTTGAGGTGCATCAGCAGCATCAAAATGCGGCAACAATTCTTACAGCCCATTTGCCCAATCCCCAAGGTTACGGGCGTGTATTTTGTAATGGGCAAAATATTATTAAAGAAATTGTTGAAGATCGAGACTGCACCGACGCACAAAAACAAAATCGTCGCATCAATGCAGGAGTTTATTGCTTTACCTGGTCAGAATTGATGAAAGTATTGCCTCACCTAGAAGCAAATAACGACCAACAAGAATATTATTTGACTGATGCAGTCAATCAACTAGAACCAGTAATGGCAGTTGATGTAGAAGATTATCAAGAAATGCTCGGCATCAACGATCGCCAGCAACTAGCAACAGCCTACGAAATTTTGCAAAAACGGGTGAAAGCCAAATGGATGACAGCAGGAGTAACGCTTGTCGATCCTGATAGCATCACTATTGACGACACAGTAGAACTGCAAAGCGATGTAATTATTGAGCCGCAAACTCACCTGCGGGGCAATACTACAATTAAGACAGGCTGCCGGATTGGACCAGGTAGTTTGATTGAAAATAGTCATATTGATGAAAATGTCACTGTGCTGTATTCAGTCATTCTCAATAGTGTCGTTCGCGCCGAAGCGCAAATCGGTCCTTATACGCATTTTCGCGGAGAAGTAGAAATTGGTTCGGGCTGTCGTGTGGGAAATTTTGTCGAGTTGAAAAAGACAAAATTAGGCGATCGCACTAATGTTGCCCATTTGTCTTATTTAGGAGACGCGACACTAGGTGAAAAAGTCAATGTTGGTGCAGGGACAATTACGGCAAATTACGACGGCATCAACAAGCATCCAACTAAAATTGGCGATCGTTCCAAAACTGGGGCAAACAGCGTCTTAGTCGCACCTTTAACCATAGGCTCCGACGTTTACATAGCAGCAGGTTCAGCAGTCACAGAAAATGTGCCAGACGATTGTTTAGTTATTGGTCGCGCCCGTCAGGTAGTTAAACCAGGGTGGCGGCTGAAGAAGGAGCTTTCTTGAGCAGGGGGAGCAGGGGGAGGTTAGATTTACTTACCTATTTGCACTTGTTCCAAAACAGCTTATTGATAGCAGCCCCCTAGACAACCTGTAAGCGTACCTTCAGCCGCCTCTAACGTGTCGCCAATTTGTTCGCCGTCGTGGAAGGCAGCTAGCAGAACTTCGCTAGTTTTGCCCCACGCGATCGCGCCTGTGGCATCAAGAGCGATCGCGCCCAAGTCTCGTTGATTTTTGTGTGCCTCGGCAAAGGTGCGTTTCATGGCTTCTTGTAAGGACATACCATCAGTTACGCGCACGACGATCCTGGCTGCCAAACACTCGTCAATAATATCTTCGCCAATACCCGTACAACTAACTGCGGCGTACTTGGTGGCATAATTTCCCGCTGGCATTGCTGAATCGCTGACGCGCCCAATCCGTTCAAATCCTTTGCCGCCTGTGGATGTGCCAGTTGCCAAATTGCCTTGACTATCGAGGGCAACAACGCCAATTGTACCGCGTCCGGCATTTTCTACTAATTCTGGTTCTGCTACTACTCCAGCCATTGTTTTGACAAAGTTTTCTTGGCGCTCTTGCATCCACTCTTCTAGGCGTAATTCTGTAAGTGGATTATAAAGCGGTACTTGCAATTCTCGTAATAGTTCTGCTGCGCCAATATCTGATAAAACTCGATCCGGAGATGTTTGTAGGTGCTGGGCAAGCTCGATGGGGTGTTGTACCCGCGAGACGTTAATTACACCGCTAAAACTCTGGCTTGTACCATCCATCAAGGCGGCGCTCATGCGGATTTGCCCGTCTGATTGCAGTACCGAACCTGTGCCAGCATTAAAACGGGGATTGTCTTCCAATAGTTGACAGCCTAGTACTACCGCCTCGCGCGCGTTTGCTCCCGATTCTAGCAGCGCGTAAACTTCTTCTACAACTGCCCAAAGCGATCGCCTGACTGATTCTATCCCCCCTTTGCCTTTGAGAGAACTACCCGCACCACCATGAATAATTAACTTAGGCTGCACCTTCAACTCCATCTGTTGCTTGCATTTTTTGGTCTAATTTATTGCCTGCTTTGTACTTTGCGACGACGGCAGCGCTCGGAGCAGTACTTTACATCATCCCAGCAATTTTCCCATTTTTTCCGCCATGTAAAGGGACGCTGACACACTGGGCAAATTTTAGACGGCAGATCTGATTTAGTACGTGGCACGATCTCTTAATTAAGACATATCATTTATAATTTTACAAAAATTTATGTGGGAACAAGAATTAGCATTAGTGAGAATTGTGTTGGTAGAGCCTGCTGGGGCTTTAAATGTTGGGGCGGTTGCTAGGGTAATGAAAAATTTTGGCTTAAGTCAGCTAATTTTAGTTAATCCTCAGTGCGATCCTAGTTCAGAAGAAGCCAGGCATATGGCAGTTCATGCCGGAGATATTCTAGCAGATGCAACACAAGTAGCAACGCTACCAGACGCTTTGCAAGAGTGTACGCGCATCATTGCTACTACTGCGCGCGATCGCCAGTGGGACTTGCTTCAAAGCGCGCGTACAGCTTTACCTTGGCTAGTAGAAGAACCGCATCAGCCAGCAGCGCTAGTTTTTGGACCTGAAAATAGGGGCTTGAGTAATGAAGAACTTAACTATGCCCAACGCTTCGTCCGTATCCCTTCTAGCCCTAACTATGCGGCGCTAAATTTAGCTCAAGCGGTGGCAATTTGCTGTTATGAACTAGCTCAAACTATAGATTTGCCCCAGAGCGATCGCCCTACAACACCTAGCAATTATGCGGCTTTTGAGGATTTGGAAGGCTATTATCAGCATTTGCAAGCAGTTCTGCTCAAAATTGGCTATCTTTATCCGCATACAGCAGCTAGTCGGATGGAGAAGTTCCGCCAAATATATAATCGCGCCGATCTTAATAAGCAAGAGTTAGGAGCGCTCAGGGGAATTTTGACACAAATAGAATGGGCGCTGCGTACAGCAGAAAAATAAAATTTTTCCTGACTACCTGACTATAGTTGCTAGTAATCACCATAAAATAAAACAGAAATAAACTACTGCAAGTGCGATCGCACTTGCAGCTTGATTGCCAAAAAGTAATTTTAATCGTAGGGTATTTGAGGAGTTAGGCGTGGAACATCCGTCTGCAACTACTAAGTTGATGGCATGGTTGGAGCATCAAGCATGAATGGCAAAACGCGATCGCGCTCTTCTGTAGATTTACCCCCCAAAGTTGTTGCTAGCAGGCAAAAAACAAGCTACGCCACGCCAACTAGCTCTTTGCGTCAAGGCACAGGATCAAAAACACTGAAGGTACCGCCGCGATCGCCCAAACGACGTAGCAGCAATGCCCGCAAAAAATCAAACGGTTTAATTGTCTATATTTTGCGCTTGCTGATTTTGGGAGTAGGCATCGGCGCGATCGCTGGCACGTTAATATCAGTTTTAAATCCTGCTAGCCGGATCGGCGAGGATAAGCCGTCAATAGTCGCTCAAACAACCCCAGGGATAGTAAATGCAGCAACTCCCTCAGCTTTAAAACTAAATCAGGAAATTGCTCCCTTAAAAACTGCCGTGCAGCAATTGGCAGCTAAAAATACTGGGCTAACGCCAGGAGTTTTTTTTGTCGATCTCGATACCAACAATTATTTAGACTGGAATGGTTCTTTGACCTTTGCTGCTGCTAGCACGATCAAATTTCCAGTATTGGTTGCTTTTTTTCAAGATGTCGATGCCGGAAAAATTCGTTTAGATGAAAAGCTAACTCTGAAAAAAGAACTAATTGGTGGCGGTTCGGGGGATATGCAGTACAGACCGATAGGAACTAAATTTACTGCTTTGACAACGGCAGCTAAGATGATTATCATCAGCGACAATACAGCCACAAATATGCTGATCGCGCGGATGGGCGGGATCGCTGCTTTGAACGAACGCTTCAAAAGTTGGGGTTTGGGCTCGACAGCAATTAAAAATCTGCTCCCAGATTTGCAGGGAACAAATACAACTAGCCCTAAAGATTTAGCACATTTGATGCATTTAGTAGATCGGGGAGAATTGATGTCCCTAAGATCGCGCGATCGCTTGCTAGAGATTATGCGCCAAACAAAAACTAGAACGCTATTACCACCAGGTTTAGGAGAAGGAGCAACAATCGCCCATAAAACGGGTGATATTGGTTCAATGGTTGGGGACGTAGGTTTAATAGATATGCCTAGCGGCAAACGTTACGTTGGAGTCGCAATGGTCAAGCGCCCGCACAATGACAACCGCGCTCAAGAATTAATTAGGCAAATCTCTCGTAGCGTTTACCAATATTTTAATAAACCTCCCGTAACGCCATCACCAACACCCTTTGTCCAGGCAACTAGCCCGCAGAATCCTACAAATGGGCAACCGCGCCGATAAAGTGGTTGCAGCGATAGATGCTATTGACTGTGATGCCATCAAAATCGCTAAGATAGGATTTGTGAATTTGGACTAGGCGATTGGCTAACGTTGTCATCGGGTTAGATTTGGGTACGGGAGGAGTGCGCGCGATCGCAGTCGATCTCCAAGGGCAAGCGATCGCGGTGGCGACAAGAAGCTATCCCTTACTCACGCCACAGCCTGGTTGGACAGAGCAAAACCCTACCGATTGGCTTGAAGCTAGTCTAAAGGCTTTATTAGATCTGACGCAAAAGCTGAACGGACACTCAGTAATAGCTCTTGGTTTGTCTGGACAAATGCATGGCATGGTTCCGTTAGATTCAGATGGTAGAGTTATCAGACCAGCAATTTTGTGGAACGACCAGCGTACAGGTAAAGCAGTTGATGCTATTGAAACTGCAATTTCGCGTCAAGAATTGATTAGACGTACTGGAAATCCAGCAATTACAGGATTTCAATTGCCGAAAATAGTGTGGCTAAGGGACGAAGAACCGCAAGCTTATGCTCGGCTGCGGCAAGTTCTTTTGCCTAAAGATTATCTTGGCTATATGCTAACTGGGGAGCTAGTAACAGAGCCATCGGACGCATCTGGGATTGGATGTTTGAACTTGGCACAGCGGCAATGGGACGCAGATATACTTAAGGCAATTAATCTTAGCCCAGCGTTATTTCCTAACATAGTTGAGTCTTGTGCGATCGCCGGACGGCTAAAACCCAAAATAGCCGAGCGTACAGGGCTACCTGCGGGATTACCTGTAGTTGCAGGAGGCGGAGATAATGCAGCCGCGGCAATTGGTCTGGGTATTGCCAGCAGTCATTTAAATCGAGGTAGTTTAAGTATTGGCACGTCAGGAGTTATTTTTGTGCCATGCGATCGCCCAATTCCCGATTCTGAAGGTCGGGTGCATCTATTTTGCCATGCAGACGGCGGCTATCACTTGCTCGGTGTAACTTTAGCTGCTGGCGGTGCGCTGCGTTGGTATCGAGATACATTCGCCCCACAGACTGCCTTTTCTGATTTGATGGCTGTTGCAGAGCTTTCCTCTCCTGGTGCGCGTGGCGTGCTATTTTTACCCCACTTAGCCGGAGAACGCAGTCCCCACCTCGATCCAGATACTCGTGGGGCTTGGGTAAACTTGTCATTAGCTCATACGCAGGCAGATTTAGTTCGCGCTGTATTAGAAGGTGTTGCTTTTAGCTTACGCTCCGCATTAGAGATAATTAATCCGATTATGCCCGTTCATCAATTGTTAGCAACGGGTGGAGGAGCTAGAGCCAACACTTGGTTGCAAATTTTGGCAGATGTTTTGCAAGCAGAACTAATTGCACCTCAAGCAGAAGAAGGAGCAGCTTATGGAGCCGCTATTTTAGCAATGGTAGGAGTTGGGGCGTATGCAAACTTAGAGGCTGCTTTCAAGTTGCTGCCGCAGGATAGCAAGGTGGTACAGCCAGAAGCCAACTCTGCTTATGAGGTAGCGTTTAGTCGCTACAGTAAACTGTACGAAGCCCTCAAAGTCGCTCGTTGAGCGTTAGTCAGGGAAAGCAAAACCAGTCAGTGGATCGCGGATATATAGCCCTAAAGTGAGCGATCGCAGCACCTCATCCCAAACGGGTGTTAGTCCAAAAGCCTGATCTGCCCAATAATCAAATGTGATCAAGCACTGAACGTTCGATCCCAAACCAATGCAAGTCCGAGAGAAAGCTTCGCGCGGTTCTTCCTGAGTATCAATAAACTTAATCTCTGTCCACATAATCCTTGCCGTTTGGCGCTTGATAGTAAAGATTTTGCTTTTGGCAATGACGTTGCGGCTGTCATCTTCTATAACTTTTTTTAAAGTTGATTTGAGGGGAAACTGGCTCCAGTCATTAGGTGGTAGGCGATTGAAAGACATTTCTAGACAGCAATCATCGTTAGGGGGTTTGCGATCGAGAAACTTAAACGATTTTTCTTGTGGCTCAAAAACCCAATCCTGGGGAACATTAAAGCGAACAGATCCACGATCTGCGACAAAAATTTTATAGCCCGATGGTGACTCCCAATGATGGTCGGGTTTCAGTTCAAGCGTTTCTTTAATCCACTCAAGATTGCTTTTCTTACGCTTTGCCATAGTATTTCTGCAAATCTACTGAAGATGTGCGATCGCTCATTTAGCTAATAGTATCAACTCGTAGGGTGTGTTGTCGCGCAGCGCAAGGCACATTACAAATTCTGGGCATCCTAAAAACAAAAAGATGTTACTTCGCACATCGCTGAGATATGTGCTTGTGGGAAAGCCTCAAAATACCCCTTGCAAGCTAGTTTTCTGGGCTATTTCCTTGCCTTCGTTCAACAAGTATTCAAAGAAAGTTCTAGCGACAACTGACAACCGCTTGCCTGTGGGATAAATAATATACCAATAACGCTTGATCGGAAATTCTTCTACATCCAAGACTGTAATTTGGCTGTTCAAGCCTTCCAAAGCAAGCGTGTGACGGGATAAAACCGAAATACCCAAACCACCCGCGATCGCCTGCTTGATTGCCTCATTGCTACCTAGATCTAGCTTAACTTTGACACTAATACCGTGACGATCGAACAAGTCTTGTACGGCTTTGCGCGTCCCCGAACCTGGTTCGCGCATGATAAATGGTTCGTCAGCAAGACGTTGTAAGGGAATGTTCTTTTCCCCCGCCAAAGGATGCGATCGCGATGCTAGAACTACTAAAGGATTTTCTAAAAACGGATGAAAGCTGACATCAACATCTTCTGGAGTTTGGCTGACAATATATAAGTCGTCTCGATTGTGCGCCAAATTTTCTAATACTCTTTCGTGGTTTGTCACCGTCAGCGATACATCAATGCCTGGATAGCGCTGGCAAAATGGTCCCAATAAGCGGGGAATGACATATTTGGCGGTGGTAATTGTCGATAGCCGTAAGCCCCCCTGTTTTAAACCTTTTAGGTCTGCTACAACTATTTCAAACTGAGATATCTTCTCAAAAATATCATGGCAAGTTGCGTATAGTTCCTGACCTGCTGTTGTCAAATATAGTTGCTTACCAACTTGCTCAAACAACGGTAGTCCAACTGCTTTAGATAATTGCTTCACTTGCATCGATACAGTTGGTTGCGTGAGGAATAGTTCTTCAGCAGCACGGGTAAAACTACTGTGACGAGCTACAGCTTCAAAAACTTTTAACTGATGAAGAGTTGCTTGCTTCAACAAAGTTTCTCCTAAACAGAGCGCTCATAGATAAAAGTCTATCATTCCTATTAAAAACAAAGACTGTTATTTATAAAACTTCAGGAGTATTATAAGGAAACGTAAGACAGAAGCAATCCCTTCCATAACTAGCGTTGTACGATGAGATGGTGTGCAACGCTTTTTTGTGTGCATACTTGTTGAGATGATTTGCACCTCAGCAGCTAAAAGGAGAATTGCCAATCAGTCTTTTACAAGGTTCCGTGCATAAATTCTAAAGTTGTCTGCTCGGCGATTTGCTTGCCTTCTTCTAGAAAGTAATCTAAAAAAGTACGCGCAACAACAGATAGTTGTTTGCTGGCGGGATAGATAATATACCAGTGGCGTTGGATAGGCAAACCTTCTACATCTAAAACAATTAGCGGTCCTTTTGTGCCTTCTAGTGCCAAAGAATGGCGAGATAAAATCGACAATCCTAAACCGCCAGCGATCGCTTGCTTGATCGCTTCATTGCTACCAATTTCCATTTCTACATTTAGTTCTATTCTATTTTTTTTAAAAAATTCCTCTACTACCATTCGTGTCCCTGAACCAGGTTCGCGCATAATAAACGGTTCTTGGGCTAGGCGCTTAAGGGAAATATTTTTTTCGTTGGCTAAAGGATGATTGTGCGGTGCGATCGCAACTAAAGGATTTTCTAATACGGGACGGAGGTTAATATCCAAGTTGTCTGGCGGTTGTCCCAATATATAGAGGTCGTCAAGATTGTCGCTCATCCGTTCTAATACTTGCTGGCGGTTGATTACTTGCAAGGAAATAGTAATGCCAGGATAGCGGTGGCGAAAGGGACCTAACACGCGGGGGACAAAGTATTTAGCTGTAGTAATTACTGCTAAACGTAGATTGCCTTGCTTTAAACCGCGAAAATCTGCCAGTTTCATTTCTAACTTTGATAATCGCTCAGAAATATCTTGGCACACTGTTAAAACCTCCTGACCTGCATCTGTCAAGTAAAGGCGCTTGCCAACTTGATCGAACAGCGGTAAGCCTACAGCTTTAGTAAGTTGCTTGATCTGCTGAGAAACAGTCGGTTGAGTTAAAAACAGTTCTTCCGCCGCGCGGGTAAAACTACCAGAACGCGCGATCGCTTCAAAAACCTTCAATTGATGAAGAGTGGCGTGCTTCAATGTCTATTCTCCTAGAACTGTTTTCATAGATAGAGTCTATCATCAATTTCTAAACAGCGATATAACTCTATCCACCCCAAAGCTACGTACTATAGATATTTAGCTACCCTGTTGATTCAAATAAGCTTATTAATACGAGCTTTTGCTATTAGATGCGTCTTCACTGCGATTGTTGTTGCAGTATGCAAGCACTATTTTGAGCAATAATACTGGACTTAAGAAAAAATTAACTATTGTGTTTATCTATAGCAAGTATCAAAAATTATAGCTTGCTTCTATAGTTTCTTCGCGGTATTCTCGTTATCAATGGAGAAGCGGTAACGCAACGCCCTTCCCCAACGCAGAGACAATCGTGAGTTTTGCAAGTCAAGATTTTCTCATCTCAATAATATTTGCTGCCAGCATTAAGCCAGCTTAGTAAACTACGCAGAAACCAGCAGTTTCCTGGCTTATACCCGCGCATCTGCACCTAGTGCTACTGATGCGCCTAGCGTCGGCATAGGAACAGTTTGCAACTTGTATTCTTTACCAGGAGATTTTATGAGTCAGTTTTCCCATCCAGTTTCCCGCCGCAAATTCCTAGTTACTGCTGGAGCTTCTGCTGTAG
>QQTW01002479.1_pt1 | contig 13421 bp, 17 predicted proteins | sample 1904831 | NCBI WGS metagenome assembly QQTW01 (sample SAMN09435610, study PRJNA476489) | Subsurface metagenome, whole genome shotgun sequencing project. | reverse complement strand
GGATTGTGTCGAGAGTCCGTCGGGAAGGAAACCAAATTCTCTGGGAACTCGAACGCGGCGATAAAGTTAATAATGAAGAGGAATGAAATAGGAGTCAGGAGGGGAGAAGGCAGGAGTCAGGAGGGGAGAAGGCAGGAGTCACAATTTATAATAAAAAATAATTATTAACTCCTAACTCTTAACACAAGAACTCTTAACTCTTCCCCTCCTGACTCCCGACTTCCCCCTCCTGACTCCTAACTATATTCCCTTCCCCGCCATCGTTTAGGTTTTTGCATTGCTGAGAGAAAAATTCGTAATACAGCTAAGGGGTCTGCAAATGGCGAAAGCCAAAATAACCAACTTCCCTTAGCTTGACTGCGGTCGTAAGAAGGTGCGATCGCAAATAGCATTCCAAACCGAATTAGTACCAAAAATATATTAATTCCCAATAGTACCTGCACGCTTATAGTGGCAGGCAATAAAAAATAGCAAATTGGGATAACTATAAACGGCAAACCCTGTACTGAACTTAGCAACCACAAATCACCCCATATTTGAGCGGGGGATGAGGCATCTTTGAGGTCGAGGCTGCGTCCCCACTCCTTCCATGTCTCGAATGCACCTTCGTACATCCTAACTTTCAGGACTTTCGCACCATCCAAAAAACCAACTTTAAACCCAGCTGCGGCAATGTGTCGCGCTAAGGTTACATCGTCGCAAAAAGAACTTTTCGCACTCGTATAACCTCTTACCTTTGACAACACCGAGCGACGACAGAAAAAGCACTGCCCATTCGCCATAACCCGCTCTGACTGGTCGGTATTGACTCCCGCTGGGTCAAATCGATAAAGTAGTGTCATTAATAAAGCGGGTTGCAACCAACACTCGCCCGGATACTTCAAAACGAATTGGGGGGATAGGGACACCAAATCGTAAGCAAGCGCTTCAGCAGTCTTCACTAAAGAAGCAACCAAACCCGGATGCGGTTGCGTATCTGCATCCATCCCCAAAAACCACTCACTCTCTTTACAACTCGACAAAAAGCCGTTATGCAAAGCCCAAGGACGACCAACCCAACCATTCGGTAACGGGTCATCGGTCATAACTCGGAAGCGTGGGTCTTGTTTTTGGGCAGCTTTTACTAAGTCGGCTGTTCCATCGAGTGAGTTGCTATCAACAACCAAAACTTCCCGAAGTTCGTAACTTTGCCGAGTTAAACCTTGTAATAGGGGAGTAATGCGTTCGGCTTCATTCAGGGTTGGCACGACGACGCTAACAGTACCCAAGATATCAAGCGTTGGTTTTTGCGGTTGAATGGGAGGGAGTCGATTTGGCCCTTTGAAAAGACGCGAGAGTAATATCGCAACGGCTGGTAATTGAATTAAAAGCAGTAGAAGTGCGATCGCACTTGCTACTGTTAGAGCATTTTCCACTTTCAAAAAACTTAGATAAGGTATGGGAATCGAAAATAAAGAATTGGGAATGCCCATTGCCCATTACCCAATTCCCAATTTCTTACTTTGCCGTGACTTCCACAGGAACAACAGTTACTTCGGTTGTAGTTGTAGGAGTTACTTGTGAGGATGCATTTACAGCTTTCCACCACAGCAACAACATTGGAATTACACCAAAAACAAAACCTATAGATACGGGAATTACATACCCCCCACCCAAACTGAGTCCAGCGGCAAAAGCAAAGTTACTCAAGTAGACAATCATCGGCACATTGAGATGCTTTCGCTCGATTTCAATCTTTGTATTCCGCCACAATAACCCCGCGACTGCCATAAACAATGCGCTCGTACCATACCAACCTGCATAATTTTGATACGGTGTACCGAAAAATGCTCCTGGTTGTTCCCAAAACCAGAAAGGTAGCGAAGTTTGACTCATTCCTGGTTCGAGGGCAAAATCCCAGCAAGTAAACAACACTGCACCCAATGCTACAGCGCTAACTTGGCGCAAGAAACTAGGATTCTTCGCTACCCCCAGACCTGCACGGGCAATCAAATATGCTGATAAGCCCACGTAAAACCAAGATATTGGAATCGTAAACGGTACTAAACCAGCAATTTTATATCCCAATCCATTTAAGTATTTATATTCACCAAAAGGGAACCCCGTACCAGTTCCTAATAATTCACTGCTTACTGATATCAATATCGATGGCAACATAAAACCGAGTCCGGTCTTCCATCCCAACGTTCTAAAGGCATAAATCGAAACGGCTATTGTACCGAAAATAATATCAACAACACCACCGTTAGCCATGCTCAACTGCATCGCAGTCTCTCCGACTTCCCCAAAATTCAAAATTTTCTCAGCATGGGGTATGACTAGCAAAATTCCTACCAGTCCAAAAGCCTTTGCTAAAATATGACCTGCGAGGCATAAACGCTCGGCGATAACAAGCTGTCTCATGATGATCCTTTACAAGATGTAATCGAACCGCTGAACAAAAATATGGACGCGGACAAAATTTCACAGTGACGGAAACCGCCATTAGTTAGTATAAGTTTTTGTCGCAGAGAACCTCGCTCCGGAATCGAGGCACGCGCATTATCAAGATACGACGATAAATATTTTCATCCATCCTGGTATTCGCCATCTACTTTTAATAACTTAACTGCTAATAGTTTACAAATGTTTATGAAAATTTTTAACTAGTTTATCTACGAATTCTCTACATTGCCTAAATAGCCTTGCAGTGATTATTAAAGCTTATCAATAAACAACCACATAAGATGATATAATTATGTCTCTTTCGTTATTGAGTTAAAAATCAATCCCATTTGATTAGCTTATGGGTGAGATCGCGGTGGTGAACTATAGAGTAAATATTTGTATAGCCTCTATCTGGTAAATAGGAACACCATAAACATGTCGATTTTGGCTCGTCTTCCTTGGGTTTCCTTACTGCTAGCGCTGCTAACCTATTGCAGTTTAGGCTGGGTAATTTCACAAACATACATGTCTGATTTAGCACTATTAGTTACTGCGATCGCAGTCTTATTATTAGTGGCAGCGATCACAACTCCCTGGGTTGAACTCGCTAATTATTCCAATTTCTTATTCAAATCCAACTCTCGCACCTTCGCTGTCACCGTTTTCGGTGCATTCGCGCTATTTTTGATTATTGCCAAGTTTCGATTATTCCTCGATACCCTAGTCATCATCGCTGCCACCATCTTGGTACGCATCGACTTTCAGTCAGTCGGCTTGAAGCAAATACATTCCTTTAGCATTATGTCTATTATTGCTCTATCCGGTTTAGCTATAGGTATCCTTATTTCCCGACTGCTTGGATAAGCTAACAAACTGGTTCGAGATACAATCAAAAAAAAGCAAATACGAAAAATGGTCGCTTCCCCTCAACCAATCTACCTCACCCCCGATGAATACCTCCAAATGGAGGAAAAAAGCGATATTAAACACGAATATATCGACGGGGAAATTTACGCAATGGCAGGGGCACTTGACCCTCATGTTACCATTGCTGGGAATTTGTTTGCGCTTCTTCGCAGCCATGTCAGGGGTTCCGGTTGCCGAGTTTACATAGCGGATATGAAAGCGCGAATTGAAGAAATAAATCGATATTATTATCCCGATGTGATGGTGACATGCGACGAACGCGACCGGGAAAATCTAAAGTATAAAAAGTTTCCCTGTTTAATAGTTGAAGTTTTATCTGAATCAACCGAAGGTTTCGATCGGGGTGATAAATTCGCCGATTACCAAGAAATAAAAACACTACAGGAATATGTCTTGATCAATACTAAGCGCAAAAGAGTAGAATGCTTTCGACGTAGCACTGAAGGACTTTGGATATTACAAACCTATACCCTGGAACAGCAAGTATTTCAACTTAAAAGTATTGGGTTTGAAAGTACAATAGATGCGCTGTATGAGGATGTGGTGTTTGAATAATCAACTGTGTAAAAGGTTTCTTATATCCGGTAACTTTACTGTTTTATTAATTTTGACATGTCGTAGGGGTCAGATCCCCGACTTCTTAAAGAAGTCGGGGATCTCGTAACCCTTTATAACTTATGATGCCACAGCTTCAACGGATACAGCATCAAGGGATGTACCGTAAACGCTTACTTTTTTGCGGCTTTTGCCTTTGCGTTCAAAGGTAACAACACCATCAATCAAAGCAAACAAAGTATCGTCTTTACCGATACCAACATTATTGCCGGGGTGAACCTTAGTGCCGCGCTGACGGACGAGAATATTACCAGCGCGAACTTCTTGACCACCGTAACGTTTTACACCCAACCGCTGGGCATTTGAGTCACGACCGTTGCGCGTACTACCAGTACCTTTTTTATGTGCCATGATATCCTCTTAATCTTTCTACGTTCTTTATTAATTATTCAGCAGCAGGTTCAGATGTTGCATCCGTTACTGCATCTGGTTCAGTAACAGGTTCAGTAACAGGTTCAGATGCTGCATCCGTTACCGCATCTGGTTGAGTAACAGGTTCAGATGCCACAACAATTACTGCATCTGTTCCCGCATCCGTTACCTCATCTGTTACCTCATCCGTTACCGCATCTGATGTACTAGCCAGCACTGACCCATTCATAGTAATCGAATTTATCATCAGTCGGGTGACTTCTTGACGGTGACCGCGTTTTTTCCGGGTTTTCTTTTTCGGCTTCATCTTGTAAACCAAGACTTTGCGATCGCGGAAATGTCGCACGATAGTCCCTTCGACTTTTGCCCCAGTTACCAATGGTTGTCCAATCGAAAATTCGCCGTTGTGTTCGACTAATAATACTGCTTCAATCGTCACTGCTTCATCGGGTTCAACATGTAGCAGTTCGATATCGTAAAAGCGGCCTGGTTCGACACGCATCTGCTTGCCACCAGTCTCTATAATTGCGTAAGTCATGAAATTGTCCTTAAAGGTTGCCGTACAGGTAGCTGGTTCGTGTCTGCTTGCCAGCTTTTGTAAAATGTCCACCTGTTCCGAGCAGGAATGAGACAGACAATCTCCTATCTTATTTCGCCCCAGAGGTAATGTCAATTAATTTTATTCGATATCTTGTTTAATATTTTTTTGGCATTTCGGCGTAATCTTTGTGATTTGAGGTGTATTTATAAATGACACAGAACAGCACCAAATAATCTGAGCAGCTTTTAGGGTTGCTCAGATTTTTTCTATTAGGGAGTTAGGAGTTAGGAGTTAGGAGTTAGGAGTTAGGAATTAGGAGTTAGGAATTAGGAGTTAGGAATTAGGAGTTAGGAATTAGGAGTTAGGAATTAGGAGTTAGGAATTAGGAGTTAGGAGTTAGGAGTACCCCTGTTAAGGTGTTTATAATCCCATGTTGGATTGCCCGCGATACCCCTGGAAGGGGTTGCCAAGGGCATCGCTGGCTATTTTTGTCCTCCTTTTCGATTAGTATTAGTGTAATTACTTTTGTGACAAGGGTTTCAGCCTTTTAGTAGTTCATTTTTTAGTACACCTTAACAGGGGTAATTAATAACTCCTAACACAAGAACTCTAAACTCCTACTCCCTCACTATTCATCGGGGTTGATATCCAATTCTCGGAGTTTTGCTGCCATTTTTTCGGCGCGATCGCTTTCTTGTTCTGCTCGTTGTGTTTCTTGTTCGGTTGGTGTCAAAACCCAGTTGCCATAAGCGTCATACCACCGCAACCACAATCTATTTATACCTTGATATGTACCTTGCCACAGTCCCAAACCTAGTTCGAGTGTGGGCATCCAAATACGGGTTTCTTCGAGGTTTAATTCGGTGTAGCAGTCGGCTTGAAGTATAAAACCACGTAATATGTCTGTGTAGCGGTCAAAGACGATGTAGTAAGGAACACGTAAAACCCGTTCGTAAACCTGCCATTTCGCCGGAGGTTGTTCTGTGGTTGGCAAAGTTTCTCCCAAATCTTCGATTTCGGTTCCGGGGGAAAGTAACTCAACAACAACAAAGGGGTTGACACCTTCTTGCCATACCACGTAACTTAATCGCAACTCGTTATTTGCGTAAAACCTGGAAGTCCCAACTGCTGCAAACCAATCTGGAATCTTGTACCTTTGAGGGTGACGCGGGTCGTAGTAAAGGTTTAAATTGCTAGCTACGAATATTTGTTCGGATGGATGATTGGGAGGATTAAAAGTTTCCCGCAAAAGTTGGGGTTGGATAATATGAAATTCGTCAGGCAAACCAGGTTCCTCCGGGTCTTCACTTTCGAGATTATACATCGTGGGGAGGACTTCTTTTGGTGGACGTGGTGGGTCGGTTTGAAGCATTGTTCTTTGTTCTTTGTCCTTTGTCCTTTGTTCTTTGTTCTTTGTCCTTTGTCCTTTGTCATTGGTAAGGGTTTGGTCTACGTTTACGAGTCATAACATAATTATGTTTATTCTCGCCCACCTACTTATGGCGGACGCGATTACCCTTGACGACTCTTAGGGAACACGATCAAACTGCGAATTATTAGTTCATTCCCCCTAAACCACTAACAACTAACAACTAACAACTGACTAATTTCGATATTCATCCCCACAATCGCCAATAATTCTATATAAATCTTGCGATATTTGAGATATTGCATCAATCTGTTTCAAATCATCACCATCAAGGGCAAAGCTAAATACTTTTGCATTATCTGCTAAATGTTCTGATATACTCAATCGCGCTCCCACAATCACCCCACCTGGTCGGCTAAGTCCCAAGTTGTAAAGCCAGCATCAACGTAATTAAACATTGTTTCGATGGCTTTATTTTGGTTAATGCGTCCGTGTCCTCCCGATACTTGCCACATCCCATTTAAGATGCGCGAAATGTTTAAATCGGGTGTGAATTGCAGACGGCTAGATGCAGGTAGTGTCATATTATAAGTTAGGAGTTAAGAGTTAGGAGTTATAAGTAGAAGAACAGTTACAAATAACATAATATATCAATCAGCAACGCAGATGTGAAGGTCGGATAGGTATGTTGTCTATCTACACTAGATTTTAGGTTTGGCTTCATCAGTGGCAGTATGCGCGAGCTTGGTGTAATTCATTCTACTCCCTACTCCCTACTCCCTACTCCCTACTCCCTTATTTCCAATTTTTCTCGGCTTGTTGTAAAACGTAAGTAGCAACTTCTTGAATTTCTGGTGCTGTTAATCGGTCTTTGTAAGCGGACATGTTACTTTTACCGTTAGTGACAATGCTGGTAATTGCTTCAATTGAGTCCATGCCATTTTTTTTGAGTGCGTTCATTTTCAGGTTTTTACCGCGTCGAATGATGTTACTACCGTTAATATGGCATCCTGCACAATTGGTTTCAAATATTTTGGCTGCGTTATTACTGTCTGCAATAGCGGGGAAAGTGAATGTAATTGCGAGCAGTACAGATAGTAATAGTATGGATAGTAGTTTTTTCAATGGGATTCTCCTGGGAGTTGTTTTAGTTTAAGTGGTAAGCGTAGTATTTGATATTATCACGCATCGCAGAGGCGCAGAGAAGAGAGGGTATCCTGATATAGTGGTTGTAAGCAATTGAGGATTACTAGAGTTTATTTTCTTGTTTTTATTCCGAGCAATTTTGGCTTGTATGTCGTGAGTAATATATATAAAGAGATAAATTGGTTAGTGTGAATAAAATTTCTATCTAAGGGATGCGATCGCTCGCGTCGATGGTGCGTCAATATATGAATAAGAGGTTTTTTATTCAAGTACGCTAAGGCGAGATATATTCTATATGTCCAATAATATCAAAGACACCATTAAAGCCGAAATTCAATTAGTGAAGGAAACCGGACAACAGCGAATTGAGCGGATTCGAGAAATTGTCAGAAGTGCTGTTTCGCAGGTTGGTTCGGAGTTGAAATCTGGTTCGAGTGACTTTCGTACAATAGTGCGTGATGCTGTTACAGCGGTGGCAGAAAACTTGCAAGAAAAAGGTGGAGAATTGAAGGAAGAAGTAACCGCTTCGATTGAGGGTGCGTTGGAAGCTGTGAATAGCAAGCGTCATGAAACGATTGTAAAAACACAGGCAGAAGTGAAGCAGTTGCAGGCAAAAATTGATGAAGAGGAAGATAAAATTCAGGAAGAAGTTCAAGGAATCTTAGCTGAGATTAAAGAAACAGGTACGGAAAAAAGTACTCAGGTAACAACTACGATCGCAGCGGCAATCGAAACTATTAAGAATAGCGATGAGTTCGAGTTGTTAAAGAAACGCTACGCGCAGCTACAAGCACAACTTGCAATTGTCCAAGCAAATTTGGCAGCACAATATGGCGGACGCGATAAACAGGTAAAAGATTATCTCGATGATGCTCAAAAATGGGTTGTTCAAGCGCGTCCCCGTGCTGAAGTTACTGCTGAAAATGTCAAAGAAAAGCACTCGCAACTCGATAACAAATTGGGTGAAGCCGGTAGCGCGATCGCGCGTAAGGAACAACAGATTAAACAGGTTCTTAGAGAACTTCTGATGACAGCAACTAATCTGCTCAAAGATAAGGAACATACTGACGATAGCAAGGAAACTATTCGTAAGTAAATAGAAATTGTAGAGATTGAGATATCACTTCTCTACATCATATTCAATAACTTTAGGGAACGTAGAATAGGTATCTTGCCTGTCCTACGTTATTTCTTTATCCCGATTTCTTAAAGCATACAGCTAGCTAATAGCGGTAATACCCCCTAATGTAACTAAAAATAAGGATTTGAAAAGTGCGAATGCCCGTATGTCTACCACGGAGTGGTATCGCACTTCTATTAATACGCTCAAAACCCGATTAAATCGTATCGGTGAGGGGTAAGGCCTACCATTCGCGCCTCTGTATCCGTAAAAGTTGTCGAGGATCTGGACACCACAAACCAATCCAATTAATGTGTAGATAAACACAATCCAACTTAAAGACTTTCCGCTTCACAAAAATATAAATGTTAAAATCAGCATAATGGTGTCAAAATGCGAAAAACAACACACCTAATAGGAGAAAAATGCCAGCCATTGTTAAATTACAACTCTCCTTGGAAACTTTAGCACAAGCAATATCTTCCCTTGATTTAGAAGAAAAACGTCAACTTCAAGAGATAATTGAGCAACAAATTTTTGAAGCCGAAGAAGCACTGTACGAAGAGGATCTAGAAACACAGGCAGAAATTGAAGCAGTTCGCACTGAGTATGCAGTTGGTGAGTCCATGACTATGGATGAATATCTTGCTAAACGCTCAAATCAAGTATCATGAGCTATACTATTGTTATTTCAAAGTCAGTACAAAAGCAGATTGACAACTTGCCAGATGATGTCGTCGAGCGTGTTGTTGAGAAAATCCAAAATCTTGCTTCGGAACCACGTCCCGATGGAGTTGTCAAATTAAAAGGTTATGATAACGAGTATCGTATCCGGGCTGGTGATTATAGAATTCGTTACGAGATTGATGATGAAAGTCAACTCGTACAAATTTTGCAGTGCAAGCATCGGAAGGATGTTTATCAAAAAGGTTAGTTTAGACATCATTTATTAAAATTGGAATCAATTATTGTAAAAAAATAAAAGGGATGAAGTTTCCTTCACCCCTTCGTTCCTAAAAAACCACTTATGTTTCCTACAATAGGTCGATTCCTATTAATATGTTCTGCGAGGGTCGATACTTTCTTCGTACTTAGAAATTGCCCAAACTGCATGAATACTACCAGGTAGCCAACCTAAAAGAGTTAATAAGATGCTAATGAAGAAGGTTTGACCAATTCCATAGGTTAGGAAAATACCTAAAGGAGGTACTAAAAGACCGAGAAGATAACGAAGTGCTTTCATGGGATATTTGGTAATTATTTGAGGTTTACTTTTTATTGACAGTTAGTAATCGCTAAAAGTAATTAGCTAGAAGGAAGTTGAGCTTTGTTTGCAGCATCGCTACCCTTTAGTGCGAGGCTTTTTTCAGCAAAGTAGTTATTGATGAAGGTGTTACCCAAGGATAAAACTACGGGTGCGAGGAGAAAAGAGACAAGTCCGTGTACGCCAAAACCAGGAACTAATACTGATGCTAACCAAAAACAAAAACCGTTAACAATCAGCGAAAATCCACCAAAGCTTAAAAAATTCAGGGGTAAAGATAAGGTAGATAAAACTGGTTTAATTGAACTATTTACTAAACCAATTACTGCACCTGCAATTAATGCAGCAGGAAAGTTTGCAATATCTACGCCGCGAAATAAGATATCGACAATTAACAAACTTAATGCAGTTGCTAATACATTTAAAAAGGTGGGAATCATCACTTTCACCTGCTATCGAAATTGGATTCTTTTAAACTCTTACTACTATGTTTGACGATGCAACAGTTTTTTGCCTCTTTAGTAAGGATGATTAACTCTATATCGTCAGGTATATTCGTCCCAAGATCCCCGACTTCTCGCAGAAGTCGGGGATCTAACCCCTGCGATAAATCTGCAACAAACCAAATCTCTTACTTCTTGTAGGGTACTAGGCATCACCCCTCAACATAGGCTGTAAGATGGTTATTGCTTAACAGCTTTCATCGATAAACCAATGCGCTTGAGTTTTTCGTTTATTTCCATAACGCGCACTTTCACAACTTGCCCGACCTTGACAATTTTGTTCGGGTCATCGACGAATCGGTCTGCAAGTTGGGAAATATGCACCAACCCGTCTTGGTGAACTCCAATATCAACGAATGCACCAAAATTGGCAACGTTGGTAATAACACCTTCGAGTTCCATTCCTACCGTTAGGTCGGAAATCTCCTTGATTCCCTCTTTAAAAGTGGCATATTTAAACTCCGCACGGGGGTCGCGTCCGGGTTTTTCTAGTTCGCTAAGAATGTCACGTAGTGTCGGTTCTCCAATTGTGTCGGTGACGTATTTTTTCAAACCGATTTTTTTCAAGTTTTCAGCAATCAGCGTTACCCGATCTAATGAAAGCTTCAAGTCGGATGCGATCGCTTCTACTAATTTATAACTTTCTGGGTGAACGGCGGTATTGTCCAACGGGTTCTCTCCTCCCCGTATCCGCAAGAATCCTGCCGCTTGTTCAAACGCTTTTGGTCCCAATTTCGGCACTTTCAATAGTTGACGGCGATTTTTAAATGCACCGTTAGCATCTCGATATGCAACTATATTGTTAGCAACTGCTGACGTAATCCCCGACACAAAAGTTAATAGTTCTTTCGATGCAGTATTCAAATCTACACCAACGTAGTTTACACAGCTTTCGACGGTTTCATCGAGCTTTTTCTTCAATAATTTCTGATCTACGTCGTGTTGATATTGTCCCACACCAATCGATTTGGGGTCAATTTTTACAAGTTCCGCAAGTGGGTCTTGGAGACGACGACCGATACTAATTGCACCGCGCACGGTAACATCTAAATCAGGAAATTCTTCACCTGCAAGTTTACTAGCCGAATATATCGATGCACCCGATTCGTTGACGATTACTTTTATCGGTTTGCGTTCGATGCTTTGTAAAACTTCTGCAACAAATTCATCAGTTTCGCGGGATGCTGTACCGTTACCAATAGCAATCAATTCAATCTTGTACTTCTCAATGAATTTTTTGAGTGTTTGTGCTGCTAATGGTCGTTGTTGTGCGCCAGTATGGGGAAAAATTGCTTGATATTCCAAAAATTTCGCCGTTTGGTCGAGTATGGCAACTTTGCAACCAGTTCTAAAACCTGGGTCAATTGCCATTGTTGGTTTCATCCCTGCTGGTGCTGATAGTAGTAACTCGCGTAAGTTGGTTTCAAATGTCTTGATAGACTCGATATCCGCCTCAAGTTTCTTCTGGGCGAGCGCCTCATTTAACAGCGAAGTTTTCATCAAGCGGTTAAATGCATCTTTAACCATTTCCTGATAAAAAGCCCGAATTGGACGATGCTTGACGCGAATTTCTTGGGCTTCTAAATACGAGAGTATTACCTCTTCATCATAAGCAATTTCAAAACTTAAGATTCCTTCATTTTCACCGCGACACAAAGCGAGTAAATTATGCGGTGCAATATTCCTAACCTTAGCTTGAAAATTACGGTACATTTCAAACTTCGTTGTTCCTTCCGGGTGTTCGTCTTTGATATGCGAGACAAACACTCCTTCATCAAGCAAAAAATCGCGCAAATATGCCCGCAACTCTGCCTTATCGGCGACTTCCTCTGCTAAAATATCGGCGGCACCATCAAGTGCATCTTCAGCACTTTTAACTCCTTTCTCCTCGGAAACGTACTTTGCAGCTTCTGCTTCCAAAGGAACCAACGCACCATTTTTAATATTTAGCGACCGAATAAACTCCGCTAACAGTTCGAGTCCCTTCTCGCGTGCTATGGTTGCACGAGTGCGACGTTTCGGACGGTAGGGTAAATACAAATCTTCCAACTCGTTTTTTTGTAAACAAGCTGCGATTTTCACTTTCAAATCGTCACTAAGTTTACCTTGTTCGGCGATCGCATTCAAAATCGCCGCTTTTCTTGCCTCCAATTCCGTTAAGTAATTATACTTATCTTGTAAGTCGCGTAACTGGACTTCGTTCATCTCACCAGTACGTTCTTTTCGGTAACGCGCAACGAAAGGAATCGTTGCACCCTCGGCAAAAAGTTCTAATGCATTTTGCACCTGAAAGGGTTTAAGATTTAATTCAGTTGCCAGATGTTGAGGGATATTTAGCATCGCATTTATCAGTCGAGAGCGCTAATTTATAAGTAAATTTAGCCAAATCGATTTTAAAGTCAATTTTAAGTGTTACGCTAATATACCAGACGGATTCGGAAACTAGATCCCCATCCTTGTAGTAACGAATAGCTTAATGCAGCAAAAAGCTAGCAAAGTTGTAATATTTGCTACTTTTTCTGTTAAGTAGTCGTAAGATAAATAAATCTATACGCTTGCGTTTGTGGACTTAGAGGTAACGAGAAATGGCTTTTGCATTTTTAATACCACTTTTCATCGGCTTAATAACTGGTCATATTTTTCAAAGAAGCACCGACGAAACAGGATATCTTGCGGGTGGTTTTGCGATAGTTAGTTTTCTTATTAGCATAGTATTAGCACCTTGGGAAATTCAGCTTTTACTACTGGTATCTGTTCTGTTGACCGCTCATAAACTTTTGCTTATTAACGACCGGAAAATAAAATTTCAAGATAGTCATGGGAAGGGATTAGGGAGTAGGGAGTAGGAAGTAGGGGGGAGATGGGGAGGTGGGGAGAGATGAGTCGATGGGGAGTGTGAAAATAGTTTTCTTTTCCTCCCTTGCTCCCCTACTCCCCTACTCCCCTGCTCCCCTACTCCCCCTCTCCCCTACTCCCTTCCCCTTTATATAATTAATTACTAAAGGCGTTAATTGCTTTTCAACTTGAGTGACAACATCGCGGTCAGATGCAGACCAAATGCGCGGATGACCGAAAATACATGGCTGCAAAATGCCCCATAATTGATTGTCTTGACATAGGTGTGCGTGAATTAACGC
>QQTW01002478.1_pt1 | contig 13422 bp, 12 predicted proteins | sample 1904831 | NCBI WGS metagenome assembly QQTW01 (sample SAMN09435610, study PRJNA476489) | Subsurface metagenome, whole genome shotgun sequencing project. | reverse complement strand
GATATTAATTTTGCCCGATGCCAGCGAACCACTGGTACATTTGTACGCAAACAGTAATGATAGAGATTGGGTAGATAACAGTTTAAGAGAGTACCGCGCTCGCGTTCAATTATTTGTCGAACAAGAGCAAGAAGTAAGTACAGAGGTAAATTCTCAAGAAACTGTAGTGGGATAAAAAAGGTCAGGGGAAATAATTTTCCCCGCCACAGCGTAAAAATTAGTTAGGCAGCATTATGAATAGTTGCATTTTAATGGCTCAAATAGTTCAAGAACCGCAGTTACGCTATACTGCTGACCAAATGGCGATTTGCGAAATGCTGGTAGAATTTTCCGAGCGCGGTCAAGACAATCTCTCTAAACTCAAAGTAGTAGGATGGGGAAATTTAGCTCAAGAAATTCAAAAATCTTACCACCAAGGCGATCGCGTAGTTATTGAAGGACGCTTGACTATGAATAGCGTTCAATTAGATGGTTATAAAGAAAAAAGAGCAGAATTAACCGTACAAAAAATTCATCCCCTCGGTGCGGGAATCGCTGTTGGTGCATCCGCAAGCAGTAATGACGAAGGCGCTAGTAGTTACGATTCGCCGGTCGCTGTCGGTAGCTACGACTCCAAGACCGCAAGCGACTCCTACGAAGAAGATAGCGAATATACTCCTAGTAATTTTACTCGCTCCCAACCCCCAGCGCCGCAGCCAGACTATAGTAGCAACGCCGACAACGACGACATTCCGTTTTAAAACTTTCGTCAGCTACTTATCGTAGCTGACAACTAAAAAATACAAATATTAGTTAAATGCACAGAAAGCGCGAGAAGGCACTGTTAAAATCCAGTTAATTTTCTGTTGTACGCCCAACAAATCCTATGAGTGAACCAGTTTTAGATGTCCGCAATTTACAAGTTGAATTTATTACCGAAGAAAAGGTAATTAAGGCGGCGCAGGGTATATCTTTTCAGTTAGAACAAGGTCAAACTCTAGGAATTGTTGGTGAATCGGGATCGGGAAAATCCGTCACTTCCTTAGCATTAATGGGTTTAGTGCCAAGTCCAGGTGGAATTAGCGGTGGCGAAATCTGGTTTAAAGACGAACAAGCGCCGAAAGTAGATTTATTGAAGCTATCCCAGGAGCAAATGCTGCAATACCGAGGCGGCAAAATTGCGATGGTATTTCAAGAGCCGATGAGCGCCCTAAACCCCGTTTATACTTGTGGTTTTCAATTAATTGAAGCTATACTGCGCCATCAAAAAGTATCGGCAAAAGCAGCCAAAAGTATAGCATTAGGTTTGCTTCAAGAAGTCAAGCTATTACCCAGCGACGCAGAAATAGAAGCTCAATTAATCGCTACTAAAGGGGTTTTACAAAGAGATAAACGCAAATTAGAGCGAGAAATTACAGGGCGAAAACAAGCCATGCTCGATCGCTATCCTCATCAACTTTCTGGCGGACAATTGCAAAGAGTCGCGATCGCAATGGCAATTTCTTGCAACCCCGCCGTTTTAATCGCCGACGAGCCTACTACCGCCTTGGATGTAACGGTACAAGCTACTATTTTGGATTTACTTAAAGAACTAAGTTCAAGCCGTCGCATGGCGACGATTTTTATTACTCACGACTTGGGACTGGTCGCAGAAATTGCGGACACTATCGCCGTGATGTATCAAGGAGAAATTGTAGAATGCAACGTTGTGGACGAAGTATTTAAGCATCCTCAGCATTCTTACACTAAAGGTCTGCTCGCTTGTCGCCCAGATTTAGAAGTGCGATCGCAATACCTGCTTACGGTTGCTGATTTTATGGAGATTAAACCAGCAATTAACGGCAATCAGGTAGAAATTGAAGAAAAAAGCCCGTTACCGCCACCAGAAGTCTCTCTAGAGGCATTACAGCAACGTTTATCTCGCCTTACACAGCAAAAGCCATTGCTCGATGTCTGTGACTTACAAGTGGGTTTTCCCCAACCGGGAGTTTTTGGTCAAACCAAACGCTATTTTATGGCAGTTAAGGGAGTTTCTTTTCAAGTCTACCCTGGCGAAACTTTAGGTTTGGTGGGCGAATCTGGTTGCGGTAAAACAACTTTAGGGCGGACTCTACTTAGATTAATTCCTCCTATTAGCGGTACTGTCCTGTTTGAAGGGCAAAATGTTGCTACTATCGGCGGTCATGCTTTGCAAAAACTGCGCCAACAAATGCAGATTATTTTTCAAAACCCTTTTAGTTCCCTCGATCCCCGCTTAAAAGTTGGCGATGCGATTGTCGAGCCATTGGTAATTCACGGACGAGGCATAAGCGATCGCAATCGCCGCAAAATTGCCGCCGAACTCTTAGAGAGCGTAGGACTTGATCCTATTTTAGTCAATCGCTATCCTCACGAATTTTCTGGCGGTCAACGGCAAAGAATTTGCATTGCTAGAGCGCTGGCGCTGCAACCTAAGTTTATTATTTGCGATGAATCGGTTTCGTCTTTGGATGTCTCGGTGCAAGCACAAGTATTGAATTTACTCAAGGACTTGCAACAAAAACTTAACTTAACTTACATTTTTATTTCTCACGACTTGAACGTAGTTAAGTTTATGAGCGATCGCATTTTAGTGATGAATCAAGGGCAAATTGTCGAACAAGGCTCTGCGGAAGATATCTACCGATCCCCGCAACAAGAATATACCCGCCGCCTCATTGCTTCTATTCCTACAGGCAAAAAAAGGCAAAGTCTTCGGTAACTTATTTCAAGTTTCCCCTCTAGCAATTCTAGTCAGTTGTGGTAATATACTCAAAAAATTAACTACATTAATTTTATTTGGGCAGGGAAAAATACGGTTTAATCAGGCAACAAAAAGTTGCTAAATAAAAGAAAGTAAATATGCACTCCTCATAAAAATTGTAATTTTGCTATGAATGATATTGCCTCAGTGTCACAAGGAGAATTGACTCAGCGCCGCTCTATGCTGCGCCGCCATAGACGGCTAAAACAGATCAAATCAGTTTGGAGAACTTTGGCAATTGGGGGAATATTAGGGGGGTTGGTTTGGGCTGTAACTCAACCGGTTTGGGTAGTAACTCAATCAAGGCAAATCAGCGTTGTGGGAAACAAATTGCTAACTACCCAAGCAATTGCGTCCTTATTGAAAATTTCCTACCCGCAAAACTTGTTGGAAATTAAACCAGAAGCTTTAGCAAAATCGTTAGAAGCGCAGCCAACAATTGCCGATGCGAATGTAAAACGAAGTCTATTTCCGCCTAGGTTAACCGTACAAGTGACCGAAAGAGTCCCCGTTGCGATCGCTATTACCAAAAAATCGGCAACTCCAGGATTAATCGCCGCCGATGGAGTGTGGATACCCCAGCAAAGTTACACTCCGTTTTATAGTAGTGATTTCCAAATACCCAAACTAAAAGTTGTAGGACAACTAGAACAGTACCAGCCGCACTGGAATCAGCTTTATCGCGCCGTCAGCAACCTCAAAGTTAAAGTCAGCGAAATTGATTGGCAAAATCCAGACAACTTGATTTTAAAAACTGAGCTAGGAGCAGTACATTTAGGTACTTTTAGCCCAAAATTAAACGCGCAACTCCAGAAATTAGAGACAATGAGACCTTTACTACCCCCAAAAGTAAATCTCCAAGAAGTTGCTTATATCGATCTCACAAACCCTGAAGATCCATTGCTGCACATGACTGCTGCTAGTTTACAAAAGAAAAAGTCAGTTAAACCCGCTCCGCGCCCGCAATAAAACTTTAAAAAATTAAGCTAAATTCTCGTAGGTAGTGTAACCTAATGACTGTAAAGCATATTGCAGCACTCATGGTAGAAAGTCACTTGAGTATTAGACTTCCAGAAACAGAAATGAAAGTTTTAGAGCAATATTGTCAAAATGCTCAAAGAACTAAAACCGATGTAATACGAGAATTTATCCGCTCGTTGAGTCAAAAACTCTAACCCTAGAAATATACCGATCTGCTGGCGATCGCGTTTTGGCACAAAACTACCTTGTTGGTTATCTAGCAAAATTTTAAGCTAAGGAGTAACTTACTTTTTCTGCGATCGTTCGTTTTCAAAGCCGCCTAAAAATTGCTTTGCTCCTTCTTAATTTTTTTCAAGCTGAACGCTTAGATAGATTCGTGACACTACATCGTTGTAGTAAACTCTTAGACCAAATTGCCCAAAGTCGTTCATATAAGTAGTTTAAAAATTGCAATGTCGCTCAATAATAACCAAGGGCTTGCCCATAATAATTCTCAATCACCAGGACAATCAGCGTTTACACTGGCAGTAAATTCTAATAATCCTTTTAGCAGCACAGGGCTTAATTTTGGTAACAACGACAAGGGAATGCCAGCCGAAGACGACCTAGTTAATAACATTGTCCCCGGTCGAGTAGCCAACATCAAAGTTATTGGGGTCGGCGGTGGGGGTGGAAATGCCGTCAACCGGATGATTGCCAGTAATGTATCGGGAATTGAGTTTTGGTCAATTAACACCGATGCTCAAGCTTTAGTCCAGTCCGCTTCCGTCAAACGCTTGCAAATAGGGCAGAAGCTAACGCGGGGCTTGGGCGCAGGCGGCAACCCAGCGATCGGTCAAAAAGCCGCCGAAGAATCCCGCGATGAAATTGCCGCAGCTTTAGAAAATGCGGACTTGGTATTTATCACCTCTGGAATGGGTGGCGGTACGGGTACGGGCGCAGCACCAATAGTTGCAGAAATAGCTAAAGAAATGGGAGCGCTAACCGTTGGAGTTGTGACTCGCCCGTTTGTATTTGAAGGTCGGCGGCGTACTAGCCAAGCCGAGCAAGGTATTGAGGGGCTAGAAAGCCGAGTAGACACGCTAATTGTCATCCCTAACGATAAATTACTGGCAGTAATTTCCGAGCAAACCCCCGTACAAGAAGCTTTCCGGTTTGCCGATGATGTATTGCGTCAAGGCGTACAGGGAATTTCTGATATTATTACCATTCCCGGTTTGGTGAACGTAGATTTTGCCGATGTCCGAGCAATTATGGCAGATGCGGGTTCGGCGTTGATGGGAATTGGCGTAGGATCGGGCAAATCCCGCGCCCAAGAAGCGGCGAATGCAGCAATTTCCTCGCCGCTATTAGAGTCCTCTATAGAAGGGGCTAGAGGGGTTATTTTTAACATCACTGGTGGCAGCGATCTAACGCTCCATGAAGTTAATGCCGCCGCCGAAAGAATTTATGAAGTTGTCGATCCTAACGCCAATATTATTTTTGGAGCGGTTATAGATGACAGGCTGCAAGGAGAAGTGAGGATTACTGTAATCGCTACAGGGTTTAGTGGAGAAGTAGTTGCTGCGCCCTCAAAAGCTGCTAAAGCTACGCCAAAACAGCCAAGCCAGCCAGAAATACCCCCCCCATCTCCCGTTGCTTACGAACCTAAAGAAAAAACCGGCTTAGATATTCCTGATTTTTTACAAAGAAGAAGACCGCCACGCGGTTAAGGGCAATAGTGGCGAGTCGGAAAAATAATTTAAGTTTTTCCGAGTTTCTGCTTTTGTTCTACCCATTTAATTACTTGTTGTCCTAGATGAGTAGCTTCTAGGCGATCTATTTCTCTAATTCCGGTAGGGCTAGTAACGTTGACTTCGGTTAAATAGCCTCCAATCACATCAATACCAACAAAATACAAGCCATCAGCTTGCAGTTTGGGCGCGAGTTCGGCACAAATTGCTTTTTCTCGCTGGGTAATTTCTGTTGTAGCTACCGTACCCCCGGCAGCCATATTATTGCGAAATTCATTACCGCTAGAAAGTCGATTTAGAGCGCCAATTGGTTCGCCATTAAGTAAAATAATTCGCTTGTCACCTTGCTTGGCGGCAGGTAAGAATGTTTGTACCATAACAGGAATTCGCCCTTGGAGGGTGCTGAGTTCGACAATCGAGTTAAAATTGCGATCGCTCGGCTCTAAATACAGTATTCCTTCTCCGGCTTTATTCCCTAAAGGCTTAAGAATTACCGCTCCTTTTGAGCGCATAAATTCCCGAATAACTTGTTTATCAGGGCTAACAATAGTTTCAGGAATTGAATTTGTAAACTGCAAAGCGTACATTTTTTCATTAGCTGCCCTTAGTCCCTGGGGGTTGTTGACAACTAAGGTTTTGGCACGGTCTATGTAGTCCAAAATGTAAGTAGCATAAAGGTACAAGGCATCTACGGGGGGATCGGTACGCATAAAAACCGCATCCATCGTTTCTAGGGGCGCAAAAATGCGATCGCCTAATTGATACCAAGGTAAATCTACTACCCAACGCCCTTCGATCAATTCCACTTGTTGCAACTGCACTTGCTCTAAGGTTGCCCAAGCTTTGCTTGCTACTACACTTAACAAGTTTGCCTGAGTTATCCAAACTTGATGACCTAATAATTGCGCCGCTTCCATCAGCGCGACGCTAGTATCGTGCAGAGGATCGAGTTTGGCAATGGGATCGATAATAAAGGCAAGTTTTAACACAGTGATTGTTTTGTAATTAATGGGCAACGAATTTGATTAAACTTGTTAATTCAACTAAGTTAAAGATTATTAGCTAGTAGCAGTTCGTCAAGTTTGCCCTGCCAATCCAATTCGTACATATCATCGCAACCGCCGATATGTTTGTCGTTAATAAATATTTGCGGCACAGACCTCCTACCGTTGGCACGTTTAGCCATTTGACTGCGCGCTGCTTCATCGCCATCAATACTATATTCTGTAAATTCCGTACCTTTGCTTTGGAGCAACTGTTTGGCACGAATGCAATACGGGCAAGTTCTCCAAGTGTAAATTTCAACTTTAGTGGCAGCCACGATCGAGTACCTCTACTACAAATAATGATTCTTAATTCTAAGCGTTCTCGGTCGTTAAAAGCCCTAGTTATAAGTTTAGGCTTTCGCCGTCTTCATCTAACTTTTGCAGCCCTTGCTGTTGACTGCGGCGCGATGTCCGGCGATACTTTTTTGTTTCTAGCTTAGGTTCGTAGCGATCGCCAGAGCGTTTATTTTTTAACTTCGTGTTAGCTTCGGGGTCGCCCATGCGATCGCGTAAAGTAGCACGAGCTATTGCCTCTGCCAAAAATTCTAAATAATGCTCGTAGCGTTCCCAATCGCCCCGCACCACGCAGTTTGGCTCGTCTCGGTGCAAGCAGTCGTTAAACTGGCAGCGAGCAAGGGCTAAACGCTCTCTTGCTTCAGGAAAATAACTAACTAATTCTTCGGGCTGACAGTCCAAGTCAGGCTGATTAAAGCCTGGCGTATCAGCCAGCAAACCTCCACTCGGCAGTTGAAATAACTCTACATGGCGCGTAGTATGACGACCCCTGCCCAACTTACCAGAAACTTCTCCCGTTCGTAAGTTAGCATCAGGAATCAAGTAATTAATTAAGCTCGTTTTACCCACTCCCGAAGGGCCGGCAACTACAGTAATTTTATTATTTAGGCGATCGCGCAATTGTTCGATGGCGGCAAGTTGCACGCTAATAAATGACGGGTTGTAGCCCCAACTACCCAAGCGCAACCGCCAATAATTTAATTGTTCGGGGCTTAACAAGTCACTTTTATTTAAGTACAAGTACACTTCTAAGCCTGTTGTTTCCGCCTTGACTAAAAAACGGCTTAACTGATAAGGTTCGATCTTTGGTTCTTCTAAAGCAAAAACTAAGAGAATTTGTTGGGCATTAGCTACCGGAGGGCGATCTAGCTCTGTATCTCTTGGGAAAACTTGGGAAATTGCCCCGCGCCCGCCCGCCCAGTCTGGTTCGACCACTTCTACGCGATCGCCTACCATGACTTTTTGCCCCATTTTTTTCAGCAGCGCTCGTCGGGTACATAGTAGCAAGGGCGGGTGACTACTATCATGTTCCTCTAGCCTAACTTGATAATAATTTGCTTGCACGGCAATTACCGTACCTCTTAATTGCAAATTATCAACTAATTGCTGCTCATGCTTCATGCCGGAGCAAGGGGACGGCGGACTAGCAAGCAATAGTAGCTGGCGACGGCGGCTATGCGTTCGATGCTATAACCTGCCATCGTTAGACTATCAGGGACTTGCTCGATCGGTTCTCCAGGATCTAGCCATACTTCTAGTAATGCCCCTGGTGGCATTTGTTCCAAACGCAGTTTAGTCCGCACGAAGTTGATCGGACAGGGAGTTCCGCGCAGGTCTAGCTTATCGTCGGGGAGAGATATATTACTCATTACTGAAATAATTTGCCAAATAAACCATCTCTACCGCCTTTTCCCGTGCGATCGCCTTTAATTTTTGCGAGTTTTTCTAGCAACTCTCGTTCTTCGCTACTTAGCTTCGTAGGAATATCTACTAACACCGTAACTAAGTGATTTCCTCGGCTTACCGGATTACCCAAACGCGGTACGCCCCGATCTGCTAGTGTCAATACTATATTTGGCTGAGTTCCGGGAGGAATGACTTGTTCTACAGGGCCATCTACGGTATTTATTTCTAGTCTTGCCCCTAAAATTGCTTGTAAATAGCTAATTTTAATTTCTGACAAAATATTTATCCCGTCGCGTTTAAACTCCGCATCTTCATCAATCAACAAATATACATATAAATCCCCTGGAGGCCCGTTGCGTTGCCCGGCATCGCCCTCTGCGGAGATCCGCAAGCGCGTACCATTATCTACCCCGGCGGGAATTGTAATTTTTAGCTTCTTAGTTACTTGATGCGCTCCCTTACCTTCGCAAGTTTCGCATTTATCTTCAATCATTTGTCCCGTGCCGTTACAAGTAGGACAAGCCGATACTTGAGTAAAACTGCCAAAAGGCGTTCTCGTGACGCGGCGGACTTGACCAGATCCGGTACAAGTCGAGCAACTGCGGGGGCGAGTACCGGGTTTAGCTCCCGAACCGCTACATACTTCACAAGTTTCTAAGTGAGGAATGCGAATTTCTTTTTCTCCCCCAAACACAGCTTCGCGAAAGTCTAGTTTGAGGTTTGTGCGGAGATCGTCGCCGCGTACGGGTCCGTTCCGCCGCCTTTGACTTTGCCCTCCGCCTACACCACCGGCAAAGTTGTTAAATAAATTTTCAAAAATATCCGCAAAGCCGCCCACGTCGCCAAAGTCTTGAAACCCAACGCCCCCAGCCCCGGCGGCTACTCCAGCTTCGCCAAAGCGATCGTATCTGTCGCGGGTTTCAGGTTCTGATAAAACTTCATAGGCACGACTAATTTCTTTAAAGCGGTCTTCGGCTCCAGCTTCTTTGTTAACGTCAGGATGATATTTCCGGGCTAGGCGGCGGTAAGAGGATTTGAGTTCTTCTTTGTCTGCATTGCGAGAGACACCCAGAATTTCGTAGTAATCGCGGGCCATAAAGCGCTGCTTCGTTTATAGATAAAGTTTACGGAGAAAGCAAAAAGTTAATAGCTATTCGCAAGAGCGATAATTATTTCTATTATTAAATGTAGACAAATAACTGCAATTACAACAAGCCTACTTTATTCTATTGCCTCATAATCAACAGTCACGGTGCTATCTTCTTCGGCAAAATCTAAATTAAATTCTTCTTTAGCTGTTGGTATAGGAGCAGTTGTAGATTGGGGTGTTGTTTTTCTCTCTTGTGGTATAACGGTCGTGTCTATAAAATCGTGAGCGCCGGAATTAGCTTTTTGATAGACGCTCGTGCCAATTTTTAGCAGCAATTGCTGAAAATTCTCTAACTGTTGCTGGACTTTTTCTATCGTAACTGCCGGGTCGTCAAATAGTCCGCGCAGCAAAGTTATGCTTTCCTCGGCTTGGGTTTTGAATTCCCGATCGATTAAAGTGCCGTTATCTTTCAACGTAGACTCATAACTATAAATCAAATTTTCTGCTTGATTTTTGAGGTCTATTAGTTCAATACGCTTTTTATCTTGCTCGGCATATTCTTCCGCTTCTTGGCGCATCCTTTCGATTTCGCTATTACTCAATCCTCCCGTATTTGCAATCCGAATGCTTTGTTCTCTACCCGTACCTTTGTCTTGGGCCGCAACTTTCAATATGCCGTTGACATCAATTTCAAAACTTACTTCTATTTGTGGCATTCCGCGCGGCGCGGGGGGAATTCCTGCTAACACAAACCTTCCCAGGCTTTTATTATCTGTTGCCATCGCCCGTTCTCCTTGAAGGACGTGAATTTCTACAGAAATTTGCCCGTCGGTGGCTGTAGAAAATATTTGCGATTTACTGGTGGGAATTGTGCGATTGCGTTCGATAACTTTAGTAAACACTTCTCCCAAAGTTTCAATTCCTAACGATAGAGGCGTGACATCTAGTAGCAATACATCTTGAACTTCTCCACCTAACACCCCTCCTTGAATTGCCGCGCCTAAAGCTACAGCTTCATCAGGATTAACAGAGCGATCGGTAGCTTTGCCACCAAAGAATTTTTGCAGCGCGTTTTGCACCGCCGGAATCCGCGTCGAACCGCCCACTAAAATTACTCTATCAATATCTAAGGGTTTTAGTTCGCAGTCTTTGAGAGCCTGCACCATTGGTTCGATAGTTCTTTCTACTAAGTGAGCGACTATCTCCTCAAACTTAGAGCGACTTAGTTCCATTGCTAAGTGCTTCGGCCCTGTAGCATCGGCGCTGATAAAGGGTAAATTGATTGAAGTTGCCCCAATTGTAGACAGTTCTATTTTGGCTTTTTCTGCGGCTTCTCTTAGCCTTTGAGTTGCCATCTTATCTTGCGATAAGTCAATTTTTTCTTGTTCTTGAAATTGAGAGAGCATCCACAACACTATACAGTTATCAAAATCATCCCCACCTAAGTGATTGTTTCCAGAAGTAGCTTTAACTTCAAATACTCCATCTCCAAGTTGGAGAACTGAAACGTCAAAAGTCCCTCCACCTAAGTCAAACACCAAAATTTTTTGTTCTTGGTCGAGCTTATCCAATCCGTACGCTAAAGCGGCGGCGGTAGGTTCGTTAACAATGCGTAAAACTTCTAGCCCGGCAATTGTGCCAGCGTCTTTGGTTGCTTGCCTTTGAGCATCAGTAAAATAGGCAGGTACGGTGATTACTGCTTGGTCTACCGTTTCCCCCAAGAAACTTTCCGCATCTTGTTTGAGCTTGTACAAAATCATCGCGCTGATTTCTTGGGGAGTATAGTTGCGCCCGCGAATTTGCACGTCAACCGTGTCGTCTTTGCCCTTAACGCACTTATAAGTTACTCTTTGGCGTTCGCTGGCTGTATCATCCCAGCGACGACCGATAAAACGCTTGATACTATAAATTGTATTTTCCGCATTAGTCACCGCTTGGCGCTTTGCCAATTGACCAATTAAGCGTTCGCTACCTTTGCCGAAGGCTACTACACTTGGGGTAGTGCGTCCGCCTTCGGAATTAGCAATTACGGTTGGTTGACCACCTTCTAAGATGGCAACACAACTATTTGTTGTGCCTAAGTCGATGCCAATGACTTTTCCCATACTTAGTAGTAGTTGTTTTCAAAAGAGTAGTTGATGGTAAGTTTTTTACTAATACGCAAAGGCAAGCAAGTTTAATTGTAAGTTAAGAACTTAATTTTCTGGTTGCGTTTCTACAGAATTTTCTTCTGAGGTTATCACGGACTCAATAGGAGTGGCAACTTTGACCATTGCATGGCGTAAAATGCGATCGCCTAAAAAGTATCCTCGCACTAATTCCTCTAATATCGTACCTTCGGGTTCTTCGCTTGGCGATCGCATTACCGCTTCGTGAAGGCTTGGATCAAATTGTTTGCCTTCCGGTCGCATCGGCGCGACTCCCAACCGCTTTAGAGTATCTACCAGTTGTTTGTAGACGCTTTGATAACTTTTGTGAATGCTCATTTCCGCATCGGTTTGGGGCTTAAGCTGCGATCGCGCCCGCTCGAAATTATCTACTACGGGTAGTAGTTCGACGATTGTATTGCCTTTAATTTGCTGATCGAGTTCTTCTTTTTCTTTTTGCGAGCGTTTGCGGAAATTATCAAAATCCGCCACAATTCGCAAATACTGGCTAGTACGTTCTTCAACTTGATTTTTTAGCGCTTCGATTTGCTGCTCTTTTTCTGCTAATAATTGGCGATCGTCGCCATTGGTTTCACTAGGCGGAACGACTACAGTATTTTCCTGGGCTGACGCATCGCTGGCTAAGTTAGCGGTTTCTGCTGCTTGAGGATTTTGTTCGCTATTGGGATCGAAGTTAGAATTCATTGTTTGTGTTGTTGTCTCCATAGTTACTTTTGAGACCGCTCCAAGATCGTGTCGATCTACTAGGCATTGGTTCTCAGTTTTCCTCGTCAACCATTATGCACTAATCCTAGACGCTCAAAACTGTGCTTCAAGAGGCATATTAATTCATCCACTTTCTCTAGGATGCACTAATTAAACCGGGAAGTGCAAAGTTTTAAAAATTAAGTTGGTTGAAAAGACATTTTGCTGGTACTTAATGACGAACAAGTGTGAGTTTACGGGTTTAAGTTTAGTTATTCCTACTCCGCCAAAAGATAGGTTCTGGCAAACCTTCTTTTTTGCCAAAGTTGTCATTTTCCGTAAAATCGGCGGGGAGAAATTCTCTCCACGTATCTTTACTTACGTTGTTTATCATTTTTTTGCAACAAACTGTTTTCGATAGCAACTCTCACCTAGGGTTTGGGCATACTCTATCTATAGCAACTTTTATCACAAATATTTATGGCTTACTCCTCATCCCAGCGACGGGCGCTAATTGTTAAAAATGATTTATCTCCTTTTGGCAATAAGGTGATTGAAGCGGGTTATGCTAACCGCGAGCAAGTTCACCAAGCTTTAACGGAAAGCCGCAAATCGGGAAAATCTTTAACAGATGCTTTAGAATCCATCACCGGGAAACAACTTACCCCCGATTTGATTAGACATTATAAAAAACAACAACTATTTGAACTAAAAATTCTTTATGGAGTTGAGTTTCTCGACCCAGAAGTAAGTGAAACTAGCACCACTGCCGCCGGAAACTTAATCGATACTTTAATTCCCGTCGATGCTTGCCGTCGCTATCGGCTTATTCCTCTAGCCCAAAATAATACTACGCCTCCATCGGTGCTGGTGGCAATGGTCGATCCTGATAATCTCGATGCTCAAGACACTTTAAACCGAATTTTGCGGCCCAAAGGTTTCAGTCTGCAAAGAATGGTTATCACTCAAGAGGACTTTCAGCAAATCCTCTCCAAATATTTAGACGAGCAAGTAGAAAAACAAAAGCAAATAGATTTAGAAAAATCCGTTGATGTCAAGTCCGAACTCGAAAATCTCGACTTGCAAGAAGCGCCCGACGAGTTAGACGCGGATTTGGGCGCAGCCGTACAAGATGCGGCGGCGGCTCCGGTGATTGCGCTTGTAAACAAAATTCTGGTCAAAGCTTTGCAAGAGAAAGTTTCGGATATTCACATCGAACCTCAAGAGGAGAATCTCCGCATTCGATTTCGCAAAGATG
>QQTW01002477.1_pt1 | contig 13423 bp, 9 predicted proteins | sample 1904831 | NCBI WGS metagenome assembly QQTW01 (sample SAMN09435610, study PRJNA476489) | Subsurface metagenome, whole genome shotgun sequencing project. | reverse complement strand
CGGTTAAACATGAACCTGCGCGAAGACAAACACTGGGCTTATGGTGCTTCTGGCTTTGTATGGGATGCGAAAGGACAACGTCCGTTACTAGCCTATGCTCCCGTGCAAACCGATAAAACAAAAGAATCTGTTCAGGAAATAAAAAAAGAATTTAAGCAAATAGTCAACGATAAACCTATTACAAAAGAGGAATTTCGGGTACTTTACCGTAGGGCTCCGTGAGGTAGCCGGCAATAATAATAGATTGCTGCGATTCCGGCCGATCGATCAGGTATAAGCGATTGCCTTTACCGCCGCTTACCGCGGCCATATTCTTCCGGGGTACTTCGCCAGGTTGCCAGTTGCCGAAGCGGCTTTCAATTTTAGTTAGTAAATCCGGCATTTCTATGTCACCGACTACCATTAAAGTGGCGTTATTGGGTTTAATCCAGGTATCATAAAATTTAACCACATCCGCTCGGGTTAAGGCAGAAACCGTTTTTTCGTAGCCGGAACCGGTCAGTGGCAGACTATAGGCATGGCCTTCGCCGTATAAAAATTTTGGTACTACGCGTAAGGCCATGGACATGGGCTCCACTCTTTCGCGCTGGATATTATTTAATTGTTCCTGTTGCAGTCGAGTAAATTGATTAGGAGCAAAAGATGGATTCCGGACAATATCGGTAAATAAATCCAGCGAGGGATCGAGCGTAGCTTTTAAACCATCCATCCGGACAAAAGAAGCATCCAGATCAGAAAAGGTAAAAATATTACTGCCTAATACTTGTGCTTTGTCGCTGATTTGCAAGGCATTTAAAGTTTTGGTGCCTTCATCGAGCAAATTCATCGCTAAGTTAGCTGTGCCGGGCTTCGCAAATTGATCGGCGGAATAGCCCGCTGGAAACATGAGGCTGAAGGACATGGTTGGCAGGTCTTTCCGGCGCGCCAACACTACTTTCAAGCCGTTTTTTAAAGTAGCAGTCTGCAGATCGGGGAAGCTGGATTCGGGTTGAGCCGCGAGCGCCGGCAATTTGCTACGGTCTGCATCCTCGGGAGTAGTTTTATATTCCGGGAAAGGTGTGCAAACCAAGGTGTATTTTCCGCTGGAGAGCCAATCTCTCGCGGCTTTATAAACATCTTCCACGGTGGCGTCGGCAATCCATTTCAGGTTTTTCTTGTAATACTCCGGATCATTACCGTATACTTCGGATTCCGCCAAAATATCGGATTTACCCCCGAAACCGCCGATACGTTCCATACCTTTAATAAACTCACTGTATATTTCGGCTTTTACCCGCTTCAGTTCCTCGGCCGTGGGTCCTTTCTGCAGAAACTCTTGCAGGATTTGATTGGTAGTCTGCTCTACTTTAACGTGGTCGCCGCCTGGTTTTACGTTGACGGTTACGTTAAATGTGCCCCCAATTTCCTTGGCCGAGATATAAGAGAAGGCTCTGCTGGCGACCTGATCTTCGTAAACTAATTTCTTATACAAGCGGGCATTTTTACCTCTGGAAAGTACGCCGGCAGCCAGGTTGAGCAGGGCAGCTTCGCGGCTTCCCCATTCGGGCACGTTCCAATACATACTAATGCGGGGTTCGGTTACCCGGTCCTGGTACGTCTGACGGGTGTCTTCCGTTCTTTTGGCAATATTTTTCTCGTATTTTATTTGGGTGGGGCCAGCTGGTATGTTGCCAAAATATTTTTTCACGCGGGCAAATACATCGTCGGCTTTTACGTCGCCGGCAATCACCAGAACCGTATTAGCGGCACCGTAGGAAGTACGGAACCAATCTTTTACATCTTCCAGCGAAGCCGCATTTAAATCTTCCATCGACCCGATTACGGTCCAGGAATACGGATGCCCAGTTGAATAAGAGCCTTTCGTGGATAATTCCCACTCTCGGCCATAAGGCCGGTTTTCGCCTTGTCTTTTTTCGTTTTGCACCACGCCGCGTTGCTCGTCCAACCGAGCCTGGTCTATTACGCCTAGCAAATGGCCCATCCGGTCCGATTCCAGCCAAAGTACCTGGTCCAGGGCGGCTACCGGCACGTTCTGGAAATAATTAGTGCGATCCGGATTAGTAGTACCGTTCAGGTCGGTGGCACCAATGCTTTCCAGAGCTTTAAAATAATCCATATTATAATGCTCACTGCCGTTAAACATTAAGTGTTCGAACAAATGAGCAAAACCGCTTTTACCCGGCTTTTCGTTTTTAGAGCCCACGTGGTACCACAAATTAACAGCCGCAATCGGCGCCTTGTGATCTTCGTGCACGAGTAAGCGCAGTCCATTGTCCAGCACGTACCTTTTATAAGGTATATTAATATTGGTTGGATTTACTAGATTAACCGGTTGGCTGAAAGCAGACCAGGTCAATAGTAGTAGCAACAACGGAGTGATTAACAGTTTTCTCATAAAAGCTATTTTGGGAGTGAGCTAAATACACTCTTTAAAGTAAGCTATTTGCTTAACTGTTCCAATAAATTTTGTGATTAAAACACTAAACTTCAGGCTTATGCATAATTAAAGCAATCAAGAATTTACAATTCGGCTAAAGTTTTAATTAAATTAGAAGCAACTTTATTTTTAGAACAATACCATTCTAATAACGCTTTTCTTAAAACATGCTTAGAATACCCTTCCTTCTTTTATTTGCTATCTTAAGCACCTTGGCTACCCAGGCCGCTAAAATTGATACTTTAGAAATTAAAAGTGCTGCCATGAATACCAATTTGCACGCCGGGGTAGTAGTACCGGATAGCTATAAAAAACAAAAAAAAGCCGCTTACCCGGTGCTTTATTTACTGCATGGCTACAGCGGTGATTTCCGGGATTGGTTAATTAAAGTGCCGGATAAAACAGTATTAACCAGTCTCGCGGACCAATATCAGATGATAATTGTAACACCTGATGGAGGTTTCGGCAGTTGGTACCTGGATAGCCCACTGGATAGAGCGAGCCAGTACGAAACGTTTATAACCAAAGAACTAGTGCAGGAAGTTCAAACAAAATACCGTACTCTAACTTCGCGCGAAGGACGGTTTATCTCCGGATTAAGCATGGGTGGCCACGGCGCATTGTATTTATCGGCCCGCCATTCGGATTTGTACCTGGCGGCAGCCAGTATGAGCGGCGCCTTGGATATTGCATCTATTCAGGGCGATTTAGTGAAGAGCATGGAAACTTTGCTAGGACCCAAGGCGCAGAACTACGAAAAATTTGCGCAAAACTCGGTTGTAAATATGGTGCCGCAGCTCAAAGCCAGTCCGGTTAAAATACTGTTCGATTGTGGCGTAGATGATTTCCTGATAGAAAGTAATCGCGAGTTGCACCGCCGCTTAGTAATCGAAAAAGTACCCCACGAATACAATGAACGGCCAGGGGCTCATACTTGGGCTTACTGGGGCGATGCCTTACCGGTTCATCTGTTATTTTTTCAAAAAGTCCGGCGAGAAGCAGGAGTTAAATAATACCAGATTGCAATATCACAGATTATCTTTTAAAGCCTTTTCAAGTCTCCAGGCTGGGGTGCTAACTGGTTTGATAAGTCTAGGTTTGTCTCTTGTCTAGTGGATTCACCCCAGTTCTTCTCCGGTAGAGCTACCCTTAGGACACTTGTTAAAAGGGTAGCTCCACCGGAAAGGAGTTGGAGTAAGGCCCGCCACGAGGCAAACTGGAAGGTAGCTAATATGAGTCTCAACTTTACCAAATAATAACTTTACGCCTTTTCGCTTTCCCGTAATTTTAAAATAATCTCCATTTTCTGGTGAAACAAGTTGCTTTCCAGGCCCACCGGGTACACGTGCGGGTTTAAGAAGCGGCGGGTAGTTTCGTGCAATTGCTGTACCTGGTAGCGGGCGTATTGCTGCACACTCCGTAAGTCGGGCGTTTCGTATAGGAGTTGTCCCTCTTGGAAAATAGGCACGAGTAAATCCTGAAAGGTAGTACCCGAAGCCATGGTTTTGCGCCGGGTAACATCGTTGGGGTCGATGAGGGTGCTGGAAGCCGGGGTTTCTTCGGAATAAATCATATCGGCCAGAAAGCCTTTTTCGTTATAAAACCGCCGCACCTGCTGGATGCCGGGAGTGGATATTTTCGCTAACTGCTCGGATAATTTTAATTTGTATTCCCATTCGCCGGTAGTGGCGTTCCGGAGAGCCGCCAGTTTGTACACGCCGCCCAGGGCGGGCTGGTCGTAGGCGGTTACCAGTTTAGTGCCGATGCCCCAGGTATTAATCCGGGCGCCTTGGAGCTTTAAACTTTGAATTAAGTATTCGTCCAGGTCGTTGCTGGCCACAATTGATACTTGGGGAAAACCCGCTTCATCGAAAAGCCGGCGGCCTTCTTTACTTAAATAAGCCAAATCGCCGGAATCCAGCCGGATGCCGCTTAACTCATGCCCGTGTTCCCGTAAACTTTGAGCTACTGCCACGGCTTTTTTAATGCCAGCTACGGTATTGTACGTATCTACCAGAAACACCGAATCATCGGGGAAAACATCGGCGTAGGCGGCAAAAGCATCCTGTTCTTCCGCAAAACTCATGACCCAACTGTGCGCGTGCGTGCCTCTAACCGGAATATCAAATAATTGCCCGGCTAATAAGTTGGAAGTTGCTCCCACCCCCCCGATAAACGCTGCCCGGCTCGCCGATAAGGCCCCGTCTGGCCCTTGCGCCCGGCGCATGCCAAACTCCATCACGGGGTCGCCCTGGGCTGCTTCCACCATGCGGGTGGCCTTGGTGGCTACCAAAGTCTGGAAATTCAGAATAGTAAGTAAAGGCGTTTCCACGAGCTGGCATTGCAAAATGGGGCCGGAAATGCGCAACAGCGGTTCGTTCGGGAAAACAACGGTGCCTTCGGGTACAGCCGCTACCGCGCAGGTAAAACGCAGTTGCTGCAGATAATTTAAAAATCCGGTTTCGAATAAAGGCTGCTTTTTACTACCCCGTAAGCTGCCCAAATAAGCCGTATCTTCGGGCGTGAATCGCAAATGTTGCAGCAAATCAATGGCATCGGCTAAACCGGCGGCGACAGTGTAACCGCCGTTAAACGGGTTTTTCCGGAAGTATAAATGAAACACAGCTTCTTGTTCGGCCATTTCTTTTTTCCAGTAGCCTTGCGCCATAGTTAGTTGGTACAAATCAGTAAGGAGGGCCAAAGACGGTCGGAAGCGGTCGGATATTTTCATTTTGCGTTTGTTTTATGGCTGGTTCGTACGGTACCGGCCTTGCTTTGTTTACCAGGTTAATAGCCGGTAAAATAAAGGAAGTTTAAACAAAAAGAGTTATTCTACTCTTACCAGCCATCAAATAGAGTAATCGTTTCAACCTACTTGATTTGTTTCTATACTTATGCTACATTTCTGCTGGTACCCTTCCATTTAGAATAAGTTTTATAGATGAAGAAAAGGAAGCAAGTATTTAGTCCTTATTTCTAATTCATCATTTCTAATTTTTAATTTGGCGAAGCCCTGGTACCATTAAATTAGTCCGGAATTATTTACTGCCCACACGTGATATGAAAAATTTACTCGCTTTCCCATATTTTTATCTGTTGCTTCATTTCTGGTTATTCATGGGCTTACCCGTTTTTGCCCAAAATCCGAACGCGAATAAGGCTAAACAAACTTTTACCAGCTTATTTGATGGCCATACTTTACAAGGCTGGCACCTTCTTCCGGGGGGTAACTGGCAGGTAGTGAACGGCGCTATTGTGGGCACCAGCACCCAAGACGAAAAACGCCACGGCTTACTCGTGAGCGATAAAGCGTATAAAAATTTTACCGTAAAATTAAAATTCCGGCCAGTTACGGGCAACAGTGGCTTTTATTTCCGGTGCGAAGAAACAGATACCGAGGTGGGCGTTCACGGCTTCCAGGCCGAAATTGATCCGGAGAAAGACTCCGGCGGCTTATACGAAACCGGTGGCCGCGAGTGGGTAGTGCAACCCAAACCCGAAGACGTAAAAAAATGGCTCAAGCCCGGTTTGTGGAACGATATGCTGGTTACTGCCCGCGGCGGCAACATCGTGGTTTTTATTAATGGCTACAAAACTGCTTCTCTCAGTAATGATCCCGGTCGCGCCGTTGGCCCCTGGCTTTGCAACTGCACGGCGGTCAGGATATGAACGTACTGTTTAAGGATATCCAAATTGCCGAGGAGTAGCGAGTTTCAAAAAACAGGTAAACCCTTTCAGCCCGCGTAAAATCCCGGTTCGGGCTTCCAGTTTAAGGCAGCAATGGGACTCGGTAATTCAAAAACCTGGGCCAGTAATTCGTAGCTGCGGAGCCGATCGGCAAAATCGTGAGTAATGGTTACAATAACTAGTTCGTCTACGTTATACGCGGCGGCCATTTGGATGAGTTTTACTTTTACTTGCTCCGGGGTACCCGCTACCACTCGCTGGCGATTGTACTGGATACGCGCCCGTTCGGCTTCGGTATAATCCTGGGCGGCGGCATCTTCGTAAGGCGGCACGCCGGCCCGGATGCCTTTTTCAATCCGGATTAGTAGCAAATCCATTACGGCTTGCAGTTGTTGCGCTTTTTCGTCGGTATCGGCGCACAACACAAATACACTGGCATTGGCTTCGGGCGCCGGCAAGTTCTCGGATGGCTGAAATTGCGTGCGATACGCTTTTACCATGGGCGGGCCGCCGTTGGGATTAATAAAGTGCGCAAACGAAAAACCAAAGCCAAAATGAGCGGCAAAAGTACCGCTCTGTCCACTCGAACTGAGCAACCAAACCAGCGGTACGGTTTCCGCGTTGGGCGTAGCCTGAATGTGGACCAAATCAGTGCCCGCTTCAAAGGTATCGTTCAGGTAATGGTTTAAATCGGTAAGTTGCTGGATAAAATCTTGCTCACTGAAGGTGTTATAAGGGTTTAAGGCCTGCGCGGTAATCCGGTCACTGCCCGGAGCCCGGCCAATTCCCAGATCAATCCGGCCCGGAAAAAGGCTTTCGAGCAGCCGGAAATTTTCGGCCACCTTTAAGGCACTGTAATGCGGCAGCATCACGCCCCCGGAGCCTACCCGGATGTACTGCGTTTTACCGGCTAAATGCGCGATTAGTACTTCGGGTGCCGAGCCGGCCAGACCGCGGGTATTATGGTGTTCCGACACCCAAAAGCGATGATAGCCTAACTTATCGGCGGTTTTTGCCAGTTGTCCGGTTTCCAGCAGCGCCTGGCGTGCGGTACCGCCTTTCCGGACGGGAGACTGGTCGAGCACACTTAAGCGAATCTTTTTATCTTTCATGGTCATCAAACTTATTTCCCGGGCCTATGTTTTGGCCCCAGGCAGATTAAATGGCGTATTAAGATTTAAAAATCTGGGTGACAAGTTATTATAATAAGCTTAACGCCAGATTTCTATCTGGTAGCATACTCCCTAACTGGTTTTAAGATTTATTTTACTTGTTTTTTACCTAAACTTCTAGCTCTACGCTTCTCTTTTGCTTTAATTCCGTGTTTATACTTACTCGAAATAAGTATATTCTTTTGGCAACAAGACCCATTTTACTTTACCCGGGAGCAACTAGCTGCGTACAAGAAGTTACACCTACACGAACGCACGATGGAAAAATATAATAGTTTATCCGGCTGGTCCGGACAGAAAAATATACCGGGACAAGTAAATGCCCCCCGTAACTCCAATGGCATACCCGCCGAATACGATGTAAGTTTTAAAAACATGATGACCGAAGTTTTTGGCTGGTCCGGCTCGGTAATGAATGTGGGGGAAGCAGGCAGCCCGGAAGTAGACGACTCCAACTGGCAAAATAACGAAGATCCGGAAGCCGCCGAAAATAGCAAGGAAAGTGTCGGAACCGGCACTACTCCTGGCGATACCAGCACGGATAATGATTTGGCTACCGACGAAAAAATAGGCGGTAATGCCGCCGCTGGCGCGGGGGCCGTGGGTGGTACCGGCGCCGGCACTGGCGAAATTGGCGGCACTACTACCAGCAGCGGCACCGGGGTAAGCGGAGTTCCGGCCGGCACGGGTACCGCTACTTCCGAAAGTACAGAATAATTAACTCTTTTTTAAAATTAACAAAAAAGGTTGCTCTATCGGCAACCTTTTTCTGTTACCCACTTGGGCGTTGATTTTTGGAATAAGCAAAAATTTACCGCTGCCCGCACCAAAATTTATTTGTGCCTGTTATTCTGACATAAAGTTGCCTACGTCCCGGTTTTTTCTTAAGAAAACTGATTAAATTACCAGCAAATTTAATTAACCCACAAAAGTATAAGAACTTACCGGCAGGGTTAGTATCTGCTAATTTATTTTTTCCATGTCAAACAAAACACTTTTACTAAAACACCTTACTACTCTTTCTCTTTGGAGTTTACTCCTAACTGCTTTTTATGCGTGTACCAGCATCCGGCACGATAAAAAAGTGCTCGTATTTACGCAACCCAAAACTAGTCCGGAGACGGCCGCGGCTGGTGTTACTGCTTTGCAGAAGCTAGGGCCGGAGCATAAATTTGAGATAGACACCGCCTTTACGGCTGCCCGGATTACCGAAGATTCCCTAAAAAAATACGCGGCCGTTGTTTTCTTAAATACCACTCCCGAACAACTAGGCCATAGCCAGCAAGTAGATTTAGAGCGATTCGTGCAGGCGGGGGGTAAAGTTATTAAACCGGAACCCGTCACCACGCCCGAAAAGTTTAACGATGCCGCTTACCAGCAACAATTAGGCAGCAACATCGAAACGGAAATTGCGGCCACTGATAAACTCGATTACAGCAAAGCTACCATTGCCCGCGTTCCCGAAGAAAGCCGTTTTGTGCAGCAGGTACTCGACCAAAACCTGGATGAGCCAATGCAAATGACTATCCTGGACGAAGGTAAAGTACTGTTTATTGAGCGCCGCGGTAACGTAAAGTTGTACGATCCGGCCAAGAAAGCGACCCGGGTTATTTCTAAGTTTAACGTGCACACCGAAGGCAATTACGAAGATGGTTTATTGGGCGTAACCAAAGACCCAAATTTCTCTAAAAACCACTGGGTATATTTTTATTATTCGCCGGAAGTAAAAGAATCCAAGCAGAACTTGTCGCGGTTTACCATGATTGGCGACAGCCTCGACATGAAATCGGAGACTTTGATTATGGAAGTGCCGGTGCAACGCGAAACCTGCTGCCACTCGGCGGGTGGTTTAGTGTTTGGTCCGGAAGGTTATTTGTACATTTCTACCGGCGATAATACCAGTTCTAAAGAATCCGATGGCTTCTCCCCGCTAGATGAGCGTCCCGGCCGCGGCCCATTTGACTCCCAAAAATCATCGGGTAATACCAACGATTTGCGCGGTAAAATTTTGCGCATTATTCCGAAAGCCGAAGGTGGTTACGATATTCCGGAAGGTAATTTATTCCCGAAAGGCACGCCTAAAACCCGCCCCGAAATTTACGTGATGGGTACCCGTAATGCTTTCCGGTTCTCGATTGATGCTAAAACCAAATACTTGTACTGGGGTGATGTAGGCCCGGATGGCGGTAAAGACGGTCCGCAAGGCCCGCGCAGCTACGACGAATGGAACCAGGCCCGCAAAGCCGGTAACCACGGCTGGCCGTACTTTGTCGGCGATAACAAACCGTACTCTGACTGGGATTTTGCCACGAACACCCCTGGTCCGCTTTTCGACCCGGCCCGCCCCGTAAACAAATCCCCGAATAATACCGGGATGGAAGTTTTGCCGCCTGCGCAATTACCGCTGATCTGGTACCCCTACGATGAGTCGAAAGAGTTTCCGGAATTAGGCAAAGGGTCGCGCAGCGCCATGGCTGGTCCGGTTTATTATTCCGAGATGTACGGCGACAGCAAGAAAAAATTCCCGGCGTATTACGACGGCAAATTGTTCATCTACGAATGGGCGCGCAGCTGGGTAAAAGTGCTAAGCTTTAACGAAGACGGCACGCTCAAGAAAATAGAGCCTTTTTTGCCCAACACCGAAGTATTTAAACCGATAGATATGCAGTTTGGTCCGGACGGCGCCATGTATTTGCTGCAATACGGCGCCAATTACTTTGCCCGTAACCCCGATGCCCGCCTGGTACGCATTGAGTACACCGAAGGCAATCGGGCGCCGGTAGCCACTATTGTGGCGGATAAACAAGTAGGCGCGGCGCCGTTGCAGGTAAAATTATCCGCTAAAGAATCGTACGACTACGACAAAACCGATAAATTAACGTACGAGTGGCGCTTAACTGCCGGGGGCGAAGTAACCTCCCGGGAAGCCGAAGCCACTTATACTTTAGATAAACCCGGCGTTTACAAACCCGAACTAACGGTAAAAGATGATAAAGGCGAAACCACTACCACGCAAACCGAAATTAAAGTAGGCAACGAACCGCCGCAAGTAGCCATTGATATTACCGGTAACCGTTCATTTTTCTTCGATAATACTATTTTCGAGTACAAAGTAAAAGTAACCGATAAAGAAGAAGGAACCGTAGGCCAAGGCATTGACCCCAGCCAGGTATTACTTTCTTTTGACTATTTACCCCAAGGTAAAGACTACGCTTTAATTTCGGCAGCCTCTAAATCGGGGAATGTGGCCACTAAATTCTTAAAAGGAAAAGCTTTAATTGACGGCAGCGATTGTAAGTCGTGCCACGATTTAGAGAAAAAGTCTATTGGGCCCAGCTATAAAGCCGTATCCGAACGGTACGCGGCGGCCGGCGAAAATTCGGTTGGTTTCCTGGCCGATAAAATTATCAAAGGGGGTAATGGCAACTGGGGGCACAGTTTAATGGCGGCACACCCGCAGCACAGCAAAGCCGAAACCTCCGACATGGTACGCTATATTTTATCGCTTTCGGCTACGAATAACGCGGGCGGCAGCCTGCCGTTGCAAGGTAAATTTACTACTAAAGAGCACATCGGTACCGGCGAAGAAGGCTCGTATATTATTACGGTTAGCTACCGCGACAAAGGCAACGAGTTTACCGGTCCGCTCACCGACCGCAAAACGCTGGTGCTGCGTCACCCCAAGGTACAAGCCGAAGATTACGATGGCTATCAGCAAATTAATACCCAACGGCCGCCTAACTCCGGTGGTTTAGGTTACGTGGATAATATCCGCAACAGCTCCTGGATTTCTTTCAAAAACATAGACCTGACCGGAATTGAAAGCTTAACTTTCCGGGTAAACGCCAACGGGAATCGGTACCCGGGTGGCACCATTGAAGTACACAGTGGCTCCCTAAACGGTCCCGTAGTAGCTTCGGCCGTTATTAAAAACACGAATGTAGAGGCCAAAGGGCAATTAATGGCTAATGACCCGCGCTGGACCGAAGTTGCGGCTCCAATAACGAAGCCGGGTACTACCGCGCAGGATTTGTACGTCGTGTTTCAGAATAGCCAGGTTCCTGACCGGGATTTGTTTTTACTCGACTGGATAAATTTCACTAAGAAAACGCCCCGCTCTTAACAGGACTTGGGAGTTATAAAATAAAAAGCCGCTGTCTTCAATAGACAGCGGCTTTTTGCATGTAATACAAGCACAAATACCTCTTATTTTGCTCTTTATGTAAAACCAGCTTTTTTAATTACCAGGGCCGTGAAGGCTTACCGGTACAACTTAAACATTCGCTATAAAAGGGGCTTGTTTTACATATTTTTCAGTAGTTAACTGTTCCAGCAGAAAATGAGCTATATCCGTAGCAGTTATCTTTTCTCCAGGACAATCTTCCAAACTAACTTGTATCTTTCTTCTTTCAGTTGTTAGTTCAATTAAGGGAAGTCGAATCAATGTCCAATTTACAGAACTGGTAGCCAGAATATCGTATTCTAATTGTTTATCCAGCGTTGTTTTAGGATAATGAGTATACATCCATTCCGTGGCGTATTTCGTTTTAGAGCTTTTTTTATCAAACGGTGTAGCCACGTTCAATCCAGTTATTACAATGTAACGGAGAATGGCATATTCTTGCATTGCTCGCAGGATATTGATAGTAGCTTGGCTAAATATAGAAGCTTCGCTGGGTGGCTGGCCCAAACCTAAAGTGCTGATAATGGCATTACAGCCATCCAGTAAAGCATGGATGCTGGCATAATCTCTTACATCGCCCTTAACGATTTCGATTAATGAACTGGAGAGGTGAAATTTTTCGGGGTTTCGGAGAAGGATTTTGAAAGGAATACTTTGGTTTACTAATTGTTCAACCAAGTATTTGCCCGATTTACCAGTTCCGCCAATTACGGCTATTTTTGTTTTTGATTCCATTGCTTCTTTATAAAATAGTAAATACCTAATTGCTTCGGGTTCTTAAAAAATAAGCCCTAAGTTCTCAGAACCTTTATAGTTTCTGATCAAGGAGTAATATTTTATAAAGAGATTTTAATGGCACAAAACTATAACATTAATAAAAACAGGCAAGTATTGTAATTTAAAAAGTAGAATTAAAAACAGCCAAGCCGATCAACTCTTTATTGTTGACCGGCTTGGCTGTTTTTAATTAGGAAGCTCCGGTTAAATTTCCTTATTAGAGCTTTACTAATGATGGATTATCCATGTTTTCGTTAAGCCTTCAACTTCATTAAATAATCAATATTGTGCTTTACGCTGTCCATGGGGTCACCGGCATATTCTTCCTGCTCCACAAAGTAGTATTTTAAACCCGATTTATCGGCGTTCTGGAACAAGCGGGCAATATCTAAACTACCTTTCCCGAATTCGGTACTAACTGGTTCTTCTTTTTTCATGTCTTTTAAGTGCCACAGCGGAAACCGGTTCGGGTAACGGGTGAAATAATCAATGGGATCAAAGCCGGACGCTACCACCCAACCCAAATCTAGTTCCCATTGTACCAGCTTCGGATCGGTTTCCGCTAATAACAAATCGTACAGTACTTTGCCTTCTACTTTTTCGAACTCGTACTCGTGGTTATGATAACCAAACTGTAAACCCGCCTTTTTACATTCTTCGCCGGCCTTGTTAAATTGCTCGGCTACTTTTTGATAATTACTGATGGTTTGGCCTTCGCTGGGCAGCGAGGAACATACCAGGTACTGCTGACCCGTCTCAGCCGCATCGGCTACGGTTTTCTGCCAGTCCTTATCGATGTGCACGTGGCCACTGCGCAGGTTCATGCCCAAACCCTGCACCAGTTTTTTAAATTCTTTGGGTGTATAACCGTAATAATTGCCCTTCGCGCTACGAGCCGATTCGAGTTCTTTGTAACCAAAGGCGGCTAATTTTTTTAAAGTAGCCGGCACACTTGCTTCTAGTTCTTTCCGGACGGTATAGAGTTGAATGCCTGCCGCTTTAGGTTTGGCAGCGGCATCAGCCAGATAAGGAAGCGCCGTGGCCCCCAGGGTAAGAGCGCCCGCTTGTTTCAGAAAATTCCGACGATTTATCATAAGGATGCGTTTTTATTTGAAGGCGTACTTGCCAGTTTAAAGATACAATAACTAAGCGATTGCGTTTATAAAC
>QQTW01002476.1_pt1 | contig 13423 bp, 17 predicted proteins | sample 1904831 | NCBI WGS metagenome assembly QQTW01 (sample SAMN09435610, study PRJNA476489) | Subsurface metagenome, whole genome shotgun sequencing project. | reverse complement strand
GAGGAAGCTGATGGGATTGTTGAGGATTTGCGGAGAATGCTGTCTGAATTGGAGGATTAGGGTGGCAGATTGAGGCTTATCAGGTTGGGTTTGTGCTGTTGGCGCTTTGCAGATGTGGATGATGTTCGATTTATAGTGAAAAAGCAAGTTATTGGCAGTTACCCGACTCTCAACCTTTTCAAGGAATGGGTCATGAGATGATGGCCCATGGCCATTCTATCCGACGTTATTCATGGTTTTGCGTTTGAGCAAGGATGCGCAGATGTGTGAGATAGGTAAGGTACTTTTGTAGACCAATATACCAGAACCAAAAAACGCTGAGACCAGAGATCGGTACTACACAACCACCCGCAATTCTTAGTATACACAACGGGCCTTCCTCGCAACCCACAGTTAACCTCCACCACCCGACCAAGTCATACCCTCCCATTCCCCCAATCTTCTACCCCGAGAAGAACCTACAACCTCGCCTTCCCACCACCCTCCACCAACTCCGCCCCAGCCCCAGCAATACACAACTTCCCCGTCTCGACAACCCTAGTCTGAAACACAATCTTGCCACCCTCCCTCCACATCTCGGTCCTCAACGTCTGACCCGGCAGCACCGTGCCCGCAAACCTCACCTTGATATTCTTGTACGGTCCGAAAGTCTGATAAACATGTTTGCCGGAAATACCAAAGAAGCACAGACCATGCAAGATAGGCGTTTTGAACCCGCCCACTTTGGCAAAGTCAGGATCGATATGCAACGGATTCCGATCGCCGCTAAGACGATACAGTGCAGCCTGTTCCTCGGACGTTTTCTCGTCGACGACGACATCGGGAGCTCTGGCGGGCGGTTTATTCGCCGCGGTAGCGGGCCCACGATCCGTGCCCTTGGACGGCCCGCCGAAGCCGCCACTGCCGCGGATGAACAGGGACATCTCGTTGTAGAAGAGATCGCGGCCGGACTTGGCGTCCTTGGTGGTGGTGCCGTAGACCTGGATGGCGGCGCTGCCCTTGTCGATGACTTCGATGAGGCGCGGGTGGTTGGTGACGGTGGCGGCGGTCGGGATCGGGTATTGGCGGATCTCGAGGTATTGTTCGCCGTGCAGGAGCATCATCGGCGAGAAGTTGGGCACCAGCTCGTCCATGTTCCAGGGCGAGCTGCCGCTGAAGCAGGGGATTACGCCGAAGGTGGGGAGGACTTGGAAGTCGTTGCACCCTTCGTATACGAGGGGGAGGTCGGTGCGTTTGGCGCCGAGGCCGAGGTCTGTGGGGGGGAGAGGTTAGTGGTTGTGAGTGGATTGGGGGAAGGGTGGAGTGAGGAGGGAGACGGACTGTAGAGGATGACTTCTTTGTCGTCGTATGTATATTTGGAGACTTCGACCTTGCCATTCTTTGCCTTCTCGATGTTTTCCAGGTAGTTGGGAGTGCCGGCTTGCTTGGAGCTGGCGCCACTCTTGTTCTGCATGTTGTTCATGATAGACTTCAAGCCGTCCTGACTGTCCTCTGGATGATCGGCTCGACCGTCATCGAAGTTGATGATGTCTTTCCAAGCCTTGACGACCGCCTCAGGTGTCAACTTCACGTCAACCGGGAAGCCGTGACCGCCGCTTCGTTGCCAGCGCGTACGGGCGTGCCAGCCACTGCCGACTTCGAATAGACCGCCAGTTGCTGGCTTCGGGACTAGGTCTGAGCTGAGAAGAACGACCATCGGAGCGACTTGTTCGGGCTTGAAAGCTTGGACCATCTCTTCGGGCATGATGCTGCGAGTCATGTTTGTGCCTGCGTTCGGTGCGATCGTGTTGACGTAGATGTTGTACTTGGCGCCTTCACGGGCAAGAGCGCGCGAAAATCCTAATATGCCGAGTTTCTGAGTGTATCAGTTGTGACTCATCGGCAGATGGATGAGGATAATATACTTACAGCTGCAGCATAGTTGGCTTGTCCAAAGTTGCCGTAGATGCCGCTTGTGCTTGTGGTGTTGACGATCCTTCCGTACTTTTGCTTCAGCATATACGGCCACGCAGCTTTGGTGACTTTGTACGTTCCTCGCAAGTGAACGGCGATGACCTGATCCCACATCTTGTCATCCATGTTCGCGAAAGCCTTGTCTCGAAGTATGCCAGCATTGTTGATAATGATATCGATCCGGCCATATGAGTCGATGGCAGCTTTTACGACTGCATCACCATCTTCGGCAGATGCCTTATTGCCGACAGCCTCTCCACCGTTCTTCTGAATCTCTTGCACGGTATCATCCGGGTTGACAAGATCGTTGACCACGACCTTTGCGCCATGTTTGGCGAACAGCAAGGCGTAAGCACGTCCAAGGCTACATCGTATTAGCGCCCCTTTTACCCACTATTGCGGACATCTCACTTACCCAGCACCTGCACCAGTAATAAGAGCGACTTTGTCCTTGAGATCTGGTTCCTTGCTCGACTTGTTATCCCCAAGCTTCTGGGCCTCTTCCAGAAGAGTCATGAAGTCTGCGACACCAGTAGGATAACTTGGTTCGGAGAAGTCATTGACGTTGTCCCACTTGTTCAGAATAGCACCAGGTGTTAGTGTAGGTCCTGTCTTCAGTAAAGCACCTTTGGCCCGCTCCCATCTCAGCTTGGCCACATGACCACCGCCAACCTCAAAGATTGAGCCTGTCTCCTGCTTATTTGACGGATGAACCAGTACAGCTACGAGTGGCACCACCCAGTCTGGTTTCAAGCTCTCGAGAACATCTGGCGGCATGACTGTTTCCGTCATCCTGCTAGCGGCTACATTGAACGTCAGCACATCATAGTTCATGGGCATATTACTACCTCGTTATAGCTTACCTATTGGTGCAATCACATTGCAGAAAATATTGTATTTGAACCCTTCTTTCGCCAATGTCTCGGTGAAACCGACTTGGGATAGTTTGGCAGCTATGATCATCAGCGTCAACAAAGTTACTCTGGACAGATGGGAAAGTACCGGAGTAATTGCACTGCCCAAAACTACCAAAGAGCCCAGCAGCAGACGAGGTGTTGATTATACGTCCATACTTCTGCTTCCTGAAGTGTGGCCATGCAGCTCTTGCGCACTGTCATGACAGCGTTATGTCAGCTATCTCACGGAGACAATAATTACCTTCGTAGGACCAAATCCTCACCTTATAAGGACCTTTCACATGCACCTTGATAATTAAATCCCAATCCTGATCCGTCATATTCTTGAAACTGACATCCCGGAGGATACCGGCGTTGTTGATGAGCACGTCGATTCTCCCAAATGTCTGGATAGCGGTATCGATGATTCTCTCCCCGTTCTCGACGCTGTCGTAGTTGGCGACCGCCTTGCCGCCAGCGGCCTTGATCTCGTCGACAACTACGTCGGCAGCCTTTTCCCATCAGCGAAAGATACAGTAGGGCGAATTAAACCAGTCTTCGGAACTGTACCTTTGACGATTGTCCTTCTCCTTTAAATGATCCTCCGAGATCGTTGACCACGACGTTGGCACCGCGAGAGCCGAAGAAAGTGGCATATGCTTTCCCCAATCCTCCGCCGGCGCCGGTGACGACAACGGTCTGGTTGTCGAAGCGTAGCTCTGACATTATAAACTCCACAATATAGATCGCAAAGCTGTAAGCAAAAAGGGTGAAGGGATTACAAGTCGTGTGAATGAATCTTAGTCGGTGAGAGATAGCTGTATGATTGATTATATTCCGTCAGGACATCGAGGGTTGACATGCTGACCACGGACGGGCGAAGTTGCCTCGGCTTCGGCCACGCAGCTTCCCATTGGTTAGGACGGCAAGGGAGGGTTCTGCCGTCAGCAGAATTTCACATGCAAATGCAAATGTAAATGCATATGCAAACTGTGGGGTAAATTATTGCATGACCTTCGTGAATTAGGCGAGCAAGCGGAGATCTGGTAAACATCATGTTCTGAGATCCTAAAAATATTTGAGACTTTATATATACATAGATCTGCCCTGGGATATTGTTACAAGCCGTAATAGGCTGTGGTGTTGGTGTAGATCAATCAATACATCATTTTTCGGTGGTTTTGTCTGACTTACGGAGTATGTTCGTTCCTAAACACTATCCGTGCACCCTCAGGGTACGGGAATCAACCATGTGACTGTACTGTGTACACATGTCAATTGAAGAAGTTCCTCTCTCCACAACAAGTAGCAATTGCTTTGCTCGATTGTCATGTTCGTCCTCCACTATCAGATTCGGGCTTACTTCTGGCATATGCAATTAGGGACAGAGCAGTAGCAGGAAGAAACTGTGAAGATTATCTACTCGATACTGTACCTAACGTTGTAAGCTAGCATAGAAGAGCATGAGGACCTCGGTGAGGACCTCAGCGTTGGCGTGTGCGATGGATGCGAGCGCAGAGCCTCCTACTACTCATGCCATTACTGCTGCAAAGAACTATAACATCTTATAACTGAGACGCGGTGAGATGAGATCATAACAACTCCAATGGAATTGGTGACTGAAACCTCCCGCTATGACATTCCACAGACATTCAGCCTTATGTATGCAGGACGGAAGTGATCGGCAGGGTCCAACAAAATCCGGATGCATAAGGTACAGTACCTTACGTTACTTTAAGGCATTGGCAGCACATGTCTTTCACCTCATTCGGTACCTTATGTTAATATTAAATCCTCCCCAACAAAATGCAAGCCCAGCCGCCGAGGGACAAATGGAACACCTCGGATTGGCACCATCAATGCTTTGGCCATAACATGGGACCTTGACGTTTGAGTTATAAGTCACCCTATTTATCTTCACCCGAACCGTCACGGTAAGTAAGGTGATCGCAACCAAAATGATTGGCACATCACTCTGGGAATATGTCTTCATACGTTCATGCATCTTCTTTCTCCATTCGATTGCTCCTCTCAGCCTACTGTACACTGTCGTTGTCGTGTTTCTGCGGCCGACCTCATACCGTTTTCCTCTCTACCTGGAAGCATGGATCCTAGCCGAGACAGCTTTCTTCACTCTTGTCTACCTGCCCACAAACTACTATCTCCAGCATGCCGCCACACATCCGACCCCACTATCGCGCGACGGCCGGCGAAAGCTGTTCAAGATGTGCCATGAGACCGTCCCGGACCCGGAACAGTACCTTTCAAAGTGGTTCAAGAATGCTCGCGCGTCCGAGATAAAGAGAGATAACGTCAAGGAATTCTTCTGCTGGGCTTTTCTGAACAAGGCCGAATCGGAACCGAAGGACGACGAGGAGCTGGAGGAATATGTGGCTAGTATGGAGAAGCTACTGGGTCGAACACTCGAGAGCGGGAGAGGAAACGCGGAATGTTTGAGGTTAACGTTGGACAAGGTGGACATGCTGCATCGCAGTTTGACTTGGTACATGGTAAGACTGTCTTCAGCTGCGTGGAAGCTCAGATGGCAATCATCTTTTGTTCAACTTCCCATCGAACATCAGCTAACACAGAAATCCTTCCAGTGTGTCTTTGTTGTCGATTCAATTACATACGTATACATGCTTAGCCATTCTTTCCACTTCCACCGGCTAGCAATGTCCCGGTTCTTCACTATCTTCCCCATTCGCCCACTTACCGTCGCCAGTCCCCACACCTCGCCAGCCAAGACTCTGAGCTATTGGCATCGTCAACACACTTCCAAAACCAGACTGCCAATACTCTTCATCCATGGAATCGGAATTGGACTCTATCCATATGTCAACTTCCTAGCCGAATTGAATCATGCGAACGAGGAGGACGATGCAGACGGAGACGTGGGCATCATAGCCATTGAGATTATGTCGATGAGCTTCCGAATCACACATTCAGCTCTGCAGAAGGACGAGATGTGCAATGAAATACAAACCATACTCGAAGCCCACGGATGGGATAGGTTTGTCCTAGTCTCGCACTCTTATGGCAGCGTCATCTCCACACATCTCCTACACCATCCTGTCATCTCCCAGAAAATCGGTCCAACGTTGCTGATCGATCCCGTCTCCTTCCTCTTGCACCTGCCGGACGTCGCGTACAATTTCACCTGTCGTCAACCCAAACGGGCAAACGAACATCAGCTGTACTACTTCGCTTCCAAAGACATGGGCGTCTCTCACACGCTCTCACGTCGCTTCTTCTGGAGCGAGAATATCCTCTGGAAACACGATATTGAAGGGCATACCGTAACGGTGTCGCTGAGCGGCAGAGATCTTATTGTCGACTCCAACGCCGTCAGACAGTATCTGCTGAAGAAGAAATCGGCTGGCTTGGATGTACTGTGGTTTAGCGACTTGGATCATGCGCAGGTTTTTGATTCGAAAAAGAACCGTGACGTATTAGTTGGTGTGGTGAGGAGGTATTGTGCACAGGGACATCTACAGAATGTCACAGAGAAATCATAGAATCACAGACTAGTTGTTGATAGCGGTAACTCGTTACGGTGGTCATCAATGCTTCAGTATGTGACGACGGGAAGGTCTGGACCGTCATTGCCTTCTCTGGCTTGAGCAACATCTGCCCAATTTTGTGACTGCGCACAACCAGTGGTACCTCGCAGAACCTCACATCAGCCCAACCTATGAAGATCGATAGATCGTCAACGAATAAGATCCACGGCAACTAATGACCGCTACTTTGCTCCATCTTATTGCACTAGACAGCCCAAATACATGAGCATGGCTACATCCCGAGATCCACAGTCCACGCCTTCGCCGCCCATCACACTCGCCTCTATTACCTTCTTCTGCAGCCGTACCGACCCCAAAGCAAGCACACGACCCCCTGAGCCCTTTACCAAGTTCTCACACCCCTCAGCGATCACTCTCCGGCGACCTGAACTCTCTCGAATCCGAATCCACCGAAGCGCTACGCACTCTCCGTAAGCCACGGCGCCTGAACGACGAATTATCATCAAAGATGACACTGCACCTACTTATCATCATCCTCGACCCTAGCCCTCGCCAATCGACCACTAACCTCTTGCACATTCCGTTCTCCCCAAGCTATACCAGCACCAACACCGGGACCTGAAGGACCAAATACAAAACCCGGAGGACAAGGAGGAGGATGAATCCACGGAGGATGCTGCTGCTGCTGCTGCTGCGAAGGAGGAGGAGGAGGAGGAGGAGGAGTCGGATCAACATTCAAACTAGCCCCACAAACGCCACAAAACACATATCTCGACCCATCCGCCGTGCGCGCCGAGTCATGGAATTCCTCATGCGTCCGCTCGAACGATTTCTCCGACGTCGTGAACGGCGGTCCTAAATATGCGCGCCAACCCCCGCCACCGATCAGTTCAGTTCACCAGTTCACCAGTCCGCACCGCACAACATAACACAACACAACAGTCTTCGGATAACCTGGACCCCAACACCCTACCCCTGCCCCCTGCCCCTGCCGTTGCCGCTCCAATCGATACCTAACCGTAACCGTAACCGTAACCTACCATATCGCATCTCCGGATCCCCATCCATCAACTTCCGATACACAAGCGCCGCGTGCCTGCCCTCGCGCCCGATTTGTCCGACTCGAAGTGCCAGCGCCGTCTGGTAGAAGGCCAGGGATGCGGTTGTGCCGCCTGGGACGGTGATCGAGCTGGGTTTTGGTGATGGTGGGGGTGTGGGGCGACGGGGGAAGGGGTGGGTTGTTCTTTGCATTGGGCGGTGGGGAGGTTGGGGTGTGGTGGTGGTGGTTTTGGGTGGTGGGGCGGGATGGGAGGGTAAGGGGTTGTGGGTTGGGGGCTGGGGTTGAGGTTGTGGTTGGGGGGGAGTTGCAGGTGGAGGGTTGGAGGTGGTGTTCAGGGTTGGGTTGTTGGTTAGCCAGGTGGTTTGGTTGGTTGTTGATGTCGGAAGGGAGGACATTGTTGGTGGGTCGTGGTTTGTTGGAAATGAGGTGTGCTGGGCTGTGGTGTGCTGTGTTGAGGTTAGGATTGATGGATATATGTACGTGCACAGGTAAGGTAAGGGAGGGAATGAGATGGTGTCATGTTCCATGGATTTCCGTCCATTCACCCACCACCGAACCTGTTGCCTTATTTGCCTCCCCGTCACAAACGTATCACTTACATGACGCTTCATGTCAGGGGCCATTCAGGTTCTCCAACGCCTGATGCACGTGGGCGCTCACCGCCGTTTGTGGCAATCAGAGTGAATGGAGTGTGGTTATGTGGTTGGAAGGTGCGAATGGATATAAATCTCGTTGGGATATGCGGGAATGCTTGTTGCAGGTTGCAAATGTCAGCGAATGAATAAGGTAAAGTAAGGTATCAACATGACCGGTAATGTAATACCCTCGGGGTTGATACCTTCTGAGGACGGGGTATCAAGGTCCGAAGTCCCAACCAAATAGCAGATAAGAAAAACTTCGTGGTCATGATGTCGATGTGAAGTGAAGCTAGGCATCCAACCCAGAAAGTACGATAAGCACAAGTCCAGGAGGCGCTCCATTTCCAACCCATCCCCTCTGCCCAAACAGATAGAGTAATCCGGACTAAACCATCAACGCTCCATCTGCCAAGAATCCTTCGTCTCAAAACAATCCCCCTCCGCATACCCCTCATCAACCAACCCCTCCATCTCATCATCCACATCCACCTCCACCTTCGTGCCCAGCGCTTCCTTCCCCTCCCGGATAAGAGCCTTCATCTGCTGATTGAGCCTCTTGACCATCGCGTCGTCCTCAACCTCTCGCTTCCGGACTTTGGCCGCATATATCTTCGCTTCACGCGACAGGCTCTGCGTCCCTTTCACCGGCGTACCGCCTGGCGACCGCGAGGATGCAAAGGAAGCAGGTCCGTTCAGATGTAGGGCTGGGGAGCCGGCGAAGGAAGTGAGAGAGGGTCTGGAAGCGGGGAGGATTGGTCTTCGACCTGCTTTCGATGTGACGGGGCGGCCTGTTGCTGTGTGGGGTCTTCGTTCGGGACTTCTTGTTGCGGGTGTTTTGCGGGTGGGGGAGCGAGATGGGCTACGGTCTTGAGATCTTGGGGTACTGCCCACGAGCACCCAGTTTGCTTTCAGGCCGCCTTCACCTTTGACTCTTTGAACCTTTTTGGCTGGGCGAGGTGGGGTGGCGAAATCGCGAGGGATGTAGTCGGGGATGTAGTCTTCGTTGGAGAGTTGGTCTGGTATTGGAGTTGATTCTCGACCTCCGGCCAGAGATGTATCATCCTTTTCCGGCCATAGTCCTCTCAATCTCGTTTCCCCGTGGAGAGTCTGCTGTGGCGGCCTCATTTGAAAGTTATTTCCACCCCCGGCGTAGAATCCACGAAAAGCACCCGTCGTGCAGAAACTCCAGACTTTCCCAGCCACACCTCCAAGGACGTTGAACACAGCTTTACTCCACCCATCCCGAACGGCAGGCGCAATGTATAGTCTGCTCTTGCCATTGCGTTCTCGCGACAACGCAGCCGGTGTGTAAGGGAAATAGCCCTCCTGCCGCCCTACTCGATCACCGCCCATACTGTCGCATCCTCGCCGATATCGAGGGCGCGACAAAGTATAGTTGTAATCATCTTGATCGAGCGTTGACGACACGGCTCCGGTTGGAGTATCAAGGCCGCCGGCGAGGACGTATTTGGTGTTTACGAATGGAGCGGGACTTGTGATTGAGGACTGGCCTGATGCTAGGTCTGTCCATCCTCGAGCGCTGTCGGAGTATGGGGTTGTTGGCTCGAATGTCACCGAGTCGCGGCGGATGCGCTTCCGGCTTCTGTCACTGATGTCTTCGTCATTTGAGCTTGTTAGTGATGCTGTGGATTGTTGAAGTGGGGGTGATGCGGATGGAGGTCGGAATATGGGAGGTCGTTCGCTGAGGGTGGTTTGGTAGTTGGTATTAAATGTCTCTGCTACTGCGCCGTATTTTGAAGCTGTAGACGCCATATTTGAAGCTGTGGAATGTTAGTATTTGTGACGCTTGGAATGCTTGGGGAAGCTTGACGCTGCATGGCGGTTGCCTGGTACGACCAACGCCAAGGAAGGTTAACAGTTGAGCCTCACTTCTATAAAGTCGAAACAACTCGTTGTCAAATGTTATTTCCGACCGCAGCATCACCCGCGAGGAAGACCAGTGTCGTTATCCACCCATCGTATGAATGATAAGGAACAATGGTATATCTAACAATAGGCGCAAGAATCAGGGTTTGCGGCAATGTCGCCCTGCGCTAAACCTGGGCGCACCAAGGAGTGACATTCTCATTCTGAACTGCTATTTACAATCGTTCTCTCGACCATTCCCTACCAGCAGCCTTCATAGCTTGTTCCCCATCAACCAGCACACACCAACCCTCCGAACCACGGCCGCCATCCCCGCCAATCCCAGCTTTGAACTCCCTCCGCGCATACGCCAAAACTTCATCATCGAAGCTCCCTGGCTGTAACCAGACTGCCGGCACGCCCACCTCCTTCGCCTCTTCAAGGACCTTCTTAGTTGCTGACGGAGGTGTTATGATTGACAGAGACGTTTCCGCTGGGGCAGAAAGGGCAGAAACGGTTGCGACGGTGGGGAATGTATGAGATGAAACGGATATCTGCGATGTGCGCGGATTGATAGGTGTCACTGGAAGGGAGTGTTCATGATACCATTCAAGGACTGTTCGAGTCTTAGTAGTTGGAGTGACAGTGTTCAGTAGCAGACAGACCTTTATACCCGAATTTATTGGTGTCTTGACTTGCGCCGACTACCGCGAAACGAGGTGACGAAAAGAACGTTTTCAGAGCCGCTTCCATGTTGGTAGCTCTTTAAACAATGTTGTCGACTCCGTCGCTGTGTCTGGACTGATCTAATAGCAGCCTCGGCTACATGGAAGAAAACTAATCGGGCCAACGCTAATCTGGATCCATAACTTACAGAAACACGCTGAGAAAGATGAGAGTATGGGTTCACACTAAGAAGCTCTTGCTAAACAGCATGATCAGTCACCATATTTTGAAGCTGGCACCTAGCATGCCTAGTGATGAGGCGATGCATCTCAATCAGTTATGCATGGTACGCATGGATGAAGTTGTTCATCTGTGTAACTTCCACGGCCTGTTGATTGACCGCCTTGTCTTTCTGCTCGTTACACAAGCACTCTGACACCTCGATTAACCACATACTCAACTTCAAGGTCAAGTTGCAAGAGCCACATTGACAGTCAATAGATTATCATCATGCCTTATCATATTAACATAGATGATGCCTCGAGTTCCCTGCCCTCACCTTCCAGATCAATCGCTGACAGCGTTTCGACTGTTGATCCGGATTCCCCGGTACCTTCCTTGGCACATTGTGACGATAGCGGATCCGCGGGCACAGGGAGTTTCGACGGGTGGATCCTCCCTTATCCTAACGAGCCAATGCAGAGAAGCTCTCCTCGCCAACCCAGGCAGAGAAGCCCATCTCGCAAGCCAAGGCAGAGAAACTCATCTTGGGAGTCACGGCCGACAGGATTCGTTTCTGAGTCAAGACATGCGGACAACTCGAAATTGCCAACACAATCGCCTCCCCCGAACCTGTCGCCATTGACCGGGCGGTTTAGGCGATATATGGAAGTCAGCAAGCTCCGGCAGAAGCTCGATGTCGAACCATTGGATCATCAAAAGACACTCAGCTTTGAGATGTGGACCAAAACAGTAGGATCTGATTGGAATATTGGTCTTGTGTCATCAAGCTGAACGTGTCATAGCAATTCGGCATTGATGGGAGTGCCCGTCAGCAGATAGGCACACGAAGGACTGTTGTCGAGGCTGATGAGGTGTCCAACTGGTTGCATGAACAGGTGAGCAAGACTATCGAGAATGATTGGGGAGCCGTTGAGGTGTATTAATAATTCCTGGTTTCAGGGACCCTGGGAGGCGAATACAGATGACTTCAAGGACACTGCTCCCAACGTTGGACGTATTCGACTCCTGTGAGCTATCAGAGATTACCGTAATGAATTGGATCGACAAGCTCACATAGATAGTATTCAGCGATTCCAAGACGATTCGGGCAAGATCAAGTTTTGCAGAAATAGTTATGAGGAAGTTATGTTAGAACTGTGCATACCATATACCTTCTTGTTCATTGCTGAGCAAGAAGGTCCTGCTTTTCGGGGTCCTATTGTCTCATCAGGGGCCAGTGAGGCCATTGCATGTGAGTAGGTTTTCAAAGCGTCAGTTTCGAAGCAAAAGAATAGGTGGCAGGCTTACCCCTTGGATATGGCCGTATTATGCGGATTGGACGATATATGCGGTCCAAAAAGCATCTCCCATTTCAAAGAAGCCGGTCACATTATTTACTGAAAAAGCATAGTGTGCTAACTTCCACAGGTCATATCATGCATAACCCTAAGCATTCAATCCTTCCATTTACTCTGGCTCTTTCTTGGAATTCAAGCACGTTGGTTACGACTGGTATCCTGGGTATCAGTATGAACTGCCCGATTGATCTTGAAAGGGCCATGACAGACGCGTTTGAGTTCTGCTTTCATCCGCTACTTATTCCAACAATTCTTTTCGCGGAGGTATACTCGATATATCACCAAGTACTGCTAGGTCTGGCTAGAGAAATATCGGAAATCGACCTCGCCCTCCGGTCCCGGGTGAACAACGAGAATGGGGACAATATTGATTATAAATCACTTCTGCATGCTGTGAACGGCATCGAAGATTGCATTGCAAGGCTTGAACTCCAGCGTACAGTGACAACTTTCGGCAACGGCATACAGAACGCCACGCAGTTCATACCCTGGAAATTGGGAGATCCAGGAAGGGCGCCTGCTGCAAAGCTCCTCGAAAAATATTATTTCGAGCATGTAGAGCCGATTTGGGAAGCTCGAGAAGCTTTCCTTTCCCTGCGCGTCAAATTTCAGAAATCAGTGGTACGTTACTGTATCCATCCGAAATGTGAGAAGCACTGACATTGCAATGCGTAGCTGGCCAACATACACCAGCAGCAGGAGAGTCATCTGAATCTATCTATTGCAAAAGACACCCGCCATGTCGCGCTTGAAAGCAAGCGTGATAGTTCCGCCATGAAAACTCTAGCTGTGTTAAGCATTGTTTTCCTGCCCAGCACATTCGTCGCTTCTCTCTTTAGTATGTCGATGTTCGACTTCAGCCCCGCCGGTTCCTCCACCAGCTCTGCCGAATTTCAAGCGCCCTCTTCTGAAAGCAAAAGCCCAGTAGTGAGCCTCTTCTGGATGTATTGGGCAATCTCGATACCGCTCACTATGATTGTCATTGCCATCTGGCAGCTTTGGCTGCGCTACCGTCTCAAAACTAGCAAGAGGGAGGATGAAGAAGAAGGCCTCGATTTCGACGAGTTTCCTGACTTCGCCCCGAAAAGCTACAGTGTCGAGGCTGAGTGGACCCCGTCTCAAGGCATCTCATGGAAGGCCATCAACGATGATTTGCCAGCTGGCTCCTCTAACCGCAACGATAATTCTCCGTCCCTACAGCCAGGACAGACCAGACCCGAGAGCGTAAGATGGAGCTTAT
>QQTW01002475.1_pt1 | contig 13424 bp, 15 predicted proteins | sample 1904831 | NCBI WGS metagenome assembly QQTW01 (sample SAMN09435610, study PRJNA476489) | Subsurface metagenome, whole genome shotgun sequencing project. | reverse complement strand
AACATAGAACCAGTCCAATTTAATAATTGCGAGCCTTTCCTCGTTCGTCATTCCTGCTAAACTGTCCCATTTCTTGCAGTATTATTTCATCTGCGTAGGCTGATAACCCCACCATTGCCCCACCTTACAACCGTCGTCATACCACCATCATCAAGAAATCCTCCTCCACCTAATCCCAAATCTCAATAACCTCCCGCAAAGATGCCGCCAATTCCCACCAAGAAACCCTCCGCCGCGATCTTCATCGCCGACGGATCCGAAGAGATAGAATTCGTGACTGTATACGACGGTATGTATTCAATTCATCCCCATACTCACCCTCATCCTTATACATTCCTACATCTATCCTCCGAATATTCATGGCTGGTACGGTATTCTAGGAGACTGACAACACATGTATAAAATGATTCAGTCCTCGTTCGTGCTGGAATCGAGGTGCTCAGTGTAGGTGTTGAGCTGAAGGATGGGAAGACTGCTGTGTGAGTTCCATTTCCTTTTCTGTTCTCTGTTTTATATTATCGTCGTGAGTACACGGTTGGGGACTAGTACCTTTCGTATATGGCACCAAAATCTTCACCAGTACTGGGACTTGACTGTGTTATTTAAGAGGGGAATAGATGAGCTAGTGTGACAAGGAGCTGCTAATGAGTCTTGTAACCGGGGATGCTACCGCGGAATACCCTCACAAACTCCCTGCTTCTCTTTGTATTGCTACCTCCCTGTCATTCCTTAATTGGGACCTCCTTTAAATATCTTCAGGACGGGCTGGTATACCGAGGGGGAACGTTTGAATTAAGAAGACTGATGATAATCAACATCACCAAGCTGCTCCCGTGGTACCAAAATCTCTCCGGACCGCTCAAGCCTGCAAGATGCGCCTCATCAACTCCCCGACATGATCATCCTCCCGGGTGGTCTCCCGGGTGCCAACACCTTCAGTGGAACCAAGGAACTCCTTCATCTTGTGAACGACTGTCGAAAGCAAAAAAAATGGATAGCCTGTATCTGCGCGGCGACGATGGTGTTGGTGGATGCCATCGATCAAGCGGATGATGAAAAGGAGCGGGAATGGAGATGTAAAGTCACGAGTCACCCCAGCGTCAAGGATAAAGTGGTGGAGAAGGGGTGGGAGTATTCTGAGGAGAGAGTGGTGGTGGATAAGAATGTGATTAGTTCGAGAGGGTGAGTAATTGATTTCTATTATTATACGACAAAAGTATCGCATCACCCCCATGGTCAGGTTGGTAATGAGGTGGTGCGATACTTCTGTCACCTCGTGATAGGATTTGTTGGTGTAATAGGGGATGAAGTATGCTGATGTAGACCTCCATGGATGCATAGACCGGGCACGGCGCTGTTGTTCGCTTTGACTATTGTGGAGACGCTCATGGGGAAGGCGAAGAGGGAGGAAGTTGCGAAGCCGATGATTGTGGCGGAGACGTTGTAGAGCAGAGCTGACACCCACACTTTTGGGCTGGGTGGTTGTTGATGGTCATCGTCCACTTTTGCCCACCCTCATCCTGCTCCAATAACTTATTCTTCTCAAGCGCTTGCATCACTCTCCGTACAATACGAGTGGAAGCAATGACTCGATGCTACTTCGACCCCCGGGTTCTTCTGGGGTACACCTTCTCGAGACAACCAAGTTCGACTGTTGAAGTTCAACTACTCTTTCATTGCCTTTCTCGAGAGGCAATCAGATTCGGGGATCTGCCTGTCGGAGGTGAACCCTCCGCGGACGACACAGCACGCGATCGGAAGAAAAAATGGACAACCTCAGTAATAGCCGGCGCTGGCTCAATGACTAAAGCACCACCCAATCCCTTGACTCAATTGCAACAAAAGAGCTCTTGATTGTTTTCAACTCACTGAGTGGTGCGTTCGTGTACCGTTCATTGCTGGGGTTGTCCATTTTTTCTTCCGACCGCGTGACAGCAACGCGAGCGGACAGTGACTGGACTTTGTATCCTGGGTGTGCCAGATGGAAGGAAGCAAGCATTAACCGGCCACCACCCAACTCCGTGACGAGTTGATACGTTACCGGCCACCGCGTGCTCGCTTTCATCTGTCACCCCCCGGGCATCATCATCGGCTAGAATCAAGCCATAGAACTCGAGAGGTACGACCAGGCCCAAGCTAAAACTCTTCATGTTTGCGGCAACAACAGAAATCAATCCCACCTATTGAATGAGGCAAGCACTTGCTCAATGCTCCAGCTTCGAGATGACATTCCTCATGTTGTCGGCTTTAGCAAACATCAAATCCACCTCCTGACTGCGAGAGCACTCCTTGAAAAGCTCACTCTTCGGGTCATTCCCATTTTCCTTGGGCTTATTCACCAAATCAGGCGGTAACGAGATAAAAATTGCCTGGTCACATTCTTTTTGATGTTGTTCCCTTCGTTCGCTCTTCCTCCGCTCAAATCGTGCTTCTCGCATCTCATCATTGCCTGCTTGGCGCCACTGGCTTGCCGCTCGCTTTGCGGTGTCGCCGCCCCGGTATGCTTGATGACTTCCCTCCTTGTCACTGGTGACAAGGGGGTGTCATGCCGCTGGTGTATCGTGGATGACGACCAGAATGAACTTCTGATCTGGTAAGAGTCAGTGCTTGCTCGCTGATACTTCTTGCAGCTCACCCCGGTACGATAGGTAACAGCAGAAATGACGGTCCAGTGGCCCACCAGTTTTCGCCGAGCGACGACTGGACCGTCAATTTCTGCTGCCACCTTTCGTACAATTCTAGGCACGCTTCTTCTTCTATTTAGGGCTTTAGTATCGCACCATACAGTAAGCGGCGCCACCTCCACAGCGTCTGGACCGGAGGGCGCGCCGCTTATTGGATGGTGCGATACTTTTGTCCCTCCGTCAAAGGGGGCAGAACTCACCAGGAACAATCACCAGCTCATTCTTCTTCGTCCGGAGTCGCAATAGCTTCAGATCATCATCCTGATTCAGACCATTCACCAATCCACCCGCCGCGCCAAGGAATGTCCAGACCATTCCGGCCACCTCCTCCGCTCGCGTCGGTGCGTTTTCATTTTCGCCCGAGCTTTCGCCATTCACAACCGCCTCTGTCGTCGTCGCTGCACTTTGCGAAGTGGCATGCGTTGGCTGTAGACTGGACGCGCTGATCAGTCCCGAGCTCCGGACAATGGCGCCGGTGTCGCGCGCGAGGATCAGCGTCGATTGCACGCCTCCTTTGCGCGAAAGACGCGTCAGGAGAACATCAATCTCCCCGGCCTGTCGATGTTAGCATGACCATCTTCGGGGGTTTCAAGAAATGGTGGATAGAAGATTGATCATACAGTAGGCTGGGCCATGGCAAGGGGTTGACGTGCAGTGTAAACAAAGAAGTCGCCAAGCTGCCAATTGGGTCGAGGTTAAAGCTCCCCCACCAACGTCGCCCGAGCTTCCTTTCCCCCACCGCCTCCCTACCATCAGCCATTCGACGTCGACAAGATGACACCGAAAATATCACGGCATATTCCGTTACTGGCGACAATATCCGTATCAACGCCTTGGACCGACAGATAGCTTTTTCGCCGGGGCTAGATAGTCACACCTATCGCCTGGCGACAAACGCACCATGGGGTCCAGCGTGAGGAAGAAACGGGAGAAGAAGAAAGACTTCCAGGTTGGTTGATCCTGCATCTCGATCTATCTCCATCTCTTCTGACCCAGTCCCTGGCTTCCTAGAAAACGAAGCTCAAAGTGGGCAAGACGAAGCCCAAGGCGGCCAACTTCACGGACACTAGCTTCCAGTCCCGAGGTTCGCAGTCCCTCCTCTTCCTCTGCTGCCCCACCCCACCATCGAGCTTGAACTTGAGACTGACACTCCCGCAGCCATCGTCCTCAACCAGCAGTCGCTCCGGGTCTCGGCTCCGACACCAGGCGCACAGTTTGCGCACCATCTATCGCTACTCAGCAGCCACTCCGACACGCAATGTCGCGAGTCGCTGGCGTACCTCACCAATGCCGTCTCCGGGTCATCCTCCGCGCCTCGACCCTGGGCCGCCATCCTCCCGAAGCTGTTCCCACTCATGACGCGCGCCTCACCGTCTTTGCGAGCGCAGCTGATCAAGCTCTTTCGCGTCATTCCGGCCCACGACGTGCGCGATCACGTCCAGCTCTTCACGACTTACCTCCGCACCGCGATGACCAGCCTGGCACCCAAGATCCGTGCCGACGGGATCGAGATTCTCAGTTGGCTGCTCGACACGGCCGGATCTGACCTGGTTGCGTCGCGCGACGGGTGGACAAAGGTGTTGCGTTGCTTTGTGGCCGTTTTCGGATGGGACAACGGACCGGCGGACCACCATGCGAGTCGATTCGGCATCAATAGCAGCATCACCAGCGGCAGCGGGATGATGATGCGATTGGGCCGCGACTCGAAGAGCTTGGCGCGGCCATTGCAGGTATTTGGACAGTTTCTTCAATGCGGCATTGGTCCGTCACGCTCGGACGATGCGGTCGGTCCTGGATGCATGTTCCCGTTCTGGCACGTGGACCAACATCTACTGCCTCGTCGAGCGGACTGCTTTGCGTACTTGAACCTATTCGGTCAAACGCATGAAGAGGAGGATGGTGGTATCTGTGAGGATCGACGTGATCGGCAGCGGGTGCTTCAGCGAATTGACGACAAGGTACGATATGGCCTGGAGGATTGTCGCAGGCAGGGAGGGGAGGTGGGCCGTGCAGCTGGGACGGTGTTGAAGATCTTGAACGACAACCTAGATAGCAGTTGAATGGGAAGAGAAGGCATCGAAAGGAAGAACCATCGACAAACTGTCCGGTCGCATCAGTCCACCTTTGGAGAAGTGGCCGCAAGAGAGGGTATGGCACCCATTGTGAGTACCTTTCTGCTCAGTTTCCATCTATATCTCTCTTTGTTCAGGTTTGCAAACGTCATCTCGAGTCGTATATGTCCTTCTCTCAATTGAGACAACATACACCTATTTTCCACTACATCATTGCCTACTTCTTCCTCGCTCTTCCTTGCTCTATCACGTTCCCTTGCTCATATTGTCTTCTCATTTTCTCTTTTATCTTCTCACGCCTACACTTCGACGACCACTTCAGACCTCTATACCCAGTTGAAAGAGCTTGCACACAAAGCAGCCAGTATTTCTTTGTCCTCATGTAACCTCTGCAATGTGTGTTATCTACCGTCTTGTGTCATGTTGCCGATGATCGATAACATTTTGGTCATTCGTACCTCAGCCTCGGTCGAGTCCAAAGTGTCATTCAATGTTGCGTGTTATGCTGCCGATGGTCGACGAGATTCTGATCACCTCTTTCAACCTTTGTCGAACATGAGGCAGGTTCCTTGCTTATGCGATGTCTACTGTTGATCAATTTCTCTAATCTCGACTACTGATTCTTATTTCCTGTCGGGTGTGATGTGCTCGATGGTCAACAGAATTGTGGCCAGCCTTGTTTCAGCCTCGTTGAGCTCGAGGGAATTTCCATTGAAGGTATCTTCCGCTCAACCTGATGCTACTGTCGACAATCTCATGTGATCTCTTTGACGGCATTCTCCACTAGCGTGTTATGTTGCTGATGGTCAACAAACTTGTGGCTAGGTCTTGCTAACTGACGGCAAGTGCCATAGGAACCTCCCGTTACAGTAAGGCTCAACCCGTTCCTACGTAGACAGGACAACAACTCATCCTCTGATAAAGAACTGAACAACAACCCCATCAAGATTACAACCTGCGACTCTCTACCTCTGGTGACACTCTGATCAACACTCCACGCTCAAGCAACGCACTATCTCCAGCGACAACTGAATCAAGATTCATCAGACAAGCAGCTCTCTATCCAACTCAACCTCGTTACTCTTCACATCTGTTTCTCTTCCTCCCTCTACAGAGTGATCAAGACTTGTCGTTCTCAAGGTCTCTATCTCTTCCTGTTCCTACAGACTGACTCGAGCGCAAGACTTCGGTGTCATCGACAACCGTGAACTCGAATCACCGCCGAATACGCGTCAGTATCTGACAGACCAGTGAAACGCGTCCGAGCAACGCGTCGTCTCAGTTAGGTTAAGGCAAGTCTCAAACCAGTCACTGAATCTGCAGGTGAGAGTCTTTTGATCACAATTCTGCATGAAATGAAATGAAATCAAGGAACTTGCCATCTCTGAGTGAAAGGATATTTCCTTCTGACTCAACCCCCCCCCCTCTTTGGACTGTAAAAGCTCCCTTCTTTTCCCCTCTCCCCTCTTCTCAACTCTTCCTCTTACAACCCCCTCTCACTCTTCCATTTCCAACTAAAAAAAATTTCATCCAACTCCATCCATACAGAACTCTCAACTTTCATCATCCTTCAAGCTCATACTCAGTTCAGTTCATCAAGTTCTTCAACTCATTCATCACAGCATAGGTCAGGATCATTCATCATCTGAAACAGCAGTACACATCAGTGCACAACTGCATACAGCAGCATTCAAGCCCTCGAGCGGCCAGCGTCGAGTCAAGCAGCGATTGCACATTTCAGATCTCAACTTGATTCGGAGCGCAACGTCCATCACAGCGGAACTGTTCATTGTCCATCCAGATACAGTATCGCGTACTGTCACTTCCCGTCGTCGGAGAGCCAGTTCTATCAGAGAGCAGTCGCACACGTCAATTGCGCCAGTCACTGTCCACGCGACTCGGTACCGCAAAACAGCAGCGCGCATCACACCTCGTCGTCGTTTCCGAAGACTCGAGTTGAACAGAAGCACAAGGTATCAAGACAGACAAGAGTATTTGAAGCCTAAGACAGAACAAAGAAGGAGTAGCATACATCAGTCTTCAAGTTCATCGCAAGATCAGGACAAGTAAGTTTCATTGTTCCTCACCTCATTCATGGCCCTTTCTTTGTACCTTGCCACATCGCATGCGCGCGTGCATCGCGCATAGATCTACTTCCATTTTGCGACTCGAACTTTCCGACTTCACCGTCCTCGCATCGCAAAATCCTTAGCTTTCCCCATACACGCGATAAGAACACATCCCACTCCTTACACCACTACCTACTTCCTTCATCAGCCTATCTTGCTCTTCCTTCATCGCTCTTGTTTCATTGTTCTCGCAATGAAACTTCTTACTTCTACCATGCCCCCTTGATGGAACCCTTTCAAGATATATCATCCCCTCCGTGCTGGAACGCTCCTTACTCCTCACTCCTCGTCGCGCTGGCGCGACTTCGATTATATACCTTCTTTGTTCTAATGATGCACTAGGATGCAAGCTTCTGGAGAGATCCAATTCTATGTCGACGAGGAGGAGGGACTTTTCGTGTCGCAAGAGGTTCAACCCAATGGTACCTCGGTGAATGCCAACGGAACTTACCACAGCGATCAGGAAAATCACGATACAAATGGCGACCTCGTCATGGATGACGGTCCTCGTGAGTTCCTGACTGCACCCTCCCTACCACCCCACCGCGCCGCGATGCCGGGCAGCTTCCCCAATTCTGGGTTCGAGGCGGCTGGCCCCCCTCCCCCTCCCCTTGCTCCTGTAAGCCCAAGCGTTGTAGAGTTGGACGAGGTCAAGAGAGAAGAAGAGGACGAAGAGTCTAATTACTCGGCCCTCTACGATGATATTGACGAGGAGGAACGAAAAGAGCGAGATCCGAATGCGTACTATCCGAAGAATAAGTTCCCGCCGGCCCGGATGGTCACCAGGACGGTGCAAGAGCTTTACGGTAAGTGGACGGCCTCGGGCGAGGCGAGACTCGCAGGACTGGACCAGGTCGAGCTTGATACTGATGGGATTGCTAGATCTGCTCGAGGAGGATGTGATTGATCTCAACGCCGAGTATCAGAGAGAAGTTGTGTGGACTGGTGAGTGACCTCATTCACTGCCTATCTCCTTCCTACATTCACTCCTTCCCTCGCCCTCTCCATCCTCTCGTTACTCATTCCCTCCCCTTCTCCTTTCTCTCATTCCTTCCTTCCTTCCTTCCTTCCTTCCTTCCTTCCTTCCTTCCTTCCTCCCTCCCCGCCCATCTCAAACACAACACGCGTCTGAGGCTAACTCCGTGGCAGAGGATCGCCAGTCTGGCCTGGTCACGACGTTGATGGGTACGTCGTGGCGGTCACCGTTAGGAGTGAGCCGGTTGTTGACACGCAGTTTTTTTTCACATAGAGGGATATTACGTGCCGCCCGTCCTGTTTAACATGAAGCTCAACCCCGACACTTCTTCCTCCTCCAAGATCCACGTCTGCGTGGATGGGAAGCAGCGTCTAACGTCCATCCGGGCGTTCATGAAGGGCGACATCCCTTGCAGGGATGACCAGGACCAGAAGTGGTAAGTTATATTCTCTTCTACTGCTTCTTCTTGATGGCTACTGTTGCGGTTGATCTGGTGACGGCGGTTGTTGTGGTTGTGTGGTGACTTTTCATCACCACAACGTCACTTCACCATCTCATCACCACATCACTTCATCAATCTTCATCGAGTGTCATTGATTTTCATCAACTTCCATTGTGTCTCATCATCTTCCATCAAGTTTTATCAACTCTCACTGACTCCCATCATTTTTACTACAGGTACTTCAAACCGAAGGCCACTGGGCGTGCGGGCCGCCGTGTGCTTCCTGAGGAGGCCCGGCGGCACTTCAGCCGCCGGAGCCTCCTGTGCTACGAGATCGAAAATCTCGAGCGCAGCCAGGAGGAGGACCTCTTCGCGCGCGTTCAGCGAGGTGTCTCGCTGAACGAGCCGGAGAAGCTCCGGGCCTCCCAGGGGCCATGGCAGGCCCTGGCGACGCAGTTCGAGAGCGACTTCGAGTCGTTCATCAAGCGTGAGTTTTTTTATTTGTACATCCAAGACCGAGTGACAGCATCTGACCGACCTATTACAGGGTCGAGCAGCCGGCGGTCCCACGGATGGGGCAACATCTTGGGCTGTTTCAGCCAGATCATGGAGTGCGAGCATCCGGCGAGTCCCGATGGTGTGCCGCGACTGAAGGCCACCAATTCAAGCGTCAAGAAGTTGCTGGAGAGTCCGGGGCTGCTGACGCCGGCAACACGCGCCCAATTCACCCGCGTGTTCACGACACTGGTCGCACTCGACCAGATGGACCGGTTCCTCTTTGGCGTGATGTCGCATGGGACCAAGACCTTTGCCCCGATCGAGATGGTGGGCGTTGCCGTGCTCGTTGCCCTGCACGGCGAGAAGCGCAGCCTCGAGATGCTGAAGGGGGACATCCGAGCTTTCCGCAACGACATCCGGCAGGGTCGTGTCGATCTCCGGATGAATAAGAACACCTGGGATGCGGTCTGGGAGTGGATCGAAACCGTCGAGAGCAGAAGAGGTGCGACCGATGGCACGACGACCTCGCAAGTGCCGAAAGAGGAATCGGATTCCGACAGCAGCTTTAGTGGCAGCTCTTCCGAGTCAAGTTCCGAGAGCGAGTCCGAAGACGGGGACGATGGCGCGGATGGTCGGCAGGGTCGCAAGAAGCCGGTGCAGACGGTGAGTTATCGTGATAGTTTTTGTTAGTGTTGATCTCTCAACTGACGCCATCGAAGAAGCAGCAGTCGCAGCAAGGACAGCAGCAGCAGCGACCGACTGTCCGAACGAGCACGCAGCAGGCGGCTCCAGCATCGAGTGCCCAGCCGACCATTGGCTTGTCAGCCCAGCAACGTGGTGCCCTGATGCGGAAGAGAAAGCTTGCCGAAGCGACTGCATCTGCTACAGCGACGACGGCCGCTCAGCAGAATGCCCCGAACAAGCGGGTTCGAGTTCAGACCAATACCGGCGAAAGCAGCACGACCGCAGGTCGCATGGAGGGCGTTCAGCGCAATCTAACCATCACAGCTCGCCGTTTAGCGGCTGGAGCAGCCACTCAGACCATTCCGAAGCGGGTCAAGACCACCGGTACCGCCACAGCGAGTGCAGCAGCGCGAGAGCCGATCATGGCCGCGACGACAACGACCGTCCGAGGGGGACAGCGCACTGGACCACGCAACGGCATGACCACAATGCCTTTGACAGCTCCCATGGCTCCTTCCATGGCTCCGTTGGTCCCTCCGAATCCCTTCACGTTGAGTCCACCAAGAGCACCAGCGGCTACCAACACGCGTCCGACGCTCACCAGACCTCCCGTTCCGACCACCGCAGCGAGTGGTAGAACCGGTACGACCTCGACGCAGCAGTGTAAGCGTGCAGCTCCGGACAACTCCGCGCAGGACGCCGCTCTTCAAAGCGTCCAGGAGGATGGGGAGGATATCAAGATGGAGGGGCTTGGTGATTGACTGAGTTGAGTGGAAGATGAAGAGGACAGAGAGACTCGTTCTACAGGGCGGGTGGGTCGAGCAAAGGTGGCGACTGAGTTGAGCTGAGAGACAGCTGGAGATGATAGAAAGACATCAAAAGGTTCGCAAGGAGATGAGCATGCATTTTAAGAGATGATCATGATGGTTTCATTTCAAGGCTTGCTTTCTCTACATGGGGGACATGGCATGGTTCTGAGCACTGGTTATAAGGGAAAGGTGATGGATGACAGGACTGGTCGTTTTCACTGTTTCCCGCTTTCACTTTCGACACGTCGTTTCTCAGACTCTGTTGATAGTGGACTTGCCCTTTGCCCCCTTGCCCCATTTCTTCGCAGTCGTTAGTGGTACATAAAAAGCTCGGCTTTAGAAGATTACCCCTTTGTCCTTGCCCTTCGCCCCTTGCCCCATTTCTTGTCTGTCGTTAGTGGTGCGGTATAAAAGGCTCGACTTCAGAGAATTGATCGTGGCACTTTGCCCGCGTTTTTTTTTTCAAAATGACTTCTCACTTGCGAACTACACTTGATATCCTAATGAGACGTAATCGTAGCGCTCCCCTTCAGGCGCTCCAACGCCATAACTCTACTACGCTTCCATATTTACTCTCACTAAAGTACACATATCTGATATCCTCAAAATGGGTAATGGAGATTATGCAACATCATCGTCTCATCAACTGACTCTCCACATGTTGACGATGCGCTGCTGTCGTCGTCTGTCGTTTGCAGTCAATTCCGATCATCACGTGACTAGGGCTAAGCCCTCGTGTCTTTCGCCTCCGACGGGCGAGTCGGTGGTGAATTCCGCTCATCATCACGACCATCCAGCTACTCTCCGCGCCAATCATTCCAGATTCTACTCAAGCTATCTACCTCCAACGCACGTACGTTCACCTTTTCATACCTGTTCGCAGCTATTTCTCATCATAGCTCAGCCGCTCAACTAAACGGCTTCTCCAAAGACAGACAACCTCAATCCTCAGCTGAAAAGATCATCTCGCGAAGATGGGTAAAGTCCACGGCTCGCTCGCGCGAGCAGGGAAAGTGAAATCGCAGACCCCTAAGGTACGCTGTTTACATCTACATCTATCACTAGCCTGCTTCCTCCTCTTCTTCCACTTCGTTCCCTTCTCGCTCCTTTCCTTCGTCGCCGCACGTAGAGTTGTTCCCTGTGCCCCTCATCTACTCTACAAGGGCAAAGCCAAGTGGCGAATGCACATCAACCCCATCATGACCTGCACCCCTCCTTCTCTAATGAAGATCAAGAATGAAGCTAATAACCTGATGTAATGTGAAGGTTGAACCACAAGAAAAGAAGAAGACGCCCAAGGGGAGAGCGAAGAAGAGATTAACTTATACTCGACGTTTCGTGAATGTGACTATGACGGGAGGGAAAAGGAAGGTATGTACTTCTACATCTATACTGAATATAAATATGGATTAATTTCAATCTCCTTGTGCATTTCGAGTGGAGTGGGACTGGCTGGGTTGTGTCTGGACGGATGCTAACGGTGATGGTGGGACGATAGATGAATCCGAATCCTACTTCTTAGTCCCGTTTTCGTTTAAAGGGAGGAGGTATTGTGTGATGGCGGCGGTAGTGGGAGGTATTGAAATAGAGGGAGTGGAGACGCAGGACGGAGAGAGCTGAAAGCTACGCGAGGGAAATGATGAAGGACGATGAACGTTGTATGCAGTCGATCTTCATCAGAACTGAGAGGAGAGAAGGGAGACTGCAAGCAAGGATGTGAATTCCAGATTTTTTCAGTCATCGCATCCGTTATTGAGTTTGCAGTACATTCGCGAGCTTGGTTAAGGCGTTCGTTGATTTAATTCGATTGATTGATTAATTGAGTAAGATGGCATGCATGATTGCTTCCTTGCTTCCTTCCTTCGTTCCACCTTGTCTTGACACGAATGGTAAATTCGAGTCTCGATACCGCTCGCGAGGTTGGGTTGGAATTGTAGATGGACATAGAGGCGAGGTAGAGCATGTTATCCACCTGGGCCAATCCATGAACGAACAAAACAAAATAATCCTCCCGTCCAGACTACAGACTGCTCACAATCTCCGACGCTAGAATAGCTGGTCCGTCGAAGTAGGTATTTACTCATGTGCTATGCCAGATGATTGACTCTAGTATACATAGAAAACATGAGAAATGAAGCCTCATGCATCATCAGCATCTTCAATAGTTACGCGGTGTTATGTGCGGTGTCATGTAAATCCTGTTCGAATCTTGGATTCTCGCTGCCCGTCTAATGTTGTTTTAGATAGTAGGCCGATGGTTGACAACATTAAATGGAATAAGCTTAGCAGTTACTTACTGCCAATAAGAGAGAAGGGAGGTGGGCAATATTAATGTTGAGGATGACGATGATGATAAGCATCGTCGTAGGTATGATGAAGGTTGAGTAATATCAGCATCAGTCTAGTGAAGGTCGAGGAATCATTATAAGTGTGGTGAAGGTCAAGTAATCTCATCATCAGTCCGATGAAAAGGGGACCATATCACCGTCATCAGTGTGATGCACTGCTACACCTCTGCCTTAAGCGTGACGAAGATTCCTTCGTCACAAGCGTGATGATGAAGTAAGTGTAATATTCAGCCGTCCTCATCCTCACCGTACCAAAACAGCGGCATCGGTTAGTTCTGAGCTATGTACTCTTCCCGCCTTTCCCATTTAGATAGACCAGGGTATGCTACGGTAGGTCTATTTTATGAATGGATCTAGGTAATTGAGTAGGTAGGTAAATAACTCGGCATCAATCCATTTCGATGAACCAGTAGGGTATATTCCTCCCTTCCTTCTCTCTCTACGCCTCTCTCAAAAGGGGATCAATCAAACATGGGACAGACAGTAGAGAATTCGCTACTATATACTGTTCGTACGAGATATCTACGTATAGTGAGTGATATTCAGCCGTCGTCATCATCGTCGGGGACATCCTCGACTGTGGCGTGTTGTAGTAGAACTTCCTGTTGGAATCTTCGTTCTTCTTCTTCCAGAGCTGCTGCTGCCGCCGCCGCTGCAGCTGCGGAGTCATCGTGTGTTGATAATCCCGTGGCGGCAGCGTTATTCGCTTGACTTCCCTCTTCCTCTCTACCTCTCTCGGGTTCGGGTTCGGGTTCGGTATGTTGTATTCTTGCTTCACCTGT
>QQTW01002474.1_pt1 | contig 13426 bp, 14 predicted proteins | sample 1904831 | NCBI WGS metagenome assembly QQTW01 (sample SAMN09435610, study PRJNA476489) | Subsurface metagenome, whole genome shotgun sequencing project. | reverse complement strand
TAATTGACTAGAGCCGCAAACAACTTGTAAGCCATCCTCCGGCCAACCTTGTCAGCTTCATCTTCCTCCATCTTCAACTTGAGCATTTTCATTCGGTCTTGAATCAAGAATGCAGTTCGTTGCCATTGCGTAGTCCATGTCTCTGCGTCTTCAAACGTGATCTTGCATTTACCGTGCAGAGTCTTTCCCCCATTGCTGCAAATTTTGAATTCCGCCTTACCGAGTGTGAGATCGACGTTGGTTTCAATTTGGACAACCTGGCTTTCTGGGTTCTTAATATCCTTCAGTATCAATGGTGCTGGGCATTCCATCGAGCAAACATTCATATCCACCTTGCCTCCTGGCTTGAGAAGTTTGTAGGCATAGTCAGTAATGGTCAACGCCATATCAGCATAGAGTGAAGATGGGCACAGGCCGGCACCATTGACAAGATGGCCAGACACAACTTGGAATAGTTGCGGTTCGGCGAGATCAGACTCAGCAACGACCTTGACCTTCTTCCCTTCAATTTGCTCAGAGAGGATGGTCTGAATGGAAGTGGTGAATGCTTTAGGCTTCGGTGCTTCAGTGATCGCCTTCTGCGCAACGGGTGCGGGAGCGTGGTTCTTCGTCAAGGTCCAGTCACCTTCATACTGAAGCCAGTAGACCTTGTCGTCGAATCCGTATGTTGGAATGTCAAGCACAGTCAAACTATCAAAACCCGAGTGGTAAGCGTTGAAGTCGATTGGGATACCAGCTGCATAGAGTCCGATCACACTGTTTGAGATGATCTTCCACGGATCCTCATCGCGACGGAGTGATGGAAGAGCTGCAACTCCTAGCGTGGCCTTGATCATGCTCGCGCAGATCGGGTGAGCACCAATTTCTAGCCAAACTGAACCATTATTAATGAATTGTTGAGACATGGCTGCAGAAAGGCCACCAACAAAATCGACTGTCTTTCGACAATGTCGACCGAGATACATGGCATCGAACGTTCCTGATTCGGTGACAACGTCGCTTATCAATGGTGAGATGACTGGGACCTTTGGTGTATGGAAGGTGATAGCACTTGCAAGGTTTTCAAATGCGGGTAGAATCGCTTCTACTTGCGACGAGTGGAATGCGAAAGGTAATCGAAGCTTTGTGGACTTTTGGCCGGCGGCTGTCAAAGTCTCGGCCACGTTATCGATATCGGTGACAGTGCCTGATAGCACGGTATCTGAGACACCGTTGATGCAGGCAATTTCGATCTTGCCATGGCTTGCTACGACAATGTCATGCAGGGCAGCAACAGGCGCTCGAATTGCCAGCATGGCGTGAGTGCCAATTGTGCATTTCTCCTCGAGCAGTGCAGCCCGCCTGCCGACAAGATAGATCGTGTCCGAGACAGACAAGACGCCCGCAGCTTGGAGAGCGGCATACTCGCCCAGAGAGTGACCAATGACAACACTTGGCTTGATACCCCAGGCAGACCACAATCTTGTCAAGGCCATCTGGACACAAGTCATACCTAGCTGAACGGTAGTTGGCGAGAGGTTCGAAACATCGCTCGACCCATCAATGAGCGATAGGAAGGTTGGTAGTCCTAGACGAACAGCAATCTCGTTGAATTCCTCTAAGTCAGCACGGAACTGCTTGGACGTTTCGTAGAGTGTCTTGCCCATGGCAGTGTACTGAGAACCCTGGCCAGTATATGCGAAGGCAACTTGAGGCGCATTCATGCTGATAGGGTTGTGTGTGCCATTTTGAAGAGCCTTCAGGGAGCTTGCAAGCTGGGCCGCGTCGGTGATTGAGAAAGCTGCGCGGTATGTAAAATGTAGTCGACGTGCAGTTGTGGTGTACGAGAGGCTAGGTAGATGAACGGATGGATTAGCTTCGACAAAATTAAGTAGTTTTTGAATCGTCTTCTTGTATGCTGCGAGTGACTTCGCCGAGACAGTTACGATGTGCTGAGAGCGGGGATCCACCGATGGTGGAGGCACTTCTGGACCATCTGTCAACAGAACTGCAGTGTTACCACCAGCGGCACTAAAGTTGTTAATGAAGATGGTCCGTTTGCCACCAGCAGGTCGAATGAGAGGTGTAAGCTTGAGAGCGATGTTAATATTGCGCTCTTTAAGATCTGTAGGAAATGTCTTGTTGAGCTCGGTTTTGATACCGGTGTGGGGAGGGATTGCACTCTTTCGCAACATCTGTAAAACTTTGATGAGGGCAGTGACGCCCGAAACTGCTTCGCCGTGTCCAATATTGGACTTGACAGCGCCCAGATAGAGTGGTTGATCTGGCCGGCGGCGCCTGTGCCTTGGAGCAAAAACGCTGGTGACAGACTCCATCTCAATACCGTCGCCAGCTTGCGTACCGGTACCGTGCATTTCGACGTAATTGACATCATGAGCGTCCACATGTGCTTCTGCCAATACTTTCGAGAAGAGGAAGGCTTGATCTTTGGCGCAAGGATGGGTGATGGAGACTGCATCGGCTGAGTGATTGGTGCCAAAGGCTTTAATGACACCAAGAATCGGATCTCTGTCAGCAATCGCATCGTCCATTCTTTTCAAGATGATCGACGCGACACCATCGCCACGGCAGTAACCATCAGCGCCATTGTCGAAGGTTTTGCAGGATCCGGTTTTGCTCAAGAAATGGCCTCTGCTGAGCCCAGCAAAAATGTCAGGATTGGTAAGTACGTTGGCACCGCCTGAGAACGCGGTGTCACATTCACCAGCTCGAAGCGAAGTGCAAGCGACATTGAGGGCAGCAAAGCTGGAAGAGCATGCCGTATCAACGGAGAAACTGGGGCCGCTGAACTTGAAAAAATAATTCAAGCGCCCAGGACCGAACGCACGGACACCACCAGAGATGAAATATGTATCAACGTCCTGCGCGGCGTTGATTTCTCGCCAGTCGTCACTGGTCTGGCCGTAGAATGTGCCGATGCGGTCACGCTTTGTGGACGGTGTCCGTCCGATGACCATGCCTCCCATTTCCATAGCTTCATATGCTGTTACAAGCATCAACCGCTGCATGGGATCTGTCTGAGCAGCTTCCCTTGGTGACATGTTGAAGAATCGAGCATCGAACAAGCCGGGGTTCTCGATAAAGTTGCCATATGGAGTGTGCGAGGTATTGCGTGTCTTGCCGGTAGGATCGGTATGAGAATCTACTGGAAACCTGTCTGCAGGCACTGGCCTGTGCACATCACGTGCCTGCTCAAGCAATTGCCAGAACAGTTCATGATCTGCCGCATCAGGAAACCTTCCCGCCATACCAATGATGGCAATGTCAGCATCAGCCTTTCGCTTCGTTCCCGTGGTGGAAGTAGAGAGCCATGCAGATTGGTCCTCTAATGTGACGTGCGCGTTGGATGCTTTCAGGGCTGAGACCATGCTGCTGGAAAGATTAGTGGGTCCAATCGCATGCACTTTGGCGTCGCTGACAGTCGTTGAAGCACAATGCTTGAGGACCAAGTCCCAGTGTATGGGCTCGAGCAGGATCTCGCTCAAGCAAGCTTCCAGCAGCTCAATTGGGTTTTCAGTCTCGATTGGCTCGCCAGACACGCTAGAGCAAACTGGGAAGAGAACGCTGGCAGCGCTGAAGATCACCCGAGTCTGTGGACGAATGATGCGCTCGATATCTGCTCGCGAGTGCAAATGCGAGGCATGATAGGGTGCATAGATAGATGCATTGACTTTAGTGTGCTGCTGGAAGAGATCCGAGCTCTCTAGGAGTCTCTGCTTGATTGATGGAGGTCCACTGACGGTCACGGCCGTTGCGGATGCGGCACTGATCCACAAACGATTGGATGTGCAAATTCCCTAAATTCCGAGATCAGCAAAGGTTAAACTTCTGAGACACGTTTTGAACAGGGTACCACAAACATTTTCCTTGTGAAACTCGGAGAGAGCTGCTTCGACTGCTTTCACATCAGCAGCAACAATAGTTGACCACGATTTTCGATCCGTCTCGCACTCCAGCTGTTGCGCAACGCGGCCGACATGAGCTCCAGTTCGGAAGGCAACACGAACTGCTTCAACAGCAAGTGGGATAAGAGCGGTGAGCGAGTCAGCAGAAGCTACAGCGCTTGCCGCAATTAGACCTGTACAGAGACCAACAATCTTCGCATCAGGTCGGGCGACAGAAGACGGAATATATGTTCGCGGCTGCTCCTCAAAACACCTTTCAATCATTAGCTATTGAAGCTGGCTCTTTGGGACGGATCAAATCTACCCGATAAAGTGTATCAGCTGAGCGAGGCACACCAAAGTGCTTTCGATTGCAGTGTCTGGTGACTCGCTCTTGTAGTATCGTTCGCTGAGTTCTTGCACAGTGCTGAAGTCTGGAATTTTGTTCTGAGTATATGCGCGTTTTGAGATCTCGTCCTGAATTGCAAAAGCAGCCTTCTCAAGGAATACATTCAACAGAACGTCTTCCTTTCGTCCAACAGCCTTTGCTAGAAACGAGCGGCAATCCGCGGTCTGGTCTCCAAAGACGTAGACCTCCATGGGGGAAGTGGAAAAGTACCACTATCTATGGTAGTAAAGAGTGACTGGTAACAGCAATCATGAGGAAAACGAAAGCTAGATTATCAGAACAGGAGGGAGGACAAAGAAACTATACCCTATTACCGAGCATAGGACTTTTATAATATGAGCGGGAGGGAACAGAAATGGAAAGGTAACAGCTTTTACTTGAAGAAGTTGACCGTGCCCCAAAAAGCTAATGACCAGAGCTTGTATGATTTGTATGGCGACATATGTCCGCCCGGATGCTAGGGATGGGTACAGGATTGCCGATCAAGGATGAAACATATGGAATGATTGTTGCTCGTAGAGCGAAGCTGCGGTCCTCGACGCCACCTGCAGTCCACAAAGCATCCCACTGGAGAAAGGGCGGGTCAAGGTCCGGTTGAACTGTCTCCGTCTGGATGTAGTAATGCCCATGGAATCAGGGCAAACAACAATAGACTTGGACTATGGAGACTAGGGCTAGCGATGGTTGTGAGAAGAGCCTGATCCTGGTAGACCATCTCCATGGCGTCATCTTGTGCTTTTCCCGTCTTTTGCATGGCAATTTCCACCATGTTAGCAGCCGGGCTTGACACTGTCCAGACAGGGGCGACCGGACTCTTCAGCACACCGTTATCCCATCAGCGGCGGATGTTGTTCAATGTAACAAACGTAGCGGAGGAACGTGTGGGGACTCAGAAACCACGCGCAACCCGAGAACATGTTAGCAACAGAGCAGAAGGAGAGGTGAAGACAACCTCCAGTGGGCGGAAGCCTCTTACACATCAAAGGTTACACGGCAACCCTGGACGACGCCTACCGGGTGAGCAGCAGAGCGAGTCATTCTGATCAGCATGCGGCTGACAAGCTGTCACGAGGAGCTAGAGCCCGAGACCCAGGGCCCAGAGGGGGGGTGGTAAGGAGGATAGGATGAGAGATTGGGCTGGTGTGAAATCCGTTGTCCGTATCGTGTATGGGAACTCCAGATCACCTCACTACTGCGCACGAGTAGAGTGACAGGTACCAGGGGGAGCTGGCGACAGGGGAGGAATAGCCCTCTTAGCACTGAGTTGAGATAAGGTTTCTTCGCTAGAGACACGACACTGGGATCCGATGGACTTTGCTGTGGACTACGGACGCGGAGTTCGAGTTGATCGGTCTCGGTCTCCGTCAATATTGGATTGGTGATACTTGGCATTGGGGGCCCCCCTGCGCTCCGCCTAACCTGCCTGGTTCGGGGTATATGCAGCTGTCAAAGACGCAACAGAGCTACACAGCAAACTTGAAGTCTCTTTGACGCCCAATATTACGCTGTCACTCCATCAATGACGGGTACAAGTACAATCATACATGCCAGCCGAGGTTGATATTGGAATCGGCATCCTTGCTGTGCGGCATGAGCTCGAGCCAGGATGAGCTCTTTACTCCGAAGTTACTATGATGCATCGGAGCTTTGTCACAGAAATGTGCCGTCCAGCGCCTGGAAACCATATCCTCGTAACTTAATATAGAAAGCTCTTTGGAGTCCTCCTGTCACATACCTCGCTAATCTGCCCGTAAAAGCTCGTAACAACAACGTTTTCCCAGACATCTGCATCTCCCGGCAAACCCTAAATCCTTTAGTACAGCGACAAAGTCAAGCAAGGTCAAGGGAGGAAAGCACAGAGAAAGAGAGGGAGAGGGAGAGAGAGACAGAACGCGCGCGCTGCTGGTTGGTAGCCATCGAAAGCCACCGGCGTCCATTGTGAAGTCGTAAAGAATGATATCCTCGTGCACCTCTCCCCGATGCCACCAGTGTGGAAAAAGGAAAAGGCCTATAGAGGACATCATTTCACGGCGGGACAGTGTTCTGATGGATAGTGAGCTTGTTGGGGCACTATGGAGTCCTCTCGAACCTTCAAAAGCATCGTGTGGTGTACAGCTGGCACCGTTGTACGCACCAACCCCAGAGTCAAGGACCATTGTTATTGATCTTGTCACAAAAGACCCCGAGTCAGATTATTTTCTCGCCGGTCCTTCAGAAAGACAGGACATGGGTCAACAGGCAAGCCGAAAAAGCGTCATGGGCGAAAAACGACGCCTTTCTATGCCTCGACTGATGCAAAACTTCGCACGAGGAATTGCTGCAGCATTTGGGACGCATATAACCACCAGACCACGCACTGTTGGCAAGAAAAAAGCTTGCCTGAATGACTTCGAGCTCGTAGATCTCAAACCATCAAGATCGTTCTTACGAGGCGTCCTACCTTCTGGTCCTCGAATCCGCCACCTTCTCGCGCGCGCGGGTGGGGAGTCCGTACCCCCATCGTTGGAGCAACGGCCACTGGCCCCCGACCATCATGAAAACCCATCTCCATATTACCCTGTTATACCAAACAGCTTTTTGCTTCGCTACTGACGAGGCACGCGTTGCGCTTCGATGGATGATGAGATTGCGGAAAGGGGCGCAGGAACGACGAAGCATTACAGCTCATGGCTTATCCACGAGTATATGAGTCAGGGTTTTCATGGCTGAGAGGAGATGTAATTAACTGATGGTTGGTGTCGACGGCTCTCAAAGAGTTTCGACGCTGCCATCTCCTTAGTACTTGGTCACGAGACCACGCAGAATTGAGAATGATGAAAGCTTGCACGTGACTGCGGTCCGATGATTGATGTATGCTCCCGTCTAAGCAAATGATTTAGTGTCCATGAATGGAGAGGGATGGAAATGATGAGAGTCTGTAAAAATTTGAAGAGTGAGTGCCGTGGTGACGTCAGACCTTTTTTGGGTTTTAGCGTCAATCTATCATAAGTTAAGGGCGACGATTGCTCAGTCGCTCCCTGTACATTCTTTCATCACGATTTTCCACAAATAGTCGAGAAACTTAATTTCAATCCTAAGTACCAAGATCTATCTCTATCTCTTTGTATCTCTCTGCATCTCTCTGTCTCTGTGCTTTCATGTCTCTATCCGTTTACACATCCAGCAATCGGCTTAAATGCTGCTGCCAGACAGAACATTCGATTTGCCAGCGCCCTCTTGAAAAATTTGGGATTTATAGACCGACCTTCTTTGTCGCGTCCTGGGCCATAACGTCCACTGGAGCATGCTTCGACAAGGAGGACCAGGACAATTAAAACCACACAGTACTGATTCTGGAAGCCGCGTCGCACTTCTTCGCTGACCCTTTCTACCTTCGGCATAATTGCAAAGTTCCGCGAACAGTACTTACTCCCCGAGCCCATTCTATGCGAACGCCTCCTAGCCCAACCTCAAGACCGTGCATTACCGGCGCATAGAGCCTCATTTGCCCCAGACGATTCTGACCAATAGAGGAGATGTGAAAGCAGTACTTCCCAGATAGGTAGTTGACGGAACACACCAACATCTCTCCTTTCCCATGAGTGTGACTACTACCTGGAAGAGGATAAGCTATGGAGGACTGCATGAAGAGGCATGCAGATGAAAGAAATATTTCATACAATGTGCTCTCCTACCTCTTTCATCCCATTTCCCTCTTTGTGCAAAACAAAGGATATCTCTTTCGCATTCTAGATTTCTCTACTTCGTTCAACAAACCCTCCTTTCACCTCTTTGTGTGCTAGGAGACACAATCAACTCGCAAAGCTGAAAGATGAATATCTGCGCGCTGCTGGAATGTTCGGAGATGGACTTCATTTGCTCTCATCATATTCTTGTTTCCCAGAATCGCAAAATCAACGATCATAAACCCCAAACCCAGCTACATCACCACAGACCAATCGGAGTGCCATCATGCCTCCCACCAAACTCAGAGTTCTGCCCACAGAATCCGTACAGCAACTCGCTCACCTGCTCCAAACCCTACCGCATGAACGTGGCCTCCTATACGGCGAGCGTGTAACGAACACCATCGCACGCCTCCCTTTCGACCTAAAGCACCGATCCCGCCTCTCAAATCTCCTATCCATGAATTTGCCCTCTCCAGCCGTGGAATCTAAGCTCTGCCTGCTCCACAGACCTCTCTCTACCTCTCTGATCCACGAAATCTTCACTCTTCTCTCCCTTGAAGTCGGCCACCACTGCAACTCCATGACTCAGCACAACGCATGGCTCTCCGCCCCTCAGAACAGGGCAATTCAGCAGCTGCGTGAGCTACACAGCTTGTGGCTGCCGGAGCAGACATACAAGCAGACGTTCTTGGAGTCACCGAATTCCAACTGGTCGCACCAGAAGTCCGGATGCGAGGGATGCATCCTCACTCGAATCGGGAGTGATCTACAAATCGTGGCGTCGCTGAGGGCTCTGCTGTTGAGTCGAAGGCAGACGGTAAAGAAGCGTAAGAGCCCGCCAACCTTGTTGAAGTTTGTAGATGGATGGGTGGTGGGGCTGTGTGGGAACGGGGAGAGGGCCCGAGAAATCATGCAGGGAAGTGAGATGGAGGGTGAGGAGTTGAAGATTGTTAGAAAGAGAATCTGGAGCCAGAAGAAGGACAAGAAGAAACGGGGAAAGGGGCAGGGAGTTGAGGCGGATGGGATGGGAGGTGCAGAGGAGAGCGGAAAAGCAGAAGAAGAGATGGAACAAGAGGAGTATAACTCTGATTACGAACACGAAATCATTGATCATTATGCCGCTCTGAGGTCCAGTCTGCGCATGCCCGCGGTTCAGCCATCACCGGCCCAGACCCCTTCGCTCACGACGGACAATTCGGCAAATACTCTGAGCTCCCACTTCGAGATCGAAACACCACCACCTTCAGATTATCTGACGACGCGTCCGCAAGCCTCATCGGTATATTCCATGCATCAGTCTTGCCAACCACTCTCGTACGAACCACCACGGCGAGGCAAAGCATGGCAAGGACAAGGACAACAACAACAACAGCCTACAGCCTCCAAGCAGGCAAGCGAGTACCGCAATCTGCTCAGCTCTCCCTCCGAAGAAGCAGCGCCTTCTCCGCCAAGATCGAAATCCGTCAAGGGCGACAAAAGCCGCCAAGAAGCAGAGGCTTACCGCAGCCCGCTCACCATGGCCCACGCTGAAACGACGTTGTCGAGATCGAGATCGATGCGAGAAGACCAGACTCCTCCCAAGGCACCTCTGCCCATACCGAAGTGGGTGAAGAGCGAGAGCAAGCAGTGGGAAACGCGAGATTATCACACAGCCATGACACCGCCGCCGCCGATCCCTGAAGAGCCCAAGCAGCGGAAGCGGCAGACCACTTGGTCGCAGTTCTGTGCGTAAGATACTAGTTACTACTAGTTATTCCCTATCTAGGCCCCTCTATATGTATTTATCTCCCACTTCTTGTCTTCGATAATGATCCATCATCAGTAACAGCCTCGTCTCGTGAGTATGATCTGAATCTCGCTACTACTCGCCGTGCTCGCAAAGCTAGTACGCAAGCGTCAGGACTTCGACTCCGACCAGCCGTCGCCGAGCTGCTGCGGGAGAAGGCACGAGAGCTCAATGACAGATTCCGAGAGCTCGCTCACGCGCGCTGGCGCAGGACGCCGCGAAAGCCACTGGAGGAGGAGGAGCGAAAGCAGTAAGGAAAGCATTGCTGATCGCCTCTTCCTCTCTTCTCATGGGAAAACAAACGCTAAATTCGATAGTTCAGATCCAAAAGAAAAATAGTAATAGTGGTAGTATGCTGTATGCTGTATGCTGTCACTGAAAAGTAAATAAGTGAGTACCCATAAAGCTAGTAGCGCTACCGCTGTATCTCTCAATCGATGATTCCACCACCTAACCTCTTCTTGCTATGCGCTGCCGTCAGTGTGATTGACTCTTCTAGAACCGGTCCTACCAGGCCTTGCAATCCGAGAGGTCTGCTGTGTATTTTTTCTCCCATCGCTTGTTCTCCAAAACACACTCGTGTGTATTATTGGCTGGCATCTTCCGGGGCCCGTGGAGAAGATTCTCTTGTTCGTCCTCTATCTGGTGTATGTGGAATTGAATGGGGGCTTCTGACCTCGCTCGTCCTTGACAATGATGATGATGTAGTAGTAATTAGTAGTGCTCGCCCTGAATCATCTTCCTGGCGCGCACTTCCACCAACAATGAGACCCCAGGTCCATGGATATTTAGTATACCCCCTTTCGTTTCCATCGAGAGATGCTATGCATGGCGGAGCCAGACGCATTTGACTCGGGCTAGTTCGTACTAGTAGTATTGAAAAGAGCGAGACAGTAGTCATCAAGACTGCTCAAGCTATCCATGGTGGTGCGGTACCACTGCGTCGCTGCGTGAGCAAGGACGGGGACGGGAGGGTGGGCTGGAAGCGTGGCATTCGTCGGAAACGAAGATGCAAGGCGCGCAGACGGGACGGGCGCGGTGTTATCCGCTTGGACTGGAGCTGGAACTGGGATGAGACGGTCCTTTGCATTGCGATACGCGAAGCCACGATCCTTTTGCTGCGAGCTAGGGCGGTAAGTTCCTGCAGATCTTGAAACGACAGGTCTGCACGGTGGCGTGGTTATATTGGGAAGCAGGCTGCTGGGCCTTGATGCTTTCTTTCGTAATTGGTTAGGTGGTGACCTTAGGAACTGGGATTGGAGGATCCGAACCACGGATGGTCATTGCTAAGGTTTGTTGATATAAGTCTCGTGGTTGAATTTCTCTCATCGCATGACCGGCGCCCTGCCCTCCTTGTTCCATACGACTCGACTCCTTACCCACTCGACCGCCTCTCTCACACCACTGCCCCTGAGCGCACTGACGGGCAAGACCCGACTATCCCTCACCATCCCGCCCTTCTCTCCCTCAAAAATGGGCCTCACGAACCCCTCCTTGATCCTCACCACCTCCACACAATCCTCCCTATCCTGCTTGTTCGCCAGCACCAGGATCGGAATCCCCACCATATCCTCATGCTGCAGCACCGTCTCCAGAACCTGACGACACTCCTCCAATCTCCCAAAATTGGTATTGGCACCCCCGAGTCCAAAACCGGGAAACCCAGCCGCGGAGGGCGTGTGGGGCGTCATGGGCGTTTGCGGTGTTGATCCAGCAGAGACGGCGATGCTGCTCTTTCGCCTCGCATGGTCGATGAAGCCTGGTAGCCTTGCTAGATCTGAATCTGAGCCGATATCGGTGCTGTCGACCACAAACACGACAGCGTGCGCGGACTTGTAGTAGCTCTGCCACATCCTCCGCAGGGTCACTTGGCCGCCAATATCCCAGAACTTGAGGTACATGTCTGGCAGATCGATGGTAACAACATTCTGGCCGACGGTTGGGACGGTGTTGCCTGCTGTTGCGCTTGGCTCATTGGCAGCACTACTAGCATTGGAGGAGTCGGTGTTCTTGTAGAGGGCCTTGACTTGGTTGAGGAGGGTTGTTTTGCCGGCGTTGTCGAGGCCGAGGAGAAGAATTGAGTATTCTTCCTTGGAGGTATAGTGGAGATAGAGAGATTTGACCAGGTGATACATCTTTGTGTTGTGGTGGAATTGAGAGGGAGGGAAAGTATGAAGTAGAGTGGGCGACCACGATCAAGGCATCACGGACATGTCCAGATGCCCTACCAAGCACTTGGGGAACGGAAGTTGTGCGCTATCTGACTGATTGACACTGCGAGTCGAGGAAGCATCTTGTCTTGAAGCCAGTACTATGTAAAGGTTTCAAAGCATACGAGCAGATGACACTTCATTATTGTATCCCAGCTCTATCTAAAACGGACGCTAATTAGCGCCCGGAGGCCCTGCACACTGGCCATTAAACATGCCGCTATGCACCAGTAGCTTTAAGTACGATACATAACTAACAGTAGTAATCAAGCGCGCAAATTTCGAAGCGGCACCACGTAGTATTTAACCTGCACTTCAGGACGCTGAGTCTTTCCATAAATGAGACAGCTCCCAATATCGAGAAACCGCGTGATACTCGTAAACACTGGCAGTCTGCGCTGGAGAGTTCAGCAATGCTGTCGAAGAGCCGCTTACCACAACAACCACAACCCCAACTCCAATCCCCAGCTCCGCCGCCAGCGCCCGGATACACTACCAGAATCCTCCCACCCCCGGGCCCCTCCATCTCGACCCTCTACCACTCCCGCTCCCCTACAACGCCCCAAATCTTCTCCGACGCCATGACCATCCGCCTGCAGGTCTTCTGCACGGAGCAAGGCTGCTCCGCCGCCAACGAGCTCGACGAAGACGACCAGAGAAGCTGGCACTGGGTGACCTACGATAGCTCTTCCAACGAGCCACTCGCTTGCATCCGCCTCGTCCCGCCACCCCACGCCCCACATCCAAACGGCTTTGAGGATGCGGAGGAGAAGCCATATCTGAAGCTGACGCGGCTGGCTGTGTTGGCGGAAGCGAGGCGCAGAGGGTTGGCCAAGGTGTTGTGTGAGGAGGCGTTGGGGTGGGCGGCAAGGAATAAAGGGGCGATTGAAGGAGGTTGGGAGGGGCTGGTGTTGGTGCATGCGCAGGTTGGGGCGGAGAAGGTATGGGTGCGCTTGGGCTTGCTGTGCGAGAGATCGAAGGCGTTCGCAGGGCTGCAAAGAACATATTGCGCATGGGTGATGTGGTATCCCGACGTGTAGGTTTCACCGCCAATGCTGCCAGCCAACAATCTCATTTCTGACCGCTGGTCTCAAGGTCCATGGGTGGGTTGTCGACTGATACTCCGCCCATCTGACCGCAGCAGACAGGCACCTAGGAAGATAGGGGGTCCTTGCCGGTATACAGCCCATCGGGCAGATCCCGGGTTTGCAGATTATTGTATCAACCATACTGAGTGAATCCAGCAGCGGTGGGCCTTGGTGATCCTTCATGTCCCTCAGCCGTCTCCTTTGCGAGTGGTAATCCATCATAGTAGTAGAGCCTCTTGACTTCATCCAATTTCTATACCGTAATATCCACATCCCTCCACATTCCCAAGTGCTCGATCCCCTCCTCGTCCCACCTTCCCAACCTCTCATCCGTCTCGAAACCCAAGCGCACCCATACCTTCTCCGCCCCAACCTGCGCAT
>QQTW01002473.1_pt1 | contig 13431 bp, 14 predicted proteins | sample 1904831 | NCBI WGS metagenome assembly QQTW01 (sample SAMN09435610, study PRJNA476489) | Subsurface metagenome, whole genome shotgun sequencing project. | reverse complement strand
GTCAGAGAAAATGAATAGTGGGGGGGGGCTTGGCGCACAGCATCCCTATCTAAATAGGCGTTTCAACGTGAGAAAAAGGTTGACAAGGCTTCTTACGGCTCGATTAAGGCCTCTAGATAACAATAGTTCCAGGCGTTACGGATATAGATAGTTAAAAAGTAGTAATTTAGGTCTAAAAATTTGAGGTTCTGCCTCGATGTCTCCTGCCAAGGCGCGGCCCCACTATTCATTTTCTCTGACACCCCCCTAGCTCGTATACTATTCAATACCTTTACCTCCGAGTCGATTTTACATTCGTCATTTACCTAGCACATGCTTCGTTGTATAGGGAGCCACCTTGACTTGGTAGGATTTGATTCACTACGAGAGAAGTCGCGCCATCTGTCCAGATGTTCCCCAATTCAATCCACCTCGCTCCTAGCTGCTGTAGCTAAAGGGTCAGCAACGGATATACCGATACCAGCAAAAGGTCCCAAGGGGTAGTATTTGCGAAGCTGCATATTGCAAGGGATGTGCCATGTCGCTAGTTTTTATTTGTCGGGTGAGAGCTCCAGCAGTCGTTCCCCTGCTGCAATCCACCGGATATGGGCAAGAAACTTCGTAATGGTTAAGCAAGTGATGTCGTAAGGGAGTGTTGCGAGCAACTTCGACCCATTCCAGCTGCATGAATAAGATGCTTGACGTGTGAGGGGAGAGGTTGAACGACGCAAGAGAACGATCTTCGTCAATTCGACTTCCCAGAGCCTTGCTGGTTTCGAATGCCAGTATGGCGCCAAAGGAATCCAGCGATCACATACGGACTGTAGATTGAACCCTCTTGATGCAGCCATGTTACGCTGAAACATCTTTAAAAAAATACTATTGAGGTATACTTCAACTTTCTCGAACCACCTAGCTCAAAGTGCGTACAAGGGACGGTCAGTGATAAATCTAAAAACATTGTGGTTTAGCGTCCAAGACGGTAGAAAGGGAGAATAGGAGCATGATGCGGTAACACCCGGCGATGTATCTCGGGGCTCTAAACGATAGACACTTTCCAGCTGGAGATGCCGAGGGTTCATTAGGTCGAAAAGCGAGATATTGGAGGATTGCATTCACTGGATTGACGGTTGTTACTGACTTGTGGTCCTCAGGGCTGATTAGCTGTGGCAGTTTGAGCACGGGATCAGATCAGTAACAATGGATAAATGGATTTAGGACTATGAGTTGCCTATCTCATAAGCTGGATCACATGGCATCGTCCTCAGAGACGCATATCGCATAATGGTTTGTCAATCCTGCTTCCTAGACCATGGCAACAGATGGTATCTAACGAACAAGCTGCTAGACACAGACCACAAGTATGAAACCAGAAATCGATCCCCTAAGCTGCAATGCCGAAAAGCCATACGGCCATCTATCACAGCTGCGCCCGGTCTAAGTTCCCTCGCGTCGAAGTATGGCAGTTGTATCGTTCCCTGGAACAGCAGCGAGATCCTACTCGGCAGCCTTTTCCGGCTCGGGAGCGGCCGGGGCAGGCTCAGCAGACTCCTTGCTCTCTGATGACGGACCGCCAGCCGGACGGGTCTCTTCGCCAGCAGGAGCCTCAGCTTCTGACGAAGTCCAAAGAGTCTGATATATGATTAGTACGAGATTTTAACGAGGCTGATGACAAAATTGTTGCTTACCAAGTTATCTCTCAGGAGCTGCATGATGAGCGTGGAGTCCTTGTAGCTCTCCTCGCTGAGTGTGTCGAGCTCTGTTGACCGCATTAGAATTGGCCATGGCCTAGAAAGCGTCCGACTTACCAGCAATTGCGTCATCAAACGCTTGTTTGGCAAGGTGGCAGGCTTGATCGGGGGAATTGAGGATCTCGTAGTAGAAAACCGAGAAGTTCAGTGCGAGGCCGAGGCGGATGGGATGGGTTGGAGCGAGATCGGTCGTGGCTACCTCGGTGGCCGCTTTATAAGCTTCCAACGACTGGTCGGCAGAATCCTTGCGTTGATCGCCGATGGCAAATTCGGCCAGATAGCGGTGATAGTCACCCTTCCTGTTATAGCATTCAGCAATCTGACTTCCTTGGTCACAAATCGATTGATATCGGCGTACATCTTGTGATAGAAGACCTTCGACTCTCCAGTCTTGGCAGACTGGATTAAGTGCTTGTCAAGGACCTCGAGGATATCGCGGCAGATGCCAGCAAGCTCAGCCTCGATCTTCTGGCGGTACTCTTTGATGAGCTTTGCTTGTCCCTCGTTGCCTTTTGATTCTTCCTTCTGCTCGATCGATGTTACGATTCTCCAGGACGCACGACGCGCACCGATGACATTTTTGTAGGCCACTGAGAGGAGGTTTCGCTCTTCAACGGAGAGCTCTTGGTCTGCTGATGCGACATTCTTCATGTTCTCCACCATTTCTACGACCGTTAGAACGCATGATGCGATGCGCACAAGAGGCCGTGTCAGACAACGTACCTTCATAGCGCTCAGCCTGCTCGGCCAATTTGGCCAGATAGACATAGTTTTCGTAACCCATCGTGAATTATGAGGTCCTGGAGACAATGACGGATTAGCCAGCTGCTGTGAGGTATTAAGCCAAGTTAAGAGAAGTGAATCCAGGAACAGCCAGGCCCAGTGCAACTCGATGTGCTTGGAAAGCCGAGTAGATTCAACATAATTCTACTCGGCCCCTCCAGGATCGCGGTCCTGACACTGAGGGACTTGCATAGCGGCGTACCGCAGAGAAGTCCTCCACGAGAGTGAGGGTGCTCGCGGCAATGCGTAGGACGTCTCAACGTGTCTGAGGGCGGCACAACAGAACACTGCTTACCGTGAGGAGGATTGTAGGTAGTAGAGTGATGTCGATGAAGATGGGATGGAGGTGGTAAGGTGTATGGCAGCCTCTTCGAAGTGACGATCCTGAACGATTTGTAGTTAATGGTGTGGAGGATCTCAATCTTAGAAGTAGGAGGTAGAGGAAAGTGATTGACGTTTGTTGTGGAAGTGGGCGGTTGAAGTCTTGGCAAAATCACGGCAGCCAGGCAGACACTAATGATCTAGGAAAATTCATGCTCTTATTTAACTTACCCAGCAACGCCGTCCGTTAGCTAGGCTATCTGTCGATGCTGGATGACTTCACCCTCTCATTAAGTGATTTGGGCTCAAGATCCGGACCCTGTTCCAGGCTTACTGCTCGCGCGCCGCACCTCAAAAACCGTGATATAAATGGCATTGCTCAGATAGTCAAGCTATATTGGCTGCTCTGTTCCGGATTTAATACAAACCGACCATATCTGTCTGTTCCTGCGAGGCGACGGCGTAGCCGATACCCACTATGGGCCACGTCCAGATGTCACCAGCTGAGAGTTCGACCCTCAATACCCATTGCCTGCGTGCAGAGCCTTTTATCCTGATCGTCCCCCGACTCATGAGCTCGCTACCCAAGTATTCGACAAGGCACGTCGGCTGCAGCGGTCAAGCAAATAAACCAGCTCCGCAATGGCTGCGACGTCCTAGAGGCCACTTCTGATCGAGCTCTAGACTTGCTTAAGCGTAACTCACTGTTGTCATCACCACGCGTAGACCCTACACTGCCTTTTTATCCTCTATTATATCAAATCAACTGTGCAGTAATAGCACGATCTCTTGTTATCATATCTAGTCCCTAGAATTCGCCTCGAGTCCCCGAGTGATGCTAGCTCTTGGGCCTCCATCTCGAGTGGGCCTGCCAAATTCCCACAGCACAAATGATGCTTTTCTCGTTATAATCCACTTTACGGCGGAGTGCGTTTGGTAGATGCCCAATAAACGCTGAATTAAGGTAGGTACAACGCCGTAATCCTGCCGGCGTTCGCATATCAAGCTTGTAGGGCTGAAGTCATCTGCTTAGTCACTCAATTTCATCACGTGGAACCTCAACCTATATGACGACGTCCGGTAAACTCGATGTTCAAAAGCAAGCTCGAAGTTTTACTCCACCCGAATCTCTTCAAGATGATCCGACAATCTGTAATCAGAAGCATTCGTTCTCCCTCGCGCTTCTCAGTAACCACACATCGAACGATCACGTCAACTGCCGTCAGGATGGGAGAAGGTGACACCGGAGCACCAAAATCTGGAGGAGCAGCCCAAGGGTCAGAGACTTCCCAATGCCTCGGTATCCTTGCTGACCACTTTATAGCGACGCCTTTACGAAGAGGGAGGCAGCAGCCGAAGAATACTATGTCCGCCAAAAGGAGCTGGAGAAGTAAGTCCCTCAATTACCGCCCGAGGGGGGCCAAGCTTGTTTCTGGTGCTAAGCATCTCTTCTCAGGTTGCGGAATTTGAGACAAAAGATAGAGGAGCACAAGAAGCATTTGGAAGAGCTGGACAAACACGTGTCGGAGACGATGGAGCAAGGGAAGAAATAAGGATGGGCGTGTGGACGAGATGGGGTATGGGATGTATTTATTGCGGACTTGGCTGGAGAGCTTGGTGAAGATTGATGGCATGCTGGCACTACTTCATAAGCCATCACAGAGCTCGTCTTGCGCTTTTGTATTTGTGCTTTCCTTGTTTGCTAGTTGGCCCAGCCCTCTCGATTCTATAGCAGATTTACCCGCTTGGTAATCTAGTCGTTTCGACTGACAAGGCCCTCTTTCCAGATGGAAATACGATTACAGCAACGTCATATCATGACAGATAACATACATGGTGCAATCGACGCTAACCTGACTACCTCTTGCCCATGAAAGATCGGTAAAAGCTATCCGCCGCGTCGCTGCTCGGTCCATTGAAACCATTCGTTGGGGCTAAACTTCGACTAGCCTTCTCAGCAGCAGCGACCTTCAATCTCAAAGCATTTGCTCCTTCGTCAATCTGCTGTAGCTGCGTCAAATGGCTGTTGAGGACCCGTACAACTTGAGAAAGCTGTAAAGCCAGGTCAGCAAGCTAAGTACTTCCTTAAGTTGATCCAGAGGGGATGCTCACCGGATCGTCAGGTTTCGTGTTTTTGTTCAGACTGGATGATGCGTCGTTGATCTCCTCGACCATACTGCTCAAGTCCTTACCCATTTCATCCAGTCTTAACGAGAGTTTCTCCGCGAGTTTATATCTGTGATTTGGGTCAGCTCTCGAAACCCTTAAGATGACGGGTACGTACGTTCGCTCGCGTTCCACGTCGGGCCCATGGAACGAATCACTCTGATTCGAAATCATTTGGTCAACTTCCTTTTCATATCGATCTAACCAGCTTTCTAACTCGTTTTGGTCGTTCTCTACTGCAGTGATTTGTCGTTCGACCTCGGCGGTAGCTCGTTCTGCTTCAAGTGTACTCCCGTACAGCTTCTGGATTGTTTCGCTATTATCTACTAGCATCCGGTCCCATGAAGCAACCTTCTCAGCCTGCTTCTGGAACTCTTTTTGGTATTTGGCCAGGTCAGAGGCCCAGCGTTTAATAATTTCGTCCATCGACTTGTTCTTCAGCCGTGACTGGGCTGACGGTGTTGGTCCATTCGTAGATGCGCCCAAAGTGCTGCCTGGGGCTGCGTTAGTACCATTCGGTGCCCCGGATGTGTTGGCCTTAGCAGCCGGAGCCGGCTGAGAAGGTGCAGCAGACGTCGTGGATTGACCAAGCTTAAACAGGCTGGACGTTGATGAGGGTGCCTGGGCTTGTGCCTGGCTGCTGGTAGTGGCGCCACCAGAGGTTGAAGGAGGGTCTTGAGGTTTGCTCAAATTACTGAAGAAGCTCGGAGCAGGAGCTCCTGATGAGGGAGCGGTAGAGCTACCTGAACCACCTTGGGTGCCAAGATTGCCGAATAGGTTCGTCGACGGAGCGGCAGATGTTGTAGTATTCCCTTGCTTTCCAAAATTGGCAAACATATTTGTGGGCGGAGCAGAGGAGACAGACGCAGATGAACCAGAAGGCTTCGATTGACCACCGAGATTGAAGAGGCTAGGCTCTGTCTTCTGAGCGTTTTGAGCGTTTTGAGCTGAAGGTTGTGAGGAGGCGCTTGGAAAACTGAAGCTAGGCTTCTGTGCCTCAGCTGCGGAGGAAGGCGCTTGATTGCCAAAAAGAGAAGTAGGTGATGCTTGTGCTGTTGATGACCCGGCGGACGACTGACCGAGTGTGTTTCCAAATATACCGCTGGCCCCTGTGGAAGCAGAAGCCTGTGTTGAGGAGCTACCTGGTGGCTTTCCTAGGTTTCCGAAAAGGCCAGACCCGGAGACCGTGGCATGCTGAGATGCTGGAGCTGCGCCGGTCGAGGCTCCTGCCGTGCTCGTGCCGGTGCCGCCACCAAGAGACGGGAACAAGCTCTTCTTCTCCTGCTGTTGATTGATGGTATTTTGGCCAAACGGATTTGCGCTTGCCTGAGTCGATGGAGGGGGTCCTGCGGGTGTTGTGGAGCCCAACGGGGCCAGAGCCCAAGCTGGCTTGCTGGTTGGTGTAGCAGCAGTACCTGGTGCAGAGGAAGCCGGATTTTGAAATAGATTTGAGCTTCCTCCACCGAAGAGGTTTGAAGTTTGTCCAGAGCCGGCATTCCCAGAATCGGCAGGCTTGCTAGGCGTCGTGAGCCCTGCAAAAGGAGCAGATACTCCTGGCTGTTGAGCGCCGGATGATTGAGCCTGCCCGAACAGCGAGGTACCTCCAATAGTGGACTGTCCGGTAGGCTGGCCCGAAGACTGTCCAGCAGCATTCTGACCGAAGCTGAAAGTCGGGGTAGGCTTGTTATTCCCACCCCCAAAAAGGGTACTGCCTCCGCCAGAGCCTCCCCCACCTAGCTGGCCAGATGCTGAAGTTCCACCACCAAACATCGATGGACCACTGCCAGCTGTCGTAGTTGCACCAAAAAGACCGGATGCAGAGGTTGTTGGAGGCTTGGTGCTCGAGCCAAACAGACCACCCTGGGGCTGAGTGGAGACTGTACTTTGTTGTCCAAACAGTCCTCCAGACGAACTGCTGGATGCAGGTTTACCGAAACTGAAGGGTGACTTCGACTGGTCGGCCATCGTTACTGGGATGAGGTCCAGACGAGGTTGAGAAAGTTGGTCTCGGGTTGTAGACTTGATCACCCTCCTATTCTGATCATGACGATGCTGCTTTCGGTTGTGAATTCGTATCACTCCGGGTCCTCAACTGTCAGGCTCCAAATTTTTATACAATGGTATAGGCTGTCATATATAGAGTACTGTATCAGACCTGGGTGATGGGATCAAATATTTCGGTCATTTCTGAGAGACGCGATCGCGCTTCGCCAAGACCTTAGCTCGTTTTCAACCATCTGCAGGTGTTCCGTTGCACTTAAACATTCATAGGTACCCTCCATTACACACACATACCTCAATCATAGCACGATGGCCGATGGCTCGCAGCATCCGCATAGCGACACATTAGCGCCCCCAAGGAAAAGTGTTGAGCTTGAAGACCCAGGAGCGCATGAGCTTAGTAAGGAGCCCCTGTCCACCGCTGGCAAGGTTCCAGGACAAGTCCAGGCGGTACAAATGCTGATATGCAATTGAAGGCTCCGACAACGAAGATGACGTCTTCTCGGATGCTCAGGAAGATGCGAAAGCGACATCTGGAAAGAGTTCGCCCATCCCCACCACCCGTGTAGAAAAGGTCTTTCCCCTCATCCATAATCGTGACCTTACTTTCCTGACCTGGTCAGGTCGATGACCGAGAGAGTCATGGCGAGGTCCCTGGCACCGAAGCATACAACATACGGCGGCAGGATGCTGTACCGGATGAGCTTGAGGTTGTAGGAGACACGAGCAAACCCTCGTCCAGGAGGACAAGTCAGAGTCTGCCCGATCGTACGTCGACTCCCGGCGGGACCCCTATACCCAAAACCGTCGTTGAAAAAGTCGATCCCGACACTCCCAGCCATGGCGATATTCCAGGCACCGAGGCTTTCAACATGCGGCAAGCTGACGCTGTGCCCGATGTCATCTTACAATCGCCAAATGCCAAATCTACATTTCCAGACGGCTCGCTAGACAGTACAATCCATCCGGAAATCCCGATACCAAAAACAGTCGTGACCAAAGTAGACGAGGAGCCAAGTCATGGAGAAGTCCCAGGCACAGAAGCGTACGACATGAGGGCGGAAGATGCCGAACCCGATCTGGTTGAAACCAAGGGAGACCCCTCAGGTAAGTCACTGTGGTCCCAACGCCGCCTTCCAGCGAGCTATTAACCACATCAGGTTTACCAACATCTTCATTTCACAGGTCATCGCTTCCGAGCCCCACACCAAGACCGTCAGCAATAAGAAGAGACAGCCCGATTGCGGCAGACGGAGGGTTTGGACCAATGCCTGACAATGACGATGGATGCTCTGATGCAGCATCTAGCGATGAGCTAGGAACGCCTCACACAACAGCTGACAATGGCCCTGGTGACGACTTTGATGATTTCGAGGCAGAAGGCGATGCCGACGATTTTGGTGACTTTGATGACAACTTTGAACAGCCGTTGGCAGCGCCAGAGCCTGCAGAATCCAAGCTACCCTCTATCTCTAAATATCCCTTTGTAAGTAGCAGTAAATACATATCTTCATTGGTCAGAAAACGTCACATGTGTCCCGTTCACTCCAGGGGTGTCAACCCGGCCTAGTGAACTGAAGACGTGATCGTTCGCTGACATTTTCTTTCCCTCCAGCCAGTTCTGTCCTTCGATGCTTTCGCCTCCACCGATAATTTCTCCGAGGTAACAGAACAACAGCTCAACGCTCTTTTCCCCAATACCACGCCCTCGTTACCTCCGTCTCATTCGCAGCTTATAGGATCCCCACCGTCTCTTTTCCTTACTCCTCGCTCCCATTCTCTCTTCACTCAACTGATTGCACCTCCACCACTCTCACCACCAAATTGGCTCCGCAGCCGGACTCGTCGCTTGTTCCTCGTCTCCCTGGGTGTTCCAATAGACCTTGACGAAATCCTTCCAAAATCGAAACAGAAGAAATTGGTACTTCCCTCCACTATCCGAACGGACTCCGAACACCGGCGCTCGGATTCGAGACGGCGAAGAGGGGACGGGATGAAGGGCCTGAAGGATGCTAATACTTCGACTACGAGCCTCTCTTCGCAGAACAAAGATAACAAGGACAAGGATAGAAGGAAACGCAGAGGTGGGAATGATCAACTTCCGCCACATCCACCGCCACTCGAATCCTCAGCTATTCGCCACATCTGTTCTACCACTGAGACTGCATTGAAAAATATGACTGAAGTTGAATTGGAAGCGCATTTCCATAGATTGGAAGAGATGACTAGGAAAGCGGGAGAGGTGTTGGAGTATTGGGTAAAGCGGCGCGACGCTGCAATGGGCGAGAAAGAGATGTTTGAGAGTGTAGTTGGAGATTTGGTGAAGCATGCGAGGAGGGTGCGGCGGTAGCTGATCGCCTGGAAGAAATCCTTGGTGCCTGTATCTTCGAAAATACGCGCCACATCCTTTGCTCCATATACGGACATTGCTTCAGTTACCATGGTCAGGACTCTCGCGCGCCATACAATCATATACTACCGCATGGTTCTCCACTGGCAGTTTCGTTGGGAGGAGCCTCAAGCTACAATCAGCACTGTATCTATAAGCTTACTGTTCCCTCTCGTAACCGGAACAATTTGACTTCGGCGGCCTCCACCAGAGTGTCAGAAACAACACTATTCACGGTCGACCACGTTCAAAGTTCAGCCTTCGCTTCACATTCGAACATACGACAAAGGCGTTACCGAATAGAAGCATGACTACATACCACACTCTCGTGACGTGGTCGGATGCGGGTACCGTGACAGCGACCTAGCTGCAGCATGCAACAGCATTACCCAATAACAATGGTCTTCAAGAATCTAGATGGTACTGTGGCGTTATTCTGCATACCACCCTTCTCGCTACCTCACGACCACCTGTTGCGGATTAATGGTACACAGATACATACTCTAGGTTATAGGCAATGTTCTCGTTCTCTGTCGTGGTAGGCGAGAACGCCATGTCTGGGGAATACGAGGCCGACCCCAAGACATCGAAATCCGTAGGTCGGGGAGGTTGAAGAAGAACATATATTAACCTCTACCTTCCTTCGTTTGCAAGTCATTCCATAGCCCCATCAAGCTGTATCTTCAAAGCGTCCTCTCCCTAACCGAATCAACCACAACCCACTATCCCATCCGATCCCAAAATGCATTTCCCCTCCCTCTCCCTTCTTCCTCTCCTCCTCCCGTTCGCCCTCTCCGCTCCCCTTGACGAACGCACCACTTGCTCCACAACCAATGCAATCTCCGACGGCAACTTCGAATCGGGCATCACGCCATCCGCCTCAACCGCCAACCCTTGGAAAGTCAGCTACTTCATCGGCTCCTCCTCCTACTCCCTCACGTCCCCAGGCTCCACATACACGACCAGCAACGTCAACGGCGGTAAATACGCCTTCACCGCCTCCCTCTACCCAGGCCCTTATTCCGGCGGGCTCTCGGCCGAAAGATTGTCGCAGACCCTCCGCACGTGCCCGGGGCAAAATTACACCATCAACATGGATTTCAAGTTCAACGCAACTGCGGAGAACAAATGCTCCGTGGGGCTTTACTACCCCTACAAGACACAGCAGGGGAGCATAACGACCGGGAGCGGTATACCGGGGCTTGAGGCCGGGGTGTGGTCTCGCACTGTGGGGTTCTTTCAGGCGGTCACGACACAAGATTTAGTCGAAGTTCATTTTAGGTGTGAGCAGAATGCGAGGAATTTTATTAGTGTGGATCGGTTTTTGGTGCAGCCTTATCAGGGGAATGTTTTTTAAGGGGAGGATGCTGGCGGGGAATAGATGAAGGGAGGGGAAGATGATGTGGAGCAGATGGTTGTGGGGGATGTTCTTCGGGTTTGGGTGCACTGGGAGAAGCATGGAAGGTCATAAAAAGCAGCATAGGCTGTAAGCTATAGCATCTCAATATACAGCTGATTCTGAGTTGGCCCTGGTTGTTGGCACGGTAAGGTACCCAATGCTGTTGTGGGTCTTTACGTCACTTCGTCGGGTGTTAAAAGCTTAAGGGGTCGACCAGGGCAGGACTTCGCGAGGTAGCGGTGCTATTCTTTCCTTTACGTACAATTACTCCTGTGCATTTCCTGAGGCGTTCGGATTGCCCCAACGGGTCTGACGACCTCCACAAGACACCACGTGAAATATCGGTCCGGTGCTGTGACATGCAAAATCCACGCTGCACACGCCTGCCAAAGGTTCAAACGAAGAAAATGCGAGTCCACTGTACCAAACGCATACTGCCACGTGCAGCAACGCCCGAGTCAGAAAGCGGGCGCACCCGCGCCCAATCTGTCACCATGGATCACATCGGCTTTTCTTGTCCGCATGCTATAAGTTAAGATAACTCTCACGGCAGCTCTCCTGTTTGCTGAGCGTCTAGCCGCGAACGTTCTCAATGCGCAGCATACACCGTCTCGCTATAATCGGATCGGAGAACATGAGGCTCAAAACGTGTAGCGAGCCAGATCAGGGCAACTTACCACGATGCCTGTCACGTCAGCGGCTGATATACCGGGATGAAAAATACGTCAGGTAGTTCGTTATGCGCAGTGCTACCTCTCCCACAGGCCATCATGCAAAACCAACAGCCATCAATTACCTTTCGCTGGCTACGAGCCGGCCTCTAGGGGGCTATAGATTACATCTTGAATATCTCTTACCTATGGAGTAGAGTTTGGCTAGATCGTCAAAGCCCTAATATTCAGCACTGAATGCTTCCATGGGACGTACGAAACTTAGACTATGACCTGAGGACGCATTACCTTATCCGAGTAGAGGCAGGTCATGAGCCCAAATAAGTATTTACTGGTCCACTCGGATGAAATCTTCGAAAGGGGCGGGGCTGGTGATTCACAGCTGCCAAGTCCGCCCACCAGCGCTAATTCCGGGAACCTTTTGTCGCTGGCATTGTACCCCGTACGGAGTAAGCCAAACCTCATCTCACTCCAGAGCTCCAAAGGGGCTGGTCGACTGTGGAGTCCTCAAGGTCTTGCTACTTCATTCCCAGACCCTGCAGCTGTATTCTATCCAGTAGTGGACTCCACAATCCTTACATCCGCTCCTTTTACCATTCAAGGCCGATACCTACCTTCTCTCCTACGACTCTACTACGCAAGTCAGTTCCGCCTACTCCCTTCAATCCAAAAACATCAAGTCCCTATTGGAGAGGAGAGTCCTATCAACCTAAATAGTCTACCTTATCATATCAGTATTGCTTAGACAGCTTTCGACCACCCCTCAGACTCCTGCGACCAAGGAGTGAGCTTCGGCTGTCTGAAAACTCTATGTGGCACCCCTAATCTAATCTTATTTCTTCCTTCATAATGCCTGACGAGGACGCTTTAGTCGCTGCTGCGGCCTTCATACATAATCTCGCAAGGGGCACTGCTCCGTTGTTCCACCCATCCGATTTTATCCTGGGCGCGAGGAACGGCGCCGTAAAGCCAAGCGCCTCAGGCGGAAGAATCGCTCTCCCTGGAAAGCCAACAACAGCGAAATCATCTCTAGAAGATGAGCTAGCGGCTCTGTTCACTCGGGTTCAGCACCTCGAGGCACGAGCCGGCGCCTCTCCAAAACAGATCCTGCCCGATACCCCGAATGATTCTGGTGGCCCTACTTCACCGTTCGCTGCATATGGATTGACAGCTTCACCACAGAAATCCGTTGCAATGCCAGTCCGCTCCCATTCCGGTTCTGGTTCCGCACGTCAAGCCCACGTTTCCAGTCTGTTGTCAGGCCGAAACCGAAGTTTCAGCGACGAGGACTTTGGACACCTTCGTGAGCACGTCGACAAACAAGCACAAGAGATCAAGTCGCAGCGAGACACAATCACAGATATCAACGAGCAGCTGCTGCGGCAGCAAGAGGAGGCTGTCCATAACTTCGACATCGCGCACAATGCCGAGATAGATAAGCTCCAGAAAGAGCTTCGGAAAAATCAACAAGCCAACCTGGCCTTCAGAAAGATCTTGAAGGATATTGGAACCATCGTCACCAATGTTGCCAATGGTGACCTGAGTTGCAAAGTTCAGATTAATGACAAGGAGATGGATGACGAAATCCGCGATTTCAAGGTTGTCATCAATACAATGATGGATCAGTTACAAGTTTTCGGTAGCGAGGTCTCCCGTGTCGCCCGCGAGGTCGGTACTGAAGGCAAGCTTGGGGGTCAAGCCCAGATCACAGGGGTTAACGGCATCTGGAAAGAGTTGACGAACAATGGTGAGTGGCCGGATACGGTTGGTTCTTGTGCGATGTTAACGCTCTATAGTCAACGAAATGGCCAAGAACCCCTTCGGTCCCGACATCTCGTGCGACTTTAATGACCTCTTCAGCAAAGGTACGTAACTGATCCACCATGGTATTGATCGTTTCTTGAAGCTGAGCGATCTCTCCGCGGGCTGGATAGTGAATTTTCATATCAAGGTTACCCTTGGCCACCTCAT
>QQTW01002472.1_pt1 | contig 13431 bp, 10 predicted proteins | sample 1904831 | NCBI WGS metagenome assembly QQTW01 (sample SAMN09435610, study PRJNA476489) | Subsurface metagenome, whole genome shotgun sequencing project. | reverse complement strand
CGCTGGCGGTGGTATTTGTAGCAAGGACATCCACCAAGACGGCAAATCTATGTCACCGGCCCCGTGACACCAGAAATTTGAATGCAGCAGTCGGCGACTTCGCATCGATACTCTTGATGCGTGTATCAGACGTCTTCCTCCGGTCTCGAGACATCCCGCCACCCTCTCTAGCATGTGCTGCCCCGAACCTGTTCAAGCAACACGAGCAGATAAGTCGCACATCAGCTTCCGTCTGCTTATGAGGTTTTGCCCCCGGTTATTGAGATGTTGGGGATACTTGAGATCATGGAATGAATCGCAACTTTCGAGGCAATCAAAGCTAAGGGGAGGGAAAACACCGTGAATAGTGGCGGCAGCGCAGGCAATAGTGCATCAGATTGAGCTAACCTGTAGAGGTAAGGTAGATCAACTAGCATCACAGAACCCTTCGTAGCTCGTCCATACTTACCTTACTACGGTAACTTATAATCTATAAGTTTAAACGTTGCTCCCAGATTTCGCACGCTACCTCTAAGGCAAACAACATGGAACTCACCAGCTTCATTGTGTCCCGAAGGAATGATGCATTACTTCTTGGGGACTACAATACCTATAGAGCGCAGCTCTCTCGGCGCTTACTTACTGTTCGAAGAAAGCTTGGACGCACGTCTCCAAGGACTCGAAAACATACTGCAAAGGCGCCAGTGACGGCGCAAGACGTTGCTCAGAACCAGGAGTATGCGTGCTCGCATTGTCCTCTACTCCTAGTTTTAACTGTAGTATAGATTTGTTCACCTACTCTTACTCTCTGCAGAACGAGCATGGGCACATGCCATGCATATGAGATCCACACATTCTGCCGAAGCCTCTGGGAAGGCAATCACTGGTTCAGCCAGGCGTCACATCATCTCCCGGTTTCGGAGAGCACTGACATATGCCCAAGAAATCGTCCGGCTTTTTCAAGATAAATCCGCCATAGGAGCTAGTGCGCATTGCTTACTCGAGGCCAGAGCGTATTGCTCAACCCTGGGGGGTTCGTTGGAGTTCGAGAAACGAAACTGGGAGCAATGTTTGGAGCGGTACGCTGAGGCTTGTATCATATATGCTGCTCTGTCGAAATCAAGCCGAAATGAAGTTTTCAAAGATCTCCTGAGCAGCGCGATAGATCCGAGTATTCGATATGCCGCCTATCAGCTACGGATGCCGAGAACACTTGCGGTGCTCACCATCGCGAGGCGCTATTTTCCCCATCGAAATACAGAGTTGGTAGCTGATGTGGAAAGATTGGACCCGGATTTGCTAAGTGAACAAGCTACAAAGGCCGGGAAGGCGTCTGGGCTAGAAGACGATAAAGTTCCTCGAACTATCACCTGGAGGTCACGAACCGTGAATCTGGAGGAGTCCTCGATAGCGCAAGCCCTGGCCTCCGTCACGGCGGCCCAAGAAAATCTGTCAAACATTCTATCTGACGAAGACAGATCGGCTAAGGAGAAGGCTGCGGCGTACGATGAGGTCCTTATCCCTAGTCAAGATGCCGTGGATGCCACCAAGTTTGCGATCGACGAACTAACTGGCGAAGGGCTTGGGACAGGTGATAAGCGTATGCAGGCATTACAAGTTACCAGGACAGCAGTCACTTACGCTTTGATCGAGTGGAGAATCGGCAGGAATCGAGTTCTGTGCGATCAACACGACGGTGCCTTGCCTTACGCGAAGGCTGCTCAGACTCCGAGGAAAGTAAGAAGAGATGGGCTTGTGTTTTCGGTGAAGGAAGAAGGCAGAGGAAGGAAGTTGGCTAGGTTGAGAGAATGTGTTGCGCTATATGACGCGACTCTTCAGAGCCTCGATTCTATCCAAGAGTTACCGGGTATTGCAGCGGACGAGGCGTTCATGGCCGAACTTCAAGTGAAGCGCGCTTACTTCCAAGCTCTGAAGTAAGGCACTCACCTGCATTCTAAGTACCGTATATGCTGATAGGGTGCAAAGGTGCCTGTCGATCTCTCGAGCGCATTCCCTGCTGTCCAAACATAACGATGCTCTTGCCCTCCTCGCTCGCGCTCTAGATTTATCCACCCAGACCGTCGTTACCGATTCCACCGCCTCCTCAGCCAACACGCAAGGGCCTCCAAGGTCAGAGATTTCGCGTGAGCAAGCTTTCTGGCTGCACCAACTACTGAACGGTCTAGTATCACAGCAGCGGGCTTTGGTCGAGCTTTATGCCCACACTGTCAAGGCTGCAACAGCCGAAGGGAACAAGCCTGCTGGAGGTGCACCACTGATCGAGAGGCTTGACGACTATCCGGCCACCAGCATGGATCTAACTAGACTGGTGACCTACCCACCAAGGCTCGAGCCAATACCGGTGAAGCCCCTTTTCTTCGATATCGCTTGGAATTATATTGACTACCCCGGACGTCGCAAGCAGGAAGTTGAGAGCAGAGAGCAGAAGAAGTCAAGCGATGTTGGCACGGGGAAAGGCGAGGAGAGAAAGGAAGCCAAAAGAGGATGGTTCGGTTTCGGTCGATCATGAAATTAGACGGAATGCTTGCAGTCAGGATATGACTTTTGCATCAAGCAGCCAGTGAAAACAAAAGGGCAGCGCAAATTCAAGTCTCCTGACTCCAGCTATGAGTAGAGTGTCCGTAATAGCAGACCAAGGGTGCTTCTTAGATTGATTGAGTCACCAGATGCATCGCAGGTCACGTCCATTGCACATGATGCCTACCCTAAGGTAATGCCCGAGGCTTCTGAGCCGTCATGTCGATCCCAAACAAGACTCCTCCACCGACCACATAGGTAAGTACCTTATTGTCTTTGCAGATTGCCAAGTCGGATAAGTCAAGAACCGAGCCGGGACCTTCGCACACGTCAACGAGGAAAGGGCGAGAAGACCGTAGCTTAGAGCATAAGGTAGCCCTGAGTTAGGGCCTGAACGGCGTGAGAGAGACCTGTCCATACCCTGCTCTTGAATGATCATTCTTACGAGTCTCGTACATGCCAATGATGATGCCATTAGACTTCCATAACTCTACCGTAGTTACTCGTACTCGTATGGTGGGTCGGTTCGGAATTACTACTTCGATGCGCCCGGTCCGGTTTTCACCGAGACTAAGGGGCAGTGACGAAAGGGATTGGATAAAGTTATGCTCAATGGCCCTTCACATTTCCACCCCTTCAACCCTACCACCAAATCCAGTCCGAAAAGTCATACCGTAGGTAGTAGATACCTACCTACCTGGTTCAACGTACCCTCTTTAGCCGAACATCTGCGAAACTTGGCCTGGGAAGGTGCTGCCCTGCGGGCTTACTTGTACTCATTCCTTGATCAGAGTCTGTCTTTACAGAATCACGGGCAGGATGGCCGCAGCGGCGAATGGGACCTTTGCCTCCCCGCCCGCCAACGCTCAATATGCAGGCGCAGCAATTGAGACGGGGGGTTTCATAAATTGGTTGTATGGTGGCATGAATGGATGGACCATCGCTCTTACACTCTTTGCGATTCTGGTGGCATACGACCAATGTCAGTGACTTGTCCATACTCATAGACCTACAGCGCCTCCTGTGCGAGTTTGACTGACCGTGTGAAGTCAATTATGTGTGGAACAAGGGCGTCATTGCTGGACCAGCGTGGAAGTTGCCCTTCATGGGGCCCTTTCTTCAGTCTGTCAACCCCAAAATGGACGAGTACAAGTCCAAGTGGGCCAGCGGTGATTTGAGTTGCGTTTCCGTCTTCCACAAGTATGTAGTGGTCTCAGCTTCAAGTGGCGGCGCAAGACACTGACCTGCTGCCGCACCAGATTTGTGGTCATTGCAGCCTCTCGTGACATGGCTCGTAAGGTATTCAACTCTCCGGCATATGTTAAGCCATGTGTTGTCGATGTTGCGCAGAAGCTGCTCCGACCTACCAATTGGGTCTTCCTCGATGGCAAGGCGCATGTCGAGTACCGCAAGGGTCTGAACGGTCTCTTTACCCGTCAGGCGCTTGAACTCTATCTACCGGGGCAAGAGGAAGTCTATCGCAAATACTTCGACCACTTTGTAACCATCTCGCAGGAGGAGAACAACGGAAAACCAGTGCCTTTTATGGCCCACTTCCGCGAGCTGATGTGCGCAGTCTCGTGTCGCACATTCGTTGGGCATTACATGTCTGAACAGTCGGTGAAAAAGATCGCCAATGATTATTACAACATCACGGCTGCATTGGAGTTGGTGAATTTTCCCGTCATCATCCCTTTCACCAAGACATGGTACGGGAAAAAGGCATCAGATATGGTGTTGGATGAGTTTGCGAAGTGTGCGGCCAAGAGTAAGGTCCGAATGGCTGCCGGAGGTAGTGTCACCTGCATCATGGATGGTTGGATCAAGTCGATGCAAGATTCCGAGAAGTACCGCCGGAAGGTGGCTGAAGGAGTGGAGGTCGATGAGGCCGAGAAACCAGTAATTGTCCTACGCGAATTCTCAGACTTGGAGATCTCCCAGACGATCTTCACCTTCTTATTCGCGTCCCAAGATGCCACGAGTAGCGCATGTACCTGGTTGTTCCAGCTCATGGCGGATAGGCCTGACGTTCTGGACAAAGTACGTGAAGAGAACCTCGCCGTGAGGAATGGTGATCGGAACCAGAGGTTTAGCATGGATAGTCTGGAGAAAATGACATATACTCGTGCAGTTGTTAAGGAAACGTTGAGATATCGACCGCCGGTGATCATGGTGCCGTACATGGCGAAGAAGAGTTTCCCTATTTCGGAGAATTACACAGTCCCGAAAGGGTCCATGGTCGTCCCGACACTATATCCCGCACTCCACGACCCCGAAGTCTATCCTGAGCCGGAGACGTTCAACCCAGATCGTTGGATCACAGGCGATGCTGAAAAAGCTACGAAGAATTGGTTGGTGTTTGGAACCGGCCCCCATTACTGTCTCGGCCAGACGTACGCTCAAATGAATCTGATGGCTATGATTGGAAAAGCGAGCTTACATTTGAATTGGGAGCATCATGTCACGCCCCGATCGGAAGACATCAAAGTGTTTGCAACCATTTTCCCGCAGGTGAGGTTCTTTCCTCTGCGACCTAGTTTCGTTTCGCGTCGCTGATTCTCTCTAGGATGACTGTCCGCTGGTCTTTTCCCGCCGTGCTTAGGGTTGCCAGTCGCCTACGGCAGTCTATTACATCCTCCGAAGCGTCCAGGATTTATGACCTTACCGTTGTATATATGTTCTCCGTCGGACATAGAGGTTTCTCGCTGTCAGTGCAACCCATCACGGCCATCATTCTTCGCTTGACGGCCTTGGAGACTCACTTGGCTTCCTTGGTTTGATGGGCGCTTTTAGATATCGGCGTGGTCCATCAAAATATATATAATAGACGCTACTAACTATATGTAGAAAATAGAGAAGCAGTCGCTGGGCCGGAGAGCTATAACCCTAGTTATGTGTCCGCAGTGATGTGTCTGAGAGCCATGACAGAGTAAGTTCCATGAGAGCTGGGTTGATGAAGCCATCCGGCAGAACGTTGAGTCGACGCGTGAGAGGCAGTGATGTGTAAACCTCCCCGTATGGTGTGCGAGCACTACTCCTCCTGCCATCCCTGATGCCGAGCGAAGATTGCAATCGAGACCACCATCGTCCCTTACTATAGCCTCCTAGCTCCTTATTGTGACCAACTCCAACCTAGCCCCTCGCGACCCTGCCTCCCTTCCCCGCCCACTCATCCCAACTCCCCGCATACTCCCCAACCCTCCCATACCCTCCTTGCAGCGCCATGCCCGCCGCCGCACGACTACGCACGCCCGCCTTGCAGTAGAACACAACTTCAGCCTCGAAATTCGGTTTCGCAAAGCCAAAGCGGTCTTCGAACTCGTCGGGGGGCAGGAAGAGCGCATCCGGTTGCGAGCCGATAGGGATGTTGATGCTTGTGGGAATTTGACCCGTCGAGGAGAGTTCGGCGGGTTCGCGGACGTCTGAAAGGTGTGGGTGTTACTTGCTTGTATGTCGAGGGACAGAAGCCGGAGGGTGACGTGGGGGCTGGGAGTTGACAGCGTACCTATGAGGATGCGGTCTTTGGAGGGGTTTTGAACCATCGCTTTTATCTGAGTGGGCGGCGTGTTAGCTTTGGTTTAGATTTCGGATGAGGAAGGGAGGCGCTGACCTCTTCGAAATTATAGGCTTTGGAGCTTGATGCTGGCTGGGATTGCCATCGTTTGGGGCCTGAAGCATTATGCCTCGGGATTGTTCGATTGAATCTTGATGCGGAGGGGAGTGGGAAGGTTGAGTGATTACATGTTGTGCTAAGAGGATGAGAAAAGCGCAGTACGCGGGTTGAGTAGGCTAAAAGTGCTCGCGTTGATGCCATTGTTTGTGCTGTCCAACTGCATCGTCGCTTTGTTGTCCCAAATGAACCGCAAATGCTTACGTCACATCTAGGGCAGCCAGTTATGCACAGCGTCAAAACAACGGATATCACTACCTATCAAGGTACTATGAGTCTATGATAATACACTGCCGCTCAATCGCAGAAGGAGTGCCGTCCATCCTTATATGGGATGCCCTCTCGAGTAGTATCCGGTTATCTCCAGCCTCAGCAGTAATTGCCCGATACTGTTTTCGCCGTCCTCGTTCAGGTCACTATGTCCAAAAAGCCCTGAATTGTCAGTCGAATTGATCCACCTTCTGTTTCCATATCCCTTCCTGTCACTTAGCCCCCTACACACGCTGATGAACAGCCCGAGCTTCTTCCTGAACTCTTGATATATCTGCCTCACCTCCATCTCAGTTTCGGTTTGCCCTCTTTGGCCGGAAGCCTGAGCTTTAGTGTGTCGCGCAAATGTCAGAATTAGAGTAAATATGTCTTCAAGGAGTTTTAAGACCGGTTTCTGTCGCTTGCGCAGAAAGGTCGAGAATAAGATCCTGTCCAGGACACGCTCATGGTACTCTTGCAGCTTGTGTAACCCATCCGTGTCACCAATCACGCCCTCTGTCTCTTCGCTTTCAATACGACGCTCAATGTCGTCAAGCTTGTCCTCCAATTTCTGCCATGTGACGCCCACACCTATCTCGAAGAAATATCCGCTCACGTTGGACACGAAGTGGTGAGCTTCCATTCGGAATCTTTGACGCTCAGCATCCATGTCTTGCCAATCTGACGCGCCAGCAGTTTTTCTATCCCTAGAAAGTTGATTGACAACGTAGAGCATTCGCAAAACTCGAAGTAAAAACTTGAAAAGTTGATCGTACTTGTCGAGACATGTTGCGGTAATGATCATCTCAAGTGGCTTCGGAGGCTTGTACTGCAGCCTGAGAAAGTCTAATGCCTCGATGCTGTCAGGATCTAAGCACCTTTGCAGCTCTTCTTCCGAGACATTGCGCACTGCAAAACTGAGTCCCCCGGGTAACTCCCTTCTGAGTTTTTGAGAAGTTCTTTCATGTTGCGCTGTAGAGGTGGAATGATAGCATTCTGTAAGGATCCCCATAAGAGCAAGCCGAAGCTCAGAGCTTGCTGGTGGCCAATTTTCACGGCTACCGAGTCTTAATCCCGAAGCTGCACCGGTAGGGGTTTTGCCTTGTCTAGGTTCAGCAGTATCGAGGTCAGGGTCGAAGAGGGCGTGCGAAATTCGAAAGGCGAACGTGCCATCCCCAATTAGCTGGAACCGTCGTTGCACAGCGAGATGTGATCGAAGATCGTGTTCCTTGAAGAAAAGTCTTATGCATGCGGAGTTGACGAGTCGGGCTTGCACAGAGATAATAGGGCCGAATGATAGTGTTGACGCCAAGGATAAGGGCGGTGCGAAATTTGAAGCATCACCAAGTTTCTCTTCCACAGCATCGACTGGTATGTGCAGTATGAGATTGTGTAGACGATCTACTGAGGACTCGTCTGTTGCAGTCAAGACTTGATTTAAAACTGCAGCAGAAGCAGCAATGTATTCTCTGACGTCCTTCTCATTCTTACCGAACACGTCGAAAGACTGGATAGTCGACGACTCCTCACCAATTGGAATATTATCTGACGATTGCGCCCTGCCTGTATACTCGTGAAGGTCGGCAATCATGTTATGTTCGTAATTCTGAGCTCGAGTCCAGATTCTCTGTACATCGGTCCAAGAGAACTTCCACTCGAGTTTTGGAGGTGGGGTGGTTGGATGGGTTCGAGGGCTTGCAAGTGGATGGTAGGGATGGTGTGATTCGAGGAATCGCAAGTTCCTGCCGGTTTCAAAGATAGTATGTGCATATTCCCCTGTAATGAAGGCGGGGACCTTTTCCGGAGCAAAAGCATACTCTGCCCTGTACATTTCGGAGCCCTGGCTGTCAACCTCTTTCCTCGTTTCAGATATCACAAATGTTCTGCTCTGTTCACCCACACCGAGGCAGAAATATTGTTCATTGCGCAATCCAATCCACTCATCAACAAAATCCAGCCATGGTTGTGAAATACGTGCAAATAGCTCATACAGGATCTGTCGAAGCCAGGAGCTTGCGTGCTCCTGTTGATGAACCCTCTCGAACAATTTTGTCAGTAGCTCCTCTTCGCTACTCGTCTGGACTACGATTGTAACGATCTCGTAGAGGTTTTGAAGAATAAGACCATGGTGGTGAAACAGTAATTGCAACTGTACGATGCTTTCTATGCCAGCTGGGGATATGTCGAGTCGGCATTGTAGAGCGAATAGTATCACCGAGACCGAGTCTGCTACTGGAACTAAGGTGGGTCTCGAATACCTGAAGCATAAGAAGTCAATCGGACACTCCATTTCAGGCGGAAGGCGTCTACCTGGATGAATAAGTTTTGTCCACAAATGCCTTTAAGTATCTCATAGCACTACCATAGCGGATGAACTGAGTTGTAAGGCTGACACTGTCAGAGGGTGATGATAGGGTACCCAAATAGGAGCATCTACCTGCTTATGATTTGTACGGAGTATCCATACACTTTCATATTCAAAATAGACGGCTGAAAACTTCCCTTCTCCTTGTCGAAACGGAAGAGCACAGAGCTGTTACCCTGTGCCAGGTAGAGAAGACTCTGAAAGAGGATGCCTTAGTTGATAGTCGGACTCAGAGAATACTTCAAGCGTACCGCCGTGAAAGCCTTGGGGGAAACGAGAATAAGCCGCGCCGTCACCGGCGAATCATTCTTAGCCTGCAAGCGCAAAGCTGCGTCAAAAGCTGGTGAGCCATGCTCCGAGATGTAGGCAGAGCAAGGGTCTGTCGTCATGAGATCCGTGAAAGTGTCCCAGCTTCTGTATATTATCTCCTTCGCCGGAGCCGTTACTGAACCATCTTGCATCCATATGTCCTCATCTTCCATTACTGAGCTTTCGTTATGTACTACGTCCGACAACTGCACAGACTCTTCTGGTCTGTCAATGCTTTCGAGCGGACTGAAGTGGAAAGGATCGGACGACTCGACTTCCAGGTCTTTGGGCGATGGAAAGCGAACTGATGCATGATATGGAAAGTCTAGATAGGTTTCTTAGCTTTTTCGCTGTGCTCGTAAGACGCGAACTGAATCGTACCGATATCATCGAGTCCTCCAGACCAACTATTTGAGTTCTCGAAGGCAGTTTCTGCGAAGATGGAAGGCCTCCATAAGTCTGGAATGGCGAATGCATCTTCATTGCCTGCCTCCGAGTCCATTCTCCGCGTCACCTGATCACTTGCTGAGTAGGTGAACGCGAAGCTCTCCAAATGCACGTGTGGTCAATATCAGGGTTTCGGGAGGATCCACTACGCGTTTACGCTTGGGCGTCGTACCTGGAGCTAGTGACTGAACACCGCCACAAACCCAGCCTTAACGCTACAAGGCAAACAGCTCTAGCATTGATCCATCGTACGGACCTGATATCGTTAATAAGACCACCCCAGTCCAGAGCGATTTAATACCTCATGCAACCATGCCTCCGAAGAAGAAGTCCCGACTCCCATCAAGGCCAGCTTCAACGCCATTAGGGGATGCTCAAGAAGTGCAAACACCCGTGCCGGTTACTCCTGAGGTTACCACCAAAACTGATCCGATAAATACGGACTTTCTCAATGATCCATGGACCGACGAGCAGGAGACGGCGCTATTCAAAGGCATGATTAGATGGAAACCTGTAGGTAAGTCATAGCCAACGGTACGATAATGGAGGTGACTGATCCTGACCGAAAGGCATGCACAAACATTTTCGGATCATTGCTCTCTCACAACATTTACGAAATAATGGGTATACGTCTCCCAGTGATGATCACACTATGATCCCAGGGATCTGGGAGAAACTGAGATCACTCTACAATCTTGAGGCGCTGGATGATCGAGTAAGTTTTGATGAGAGGTGGGGTCTGTGCATGCTCATATGAACCTAGGAGAACTCGCTCGGTGACGAAGTCTCGGATGACAGCGACCCAGCTACAGAGCCTTTCGCAGCGTTTAAATTACCACAAGCAGGATTTGGAGATAGGATGTTCAACAGACGCCTTGCCCCCGATGGCTCAGCTTCACCCTCATGGCTCCAACACAATTCAGATCAGAGTATCGATACGGAAGGTACCTTTGAACTTCCTTCCATGTTGATCTGGATCACTCACTCAAACTTTCAGGGCGTCCATCCTCTTCAATATCGTTTGTTACTCACAAGCCAACGGCAAAAGCGCTGGGACCCAGGAGGACCAGACGCTCTGGCCTACAAGCGGCATGGGAGCCTGAAACGCCGAAGACAGAAAGCGAGGGCCCCATGGAAGCTGTAGAGATTGAGGAGACTGAAGACATCAGCGCAGACGAAAATGATGGAGAAAGAGATGTTGATCAGGACGAGGGTTTGGGGGGTGAGGCGGAAGGCGCTTCGCCTGCAACGCCGGGCGCAAGGAACGCAACCAAAGCGAGTAGAGGCAGAGCTCAGAAGAGGCGACGAGGCAAGGCTAGGAGGAGTGCACGTCGGAGATGATCACGGTATATTCAGGATTCTATATCATGTTTCTTCATTAGAGCAGTTCCCCGACAATGCATTGAAGCAAGTTAAGATCTTAGTCTTCAAAAGCAAGCACTATAATCTGCAAGAATAATGGCTTCATCCAGTGATCATACTTGATCAGAGTGCATAAGTTAGGGAATATCAATGTACAGTACATCAGTCGCACATTAGGTATCTTAAGACCGAAATTCTCGGTTCATCTGCGCTGTGACGTCCTTCGGGTAAGGTAGAGTAAAAACAACCTCGGCTTGTCGGCCGAACGCACGCACAGCTCGTGCATCCGTCACCTTTACACTGCAACAGCACCACCCATTTCTGAACCCTAGGCTAGCCTACATATCACTCTGCTACTAATATCCGTTTAAAGCGTCTCCTCCGACTCCTCCGAGCGACATTGGGGATGTTTCATGCTTTGGCGCGAAGTCGTCCACCACCGTCTCTCTTTCGGACAGGTCTGACCTCAGCCCGCACCTCGAAGGTATGCTATGAATGCCACATGGGACACTAGAACTTGTGCTCATGTTTTGATCAGATTCTAGCAATGGCACCCGCACAGAAACGGAGAAACGCTTCCTCTGCTTTACCAGCAGGTGTGTATCTATTCCTTGTTGTGAACAAGATGAGGCGCCTAACTTTGCGATGGATAAGGCTATAAGGAGGATCTTTCGAGAGGACCGATGCTTCGATTCGAAAATTCTCTGCCCCGACTACCTGTGCCCACTCTCGAAGAGACCGCCAAAAAATACCTTAGATCTGTACATCCCCTCCTTAATAAAGACGAGTTTGAGTATACAAGGAGAGTGGTCGAAGAGTTTATCAAGCCTAATGGTGTTGGAGCGGCTCTGCAAAAGAAACTCGTAGCACGTCGTGATGATCCTAGACACAAGAATTGGATATACGAATGGTGGAACGATGCCGCCTACCTCACCCCCCGAGACCCTGTCATACCGTACGTCAGCTACTTCTACTCACATCGCGACGATCGACGGCGACGAAATCCGGCCAAGAGGGCCGCAGCCATGACAAGTGCCGTGTTGGAATTCAAGAAGCAGGTAGACGAAGGGTCGCTAGAGCCGGAATATATGAAAAAGCTGCCAATCTCCATGGACGCATATCAATGGATGTTCAACGCTTGCCGTGTGCCGGCGAAGCCTCGCGATTACCCAGTCAAGTACTCGCCAGAAGAACACAAGTATATAGTCGTCGTCAGAAAGAATCAGTTCTTCAAGGTTATGCATGAGGTTGGTGGGAAACAGCTGAACACCTCAGAGCTTGAGCAACAGTTCAAGAAGGTCTACGAGAGAGCACAGAGAAGTCCAGCGGTTGGTGTTCTTACCACGGAGAATCGTGATGTCTGGACCGAAGCACGTGAGATACTTATCAAAGCCAACGCGGCCAACAGAGCCGCTTTAGAGACACTTGAAGCGTGCTCTTTCGTGGTTTGCCTTGATGACGCCACGCCCGTGACTCTCGAAGAGCGTGCACATCAGTACTGGCATGGCGATGGCTCTAATCGCTGGTTCGACAAACCTCTCCAGTTCATCGTCAATGACAACGGTACCTCAGGTTTTATGGGAGAGCACTCGATGATGGACGGTACACCCACCCACCGTTTGAACGATTACGCCAATATGGTCATTTTCACAAACAAACTTGACTTCGACAACCCTACCATCCGCTCAGCTCTGCCGGAACCGCAACCAATCAAATTCCACGTTGACAAAGCCGTTCAGGCCGAGATCTCGCGTGCAACTACCGACTTCGATATCGTAATCGGTGAGCACGAGCTGAGAGTGCAGGCATACCAAGGCTATGGTAAAGGCATGATCAAAAAGTTCAAATGCAGTCCAGCCGCCTCATTGAGGTAGAAGCTCATCCTCTCGGATCCGAGCCCTTTGCTGACAATGTTGAATTGAATGCTATGTACCGTGAGTATGTGTCTAATGTGCTGGCCTGCAATGGCCGCGGCAAACTTACCTGTTCTCATTAATCATGTACGCAATTCCCCAGCCCTCATCAATTACCTGACTCCAGCCATATCCGTTGAAGTACTCAGAACTCAGCTGACTGCTGCTGATATACCACTTGCTGCTATACGTAAACGCTGGGTCCGTAAAAATAGCCGGAACCTCCTCTCCTTCATCAAGCATCTTTTTCAACCCAAAAAGGTGTCTATCGACACCCTTTCCATCCGCTGCGTCTGAGATGTACTGAACGTGGGCGTTAACGGCCTTTTTGAACAGCTCCGCACATTTCTCTGGCGGAATGCTCGGGTCGGCCATGGCATCACAGAAAGCTACACTCTCGTCAGACACAGTGCGGCAAGTCTCCGTCCGGCCCTGCTGGAAACGACGTGTGGCGGCGGATTCGTATGTCGGGCGATTCTTGCCGTACATTTTGTGGTAGGCAAGCTGGATAGTCATCTGGACGAAAGAGAGACGGTGGTGGACGACTTCGCGCCAAAGCATGAAACATCCCCAATGTCGCTCGGAGGAGTCGGAGGAGA
>QQTW01002471.1_pt1 | contig 13431 bp, 21 predicted proteins | sample 1904831 | NCBI WGS metagenome assembly QQTW01 (sample SAMN09435610, study PRJNA476489) | Subsurface metagenome, whole genome shotgun sequencing project. | reverse complement strand
TGACTAGGGTGGAAATCACGCCGGAGGAGAAACCGGCTATGGCTTCGATTTGCCATTGTGGTAGAGCGTTCGATTGGGAGGTATTGCTGGTCGAGGTGGTTGAAGGAGTGGTCATGGACGGGTGGACATCAGGTTGGTTGTTGTTTTGGTGGGGTTTGAATGCTACAGCTGAGTTAGGATGGGCCAGTTATGAGAAGAGATGAAGGTTTACAAGTGCATAGAGTGGAGGATTTGAATCACTTCAATGTACAGGTTTGAGAGGTCTTCAACTTGAGAGAGTTCGAGATAGAACTAAGCTACATAATCAGATTGGGAATGCATTTGAAGTTAATGTTTGGAGAGGTGGAGATTGTAGTATATGTACAGAGTGGCAATACAACTGTTACAGTAATAAAGAATGCTATGAACAAAGTAACGAAGTAGCCACCCCCGCTTGGCCTCATGGCGAGCAGCCTGGACGGCCTTAACAGCACAGTCGATCTATGCTCGGCTTCAAGCCATGCCAGCGCGTGTCCACCCTCGCCTTCTCGTCCCCGACACGCACCGCCCAACCCAATTCATGCAAAAGGAGAGATTAATCTAAGGGAGCAAAGTCAGTTCGGGGTCCTGCTGTATGTAGCATACCATTTGATGCTCATACCGGATGATGGGTGGTCGTGGTTCGCTACGCGTGTAACCTAGGAGCTAGTTAGCAACGTCTCTAGCAGCACTGATTGACTAAATTTGGACATACCAAGGTAGATGATCAAGGGCAGATATCCACTGTAGCCATTCCATCAGCATTCTGACTGTTGAGAGTACACCCCGAGCTCATACTAATGAATCGCGACGCGAGAGATGTCGATGATCCTGATGATCCGCTCCTAGCTGATGTCAGTGCCTGAAAATATATATAACAGCGGAAATGCATACCTTGGTTTCTTCAGATAGTCGGAGCAGCATCTTGTCAGATTATTGTGCAGAAGCTGCGAGTTGAGGATTGTCGGTGTTGAAGTGAGGTGTCTAATTTAAAAAAAACACTGCTCTGTCGCAATGCCATTTGGCGCAGAAATCTTGTTCACGTGATCACGACTTCACGGTTCTTAAGTTGCAACGACAATCTCGATCCTCATCTAACCACAGCTTGCCACCATGTCGGGAGCACGTCACTGGTAAGTTACTACTCGTTCTCCCGGTATTAACACTTAGCTAATATTGTTCTAGGGAACAGGACAAGGAAGCGACAGTGTACATTGGCAACCTGGACGAACGGGTCACCGATGCTCTAGTCTGGGAGCTGATGCTGCAAGCCGGGCGCATTGTCAATGTCCATCTCCCGAAAGATCGTGTCAGCCAGACACATCAGGGATATGGCTTTGTGGAGTTTATCAGCGAAGAGGATGCCGAGTATGCCGCTCGAATCATGAATCAAGTCCGGTTATATGGAAAACCAATTCGCGTCAATAAGGTCCGTTTATATGTAAACATGAAATATAGTAGCAGTGCTTACTACTTCTACAGGCATCCGCGGATAAGCAAAAGACGGTGGAAGTCGGTGCGGAGCTCTTTGTCGGCAATCTGGACCCGATGGTCGACGAGAAGACGCTCTATGATACGTTCAGCCGGTTTGGAAGTCTGGTCGTGGCACCGAAGGTATGTATCTCGTCGCATAATTACAATTTCCAGTGATCATGATGCTAATATAGTCTTAGATCGCCCGCGACGATAACGGTCTATCAAAAGGCTACGGCTTCGTCTCCTTCTCCAATTTTGAAGCTTCTGACGATGCCATTCTCAACATGCACGGACAGTATCTCATGAACAAGGAAGTTTCGGTGCAATATGCATTCAAGAAAGACGGCAAGGGCGAGCGCCATGGAGATCCAGCTGAGCGGATGTTAGCTGCTCAAGCAAGAAAGCACAACGTCCAGCCTACAGTTCAGCAACTACCGCCACAACTCTTCAATAACCCTGTTCCCAGCGCACCCGCGGCGATGCTCGATGGCGATCCGAGAGGTCCTTGGATGGGTGGACCGGTTGGTCCTCCGCCTGGTCCTCCTCCGTTCATGAATGGACGACCGGGAATGCCGAATGGAATCATGGATGGTATACCCCCGCAACGGCCTCCTCCCGGACCACCAATGCTCCCTGGCGCACCGATGGGATTGCCTGCTCGTCCACCACCGTCGATGGGCGGCTACAATGGCCCTTCTCAGGGTTTTGCTCCACCGGGATATGGTGCTCCGCCACCGATGGGCGGGTATCCTCCGGGAGGTGGTCCACCTCCGGGGATGCCTGCGCCGATGGGCTTCGGGCCGCCGCCAGGCGCCGGACGCGGTATGCCGCCAGGATTTGGACCGCCGCCTGGATCAATGCCTCCTGGATTTCAACAAGGATATGGCAGGTGATGGAATGCGGATGTAGAAGATGTTTTGAAGCAGCAAATAAACGGGAGGCGTTACCTGTCTATGCCGAGGGATTATACGAGATTCTCAGGGAAGGCATTAGCTTGCAGCTAGGCGAGTTGAGGTGAGCAGTCATTGGTGCGATACTTGATCACAATTGTAATAGCTCTTCAGCCTCATCGCGATTCAGTTCGTCAGCTCATGGCGACGCAAGTCGAGATCTTACTGAACGTGCTGTATCAAGATGTGGAGGACGGCAGCCGCATTTGCGTCCCAAATCGCAAAAATATGTAAAAGTGTATGTCAACAAGTGCGCAGAGATGTTACATATACCAATATAATGAATCAAAGCATGCCAATACGCCAACTTGGATATCCTTTGTCGTAATCTCTGCCTGTCCTGTTTGTCCTCCTGACGCCCGAACCCGCCCTAAAACCAACAGCGCATCCCCAGTCAACACTACACTGCCTGACCCAGATCCTGCTTTCACCACTCTTATTCACGAGAAGGACACGAACTTCGGATCCCTCGGTCGTCCATCGGGTCCGATCCCGTTCTTCGCGAATCGCTGCTCGGTATAGATCCTCCTCGCCTCATCAAAATCCACCCGCCGTGATCTCATGATACGTTGGATCTCTCTCTTCGCATTGTGATCCAGTCCTGCGCGAGAATCCCCCTCGGCGACATTGGCCGATAGATCGAATGCGCTGGACGAGAAGCCTGATTCCATATCGCTTGCGAACGACGAGGGAAGGCGCGAATAGACGTAGTCCGGGATTGGGATTTGATGTAGCCAGCGGCGACGGGTGATGTATAGCACTAGGGCATGTTAGTCGCGGTTGCCTGAATGTGCAGAGATAAGAGATGTTGGAGGGAGACGGTACCTGTGGCGAGAACGAGGAGGAAGAAGGAGATGGAGTAGAGGACGTAGCCCATTCTGACTGCTGCAATGGAGAGGAGATTAGCGCTTGACTGCGCGCAGGTCGTGGGTCATTCAGAAGATGGACGGTAGTTGTCGTCGTCGACGTCGTCGCATCGGCAGCCTCGGCGGAGGCTTTAGCTGACGTTGCAGGTTGAAACGGCAAGTTTATCCGGCATTAGTCAGCCAGCTCACGCTGAGCTCGATGAGGCTCTGCTGCCTCCACGCAACAGCCGAGTTACCCACGCGGAGTCAACGACCACCTGCCAAATCCAACTTCTACAATCAATAGCTCCATCCACAACGTGTTTGAGGGATAGAAAAGTAGTCTCCAATGATCCTCAGACTCGGGAGATTATGAAGAAATTTTAAAAGGGCTCAAAAGCTCCCAAAATTTTTAGGGTCACTTGGCCCCGATGGTCGACGAAATATTGGCACGCGTCAGACACGTTTAACGTGGAGTTACGCGATTCTGCTTAGGTAATCTTGGCGGCTCAACCTCGGCTGCGGCTCAACTGGGTTAGCCCTAACTCCCACCCACCCAAGGTCATTGACACACTTTGAGTTACATTGGTACCTGTTCATCGCAACTCAGATCGGCGCATCTCCATCACCGGCTCTCATCATGGAGAACCTCTCGACGGATGTTATTTGGGAACTCTGCCGTATGTATTACAGTCATTGATCTATATTCGTTCTGTGGAAGATGAGGGCTGATGATAAATGGAATAGGCAACAACAATGCCTACCTCGTCAAGCGACGGACAGGTGGTGGGGTGCAATTCTCGAGAGACCCGCTCAATTTGATGAACAAACATTCACGAAAGGTATGTGTTCATTAAACTCGGTCCTGGGTTTGATTGTGCTTAAAATTTTTAGTATAATGGCTTTATCAACGAAAAGGTACTGTTACTCTCCGCAATTGGGAGCTCAGTACGGTGAAAACAAGCCGAACTAAGACAAGAGATATCTAGGCCGTCGGCATCCAGCCAGGCGAAAAGGGCGGCGTTAAGCTGTTAACCAGAAACAAGGACAAGTCGTCCAAGCCGGCGTCCAACATCATCGAAACCACCTGGGGCGCGCACAAGCCGCACCGGAAGTCAGTAATTCAACTGCACTACCCTTGGACGAGCAGTAGCTGATCTGCTACATTATAGAACATATAAGGGTGTTGTCAATCAGACTGCGAAGCAGGGCTATCGGTAAGTCATCACTATGGTCTACTCGAATTTTACGGTGTGAGTAGCAGAGTTCATGGAAACTAGGGCGGACCTCCGCGCGGAAGCCGTGGCTCGTGCAAGTGCTGTTCGACGATCGCAACAACCGAAGAAGGACTCTCCGCCAAAGAAATTGCGCGGGGCCAAGGCTCGAAAAGCTGCTGCAGCAGAGAAGGAGGGCAAGTCTTCCTAGACAAATCATTTGCCATAGCGGGGTACGGAAGCCCACACCAGTCTCTGTCATGTCGAATTACATCGAACAATGAATGATCAAATCCTCAATGAGACGCTCTGTTCAATCTGTTCGCTCATTCATCTGATATATATCAGAAATTATATGTCAATCTTGTGACAGCGGAGCAGCGGAAGTATAATTCACCGAACCGAGGAGCGGCAGTAAGGTGAGGTAATGGCATTGGCCAGGTGGGGGTGGGGCAGCTTTATAACCCCGCGCCTAGGCCACTCCTTTTATTTCTCTCCTCAACCTCGCACCTAACTTTACTCAATAGCCACCTTCAAAGCTCTTACTGGGCAACTTGAACATCGCTAGCTTACATTCATCTACTTGGGTCCTCACTCCATATTCATTATGGTTAAAGCAGGTAAGTGTCCTCACCTTGACCCCGACATATAAAACCTCCGCTATTGACATCGATTGAATCAGTCGTCCTCGGCGCCTCCGGTGGCATTGGCCAACCTCTTTCACTTCTCCTGAAATCATGCCACTTGGTTGATGAGCTCTCGCTGTACGATGTAGTCAACACACCCGGTGTGACGGCTGATCTGTCGCACATCTCGACTCCGGCTGTTCGTCTTTCCCTCTTCCAATCTTCACACCCTCGCTAACTCCTCGCAGAAAGTGACGGGTTATCTTCCCAAAGACGATGGACTCAAGCAAGCCCTCACGGGCGCTGATATCGTGGTCATCCCGGCTGGCATTCCACGTTCGTCTCTCCAACCCTAGCGTACTCCCAATTTCCCATCTAACTTCATCCCAGGAAAGCCGGGCATGTCCCGCGACGACCTCTTCAAGATCAACGCTGGAATCGTGCGTGATCTGACGAAAGGCTGCGCCGAATTCTGTCCGAAGGCGTACCTTCTCATCATCTCCAACCCGGTCAATTCGACGGTGCCGATCGCGGCGGAAGTCCTCAAGTCGCAAAACGTGTTTGATCCGAAGAGGCTGTTTGGCGTGACCACCCTGGATGTCGTCCGGGCCGAGACCTTCGTGGCGGAAATTGTAGGCGAGAAGAACCCGCAGAAGATCAATGTGCCTGTGATTGGTGGACACTCGGGTGAAACGATCGTGCCGTTGTTTAGCCAAATCAAGGCGGCCCAAGTGCCCGATGACAAGCTTGATGCGCTGGTGAATCGTGGGTGACCATTTTCCACACAACATCTCAAGCAGTTGACTGATGGATGGCGCAGGTGTACAATTCGGCGGCGACGAGGTCGTCAAAGCCAAGGACGGGGCTGGCTCGGCGACGCTATCCATGGCCTACGCCGGATTCCGGTAAGTAATAGTCAAACCACCAACTGATGATTCCACGCAACGCGCCAGCTGATTTTAAGGTAGATTTGCCGAGAAGGTTCTCAAAGCAGTCAAAGGCGAATCCGGCATCGTTGAGCCCACGTATGTTTACCTCCCGGGTATCGATGGCGGCGAGGAAGTTGCGAAGGCAGTGGGAGTGGACTATTTCTCTGTTCCGGTTGAACTTGGTGTATGTCTTTAATATTCCTCCTCCCTTCTGACCTTCCCTTCTATGCCATCCACTCACACTTCCGATCCACCACCTTGAATGACTCCGGGCGAGTACCGGCAAGAGCAACTCGTTGACTGACTGCTATTGAAAATATACAGACCAACGGCGCAGTCAAAGCCCATAATCCGCTCCAAAACATCAACGACAAAGAAAAGAAGCTCGTGGAAACTTGCGCGCAGGGTCTCAAGGGGAGTATCGACAAGGGAATCGAGTTTGTGAAGAATCCGCCGCCTTCGAAGTAGGGTATACATCGCCTCCTTTGTTAGTTATGGATTTTTTTTTTCAAGTTTCCCCCCAAAATAACTTCGGTTTTGTTGCAAATGCTCTTTGATTACTCGTCAATGCAATTTGCAAGCGATCGTCCTCGCCTACTCAGCTGTCTCTTAGTGGTTGGAACAGCGGTGACTAACTGTGATTGAACTTTTAGGCTTTAAAGGGTCAATGAGCTAAAATGGCAGGATGTGTCGGATGGAGCTGGGAAGGGGATGGAGCCAAAAGGGGATGATAGTAGCAGTCGCCGCCGGTGCATGCGAGGTACGAAGAAGAGTACAGTATGTAGTCAAAAGCGTATCTACGCTATGGATAGTAGAACGCACAGCAATCCTCTTGGATGCATGACTTATTTGAGACCGAGACCCATTCTCTAATGCAGACCCGACCTGACATGGACTTGTAACTCCGCTATTTCAATCTGCAATCATTACCGTATGCCGAAGCTCTAGCGTCATTCCGGATATACAGTAATTCTATGCAAGCCCTAGGTCCAACGACTCCCTACCTGGTCCCAAAGCACAGCACCAGCAACCCCAACGCTAGCAGCGACTCCAGCATCAACACCACCACCAGCAACGCTTCCACACCGAGCCCAGAGCTACCCAGGGAGAGCAGCTGTAGTACCGGGCTGTCCTCCTTGATCAGTCTTAATCTGAAACGTAGCGCTCGGTAGTTCATTCGTATCCCCCTGAACCGTTGCTTCAATACCCATGCTCTTATTCTTCCACCACTAGAGTACTACCATCTCCACCACCACCACCACCACCATCATCACCACCGCCGACATTATGTACGAAATACACCACGATCTCCGTCCGGCACCGAATCGAAAGACACTACCCCCCACCACCACCAGCCAACCCCGTACTACCAGTACCAGCGAGCTGCGATGGCTGAACAGTCTTAATCTGAAATGTAGCGCTCGGTAACTCATGCGTATCCCCCTGCACTGTAGCTTCGATGTTCATGCTCGCGAGTGCACCGCGGATGATTCCGCTTGGGAACCATAGGAACTTTTATGCATTTATTTATTCATTAGCATTTTCTACTTATGTTCGCAATCATAACTCGAACAGGAAGTATCTTGGAAAGCCAGCAGCCATAGAAGGGAGGTTCATGATAGATTTCATATCGCGACGTTAGTGTCGTAACATACAGTACCCGGTTTCATTTCGACTTGACAATGTCGAAAATGGGGCCGGTTGCTGTATGTTGCGACACTAACGTCACCTCGAAACAAAAGATGGGGTGGGCTGAGTGGGCAAGTTGAAGAGGAAACAGGGGAAAGCGAGGGGGTAGATAGAAGAACGACGAACGGAGGATAGAGGAGAGTGAGGAAGGGGGACTTACAGGCTGCGCCAACGGAATAGGATTAACACCCACCTCCACACTCATTCTTGAAAAAGGTCGGAAGGATTGATCTGTTAGGACGTAGACTCCCTATGTGTTTCCATCATTATCATCGGATTTCATTCATAACTAGCCAAGCCGAAGAGTGATCTTTCATAATTCATATTTCAAATGGGAAGTAAACGACCGGAAAAGTAGATCGCGCAACAAGCAACAAAAAGACAACGAAAGTGATTCAATATGTGAACCACCAGACAGACGGAAAGAGGTAGAAAGATGGGAACTGAGACAGAAGACTGAAAGAGAGAAAAGGAGGGGAGCAAATTTGAAGAGAATAGGAGATAGTAGATGAGAGATGAAGGATAATGAATGAATGGACGAATGAATTAATGCATACCCGATGATTCGTCTTCAAATTATCGATTTGTTTCCGAAAGATCAACGTCCACAGATCTTTACACAAGAACTTGATTACGTCCAGAGTATCCAGAAAGCGGGGCTTGTCCTTTGAGAATCTATTTCTTTCTTTAATTAACAATCTCGCCATCTACCATGTCTCATCCACGTCCGCAGCTTAGCTACGCTGCCTTACGAAGGGGCCAGCAACAAGTCCATTATACAAACGAAAAGAATTCTCCAAGGACTAGGAGTAAATGGGGGTAGAATAGAGCACTTCACCACAGCAACAATATCAGGAAGAAAGGTATTGCGGATGTAGAAGATAATGAAAGCAGAGATATACTGAACGAACGTACCGTTCCACAAGTCCCTGACCAACTCTATACCCCAACCCCTCCAAGCGATAAAACATAGCTTCCCGTTCTTCTTCTTCATCCATGACTGGGGCCGTCAAGTCCATCGATCTTCTTTCGCTTCCCGCCGATTCTGTTTTTCTAGAATTTCCATCTCGAGCCGCATTCGAGTTATCCTCCCCACCGTTGATAGACGGGTCACCACCAGAGGAGGGGAGAGGAGAAGATGATGAAGGAAAAGAAAGTTCTCGAACGAGTCGAGATGTCATGGGGACTAATTCTATTAATAAGAAATCTAGACACGACGAGGAGAGGAAGAGGGCGGAGGGATCGGAGGCGTTGAAGGGGGGGAGGGGGGTGTCAAAGGACATTTTCTTTATTTTGTTACTATTTCTTGATTGGAATTTTGGGGGATGATGTTTAGGGAATGTGGAACACTGAGGTTGACGACGCTGATGGTTTTTGAAACTGTGTCAATGAATCGGGAAGGAAACGGCGGACAAGTGGAATGAACGTCGGTTGGAGGTTGGAGGTTAGCCGAGTCGGAGCTCTCCGCCGGATGTTGCCGTTCAAATCGAAGGGCCATATACTGTGGAAACAGGCGAGATAGAACTGGTAGCGCAGATGATGATTCAATTCAGTCAGTGATCATTGCCTCTAGCTCTACGTAGTTCAAGGGTAAGTCAGGATTGTGCATTCACTCGCGTCGTACAGCTAGTGCAACAAAGGCGACGTGAACAAAGAGATCGAAGATAAAGCCAGTTTACTGCAGAACTACCTCCTATACCAGAGCCAGCAAGACCCAAGCGACGATTGAGAATGGCGTATCGTAGTTCGAAGCAACGCAGGACCGAGAACCATCAACATCGACACCGGCAACACTCTGCAAAGGAAAGAAAAGAGACGCCACGCTTGATGCAACCTCTGATGCAAGACCTCATTCATTCCCACCCTTTCTTTCTTTCAGAGCTAGTAGACGAACAAAGCAAAGAGAAACAAAGCCCTGACTAGCCCTCCAACCTCTTACGACCGTCACAGAGTCTGGGCAGGCCGTGGTCCCCCGTTGACCGCATTATACGGCGTCGTTGGAGGACCCATCCCAAAGTAACCCACCCCCGTCGCAGTCGAGGCTGAGGCTGGCCCAACTCCGTTCGCGCTCTTCGATACTCCATTCCCTACGACAGGCGTACCATAGTACACCGCTCGCTTCGGCGGCGGCGGACCCTCGTCATCGCTAGCCGTCAAGTCAATCACATCCTCAGCCGATCGTTTGTTGGTCGACGCTCGGGCGGATGGCTGAGGCTCAACAGGCTCGGCAGTAGCAGCAGGTGTACCGGCATGAGTGCTCTGTCGGGCTGTTTTCCCTCCCATAGATTCGATAACGACCAAGTCCTCATCATCGTCATCGTCTTCTTCCTCGTAGGCGATTTTGCGATTATTGCTTCTTGGTGCTGGGGTATTGCTGGCTGCTTTCGACTTATCCGACCAGGTCCCGTCCGGCTCGATGGTGACTTGCTCGACGGACTTGGCTGTCGAGTTTAGAATTTCATTGACGTATCTGGTCACGTTAGTTGGTAATTCCTTTGTTCATATTCATGGATTTGAATGATCTTACTGGTCCACCACGAGCGCTTCGTACGAAATAACCTTTGCGCACACTGGACACGTCCAGGTCGGTCCCTGCTCTTGCATCAACAAGAACGATCCGGCGTCAAAACACTGATTATGCGAGCAGACGGTCGTGCGACACGGAAGTTCAATCCGACCCATGGACACGGGACACTTGAGAGACATGACCGTTGACGTCGCCACGATGTCCGCATCATCCGCTCTGTTTCTCACTGATAGTTCACCTGTCAGCGGGGTCACCTATAGAGATAGTGACGACTTACTCTCTTGAATAACCTGCTCCTTGCTGATGCTTCGACCCACGCGCAGCGTCTCCACCAGCTCTTCGACTGGATGCAACCTGACCAGGTTGATTACCAGGGAGAATTTCTGCTGAATCAGCCCTGCTCTCTTCCTCATAGAGGTATCGATATCGTTACCTTGTCCGTTAAGGCGTACGCAAATGTCACAGTGTTCTCGTAGTTCTCCAACTTCCGCAGGTGGCTGGTGATATCCACTGGCCGCGTAGACCCAGGCTTGTTCTTCAGTCCTCGAAAGTTCGCTTTGACCACATCTTGGTTGACCTTCAGCTCGACATCTCTTGGAAACGCCACCTCCAGGCGCGTGTACTGCCGAAGTGGATCATCGGCGGCGCAGTAGAGCATGACCCGGTAATTCGAACCCTCGGGCTTGAGCTTCTCCACCACCGCGCTCTTGAGCCGGACCCTGGTAATGATCGAGTGTCGTTGATGATGCATCACTGTTATACCATCAGATCCTGTCACCTAATATCCAGACATCACTCAACATACCCCTCCCTGGACAGCTCTCGACGGGCACTAGCGGCTCCTCCACGGTAAAGAAGGGGGTTGGCTTGAACTCGAGCCGTTCTGTCTTCGTCAGTCCGGTTACTGTATCGCAATACCACCACATATACTCACCAACACGCATCGGAGGAGGGTTCGATAGTGGATTCGGCAGACCGTATGCAGGATAGCTCTGGCTGAATGAAGGGGCGGGCTGGTGAGAACGGTAAACGGGCGCCGTGGTTGCGCGGTCGGGACGGTTGATGTTTTCGCGCAGTCGCTCAAATTCATGGTATCGACGAGGATCTTTCGTGATTTCTGACAAATCTGGTGGTGTCGACAACAGTTAGCTTTCGCTCTGTTTCGGCGTGTGTCATGGCTCATCGAGACATACGTGAGAGCAATCGACTTTGCAGATTCAGCTTGACGCCCGTTTGCCGGATCCTCTCTGCTCTCAAGACCGCTTGTAGCTCCTTGACCAACAGCGTCTTCACCCTCGCCGTCACAGCCTGTACCAGCTGAGGGTCGGGAGGGGCAGCGGACGCCATCTTGCTGGCAGATCACTCGGTTTCTGAGACCAATAGAGTCACGAGCTCCTGCTCAGGCGGCGCTCATCGTTGACACCACTATCGGCGCTTGTTGGAGAGTACCATGTAGAAGACGCGTGAATGAAGTGAGGAGGATTGTTGTGGATGTGACTGGACGATGAGAGTTGTGCTGGTAGTGCTGGCATCATCCGTCCGTGGAGGTTGATATCGAAGTCACGGCGGTTGCCGCCGGTGTCGGTGTTTTGTTTTTCCGAAGGATCAAAGAAAGTCCGGCACCGACGCGCTAGCCTCTTCGGGACTGTCGATAGCTTGTCTATTTGGTCCCACACCCCACTATTTGATCTGACCAGCTTCTACTATTTTGCAATGTAAGTATTCTGACATTCATCAAGCGTCTATGAAAATAAATAGACTCTAGAACCAAGTCACACGTTCACCTCTCAGAAGCCATTCGATTCTGACTCACTCAGTGAGAAGGCAAGATGGCGAAAGGCTTGCGATCGAAAATCAAGAAAGACCACAAAGTGCGTCTGCGCACCAAGGTTTTCAAACCAGTCGAGGATGCCCGAGTAGAAAGGTTATCGGCGAAGCTCCTTGAACTGGCTGCCACTATCAAGCCGAATGAAACTCCAGAGTCGCGGATGGACGTTGATCAGAATAGTAAGCCAACACAAGTCTCATGATACACTTGCTGACTGGAAAATAGCTGCCGCTACGAATCCGGAACAATCAAAAGCTGGAGGTACTGACGTGCCAACGGAAGGTGAGTAAGAAGTTGTTCTGTGGTCGGAATCGGAGACTTTTATCTACATAGCATTGCCTTACTGTATAGTCTTCCTCTCATTGATTATATGTTATGCTCGAGGATATAGTCTCAAACTGTTATGCGCTTTTCATTTTTTTGCTCTTGTCAAATTGGGACTACAGAGCGGACCAAATGCGCCATTGACATTACTGACGACCTAATAGAACAAGATCTGGAGATGCACGATGTTTCAGCGGTCGTTGCTCGAAAAACAAGCAGTAAGAAACGGTCCCATAGGGTCGAGAAGCGGCGGCATCAGGGAGGCAGCTCTATTCCATTTCTCGGTAGTAAGATGCCTGGGAAGTCGAAGCGAGGAAAGAGAAGGAAATGAGAATCGAAGAGATGAAACCGCGGATGTTCGAGTTTGATTCAATTCGAATTCGTCCGAACTTGTATTGTTGGCGTTTTGAGGCTTTTACTCGGGCTGGTGGTTCTCCGGACTTCGTCCTACTTAGCCTCAAAAAACGGTCGTTGACCTCACAAACGCATTCAGCCCTATCGGCACAGCTCCATCTGGCGACCCGCCTGGAAAACAGTAAAGACACCCGAGACCCTCAAATCAAATGATCGGCTCTTTCGCTGCGACACCAGTAGTATTTAGTAACAATTATGATCTGATAAATATAATTTCATTATTGGATGTTGTCGGCGATACGGCACAGCTTGAGCAGAATTGGCGTTGATTCAACCGCATGCTCAGAGGCACCTCAAGTGCTGCTTTCGCGACACGGCAGCCACGCACGGAGCATTCTTTCAACATGACAGGTCGACAGTCATACTTCCTTTGAACTTGGTGTTGTGAATTGTAGCGTAGTGAAGAGATGGCGATATACCGGTCGATCCTGGCAGCCTTAGCCAACGTGCTACTACCAATTGCAATAGTAGAAGCTGGTCAGATCAAATAGTGGGGTGTGGGGCCATATAGTTCTAGACAAGCTATCGACAGTCCCGAAGAGGCTAGCGCGTCGGTGCCGGACTTTCTTTGATCCTTCGGAAAAACAAAAC
>QQTW01002470.1_pt1 | contig 13434 bp, 12 predicted proteins | sample 1904831 | NCBI WGS metagenome assembly QQTW01 (sample SAMN09435610, study PRJNA476489) | Subsurface metagenome, whole genome shotgun sequencing project. | reverse complement strand
ATTACGATTAAGCACGAAGGTGAAGATAGTCGCGGAAATACGATCGCTGCACTCAAAGATTTAGGAATTATTTTTGGCGACATTGCTGAGGGAAAATCAGAAGCAGCAGCCGAAGTATCGAATGCTGTTGTTGATTTAAATAAGCGGGTGAGAGAATCAACCGACGGATTAATTGATTTGCGTTTTCTTTTCCCATTAGGACTTGGTTGTTTATCAATTCGCCAATTGATGGCTAAGGGTTTGCAAATTGATATTATTCCCTGGTACGTGTTGGCTTGGTACTCGTTTGATAGCTTCCTCAAATTACACGCTGCTAGTATGTCCCCCGTGAGAGGGAGTAGGGAGTAGGGGAGGTGGGGAGGTAGGGAGTGTTATTAAGGTGAGAAGATGCCCAGTAGTAAATTACTTTACCCTTCAAGAACTCTCCCCATCTCCCCATCTCCCCTCCCTACTCCAACTTCGGAACTTTATATTGTTTACAGAAAGCTGGTAAAGATATGCGCTAAACGGGGTTTACAAATTGTTCGCAATCTCTAGAGTTCTTATATTAGTTCCTTGGAGATGCAAGGTTGCTCAATAACTTTACTCAAATTAGATGATGAGATGATTGAGTTGTGGGATGCTCCCTACTCCCTACTCCCTACAACTTATGAAGAAAGAGCAAATTTTGCGATGGTTGCAGCGCTTTGCAACCAAAATTGAGCAAAATAAGGATTATTTGACGGAATTAGATGCAGCCATTGGTGATGCTGACCACGGTACCAATATGGAACGCGGTTTTAAAAAGTTACTTATCCAACTGCCGAGTCTTTCCAATCAAAACGATATCGGTAGTATTCTCAAAGCGGTGAGTATGACTCTAATTTCCAGCATCGGAGGTGCTAGCGGTCCTTTGTACGGTACTTTTTTCTTGCGTGCGAGTGCTGTTGCTGCGGATAAGCAGGAACTCGACGAACGGGATATGCTAGAAATGTTGAAGGCAGGATTGGATGGTGTAATCGAACGCGGCAAAACTCAACTTGGCGATAAGACAATGCTCGATGTGCTATATCCGGCTGTAACCGCGTTTGAAAAAGCGGTGAATGACCGAAAAGCAATGTTAGAGGCAATGGAATACGCTTTGTCAGAAGCCGAACAAGGTATGAAAAATACCGCTTCGATGCAAGCTAAAAAAGGTCGTGCCAGTTACTTAGGCGATCGCAGTTTGGGACATCAAGACCCAGGTGCAACTTCATGTTACATAATGTTGAAGTGTCTGTACGATAGCATCAAAGAGTATTAAATAGGTCGTCATTTGTCATTTGTCCTTTGTTATTTGTCAAAGGCATCGGGTTTTAGCCATGTTTACGAGTCTTAACATAGACATGTTTATTTCCGCTCACTTACTTAGTGCATCCTAAATTAACGGTCTAATTCAAACCTTCGCTTCGGGGTTAACAGCGTGGCAGTGGTTGGTATTGTCATAGTTTCTCACAGCAAGCAACTAGCTGAAGGCGTGCGAGAACTAGCAGCGCAAATGGTTCAAGGTCAGGTTCCCCTCGCGGTGGGGAGCGGAATTGACGACCCACAAAACCCGTTGGGAACCGATGTCATGCAAGTATATCAAGCAATTGAGTCGGTTTACAGTCCTGCGGGTGTTGTCGTCTTGATGGATATGGGCAGTGCTTTGATGAGTGCCGAAATGGCTTTGGAATTCCTGCCAATCGAACAACGCGAAAAAATTCACTTATGCGAAGCACCTTTGGTAGAAGGTACTCTCGCAGCGGTTGTATCGGCGGCAGCTGGTGGTAGTATCGAGCAGGTTATTGCCGAAGCACGCGGTGCGTTACGAGCAAAAGCTTCCCAGTTGGGTATCGATATACCAGCACCCGAATGCGTAATTCCACCGCCAATAGACGATTCACAAACAAGAGAAATACATCTGGCTATCAGTAATTGTTTAGGCTTACATGCCCGTCCAGCAGCCAAATTTGTGGCTACATCTTCCCGATTCAAAGCACAAATTAAAGTTAAAAATTTAACTAAAAAAACCGAATATGTTCGCGCTGACAGCATTAACCAAGTGGCAATGTTGGGAGTGCGTCACGGTCACGAAGTCGCAATTTCGGCAACGGGTATCGATGCCGATGTAGCTTTAGCAGCTTTACAAGCGTTGGTAGAAAACAACTTTGGCGAGGGTGATAGCCCTGTTTTCATCCCAGAAATCCCCGACATTAGCGAAGAAAATACCGATCTATCCACCCTCAAAGGTATTCCCGCATCACCCGGAGTAGCTATTGCCCCCAGCGTCCGTTATACAATTGCATCAGTAATTCGCAATCAACTTCCCACATTACAATCACCGCAATATTACATAGAAAACCCAGCCCGCGAGTGGCAATGTTTGCAAGATGCGCTCAATGATGCTTCCCAAGAAATCGAAACGCTACTTTCCCAAACATCGACCCAAATCGGCGATGCAGAAGCAGCAATTTTCGACGCGCATTTACTATTCCTCCACGACCCAATTATTCTAGAATCTCTACACCACTACATTTACACCCAGCACATTAACGCCGCTTCCGCATGGCTTGCCGTAGTCGAGGAACTCACCAACCAATACCGCACCCACTACGATTCCTACTTGCGATCGCGTGCTGCCGATGTCATGGATGTGGGTCAGCGGGTGTTACGATTGCTACTTGGCACGGCTGTAGCTCACCTCAATTTAACTCAACCCTCAATCCTAATTGCCACCGACCTCACCCCCTCGGATACAGCACAATTAGATACAAGTAAAGTTTTAGGTATTTGTACGACAGCGGGAAGTTCGACATCGCACACCGCTATCATTGCCCGTAGCTTGGGTATACCCGCAATAGTCGGCGTACCCGAAGAGATTTTGCGGCTTGGTGATGGCGTTTTACTCGGACTCAACGGTAACACTGGCAATGTTTGGATTGAACCAACCGCAGATATTGTTACAGCTTTAGAAACGCAACGCGAAGCATGGCAAACCTCGCAGCAAAAAGCGAAGAAAAATGCCCACAAAGCTGCAATTACCACCGACGGCAAACGGATGACGGTGCTTGCGAATATCGGTAGCGTCGCAGATGCTCAAGTTGCAGTTAGCTTGGGGGCTGAAGGTGTGGGGTTGCTGCGTACCGAATTTCTCTACTTAGATAGAAAAACAGCACCCAGCGAAATCGAACAACTGGCAGTATACGAAGGTATTACCGAGGTTTTAGAATCGCGTCCGTTGGTAATTCGTACCCTCGATGTTGGGGGAGACAAACCCGTACCCTATTTAAATTTCCCCCCAGAAAATAACCCATTTTTAGGATGGCGAGGAATTCGGTTTTGTTTAGACCGTAAAGAATTATTTAAAATTCAGCTACGGGCAATTTTACGTGCTAGTGCCAGCGGCAAAATCAAAATCATGTTCCCGATGATTGCCACAGTCGGCGAACTCGAAGCTGCAAAAGCTCTCTTGGTAGAAGTGCAAAACGAACTGCGACAAGCTGGGATAGGCTTCAACGAAAATATCGAAGTCGGCATTATGGTTGAAGTCCCTTCCGCAGTCATTATTGCCGACAAATTAGCATCCGCTGTCGATTTTTTCAGCATCGGCACAAACGACCTCAGCCAATATATTATGGCGTGCGATCGCACTAACCCCCAAGTCGCCAGTTTAGCCGATGCACTCCACCCCGCTGTATTGCGGATGGTACAGCAAATCATTCAAGCCGCCCGAAAAGCGAAAATTTCGGTCAGCTTGTGCGGCGAACTTGGTTCTGACCCCATCGCTGTACCGATATTACTGGGATTGGGACTCAATGATGTGAGTTTGAATCCCCAAGCTATCCCTCGATTTAAACAAGTCATCAATCAATTAAGTTTTATTGAGGCAGAGGCGATCGCATTGGAGGCACTTAAGCAAGATTCGGCAGCGAAGGTGAGGGAATTACTTTCAATGTTCGCTTATTAGATTTAAGCGGTAGCAAAGATAAGGGAATCGCAAAAGATATTTAATTATGGGTAGTAATTGTAGTAATTGTAGGTTGGGAAGCCACTGCGTTGCGGGGGTTCCCCCCGTTGTAGCATGTGGCGGTGTAGCGTAACGAAGTGAAGCGTAACCCAACATCTTTAATACCTTTCTCAAAAGTCAATATTTGAACCGTTTGTAGTATATACTAACAAATGAGTGCAAGTAGTTAAATTCAGATTGGTGGCTCGTAACGTGGATGTTTTAATTGAGTCAACAAGGCGCTTTGAGAAGGATGTTGCTACGCTCAGTGAAGATGCAAAAGCAGAAGTAGTTCAAAAAATCAACGATTGCGCCAGTCTTTTTCCAAGTCAAAAAGCTAATGTTTATCGTAGGCTACGCCGTATCCCCATAGCGTCAAATCTAAATGGTTACGAATCTTCACTTTATATACTACGAGTTTCTCAAAAACTAAGGGTGATTTTGGCAGTTGACGAAGATCCGATTTTTGGGCAAGTTATTTTTACTCTTTTTCGAGCAGTTAAACACGATGACCTCGATAAAGCGTACAAAAGTGTAGCAGAATCTTTGTATCAAGAGCTACTTCACCATAATCGAGAAACTGCCCAGATTCCGTAAGCTTGTTTATGGCACAAACCCTTATTCTCTGCGATGAATACGGCATTATTCACGAAGCTATGAAGATTTTACCTTCGGACGAGCTAAAGATTAGTTTTCTTGAAGCCTTGGCAGAGCTTGAAGATAACGAGTGTCACAGAACAAGAAAATTTCCAAAAACGAGGCTGCACAAAGTAACGGGTGTGAAGCAAGCAATTTATCGTGCTGATATTAATAAAGTCTCAGGCTGGCGCATCCACGTTCAATACATTGATGGGCAGATTCATCTCAAAGATATTATTGAGGGACAAAGACATGATGATGTTATTGAGGTAATTAAATCTAAGAAGACGCGTTACGAGTAATCCTGAATTATTTAATGGCGATATAGTTAGGGAACTATGATGCAACTCGACCAAATGACCAATACTGAATTAAAAAAGTATATTTCTGAACATAGAAATGATGAGTCAGCTTTTCGGGCAGCTTTGCAAGTGTTGATTAGTCGTAGCGATTCATCGACACAGCTACCTTACCCTTTCTCATTAACTAATCCTGAAAGCGAAGTGCAAGCTCTTTTAAGAGAGAGAATTAATTATGATAAGTAGAAAAATAAAGGATTAAGTATATAGCAGTCCTAAATTATTCTTCAAAGCTAGCTCCCTGACTTATTAAAGGACACTGCTGGCAATACGTAAGACCCCTTGATGAGCCACAAGACCGCCCCAGGCTGTAAGCTGTAAGTGCTAATCTGAACGAAGCCTGCTTAAAGCAGGCTTTGCGCTATTAGCCCTACCATTCTATGGTAGGGCGGGATGAGTGACCATCCCTTGAAAGCTATGTGGTAGTTATGTTGAGGGGTCTCACCCCTGATTAGCCAGCGGTATCATTAAAGAAGTGGAGCATCTGGATGCTGTGAATTTTCGATAATATAAGATTGAATGATTATAAGAAATGCGATCGCGCCAGCGTGCCGTAGGCATATCGCATTTCTTCGCGTGCAGCCTTTGCATATCGCACTTACTCCACTCCAAAAAAGGAGTATTGCAAGCCCAACTTATGGTTTGCACAAAGGTGAGCGCTTGTTTTAGGACTCCCCTAACTAAGAACGGGTGGTTGGTAGCTATAAACCCAATGTTGCAATTCTTCGGGGTTTTGGGACACCTGTTGGAGTGCGAGTCGAGCAGATTTCTCGCTTTCGGTTTCGTAGTAATGCATTTCACCCTCAGCACTGCGGGTTTGGATAATTTGCGTGCGCTCGACACGACGCTGCTCGTTACTAAAGAAAGCTTCAGAGATACTTTCGGCGCGAGAAAAACACCAAGCAAGTTCGCAAACATCCTCGAAAGTGGTATTTGCTCCCTGCCCTAAAGCTGGTGCCATTGGATGTGCAGCATCACCCAATAAAGTGACCCGACCCTGACTCCATGAATTTAAGGGTAGCCGATCGCAAATCGGTGCTTCTAAAATTCGCTCTGCGGGTGTCATTTCTACAAGCGATCGCAATGGCTCTCCCCAATCAGCTATTCTATTTAGAACCCTAGATTTAGCAGCATCTACATTTGGAGAAAGAGAGGATACGGGAGATAAATGGCGATATAGCCAGGAAATGTGACCGTCACCAGCATTTAATAAGTACATAAATTCCCTATTTCCTTTGACAAATCCAAGCTCACCCGGATTTAATACCTGTTGGTCGCATTTAATGACTGCACGCCAAGACATGCTGCCTAAATAGCGAGGGTTGCCATCTCCAATCAAGGTTTCTCGAATGACAGAATTGATACCATCAGCCCCAATTAACAAATCCGCACGTATTGTTTCTCCACCATCAAAAGATATATCCACACCGCTATCGTCTTGTGTAAAACCAGTACAGCGATGGTTAAGATGGATAATATTAGCAGGCAATTTTGATGCCAGTATTTGCTGTAAATGCCACCACCAAATAGTTATCAAAGGCTGTCCGTATTTATCTTGGTATCTACTCCCACGATTAGTACGAATTGTTTCACCTTGATTGTTTTTTAAAACAGTTTGGCTAACCTCGCAACCAGAATTTTTAATCAAGAACACTATCCCAGGTTCAATTGCATCAAGGGATTTCAAACCATTTGGTAACAGCCCAAAAGCACCACCAATTGGGCGAAAATCTCTGGCTTTCTCGTATACTTGCACTTCATAACCCTGTTTTAAAAGAGCGATCGCACAAGCTAATCCCCCAAGTCCAGCACCAACAATGGCAATTTTGTTTACTTGATTTTTTCAAGGCATACTTGTATCTGTACGCATATAGTTCAAATCCCAAAAATTTGCTTTATTATAGCTTTACATTGAAATAGCGTTGTTGCTTACCGCTAAACTGGAAATATGGAAACACCAACAGTTACACAACCAGTCAGTGATTTAAGTTTAAGCGACTTAAAAGAAAAATTTGGATTGAAACGCGATCGCACAGACTCTTTCTTTGACAACTGGCTGGTTTCAGCCGAAGCATTATCCAACTACGAACAGCAAGCAATAGCACGTCTCAAGAAGAACTACGAGAATATTATCGAAACCAATCCTCTAGAAGAAGTAGTTAAACTTGTAGTCGTTTCCCCATTATTAGATTTAGCAGGATTTTATCAACCACCATTTTCAATTCGTGCGGAAGTTTCAACCAAGCTAGTAGCAACCGAAGGGAACCAAACCTTTGTAGGTAAGATTGATGTTTTAGTTGTGAAACAAAAGCTATGGATTTTGGTAATAGAATCCAAGCAATCTCGATTTGATGTCACATCTGGGATTCCCCAAGCTTTAAGTTACATGCTTAGTCAACTGAATACTGAATCCGATCGAGATGAAAGTCGATTTGGTATCGTGACAAACGGTCGAGAAGTCATTTTCTTAAAACTAAATCCTCAGCAACTACCCGTATACGCTCAATCGAAAGTTTACCAAGTGATTGAAACAGAAGAAGATTTAATCAGCATTCTCCAAGGTTTAAAAACGATTGGTAAATGCTACCTCTGACCTACCATTAATAGTAAAGAGTACGTTGACTTATATCTTGCACATATAACGTATAAACCACAAATCAACTAATAACATGTAACAAAAATTATGTTTTGTAACTTTATTCCTCTTTTAGAGGAATTGTGCTATTAGCATCGGGTTTGCAACCCGATGCGGCTGAAAATGTAGTCGAAAAATCAATAAATGCTTAGTTGTTTTTGCTCCGGTACTACGTGGTTAGTGTATTCCAATCACTAGAGTCATATGGGTATTTAACTTATAGCTTGTTCGGCAGCAATTGCTTCCGCTTTCGTTTTGTGCAGGGTACCTGGTTCTTCTTCCGGTGGTGCATAAACGGTGTAAAGCTTGAGTGCCGTTGAACCAGTATTGATGAAGTTGTGCAGCGTACCAGCCGGAACAACAACCAGCGTGTTGGCTTGAATTGTACTACGCTCCCCATTTAACACCGCTTCACCTTGACCCGCAACAAACATCAAAACTTGGTCAACATCGTGTGACTCTTCACCAATATCATCACCCGGTTCAACGCTCATCAACACGATTTGGCTGTGTTCGTTCGTTAGTATCTCTTGCCGGAAAAAGTTATTTTCTTTTGCCAATTCAAAGATGTCTTTGTTGAAGATTGCCATTTGAATTACTCCTGTGTTGTGTTTGCTGGCAGCGATGAAAGTTGCTTAATGGTATTGTACGGTGTATTTTGAATGTGTATCTCGGATTTATCATTATAGTTAGTATCTTTTAAGCTAAGTGTATACCTTGTACAGTTCTAAACAATGCAACTGTTTTTAGATAAGTGCGATCGCCCTTAGTATAAGCTTGTAGGTTGGTTCGGCAGTGCGTTACTCTTTTGTCCCCCGTTGTCGCATCTGCAGTTGGAGCGAAGCGTAATCCAACATATGATTACTCGGTATTACGAAAGAAGTCAACTGATTTCATTCTAGATTTTCACGGGCAAGGGTCTTCCAAAGGAGGATGCCATCCACCTTGTATCCATAACTGCCGGGATTCTTGAATAAATCCTTGATTATGAAATTCATCATTTACATCTAATTTCTGGCAAGTAGCCCTACCTACAGGAGTTGTGCCAACAATATTCAAACCATCAGTAGTCCAAATAAAATGATCTGCCCATTTCTGCTTACGAGGGTTGAATATCTGAGTTTCTAATTGGGTTTGCGGGTCAACAGCAGTTGTAAAATTATAACGACGCTCGTTGCAGCGACGACAAGCCAATGCGAGGTTGTCCGCTTCATCCGAACCTCCTAATGATTGTGGAATCAAATGATCCATTGTAAAAATGTCCGAACTCGAACGTTCTGGAGAGTGGCAGTATTCACAGAGGTATTTTGCTCTTTCACGGACAAATTTTCGAGTACGTTCGTTAACAGTCACGTTTGGCAATTAACTTAGCATTAACGAAGGTTAAAATACGCTCTAGTTCTGAAATACCAGCGTATTCAGCTTCTTCTTGGGGATTGAGTGATTCAGCTTTGCGCTTAGAGAGTAGTTCTTCAAAGCGGACATGTAACTCTGTTGTTAGCTTAACCAAGTTTACACCATCAACTTTTTCAACTACTATCCCAGAACGAAGCCATGATGAGGGTTCAATCATTAGGACTGGGGTAATGACTTGAGGTGTCATACTGCTTTGAATCCATATAAATTGTTATGCCACCATTCTAAAATATCAGGCGACTAAACCAAACTTTCAGATTCCAATTGTGGATTTTGCTGTCAAAGAGCGAAAACGCCAAATAAAAACACCTGCGGAAGCTCCAACTCCAATCGCTTGTCCCCACCACAAACCGACACCATCTAAACCCAAAGGAAACCCCAATAAATAACCGCTGGCTAATCCAAATACCCAAAATGCGATAAAACTTAGTAACATCGGTATACGAGTATCTTTAAGTCCACGCAATGCACCAGCAGCAGTTGTTTGCACTCCATCCAGAATTTGCGATATTGCTGCTACAGCAAACATCGGAGTTGCCAAAGATATCACATTTGCATTTTCTGGATTGCGAATATCCAAATACAACCCAATTACTTGACGGGAAAATACTAAAAGGAATAAAGCCATCGCAGTCATAAAGATTGCTCCCATCCACATACTTATGTAAGCAGTTCTGCGTACCCCAACCGAGTCATTTTGTCCGCTCCATTGTCCGACTCGAATCGTTGTTGCGAAGGACATTCCTAAAGGCACCATAAATACAACTGCAATGGTTTGAAAGACAATTAAATGCGCTGCTAGTATCGATGTACCTAACAACCCCATTAAGTAAGTTGTGACGCTAAATAATCCGACTTCAAAAGCGAAAGAAACACCAATCGGTAAACCAACCCCAATCATTTCGCTGAGAATTTTGGGTTCAAATTGATATAACTTTTTAAAAAGCTGGTAAGTTTTAAGTTGTTCGTGCTTGAGTATATAAATAACTAGAAATACCAACATTACCCACTGCGATAACACGCTTGCCAAAGCAATACCCGTCAATCCCATTGTCGGAAATCCCAACTTACCAAACCCTAAAACATAGTTACCGACAGCATTAAAAAGCGTACCGATGACAACGATAATAGTAATTGGTCGAGGTTGAGAAACTGATGATACAACACTTTTGAGCATAGCAAAGGCAAGAGCGGGAAAAAATCCCCATAGCATGACATCAAGATAGGTATGAGCTAAACTGACAACACTTTTCGCTTGTCCAAATTGCAGCATCAACGAGTCAACATTTTCCAGTATCACCATAGCAGGAATGGTAAGAAATAGAGATAACCAAAATCCCTGCTGCGTTAAGAGTTGAATTTTGCCACGATTACCAGCACCAAAAGCTTCTGCAACCAAAGGACTAACAGCGTAAACTACACCACTTGCAGTAACTAACAGCGTGGTAAATGTAGTTGTTGCTAAACCTCCTGCTGCAAGGGTTTGTTGTCCCAACCAACCCATCATGACAGTATCGACAAATCCTGTCGCAGCTTGAGCAATTTGTGCGCTAGCGAGAGGAATTGTTAAGCGTAATAGTTCTTTGATTTCAGTTTGGGTACTTGGACTTGGACGTGTAGATAATTGCACCATGAGGGTGTGGGGTGTGGGGGTGTAAGAGTGTAGATGTTGCCAATGGCAAACTAATTATTCTAAAATTTCGGCGTTTTTAAACTGAAGGTTTATTTAAAAAATTTTGATAGGTCACAAGAATCCGGGTAAATAAGTGCGAAACCCGGATTCTAACCCTCACGAATTATCAAAATTAAATAACAATGTCAATAGTTTGAATTAGATATTTTATAAACACGCAAAGTGCTAACTATCAATATAACAATTCTTTACCTTTCCCCCTTACCCCTTAACGGCAGTTGCTACAACGGGGGGAACCCCCGCAACGCACTGCCTCCCCTTCTCCCCTCCCATTTACGTCAACCCAGAATGGTAAGCTAAAAGTTGAAATAAAAAAGTACTATAGGATGAAGTGTTAATGGGTATTTCCGCAAATGAGCCTCATTTATTACGCGCTGCTCGCGGTGAAATTGTAGACCGTCCTCCAGTATGGATGATGCGTCAAGCTGGACGCTATATGAAGGCTTATCGAGATTTAAGAGAGAAATATCCTTCATTCCGCGAACGTTCGGAAATTCCCGAAGTTGCTATCGAAGTTTCCTTGCAACCTTGGAGAGCGTTTCAACCCGATGGTGTAATTCTATTTTCCGATATCGTTACCCCCCTTCCCGGTTTGGGGATCGATATGGATATTGCCGAAGGTAAGGGACCAATTATTCACGCACCTATCCGCACGCAACAACAGGTAGATAATCTAACTCCCCTTAACCCTGATGAATCGCTGGCTTTCATCAAGACGATTTTACAGTCATTACGGCAAGAAGTAGGCAATAAATCCACCGTCCTCGGTTTTGTTGGCGCACCTTGGACTCTAGCAGCTTATGCTGTGGAAGGGAAAGGTTCTAAAACCTATTCTGTTATCAAGAATATGGCGTTTTCTGACCCGACGATTCTACATCAACTGTTGGAGAAATTTGCCTCGGCGATCGCAACCTACGTTCGCTACCAAATCGATTGCGGTGCCCAAGTAGTGCAAATGTTCGATTCTTGGGCAGGACAACTTAGCCCTCAAGATTACGATACTTTTGCTTTACCTTACCAAAAAATGGTGTTTGAGAAAGTTAAGCAAACTCATCCCGATACCCCGTTAATTCTTTTGGTGACTGGTTGTGCGGGTATTCTCGAACGTATGGGTAATTCGGGTGCAGATATAATTTCGGTTGACTGGACTGTTGATATGGCTGATGCTCGTCAGCGTCTTGGTAAAACGATGAAGGTTCAGGGTAATCTTGACCCTGGGGTGTTGTTTGGGTCGAAGGAGTTTATCCGCGATCGCGTTTATGATACTGTTCGTAAGGCCGGGAATTGGGGTCATATTCTTAACCTTGGTCACGGTGTTTTACCGGAGACTCCGGAGGATAATGTGCGCTTTTTCTTTGAGACGGCGAAAGAGTTGACTTTAACGGCGGTATAATTTTTATCGCGCAAAGGCGCAAAGGCGCAAAGAATAAAACTTTGCGTCTTTGCGTTTGATTGCATAGGAACTTTTAACTTAATTCGGAATTCTTTTATGTATGGGTGGTTGATGGTGGGATTTGTTTGCTGTCTGCCTGTGGGGCGGGTTGATGGGGTTTGCTTGTTGGGTTCGGGGCGGGTTTATGGGAATCTCTCGTTGTCTGCTAAGATTTTCGGTGAACCCGCCCCTACAAGATGGCACGGTGCGTAATTATACTTTCTGAATGCTACCAATGCCTGTACGGGCGGGTTCACCAACCAATCTATTGGCACACAGATATGCTAATTAAACCCGCCCCCCCCCACGATAAAATCATAAACAATTATGCTAATTAAACCCGCTCCCCCCACGATAAAATCTTATATTTAATTTCCTAACATGTATGTCTAAACGTATTTTAGTTACTGGTGCGAGTGGGTGTGTTGGGCATTATATTAGCGAACTGTTGATTCAAGAAACCGAACACGAGTTATTTTTACTTGTCAGAAATCCCGATAAATTAAAAATTGATACCAGCGTGCGGGCAAATGTCACCGTGTTGCAGGGTGATATGCAGAAAATAAGCTCGTTTGCTGATTTACTGAAAACTATTGATGTTGCCGTTTTGACTGCAACTGCTTGGGGTGGTGATATTACTTTTGATGTGAATGTGAATAAAACGCTGGAATTGATGAGTTTGTTGGATGCGGAGCGGTGCGAACAGGTAATATACTTTTCGACAGCGAGCGTTTTGGATAGCAACGACAAACCATTGAAGGAAGCAGGGGAAATTGGTACCGATTATATTCGTTCTAAATATGATTGCTTGCAGAAAAAAAACGGACTTGCGATCGCATCCAAAATCACTACTGTTTTTCCAACGCTTGTTTTAGGTGGTGATGCCAATAAACCTTATTCGCACCTGACTACTGGCATTCCCGAAGTTACGAAGTATGTCGATTTAATACGATTCTTAAAGACGGATGGTAGTTTTCACTTCATTCATGCTAAAGATATTGCCACTGTCGTTAAATACTTAATCGAAAATCCTCCTAAAATGGGAGAACCTCGTCAATATGTATTGGGACAAAATAGATTAACAGCGAACCAAGCAATCGAACAGGTTTGCGGTTATTTGGGTAGAAAAATCTCTTTTCGCATTCCTCTATCATTTGGATTAGCAAACACAATCATTGTTATATTTCGCATCCAAATGGCAGCATGGGATCGATTTTGTATGGAATATCGCCATTTTACCTACAAAAACGCTAT
>QQTW01002469.1_pt1 | contig 13435 bp, 13 predicted proteins | sample 1904831 | NCBI WGS metagenome assembly QQTW01 (sample SAMN09435610, study PRJNA476489) | Subsurface metagenome, whole genome shotgun sequencing project. | reverse complement strand
GCCTCTCCTCCTTCACCAAACCCAACGTCTGCAGGTAGGTCGAATCCGCCCATGTTGCCGTCGTCGTCGTCGAAGCCTGCTGCATTGTCGTCGTCGAGGAAGAGTCCAGATTTGTTACCCGCCTCATCTACTGCGTCATCTTTGTCATCCTGGCGCCAGTCTTCAGGGGCTTTGAGGAACGGAAGGTCCATGGAGCCGTTGACATCGCCCAGGTCAAAGGTCTTCATGGAGGGGCAGACATCCTGTTCGTCGAGGAGGGCGAGGTTAGGAAAGTATTTGGCGGCAAGTCCGGAGATATCGATGTCGACATCGTTCGTTGGGCGTTCCTCGGCCTCTTCTGTCTCTGGTGACTCACCTGTGTCTTTCGCTGCTGCATCACCCGCATCGTCGCTGCTGTCGAACACGATTCTGCCGTTCGCATCGATGGCCAGGTGGTTCATCAGTAGACCCTTGGCACCGCCCTCGTCGAAGTCGGCAGTAGCCTTCTTGAACAGCGGGTCCTGCGCAAACTCCAAATCCATCTTCTTGTTCTGCAGCTGCTCGAACGATGTCGCCAGTGTTGCCTCGGCCGAACGAGCTGCGCGCTTGCGCTTCTTCTTCTGACCATCCTCCTCATCATCACCCTCGCCGTCCTCGCCGTCCTCACCATCGTCAGTATCACCGCGGCGCTTCTTGTTGCCGTTCTCGGCCAGACCACTGAGAAGCTTGCCGGTGTCTGTCGCCACACTGTCTACTCTGCTCGTGTAGATCTTGACGCATCCGTCGAGGGTGCAGCTGGCCTTTTGGAAGTTGACGCCATCGCCCTCTTTGAGCAGAGACATGTCGTGGAAATAGTCAATGAGGGCGAAGTTCCAGGAATTTGTAGCGTTGATCTTGTTGTCGGTGGCCATCTTGATCCAGTCTTCGAAGTTGGACGCCAGGGGCATTACGCGCTTCATGGGGGTAACAGCGCTGCCGGCGACATCGGGCATGGGCTCATCCTGCACCGGCGTGTGAGGGTCGAGGACGCTGGCGGCGAGCGACCTGCGCTTCTTGCCAACAGGCGTGGCAGACGCTCTGAGCGAGTTGCGCTGCTGCTCTGCAAAGGCATGGCGGCGCTGTGCTCGCTCTTCATCGTCGTCGTTGAGGGAAACCCTGGAGGGGTCAGCATGCATCACCAGAGAGGTAATAGCGAGAAATCGTACTTGGTCCCCTTCTGCGGCGTCGCCGGGGGCGCGAGACTGTATCGCGAGCGTGCCATGGCTGCCGGCGTGGGTGTGGTTGACGTCTGCTTCGTCGTCGCTGGCTTTGTTTGTCAACATCGACTGCGGAGCGGGTCGCGTCAGGGCCACGCGCACTAACGAACGAAGTGTGGCGCACTACTGTGGCGGCAGGCTCCGCACAGCCACAGCGCCACAGTCCGCATCATCAAGGCACGCTCAAGGCTCAAGCTTCACGCAGGTTTCCGTGCTTAAGAGCATCCCGCCCTGCAGGGCCCTGCGCTTGCTCTCGCTGCTTTTCTTTCCTTGACACTATCCTTATCGCACGCCGCTCACCGCGCTCTTGCAACAACCGCGCACGCTTCACCATCCGCACTGTGACGCCAGCGCATTAGACCGCGGTACAGCACATCTCGGCACCACTCACCCTACAACGACAGCTCGGTACCGCGCAAGGACAAGCCGTCCCCCGCCCAGGCACCCGCGCGCATGAAGCAGCATGTTATGACAATGAATGAGCGCTCCGTCCTGGCCACCGTACAGCGATGGCGCCGCTCCAAGTACTCGGCGCGACCCTTTGCCCTCACTATCCTCGCCATATCGCTTATCGCACTGCTCGCATGGGCAAAGGAGCAGCGCAGCGACACACCCGCCAGTGACACACTGCGCAGGAGAGATGTTACCATACTAGACGAAGAGGTAAGACCATCCATCCGACTACAGAGTGCATACTGGGCGCATACTAACCTCCATCGTAGTGTCGCCTCGTCCACCATGCCGCCGACCAATGCGCCTTCGTCCTTGCCAACTGCCCCGACGAGGAGGCCGGCCTCATCTCCTACCTGACGCTCTACTACTGTCGCCTGCCCCATGCGAAGCCTGTCGCATTCGCCATGATGACCCTCTGGCTCGCCCTCCTCTTCAGCACTATTGGCATCGCCGCCAGCGACTTCTTCTGCATCAACCTCAATACCATCGCGAGCATGCTGGGCATGAGCGAGAGTCTAGCTGGCGTGACCCTGCTGGCTTTCGGCAATGGCAGTCCAGACGTCTTCTCTACCTTTGCCGCCTTCCGCACGCATGCCGCAAGTCTGGCTGTGGGCGAGCTCATCGGCGCCGCGGGCTTCATCACTGCAGTCGTCTCAGGATCCATGGCCCTAATCCGGCCCTTCCATGTCGCACGTAAGAGCTTCATTCGTGATGTGGGCTTCTTCATTGTCGCTGCAGCATTCAGCATGGGCTTCATCGTCGACGGCAAGCTGCATCTCTGGGAAGCCGTAAGCATGGTTGCCTTTTACCTTTTCTATGTCGTCTTCGTCGTCGTCTGGCATTGGTGGCTCAACCAGCGAAAGGCCAGGAGACTCAAAGCAGCGGCAATGCGAAGTCAATATGTCACGCCAGGAGGGGAAGAGGAAGAGGTTCAGCAATACTTCGATGACGACGACGCGCCTCCGGCCAATTCCGCGACACCTTCCAGACGTGTGTCGGTTGAAGACTTCGCCGCCCTCGAGCGTGGAGGTGGAGACCACATCGATGATGACGAGAACGAGGAAGAGCGAGAGCGCTGGATGGGCGAAATGACGAGCAACATGCGTGTCAGCCGACCACCAATGGGACAACGACGACCGACTCAGACACCCATCCGACCTAGTCTCGTAGGAGCATTGGAGTTCAGAGCCGTGCTTTCATCGTTACAGAAGTCTAGGAACATTCAGACGATGCCCATTGGTCTGCGACGCTACTCTGACGACCCAACCTTCACGACCGCGCAGCAACAGGATCTTATCAGCACAACGTCTGATCCGGCTCCTCGCCCAGCTTTTGATGTCAGGTCGGTGTCTTCAGGCAAGCCACCAAGCGTCATCAGGCCGACATTGCACGTCCAGCAGAACATCAACCGCACGAGAGCCGTCTCGACGAACGACATCGAGAACGCTCGATTGAACCCAACTACACTACAGGGAGTCGTACCGAATATCACATTCGGTCCGGCAACACCTGACTCTCGGAATAGCTTCACGCATACACCGGGTCAGGCGCCTCCATCTCCTACCATATCGCTATCACCGCCCCCTTCGCAGGGGTCCTCTCGAGCAGCAAGTCCTGCCCGTTCGAGGCCTCGCAATACTTCCGACCTACTAGCGCCTCCGGGCCGCGATTCTCAAGGACTCTCGCCCCGCTCAGGGCAATCCACAGACAGTCCTTTGTCATCGCCAGTGATAGAGCCTGTCAATCGACCAATGCCGCCGAACCTCAAGCTGGCTGTACCTGGTACTGCGTCACCGCCCATCCCCTTCCCTGCATACACAGACTTCCCGTGGTCGGCACACGATTCGTCAAGAGCACCAAGTTTGCGTCTGCCTTCACCCAGCGCCTCGCCCGAGTCTGCATTCCAGAACGAAAGCCTCTTTGGTGTATACGACGTTGGTCGGACTCCAACATGGTGGCCCTCAAGCCTTCTGCCTGCGCCGCACGTTTTCCTCTCGACTCTGTTCCCTACTCTGACAAGCTGGCGGGATAAGAACATTTGGGACAAGTTGCTTGGCCTTGTAGCTGCACTGCCGGTGTTCCTACTCACAATCACGCTCCCTGTCGTCGAGCCGGCGAGCAACGACGAAGACGATGCTGGCCACCCAGACTTCGTCCTGCCGCCACCTCTCACTCCTGTAGGCGGCACCTTCGATCCTCAATACCGCCTCGATGGCTCTGCATCTGTAAGCCGTCAGGGCACTGATCCATCGAAGACGCACAAGGGAGCCTCCACCTCCAACGGTAACTCCTACGCCTCAAACAACACCACAGGCAGCCAACCCCCACAACTCTACATCAACTCCGAAAACATCATCAACTCACCCGAGCAACTCCCTGACCAACTCTCAGCACACCCCCACCCCTCCACCCCACCCAAACAATGGAACCGCTGGCTCGTAATAATCCAAATCTTCACCGCCCCCTTCTTCATCCTGCTCGTCCTCTGGGCAAACCTCGAACCCAACTCCCCACGGTCCCTCCTCCGCCAAACCCTCTACACCCTCCTCGCCTCCCTCCTAACCCTCCTCTTCATCCTCTTCACCACGACCCCGTCCCACCCACCCCCCTGGCGCCAAGCACTCTGCTTCCTCGGCTTCGCCGTCTCCATCGCATGGATCAGCACCATCGCCAACGAAGTCGTCGGCGTCCTGCGCACCCTCGGCGTCATCCTGAACATGTCCGACGCTATCCTCGGCCTCACTATTTTCGCGGTCGGTAACTCCCTCGGCGACCTCGTCGCTGACATTACGGTTGCGCGTCTGGGATTCCCTGTTATGGCGCTCAGTGCTTGCTTTGGTGGGCCGATGCTTAATATCCTCCTTGGTATCGGACTCTCAGGGACTTATATGATTCTCACCAAGGGGGAGCATAGACATGAGAAACATCCGTCCGAGCCGGTGCATTTCAAACCGTACCATATCGCCGTGAGTACGACGCTGGTTATCAGTGGTGCGAGTCTGTTGGTTACACTGGCGGGGCTGCTGGTCGCGGTCCCGGTGCGGAAGTGGCGCATGGATAGGTGGGTGGGGTGGGGGCTGGTTACTACGTGGGTTGTTAGTACGGCGGCGAATGTGGCGGTTGAGGTTAGTGGGTTTAGTAGTGATGTTAGTTAGTTGATAGGAGTTCACGATTGTAAGAGGTGTTGATGGCTACAAATTGGGTAGCGCGTGAGTTTTTGGGGGGCGTTTTTGGGGGTGTTTATATACCATTTTGCTTACTTGTATTTGTTTTGTGGCGAGGGTTAGAGTACATATCACACCATTGCCCTCCTCCTCGTCGTCGGTAGTCCACATAAACTCTCTCTCCCACATCACACTTTCCCACTTCCCCCTCTCCCTATTCCTGACTGTCGTAGTCGTCCCGTTTCCTCATACCATAGTATATTTCCCTCCCCCAATCTGAGCATTCCATGCAGCTTACCATAGGTATTCATACCGCGCCAGGTTACTCCGTATCCTGCTCCTCTGTCCGATCGCTTCAACCCCGCCGTTGCTTTCGGCTACGGCGGGGTTGAAGCGATCAACTGTATTCCTCTGCTTCTGATCTGATCGCTCCCCCCGCTTACCCCGGTTGGTCCCGGACGGTCAGGACGCACGTCGTCCGGACGGTGAGCGTTCTCGTGCTCCGATCCCCGGAGGTCCGATGAGAACTACCCAGGGTCCATCTGTTACCCAGGGTCCACCTGTTTCCCACTACGGCGGATACTTTCCCGCCGTACCCAAACACACCTACGGTAGAAAAACATTCCTGTCGAGGCGATTGACGGTGCAGACCCATGCCAGCGCCGTGGTCCCACGGGGTTGCCGTGGTCCTACTTGCCGTGGTCCTACGTCCCATGTCCCACGATGTGTCGTGTGGCTGCTTCTGGGACGATCTTCTGCTACGAGGCGTTTGCGTGCTCCTCGGTGAACGTGACAGGCGCAGACGCGGCGACGGCGGCGATGGTGGTGCGGCATGTGGATTTGGCAGGCGAGGTTGCGCCTGTGGATGGCTACGACCAGCAGATGGAGTGTGGGCGCAGGAGCGCCGCGACCAGCAGATGGAGTTGTGCGCACAGGAGCGGCCCGTTTAGTCGACGAAATCGTGGGCGCCCCTGCGCCCACGACGAGCAGAGGCGGTTGTAGGAGTGCGAGCAACAGCGCAACGAGACCTTCCCCGCGCGGGATCCACAGGAGCGCTCCCATCTGCATACACGTATCTCGTAGACACCGTCCATACCGTTGTTCTTTGCTCCGTCAGCGCGCGCTCGGCCGGCGAAACATGAAGGAGTGCTCTGCCTTTACGGTGGTGAACGGTTTGGGAGCGCACGCGGTCTGGAAGCGCTCGCGGTTGTGTGGTAAACCAAGTCGTTGTAGTCCAGCTCTCCGTCAGGCTGCGGACGTCAGGCTGCGCAACGAGAGCTTGAAGCTGCGCCCGCCCACGGCGTTAGTCGGCATGAGAACGCTGTCCTCATGAGAACGCGGTCCTGGAAGCGGAGAGTTTTACCCATGGTAGGTACGAGCAACTGGCAGAGAATCGCAAGGAGGAAACCGTCACCGATGCACAACTGCTCCCGAAGTGCAAATTCTGTCCTAGAGCGTTGGAGTGTTAGAGTCAGAGAAGGAAATGAGGGCGGTGTGCTGCGGTGTGGATCCGCGAGCCCTGCGTCAGGGCCGTAAGCCGATGGTAGGTGTGGTGAGGGAGGAGTCGGAGCTGTGTACCTATGGTAAGAGCAAGAAGAGCAAGGAGAGGGCGAAGAAGTACCTACGGTAGAGGCTGATGATGTAAAGATGGAGGTGTGAGAAGATGGTGGTGGAGGGCTGAGTGGCTTTGTTATATGCCCCATATAAGATCGGGAGTCGCTTCAGTGAAATGTGTGAAGCAGTATAGCATCCCATTCCTTCCTCTTATGTATACATTTACACACAAACCACCAGTCCATTCATTCATCTATGCGTGTGGGGAGGCACATAACCAAACCACCGCTCGCCAGATCTTCCCAAGAAGTAAGGAATTAGATACATCAGCTTAAAATTAGATGACCCATGTTACAAAACCCATGTTACAAGACCCATATAAGGTCAGGAAGCACTTTTGTGGCTGTCTCAAGAAAAGGAAGCTACGGGGGCGCTCCTCCTCGGACTCGCTACCGGCGGAGTCGCTCAATGCTCTGTATCTCCACTCCTGAAGGTTATCGAGTTTCAAAGAAAGATCTCGCAGATACCAACTTCAGTTCGATCAATTCGCGCAAACGCCGTTCCCAAATCAAGTCGTAAGTCGTAAGGTGCTCTTTCATAGAGCGAAGACCGAGTGTCTCCAGAATCCCAAATACGCTGCCCCATGAACCAATCTTGTGCGCATCCATGTGTCAAAAGAAAGATCTCGCAAAATATCATGTCGAACTCAAGCCTGGAGGTATGATATGCATACCCTCCGCCATCATGGCTGGCCACTATGGCTGGCCACCTTGGCTGGCCACCTAGTGGGTGGAGTCATCGAAGGGGGGATAGCCGAAGGGATAGCCCATCTCCGGGAGATCATCAAGGTTGATATCGAAGTCTGCATTTGTCGTGTGCGCCAGAAGAGCAGCGAACTCGTCCGGTGGCAAGTGAAGGTAGCCACCGTTATCAGCTGTTGGGTTCCCCGGCACACCATTCCACGGAGCTACGAACTCTCCCTCAAACGGGTTCTGAAGCTTAGCGAACTCTGAGAGGTACTCAAAGTTGTCGAAGTCTCCCTCTGACATGTGAAGGAAGTCACCGCTATCAGCTGGTGGGTTCCCCGGCACACCATTCCAGGGAGCTGGAACTCTCCCTCAAACGGGTTCTGGAACTCATCGAAGTCTTCCTCTGACAGGTACTCGAAGTCGTCCCACTCTCCATCTGACAGATCCTCGGGGTCGACCAGCGTGCTGCCACTGAGGTTGTCCCAAGCAGTTCCCATGATGTTCGTCTCGCTGCCACCGAGAGCCACATTGGCGCGACTGTCGTCGGGAGTTGGGGATGTCTGGGGGCTATCGACATTCATAACGTTGGGACCATGACTGTACGGGAAGCGAGGGTCCTCAAGGTCATCGAAGTCTCCCTCTGACATGTGAAGGAAGCCAGCCGTTACTAGCTCCTAGGCTGCCCCGGAAGTAGTATAACAACTCTCTCCCATCCTCTTGTGTATACAAGTACGTTTCAAGCCCCAATCCATCCACAATATCCACGCACGTCCCCCCTCTTCGTCAGCAAATCCAAGGAGGGAGAAGCCGCCGTCAAGGAAGAGTTCCGGTATGTCATCATGGTTGTTGTCAACACCATATGTCTGGGGACCCAGGGTAGCGCCGCCGGAGCCTGAGGGACCAACGTTGTTCTTAGGGAAGGGTTACATTTCAAGGACCAATCCATCCACAACGTCCACGCACGTCCCCCCTCTTCGTCAGCAAATCCAAGGAGGGAGAAGCCGCCGTCAAGGAAGAGTTCCGGGATGTCATCATGGTTGTTGTGGATACCGTCTGTTCAATCTCACCATCTCAGCACCTCCCCCCTCCCTCCCACCATCCCCTCAGGAACACACCCCCACGAGCAAACCTTCACCTTGATCGGGTAAGTCAAAGTGAAGTTTTGGCTCCAGAACTCAATCCACTCCGCCCTGGCCACAATATACCTCTTGCCACACACGTGGCATTCATGCCAGTACCCGAATCCCGCATCAGCGTCGTTGTGAATTGCGCAGGCGAGGATAGAGGCGGCGGCAGGGGGAACGGGGGAGCCGATGAGGGAGAGTGTGGAGTGTGGGGTGAGGTGGGTGAGCGCGGTGGTGAGGGATTGCGTGAGGAGGGATCGCGTGTGGAGGGATCGCGTGTGGAGGGAGGTTTTTTTTGAGAAGTCTGGGGGGAGGAAGGGGGGTGAAGAGGAGGTGCTGAAAGCGCCTGATTCTGTTTCGACGATGATGTCGTAGGGATCGGTGGTGGATGTGGGGAGAGAGGGGGAGCCGCGGAGGAGTTGGCCGGTTTGGTCGAAGAAGGATACGGGCGTGCGGGCTATGTAGCGTAATGTGGGTTTGGGTTTGATGGGTATATAATCAGGTGGGAAGGTGGGATGGTGCGGGAATATTTTTTCGTCTGGATTTCTCTTGCGAGGGTTACCGAATGTGGCTTCGATGGGCCCGACATTGGATTCCATCGTCTCGATGTTGCGGATATACCAGACCAGTGCTTCACGGTCGTTACATGATGGTAGCATGGCGTACAGATCTTCTGTCTTGGGTGGCGTTGCAGAAAGGTTGCCCAGTCGTCGAATTCGAAGCGGTGACATTCGCTCCAGTAATGGGTTGCCTATTGTCTGCAGGCGTTCCAGTCTGCCATGCGGGTGCAGCATCTGAAGAATTTCAAACGGAAGGTATGTGAGCTTGTTCAGGCTCAAGTCCAGTTCTTTGAGGCTGTGTAGCTGGCTGATTTGCGGAGGCAGTTCTTCGATCTGGTTGTCTCTCAGGACCAGGGTTGTGAGGTGCTGCAACTGGAACAATATCGGCGTTAATCGGTGAAGGAAGTTATGGCTGAGGTTGATATACAGCTCCGGTAGCATGGAGCGATATTGACCCTCTGCAGGAAGGTCATTCCCCGGATCTGGCAAATTCTTGATGACGCTATTCAGGTCGCCAATCTGTTTTATGTCACTATCCTCAAGATTCAGACGCTGGAAGTCGTATTTCTCGCTGTTCCTGTCTAAACCAACTCGAAGCGCGGAATAGAATTGCGCCTCTGTCACGCTCATCTGCTCACGCTCAGGCTCATCTTGTGCACCGTCCATGCCAAACGGAAACGGCGACTTATGCTCCGGTAGGGGATCTACCGAGCCATCACTGTTATCGCTCATCATATAGACTCCAGAGTCGTAGTTGCGCGACATCTTGGTCTTCTTGGGCTCTGGTGTGCTTTCGGCATTGTCGTACCAGGCGCCTTTGCGCTTGTTCTTAAAAATACGTGGTGATTCGTAGTTTGTGATGTCGAGCGTTTCTCCTGAGTCGTCGCTGGAGAATAGTGGTGGAGGGGAGCTTGATTTCGGCGAGAATGCGCCATAGCGTTGGGGTTCGAAGAACGGCGAGCTTGGTGGGTTGGTTGCGATCGCGTGTGGAGGTGATGACGGGGGTACCGCTTCGTTATCCATGATGGGCTGATATGCTTTTCGTGTAAGCGTCGAAAAACGGCAGCCAGCCGCAGAATTGCGTTTGAAATTGTCTTCAATGTGGGGGAGTGAAAAGTAGGATCACGCGACCGCGAGTCTGGAGGAAGCAGCGACTTGTAAATTCGGTGGTTGGAGGAAGTAGCAGTGCAGAGTGTAAGCAGAAGAGCTGGACGCGTTATGGAACTTCGACGCGACCCCGCTACCGGTAGCTCCCCTCTGCGAACCAAAGGGTCTCGCCGTCATCCACCCGCGCTCTCACGTGAACTGCACCACCTTTGCATACCCCACACAATGATGGCATTTGTGCTTGAAAGGCTGACGATTTGGTGGCACAAGGACGCCAACGTCTCGAGCCCCTGAGCCTCCTGAGCGAGTTTGCACTGAAGCTGGTATAACTCAACTCGTTGTCCATCCCATCACTGTCATTCCCTCGACCCTTGAGACTCGATTCACATCGCATTCTGCTCATACTAGAGTATCACCGTGGTGTGCCGTTGTAAAGAAGTCTTCAGGGGTCAGCATGGCCTTAGATTCTATCAAACGTCTCGACAACCCGTTCGAATCTACGCTCACCCTCCCTCGTGCGACACTACCGCCTGCACACCGAATACCCTATGCGAAGCAAGCAATTCAGTGACTCACTGATGCAGCGGTACAGACTCCACCTGCGCTGATGGCCGAATATCAGGTGGCTGGCTATTGGACTTCTCCACCTACCAAGTCGCTGCGCAGACCAAGCCAGCTGTCGTTTTTGGCTCGTTGCAGAGCCGAGACGGGTAGTACTTATTGACGACACCTTGACATGCACATGCACCAGCCTCATGTCGAATCTTCAAAGCGCTGACGTTCCAATTTTAGTAGAACACCCCGCACGATCAACAACCGTGATTCATTGACATGTCTTCTGACCTTCGAAGGTATACTACCGGTCGACCACGTCTATAACAGCAACTGTATGCGGCTGGGACAGACTGTCTCGTTGACGGACCAGGTCAACTGGACGCCGCAGAATGATCATTGCCAGCACTGAGTGCGTAAGTGCAGCAGCTACTGCAAGAAAACGACGGCTCGAAAGCAGTTTCTTCGACGATCCCATCTTGTCTAGCCCGAGACCGTCAACAGCAGCGAATACTGTGGTGCGTTAGGCGTGCCGCACCCCGCAAAAACATCATTCAGCAGGTTGGCCAGCCACATCCTCCCAGCCACATGCAGCGCACTTCGACACGACAATGCAAGATATATTGAAAGGCGGCATGGCGAGCGGAGTCTGCGGAGACGGTGTTCGTTCGGCAAACCTCAGCACCAACAGGCAAAACGGCACGGTACGAAAGCTGGTCACAAGGCGCACAGCCACGAGACGCGGCAACGGCTTGGAGCAATATCAGGTCACGACTTGTGGCTCTCAACACGCCTGGGTGGGGTTGGCGCTGATGCACAAGCTGAGTACCTGCAGCTCGCACGGCTCCTCTGCTGTGCTATGTGTCCGGTGAGCATCAACACCAGTGTCAGCGTCGGAAGATTCCAATGAGAGTCCATCACATCGTGCCTACGCAGCGAATCCCCTCTAGAAGAGTCGCGCTTCGCAAGCGACAGATGCAACGGGCGGGAACAAAGGCCCCGCGACGTTACAGAGCCATATCCTTCCTTTCCTTTGTGCATGGTATCCAACGCTTTTGCACCGCCGAGGATAATCAACGGGTCTTCGGGAAAAGACGTACAAAGAACGAATGATGCGCAAGAACGAAAAGCTTCGTAGAGATCATCACGAACGGCGTTGCAGCTCCAAAGTTCATACCAAAACGAGTGAGCGGATGCGACGTTCCCTCGGCTAATCTATTCTAGGATACGACCGCCCACACCCTGCTGCCAATCAGCAAAATCGGCAAACTGACAAAACGAGACTTCGACAAGGAGCGCAAGCCTCGTGCGCTCGAGGCGTTGGACCCAATAACCTGGCACTCCAAAAAGAGCCAGCCTTACCGTACGCGGGCATGGCGGTCAACTCGGAAATGAGGGTTTCCCAGTGCCAACCTCGAGGCGGGTAGATGATTCGCTATCGCCGTTTACTATTCAGGCTGGCGCTTTTCGGTAAGCTGACGTCTTTCCTCTTGCGTCCTCGTAGTAGCTATCTTGACCCGCTGTTGGCACGTTGGCGCGAAGTGACACGAACTGGTGGATCGACTCCATCGTATCCGCTCAGGAGATGTGGTGGCTGGTGGTGGGCCTCAAAGGCACACACGGCATAGTATATAGGCAAAGCCCTGTGGTTCCGCAAACGTTTCTGTAGCATCTGCTCCACCGTCTCTCGTTACGACACCTTAATATTTCTAATTAATCTAATTCCAGCACTCGCTCGATCATCATGCATCTGTCATTCACCGCAGCCGTATTGGCTGTCGTCGGTTCCGCCATCGCGCTTCCTCAAAACCCTCCCCCGGCCGAGGCTTCTTTGCTTCCTGCATCCGAGCTCCCCCCTCCTCTTCCCGTCGCCGAGTTCAACACACCCAAGTTCGCTCGCCCGCTTTCCCTTGACGAGGCCCTCGCTGGTGTCAACGCTACCGTCACCACCATTAAAGACCACCTCGAGGAGGCCAAGAAGAAGCTTCCGGAGCTTCAGCTTCCCGGTATTGGCAAGCCCGCCGACACCGTCAAGGACCGTCTTCCCGTCACCGAACGTGAGCTGGACGAGGAGCTCGAGAAGTTCGAGAAGCGCCAGAGCACCTGCTCCAACCCCCGCATCCGCCGCGAGTGGGATTCCTACTCCAACAGCGACCGTCAGGCATACATCAATGCTATCAGGTGCTTGCAGGGCCGCCCGCCATCTGGCCAGTTTAGCCAGTCTCGCAGCAGATATGAGGATCTTGTCGCCCTCCACCAGAGGCTGACCCCCAACGTCCACGGTAACGCCAAGTTCCTCCTCTGGCACAGGTACTACCTCTGGACCTTCGAGTCGATGCTTCGCAGCGACTGCGGTTTCAATCGTGAGCTGCCCTGGTTCGATGAGACCAGGTACTCTGGCCGCTTTGGCGCCTCGTCCATCTTCAGCTCCCAGTGGTTCGGCAGCGTCAACATTGGCGGCCGGTGCGTAACAGACGGCGTAAGTGTGCAATCTCCAGTCCTCTGTTATAATACTAACACACTCCAGCAATTTGGCGGCCTTGCCATCAACGTCGGCCCTGGATCCGGCAACCAACGCCACTGCTTAGCCCGCAACGGAGACGACTCAAGGACCGCCAACACCAACAACGCAATCGTCGACGCATGTAACTCCCGCGGCGCCTACCCCGACATGGCCTCCTGCGCCGAAGGCGGCGCCCACGCCTGGGGCCACAACGGCATCGGAGCGGTCATGCAAGACACATACGCCTCCCCCGCGGACCCCGTCTTCTTCCTCCACCACGCTTTCATCGACCGCAACTTCCGCATCTGGCAGAACAACGGCGGCAACCCGCGCGTCACCACCATCTCCGGCACCGACGCTGTCGGCAACCCTCTCACCATGGACACAACAGTCAATGTCTGGGACTTCCGTCCTACTGTTCGCATCAGGGATAT
>QQTW01002468.1_pt1 | contig 13437 bp, 15 predicted proteins | sample 1904831 | NCBI WGS metagenome assembly QQTW01 (sample SAMN09435610, study PRJNA476489) | Subsurface metagenome, whole genome shotgun sequencing project. | reverse complement strand
GATAGGTTGCTGAAAGCGGGTATGTGGCGGTTAGAGGGTTAACCGGGCGCAGCAGTAGCTAGGGAAGCATTTCCACGAATTGGGAGGAGTTTGTGTACGATGATATTCCCGACTACAAAGCCGAATACGGCTCTTTCCTGCATAACGACAAGCTGCCCGAGCGACCCATCACCAACAGTTTTGATTACCGCTCCTCCATTAAGGACCAGTACAAATTGATTGCCGATGACCCGGCCGAGATTGAGTTGGCCGAGTTCATCATTGACTCGCTAAGCGATAGTGGTTTGATGGAGCAAAGCCTTGAGGCGGTAGCCGAAGACATTTCCTTTAAACGCAATAAATGGGTAGAGGCTGAAGGATTAATTCCTATTCTGAAAAGAATTCAGTCGCTGGAGCCGGTGGGTATTGGCGCAACAAGCATCAAAGAGTGTTTGCTGATGCAGCTTCAGCACCTTAATACCAAGCGCCCCGATGTGAAAATGGCCATTCGCTTGTTGGAAGAGCATTTTGCGGACCTGCACCACCGCAACATGGATAAGATAAAAGCGCACCTGAAAATTGATGAAGAAGAGTTGAAGATTGTGCTTACCCTGATTTCAGCGCTCAAGATGAAGCCGGTGTGCGAACTGCAGGAAGGCGTAAACACCAACCAAAACATCCTCCCCGATTTTGTTATTACCCGCAGTGGCGAAAACATTGAAGTAGCCTTGTACCGCCAACGTTCGGAAAGCCTCACCATCAACAGCAACTGGCGGGAGATGGCCGAAAACAATTCTAAAGTCACAACCGATAAGTCGGCCCTGCAATACTTAAAGAACAAGCTGCAATCGGCGCAATGGTTTATCCATGCCGTGCAGCAACGCGAGGGCACCATGCATAAGATCATGCGCTGCATTGTGCAGTTGCAGCACGACTACTTCATGACCGGCGACATCAACCAGCTGAAGCCGATGATTTTGAAGAACATCGCCGAAATGGTTGGTGTTGACATCTCTACCGTATCCCGCATCACCTGTAATAAATACGCCGAAACACCCTTTGGCTTGTTGCTGCTGAAAGACCTTTTTACCGAAGGCATTACCAACGAGCAGGGCCAGGTTATCAGCAACCGGGTTATTCAATCGGCCATTGAGGATATAATTGAAACTGAAGACAAGCACAACCCATACACCGACCAACAGCTTGTGAAACTGCTTTCCGAAAAGGGGTTCTCCGTTGCCCGCCGCACAGTAGCCAAGTACCGCGAACAGTTACAGATTCCGGTATCTCATGTCCGCGGCCTATGGGCATAAATTGGCTAATTTCACCCCTTCAAACACACCCTACTTCATGCAAACCATTTTAGTTATTGATGACGACCGGGACATCTGCTTATTGCTCAAACGCTTCCTAACCCGCAACAACTATAACGTAGCCGAAGCCCACAGCGGCAAAAAGGCCCTTGAATATTTAGAGGAGAACCAACCCGCACTTATTATGTGCGACTTCCGGTTAGAGGACATGGAAGGCAACACCTTGTTGGGTAAGATTAAAGACCGTTACCAGCACATGCCTGTCATTATAATGACGGGTTATAGCGACATCAAAATTGCCGTAGAGGTTATGAAGATGGGCGCCTTCGACTACATCACTAAGCCGCTCTTCCCCGACGAGATTTTGATGACAATAAAAAAGGCATTGGAAATGCCTTCGGCAGAGAAAGAGTGGGTTCGTCCGGATAGAACCGCAGCCGCCGCACCAGCAGCCAAGGAGAAACCGGCGGCAAACAATACGGCCTCTTCTTCATCGGCACCAGACCCCAACATCATCATCTCCGGCGACTACATTTTTGGCAACTCCACTGTGTTTAAGCAGTTGCTGCAGCAGATTGATCTAGTGTCGCCAACCACTTACACCGTTATCATTCACGGCGAAAGCGGCAGCGGCAAGGAAGGCGTTGCGCAAGAGATTCATAAACGCAGTAAGCGCAAAAACAAACCATTTGTGGCCATTGATTGTGGCGCATTGTCGAAGGAGTTAGCCGCCAGCGAATTATTTGGCCACGAGAAGGGCTCCTTCACCGGCGCCCTCAACCAAAAAACAGGTTCGCTTGAGATGGCGAACGGCGGCACCATCTTCCTGGATGAAATCGCCAACCTCTCTTACGATATCCAAGTCTCTTTGTTGCGTGTTGTACAAGAGCGTAAGATGCGCCGTGTTGGTGGGTTGAAAGACATCGAGTTGGATGTGCGCATTATTATTGCCTCCAACGAGCGGTTGTGGGATGCGGTGCGCAAGGGCAAGTTCCGTGAAGACTTATACCACCGCTTTAACGAGTTCAGCATTGACATTCCGCCGCTTCGCCAGCGGCCGGATGATGTACTGCTTTTCGCCAACCACTTCCTCCGCCAAACCAACCAGGAGCTTGGCAAGAACGTGAAGCGCTTGAGCCCCGAAGTGGAAGCCATCTTCCGCAACTATGTGTGGTACGGCAACCTGCGTGAGCTGCGCAACGTAATTAAGCGGGCTACGCTCCTCACCGACAGTGAAGAGATTGAAGCCAGCGCCTTGCCATTTGAGATTTCCAATTTCAATAAGCTGCAATTTGACAAAGGCCCGCAGATAGAAACGGTTACCAATTCGTATAACGCTTATGTTCCACCGGCACAACAAGCGCCGGTAACTGCGGCTCCGGCAGCTGCTGTTGCCATAGAGGAAGAAGAGCCGCAACAACGCTCTGCCGGCGAAACCACCTTGAAGGGCGCCAGCATTGATGCCGAATACGAGATGATATTGAAGGCACTGAAGAAGGTGAACTTTAATAAGAGCAAGGCCGCCAAGCTGCTGAACATTGACCGCAAAACCCTGTACAACAAAATGAAGCAGTACCAGGAGTTTAATAACCAATAGCCGCTGTGCTGTGCGGTTTCCCAAAGCAATAAGGGAAACAGGCACGGCATTGCTGCATTCGTAACCCTACTATTCTTACCACCATGAATGCTTCTGCCACTGCCGTTCGTGTTTTGATCATTGATGATGATGAAGACGACTTTTTTATTACTTCCGAATACCTTAAGGGCATACAGGAATTCAAGCTTCAAATTGACTGGGCTTACCGCTTTAACGATGCGGTGGAGCACCTGCGGGCCCGGGCTTATGACATCTATTTTGTTGACTACCGCCTTGGCGCCAAAACCGGTTTAGACTTTTTAAAAGAAGCGGTGAACCTTGGCGTGGAAGACCCAATTGTACTGCTCACAGGCAAGGGCAATAAAAAGGTGGATATTGAAGCCATGCAAATGGGCGCCACCGATTACCTGATTAAAACGGAACTCAACAGCGAAAAGCTGGAGCGCTGCATTCGTTATTCATTGGAGCGCACTGCTTCGGTAAAGGCGCTGCGGGCTAATGAGATGAAGTACCGCAGCATGTTTGAGCTGTCGAAGGATGCGGTGTTTATTGCTGATAAGCAACTGGTGTTTAAAGACTGCAACCCGGCCACCTCCAATCTCCTGGGCTACGAAAGGCAAGAGCTTTCGGAGCTGACCATTTACGACCTGATTGATGATGATGCCGACCGCGATACCCTACGGCAGTTGATGGAGACCAACGGGCAAGTAAGTGATATGGAAATAGAGTTGATTACCAAAGACCGGGATCGCAAAACCTGCATCTTTTCCATTACCGAAACGGCGGACAGAGATGGCATCTACTTCCAGGGTTTGCTGCACGATATCACCAATCTGCGCAAGGCCGAAAAAGCCAACCTCATGGTGGAGAAACTGGGCGCCACGGGGCGCCTTGTGCGAACACTGGCCCATGAAGTGCGCAACCCGCTCAACAACATCAACATGTCGGTGGAACAGCTGGCGCATGGCGACTCGGAGGAAGAGGAAAACACGCTTTACCTCGACATCATCCAACGTAACAGCAAACGCATCGGCGACATCATTACCGAGCTATTGGATAGTGCCCGGCCGACAGAATTCACCTTTGAGCGGAATTCGCTGCAAAGCATTATGGACGAAGCCATTGCCGACGCCATTGACCGCATTACCCTCCAGCATACCAATATGCAGGTGCGTTATACGCACAACGCCTGCACCATTATGGCCAACCGCGAAAAGCTGAAGATTGCTTTCCTCAACATCGTGATTAATGCGGTGGAGGCAATGGAAGTTGGCAAGGGTACACTGACCATCAATATTGATTGCAGCAAGGATTTACATGTGGTTACCATCCAGGATAATGGCTGCGGCATCCCCGAGGAAAACCTGTCCCGGCTGTTCGAGCCTTATTTCACTTCCAAGCGTAATGGGATGGGACTTGGCCTGGCATCTACCTTAAACATTCTTCAATCGCACAAAGCACACATTGAGGTTTCTTCCGTGCTGAAGAGCGGCACTACGTTTACGATAAGTTTCCCGGCGGTGGTGTAATCAGTAATGAGTAATCAATAATGAGTGTGTGACAAGCGTAAAATGTTTTATTGCTAAATGCTTTTCCGGCTTGCAGGCAGTTATTCATTATTAATTATTCATTAGTCTACTATCGTATCACGCTTGCTATGCAGCAGGTGATAAAGCATCCCACCAATAAATGGAATGGCAACAACGGCAATGCGCCAGAACTTACGCTGGCTGCCTTGTAGCGTATCAGTTGTTTGTACTTCAAAAATGGCCCAGACCCAACTGATTATGCCGAGTGCAGCGGTAACAAGAATGAGGATAAAGGCCGTATCGTTGGCCTTGTTGGCATAAAAGCCAATAGCTGCGGCGCCTACAAGAATGGCCAGTAGGCCAAGCAAAAAATTCGGGTGTTTCGTGTTTGCCATAACGCTTCGTTTATAATGTAATCCTCCCTGACTTTATCTCCGGTACTTCCCGGCATGGCTAAAATTTCTATGCCATTTACAAACGAGACGGAGATCAGGATGCCGGATCGCGTAAACATCAGCCATACCAGCCATTAGCGCCAACTAAATTCCATTTAAAAGATTGGATGAGAGCACCAACTATAACCACCGGTTCAACCCAACCGCGAGGTAAGGATTTCCCTTGACTCCTGCTTGATGATAAACACCGCGGTGGACTTTGGCCGGATGCCGTGGCCTTTCTCCAATGCAAAGGCACGGGTGAACTCAGCCCCAAAATAAAGAATCACCGATGAGTAGTAAATCCAGGTAAGCAAAATAATGATGGAGGCCGCCGTGCCGTAAGTAACACCAAGGTTGGACGTCTTCAAATACAAGCCGATTGCATACTTGCCGCCCAGGAATAACAAAGCCGTAAACACCGAGCCCACCAAGGCGTCCCGCCAGGAAATAACGGCATCGGGCAGCACTTTGTAAATGACCATGAAGAAGGCGGTGATGACGATAATCAGTGCGGCAAGGTTGAGGGTACCAAGCAGGTACACGGCAATATTGGGAAAGGAGTCGCTCAACTTATCGCCCAATACGGTAAACATGGTGCTGGAGATAAGCGTTACCACCAATAAAAAACCAAGGGTGAGAACGAGTATGAAAGAAAGCCCGCGGTTGATGATATACTTCAGCCAACTTTTCTTGGGCTTGGCTTTTACCGACCAGATGAAGTTGATGGAGCCCTGGATTTCGGTAAACAAACCTGTTGCGCCAACTATTAAAATGATAATGCCGATAACGGTGCCGATGGTGGTATTGTGGCTCTTTTGTACGTTGGCGATGATTTCCTGAATTAAGAGGGCGGCTTCGCTGCCCACCAGGGTGTTGATTTCGCCGTAAATCTGGCCCTGTACCGCATCACGGCCAAAGATGCTGCCCACAATGGAGATGATGATGATGAGCAGTGGCGCAACGGCAAAAATGGTGTAGTAACTCAACGAGGCCGCAAGCTTCATGCAGTTGTCTTCCGAAAAATTTTCGCCAGCCCTTGCCAAAATGCGCCACGCCAATTTGAGTGCCTTCATCCTTCCGCTTCGTTAGTGGGCATGAATGTACGCCCCGGCCATTTTATGGCAAGTGACGGTTGAGTAAGCCTCATCCCTCATTTTGGGAAAGGGTAAAATCGCTAAGCGTATTGGCGCAATCGCGGCAGGCCGTGGCGCATTCGTCGAAGCCGGTACCAACCTGGCCACTGCATACTTCGGCGCATTCCTCGCACAAGCCGATGCAGAGTAAAGCCATTGCCTCACTGTTGACCGAACCGCTTTTAAACGCATAATATGTAGCCATGGACACATGCGCACACTCATCAATTGTGGTTAGCACTTCTTTGGCTAAGTAGGCCTTAATCAGTTGCAGATCCAACAGCAGGCGTTCGCAACTTTTCCATGTTTGCTGGCAGGCGGCGATATGATTTTGCTTTATAACAACCATCAGGCAATAGCTCCTTTTTTGTGCAGTATTACATCCTCCATAAACCGTGCAACAAAGGCGTCACCATAGGTGCCGTAAGAGTCAACCAATGTGCCCCTGGTACCATCGGTGGTTTCAATCACATATAAAATGGCGTTTCCGGCAGGGTCTGATTTTCCCTCGAAGCGAAAGAAACTATTTATCCGCACTTCTGCCGGCGAGTACCGGCGTTCGCCGTGCGAAGGTGCCATGCCGTTGGCATTTACCGTAAAATCTTCGGTGTAGCCATCGGCACAAATTCTGGCCAAACAGGAAACAAGACTTTTCATATAAGGCATGGTGTTGTTCTCGCTAACAATCATAACCGGTATTTGAAGAAAAGGCGGCTGAGTTAAAAGGATATTGATGAGTATGTATTTCTACAAAACAAGGCTTCCCGATGGTTCGAAAAGCCTTGCGCTTGGTGTAAGGGTGAAGCCCGTTAGCTAACGGCACGCTCTAAATCGCGAAGGCGCTTTACCTCATCGTGGCCGGCCCGCAGGGCGGTCTTTTGACGCACAATCAAATCACGCAAAGAGGCTTCGTATTGTACATCGGCATTCAAGGCGATGTCGTAGGCTTTCTGTGCGGCGTCCTCGCCAAATTCGCAGTTCTCCAAAACCGCTTTGCGGTCTTTGCCGGCAATAGCGGCTTTCAGGTCCATCCATACCCGCCAGATTTTACCGGAGTTGGTAGTGCCATCGGTGGCTTCCTCGCCTAAGCGGCTTACTTCCTGCGTCAACTCCTGCGAATATTGGCGGCTTTCGGAAGTGTAGCGTTGGAAGAGTGCTTTTAGGTCGCTGTCTTCAGCTTTCAACTCATCAATGGCTCTTTCGTAGCCTTCTACCCTATCGTTGTTGATGCGGATAAGGTCATTCAGAATATCTGTTACTTTTTCCATAACTGCTGTTTTGCCTCAACAGTTTAAAAAACCGTACCCAAACTGCAGAGGCTGCGGTGATGAATGAAAACAGCGGGCTTTTGCGTGGAAGCGAAGGCCGGAGGTAGAAAGAAGAAGGCAGATTCTTGATGATAGATGATGGCAACGAGGTAGTGTTGATTAAAACTCGTGTCAAGCTACCATCACATTTGCTTAGCGCCTGTTTTGAAGTTGGCGATGACATAGCCGGTAAGCCGGCAATACGGGAAGAAGGTTGTTAACTGTTACACCATAAAACAATTTGCGGGAGAAGTAGTCCACTTTGCCTTTCGGTTGAGGGCTTGGCGGACGGCGGGGCTGTATGTGTTCGGTCGCTGCCGCCAAAGCCGCTGTTACTGGGTGTTTTCGTCTTGTTTCTTAAAGAGAATCTTTTCAGCGATAATGTAGGTGTCACCCAAAAACAACACGCTAAGGGTTTTACTGTCCGCCACATATTTGAAGCCATCCCAAACCGTTGGTTGCCATTCGCCAACGATAGAAGGTTTCACTCCATTTTGTTTGAGGCACACGGCAAATTGCTCCAAGAGCTTTTTAGGGCCTTTAGCAATTTGCCCGCTGTTGTAAGGAATATTATCGGAACAAAGTGCAGCTTCACTGAATGTCAGGTCAAGCTGCTGGTAACCCCCGAAAAGTTTCTTGTGCGTTTTATACAAGTCAACAAAAAGCCGTGCTGGGTCTTTAATTTTTCCTGCAAAATAGAGTTCACCTTGTGTGCCTGTGAATTCCCAAAGCAGCGGACTGTCGCCAGTAATTGTGAGGAAATCCGCAGGACCAAAAGAAACTTTGCTTTGGCGATAACCCACGGTTTCTATTCTCCATGTTTGGGTGCTTTCACCGTTATTGTTTACGTCCTGAACGTGAAGGAGAAAATCTAATTGAAACTCTACACCACAATATGCTCTTATTACTGAAAGTGAATAATCGTCTTCAGAATATTCGTTGAATATGGTTCTCAATTCTTTTGGAAGCATGGGGTGTTTGTTTTAAATAATCGCTAACATCTTTCTTCCCGACTTATCGCCTTCCCGGCAAAATTGCTTTAGACAATTTCACTGAAACAACCAATTGGCAGGCCAACAACTCATCTATTACTTGTCGCCCCTAATCCCCCCAATAACATTCATTAAGATGGAATAGTATTGGCTACTATAATTGCAAGTAACGCCATGCGCCGTGCAAGGTTGCTTATTACTAACCCAAAAACTCTACAACATGGCAAAGTATTCAAAGGGCGCCTCTAAAAAGGTGCAAGAAGTAATGGAGGAAATGAAGAAGGGCAAGCTCAAAAGCAGCAGCGGACAAAAAGTAACCTCCCGCAAGCAGGCCATCGCCATTGGCTTATCTGAAGCAAGAGAGGCTGGTGAGAAAGTGCCCGCACAAAAAAGTCCAAGTAAAAAAGCGGCAGGCAAGAAAACAGCATCAAAAAAAGGCGCTACTAAAAAAGCAACATCAAAGAAAGCAACGACTAAAAAAAGTGCAGCCAAGAAAGCCGCCGGCAAGAAATCGGCGGCCCGCAAGCGATAGTCTTGCGTTCTGTTTTAGAAAGTCCGTTTGCATGACCGGGCTTTTTTTTGTTTGAAAAACCGTTCGTGCACATAACTCGTTTTATACAAGCCGGGGCTGGTGGTTAGGCCGCTAATGAGGGTCCTTCCAAGGCAAAATTATTATCTGTAGCCAGACCACTATTGGCACCCGGCTGCGTTATATGGCTGGCCGTACTGTCTTACGACCAATCCAAATGTGGGGCGACTGAACTTCCATCGGCCAACCATACAGTGTACGCAGATTCACTACGACATTTAGGTATCCCGCCTTTACTAAAGCTATAACCGGCAAGCAATATCTCAATATCTCAATATCCCAATATCTCAACTTCCCTTACACCAAGTCCTTCAAAATCTTCATCAGCACTTTTTCCCCCGATGATAAATCCGTCCGCTTATCATCGGCCTCAATTTCATCCAGCTCTTTCGTGTACTTGTTCAGTGTGTTCTCCTCGTACATGCGAATGATGCCCGGGTGCACATAATACTTCTTGCAAACGGTACGGGTGTTGCCCAACTTTTCGCTCACTTTATCAAGTGCCGATAGAATGTTCTTCTTCATGTCCTTATCGGATTCCGATTTATTCATGCCGCCAAGTGCGTGCAGAATATTGAGTGTACCTGCCCAGGTGCGAAAATCCTTGGCTGTAAAATCGCCGCCGCTGGCGTCTTTAATGTACCGGTTTATCATACCGGAATCAATCGGCCGCGGCTTGCCTTCATGGTCGTAGTATTGAAACAACTCCTTGCCCGGGATTTCTTTGCAACGTTGCACCAGTTTTGCCAGCCGCTTGCTCTGCAAATTGATTTTGTGCTCAATCCCTTTCTTGCCTTTGAACGTAAACTTCACATTTCCGCCTTTCACATTCACATGACCATCTTTCATAGTGGTAAGGCCGTACGAGCCATACAACTTTTCGTAGCCATCATTGCCAACGCGGATGCAGGTGCGTTCCATCAAACTCACCACCGTCGCCAGCACCTTTTCTTCGCCCAATTCTTTTGCCGTCAGGTCTTCCTCCACCTTCATACGAATGGTAGGCAGGTGTACACCAAACTCGTACAGCCGGTGGAACTTGGTTTCGTTACGCACCGTTTGCCACAAGGCATGATAACGGTATTGCTTGCGCCCACGCAAATCCTTGCCGGTGGCTTGTATATGGCCAGATGCCTTGGTACAAATCCAAACGTCCGTCCAAGCCGGAGGGATGGCGAGTTTCTTAATGCGCTCCAACACCGCCGCGTCCTTTACCGGCTTTCCTTTCAACGAGTATGTAAAGCCGCTTGCGCCCTTTTTACGGATGATGCCGGGATCTTTATCGCTTACATACACCAGGTCGGCCACCTTGGCCGCGGCTTCATAATCCTTGTCCAGTTTCAGTGCCTTTTTATGGGTCAAGGTCAATTGGTCCATGGTTAGTTCTTTTTAGCCGTCTGTTCCCGCTTGCGTAAATCCCGCTTGTGTTCATGTACGTCTTCCGCTTCATCCACCGAGTGCGAGCTGTGCAAATCGTTGCCTTCCCTTGCCAGCACGGCTAATCGCACATAAAACTTCTTCAGTAAATCCAGTTCATCCTGCGATAAGTCTTCCACCACAATCAACCGGTTACTGGCCCGTTCTTCGGCGGCAATCAACTCATTCAATTTTAGTTGGATAGCCAATGAATCTTTGTTCTGCGATTGCTGGATGATGAATACCATCAAAAATGTAATGATAGTGGTACCGGTATTGATGACGAGCTGCCAGGTATCGGAAAACCCAAACAGTGGCCCGGTAACGGCCCAACCAATAATGGTTAACAACGCCACCAAAAAGGCTATTGGTGAACCCGCCACACGGGTTACGCTGTTGGCCATTGCTTCAAACCACGACTTGAAGCCTTTTTTACGATGGCGTTGGCGCATCCCCAAGGCCCTGTCAACCTTGGATAGCGAAACTTTTTCTGTAGCCATATACTTTTGTTTGGGCTACAATTGAAAAAGCCAGACCATACGGCCCGGCTTCAAACTGTATTACGCATAGCAGGTACTTACTTTTCTTCCGCGGGTTCGCTTTGGGCCAGAAGGTTTATACCACTCACCGCCAAATCGGTTAAGATTGTATCAGCCTGCTTTTCCTCTTCCAATGTTTGGCCAAGGGTGTCGGCAATATCATCATAACCCATTGTTTTGGCCAGTTGTACCAAGCTGCCGTAAGCGGCTATCTCGTAGTGCTCTATTTTCTGCGCTGCAATAATCAACCCTGCATCCCTTACCATCGAGCCCTTAGGCAATTCTTCCATCAGTTGGCTGCCTTCGGTTATCAATCCCTCCATGGCTTCGCACTTCTTAGCACGGGCGGCTACGCCCATTGCCTCAAACACCTGCTCAACACGGGCTACCTGCCCTTCAGTTATCACTAAGTGTTGTTCAAAGGCGTTGGCCAAATCAGGCGAAGTGGCGCCCTTCCGCATCCTCGGAAGCGCCTTTAGCAAATGTTTTTCCGCCCAATAGATGTCTCTCAACTCATCAAGAAACAATTCTTTCAGCATTGTCTCGTCGGTCTTTTGAGCGTTGCCTGCACTGCGTTTAATAGCTGTTGTGGCAGCAGTATTCCGTGGCATAGTTGATTATTTAAAGTTTTATAACTAATAAGTAGCAGCAGTGAAAAACACATGCCATCAAACATTCAATTTTAAGCAACTGCCACCTATTATTTGTAGATTTTTGTACACAAAGCAAGCCCTGCCATCAAGCGTTCCCATCTGTGTTTTTTGGTATCCAATTTGGACAAGTACAGGCATCAGCTTTTAAATACCTAACTCCAAATCGGACCGACATGGATACTCTATACCAACAGCAATTTCTTCAACAACGCATTGGCGAAATAGGCAGTGCGCTCTTTCATAACCAAAGCACGGCTGTGCTGAAACTACCCTCCGCTATTGTAACCACTGTTAAGCCGGACGACTACGGTTTTGTGTGGTTCTTGTTGGAGAAGCCCAAGCAAAATCTTAATGAATTTGAACAAGAGTTCCCGGTGAAAATGGATTTTTACCGAAAGGGCAAAGGCTATTTTTTACAAGTAGCGGGTCGCGGTTATATCGTTACCGACCCCGAAGAAATGAACGGTTTTGTGGGCCTGCCCGAAGAGATGAAGGAATTGCTTACCGACAACACCATCCTTGTAAAAATGAAGATGCAAAAAGCCGATTATTACGAGAGCCGGTCGGTACAAAAAATTGGGTGGTGGCAACAGGCCTGGACGCTAATGACCACTTGGTTCCGCCACAACGGTTTCCGCCCCGGAACTACGTTTTACCCAGCATCATAAGACAAGCGTATGCAGTATGCAGCCAACAGTACGCAGTAGTAAAACTGTCAAGTCCTTTCAGTTCTTAAGGAATAAAAGAGATGCCCTAGATACTGCTAACTGCATACTGCCAACTGCCTACTTCTCTTCTCTCACTGGTGCATTGGCTTCCGAATTACCATTGTAATCCATATAGCTCTCACTTTCATCCTTCTCTCCCTTTGTTGTTTCCACTTCGCCGCTGCGCTGGTTATCACGGTTGTTGAACGAATCCAGGTTGCCCGGCTGTTGTGCCTGTTCGCTGCGTTTTTCTTGCTCCTTATCCATAATCGCTTTTATTAAGTAGATGCAAATTCGTGCCATCCATTCGGAGGGATGGTACCGGTTTTTGTTGCAGTAGGTAATCCGCGGTAAATCATTCAACATGAACAACGCACTTCAGATTCTTCAACCCGACGTTGAGGGCTTCATCAATACAAATTTTAAAATAGAAACCGGTGCGGCTGACTGCCGGTTTACCGAAGGGCCGGTTTGGAATGAAGAGGGGTATTATCTCTTCAGCGATATTGTTGCCAACTGCATTTACAAGCTCCAACCGGGTAAGCCAAAAGAGATTTTTTTGGCTACAAGCGGGACGGCAAATGTTGTTGCCGGCGTTCGTACCGACCATGCCGGTTCCAATGCATTGGCTTACAATAACGATGGCAGTTTGTTGGTATGCCAGCACGGCGATGGCGCCATTGCCAGGTGGGACGGCAACCGTTTGCAACCTTTCATCACTACGTATAATAGCCATCGCTTCAACAGCCCAAACGATATTGTGGTGAGCAAAGCAGGCCGCATCTTTTTCTCCGACCCGCCTTATGGTTTGGTGGATACGAAACTCAATCCTGACATGGCGCAACCAATCAGCGGCGTTTACTGCTGGCAGAATGGCGAAGCAAAACTTGTTTGCGATAAGTACACTCACCCGAATGGCGTTTGCCTTACCCCTGATGAAAGCGAATTACTGATTTGTTCCAATAAACCGCACGAGAATTTTGTGTCGGTATATGATGCGCAAACACTCGCTTACAAACGCATTCATACACAGGAAAATGGTGATGGTATGAAGTTCGACCCGCAAGGACATCTCTACCTCTGCGCCAAAGAAGGGCTTGTAATTGTAAACAGCAAAGGCGAACGCATGGCAGTACTGAAACTTCCAACTACACCCGCCAATTTTTGTTGGGGTGGCGCTACGCAAAAAGACTTATTCATTACAGCAAGGGAGGCCGCTGATTGGTTGCGCCATGTCAGGATTGAG
>QQTW01002467.1_pt1 | contig 13438 bp, 11 predicted proteins | sample 1904831 | NCBI WGS metagenome assembly QQTW01 (sample SAMN09435610, study PRJNA476489) | Subsurface metagenome, whole genome shotgun sequencing project. | reverse complement strand
GCGATGGAAATACTGGATGTGATGCAGGAACGCAGTAATATCTGTAAGTACCTCGATATGCCCTTGCAGCACGGCTCCACCGAAATGCTGAGGCGGATGCGCCGCGGCATTACCCGCGAAAAAAACGGAAGATCTTATTGCGGAAATCCGGAGCCGCGTCCCCGGCATTGCTCTGCGTACCACCCTGATTGCCGGCCATCCCGGCGAAACAGAAGAGGAATTTGAGGAAATGTATGGGTTCGTAGAAAAGATGCGCTTCGACCGGCTGGGCATCTTTGCCTATTCCCACGAGGAAGACACGCATTCCCATTCATTCGAGGACAATGTCCTGCCGGAAACCAAGCAGGAACGGACGGATGCCATCATGGCTTTGCAGGAAGGCATTTCGGCGGAGTTGAACGGGCAGAAAATCGGGCAAACCTATAAGGTGCTCTTCGACCGGAAGGAAAACGGCTTTTTTATCGGCCGCACCCAGTTTGATTCACCGGAAGTAGATAACGAGGTACTGGTGGACGCCAAAAAGCACTACGTCCGGCTGGGCGACTTTGCCCAGATCAGGATTACGGATGCCACGGAGTTCGACCTGTACGGCGAGGTGATCAGCTAGCAGTCACGCTTGTTTTTGCGAAATCTTCTATAAGCCACATTCCCGAAATGTGGCTTTTTTTTGTCTTTACTTTGCCGGAAAGTGGATCAATAACGGGTGTTGCACAAGCCATTCGAGTATTTGCTTTCTTCTTTCTTTGTGGCTTTGCGTGAAAATGTACCGGACCGGATTTTTTAGTATGAATAGGGAAAGCTACCTTTAACTTACTCACTACTAATAACTTTCTGACCACTAATTTGCTATGCACCGGATTGCCCGTTTGCTGTTATTCTTTTTTATCTCCTCGCTGGCCTTTCTGTACTTTTCATTTGCTTATAAAAAAGAAGCGCCAGCTACCCTTTCCAAAGGGAAAAAACCCATTCGATTCACCCAGAAAGTGCTTTCCCGCGAAACCTACGAATCAGCGGGAGTATTCGACGTAAACCAAGACGGAAAACCGGATATTATCTCCGGAGCCTGGTGGTACGCCGGCCCTGATTTTGCCAAACACTATTTTATTGCTGAAGTCACATCGAACGGCGAGTATTTTGATGATTTCTCCACCATTCCCGTGGATATGAATGGTGACGGCTTCACTGACTTTGTAACGGGTGGTTGGTTTGATAAAACCCTGCGCTGGATGCAGAATCCGGGAGACACGGGCCGGTGGATTACCCACAAACTGGCATCCTGCGGCAGTATTGAATCGGTCCGCGGCTGGGATGTTGACCAGGATGGTACAATCGAAATCGTGCTGAATACACCCGGCAATCCGCTGGCTTTTTATAAACTGCTGCCCGGTGGCAAGCATAGCCGGCACGAAGTAGTCGCTAAACACGGACACGGTATAGGGTTTGGGGACATTAACGGTGATGGCCGGGGAGATTTTATCATTGATACCGGCTGGCTCGAAGCACCAACTGACCCGCTTACCGGCGCCTGGCAATTACATCCTGAATTTAGTTTAGGCGACGCCAGCGTCCCCATTATCGTTACGGATGTTAATGGTGATAGGCGTAATGATTTGATTGTGGGCCAGGGTCATAATTATGGATTGCACTGGTACGAGCAGAAAGCAGGTTCACCGGGGCAGCGTACCTGGCAGAAACATACCATTGATTCTACTGCCTCGCAGTTTCACATGATGGAGTGGACCGACCTGGACGGGGATCGTCAGCCGGAACTGATTACGGGCAAACGGTACCGGGCCCATAATGACAACGACCCCGGTGCTCACGATCCGGTCGGCCTGTATTACTACCAGTGGAACGGTAAAAGCTTCGCTAAAAACGTGATCAGTTACGGACCGGCCGCTCAGGGAAAAGGCACCGGCATCTACCTGAGCATCGCCGACCTGCGGGGCAACGGCCGGAAAGATATTGTGGTAGCGGGCAAAGACGGCCTGTGCGTATTTTATAATGAAGGCAGCAAGTAGTAGAGACAAGGCATGCCTTGTCTGAATGCGTGGATAGCGGAAATAAGTAATTCCCAAAGGTAAGTTCATTTGACCATAAAAAAGTTTTGTTTTACTTCAATCCTTCAATCCTTCAATCCTTCAATCCTTCAATCCTTCAATCCTTCAATCCTTCATTATTTAACTGCTAATCAATTTTTTAAAAAGAACCTGCCTTTGTATTTTTATTAAATTATTTTTACCGGGTTCTCCTTCAACCGCTGCATGAACGCATTCAATACTTTTTGGGAAACCATTTCTGAGCAGGGTATCCAGCCAGATATGCCAGCCAAGCAATACAAGAGCATTGTACTGACTAACCAGATCAGTGTCACGGCTGCCCTGTGTTGTATCCCTTTTATCGTTTTCTATTACCTGCTGGCACTAGACTCCCTGTTTGCAGTAGCATACATCAGTTTATTCCTGTTTTTGGTTTGTCTGCTGCTAAACCGCTTCGGCACGCATAAACGCATTAATTATCAGGCATCCAAGGTGCTGATGATGCTGGTGGTGAATGCGCACATTTTTTTTACGGCTTCCTGCCTGGGCCGTGAGAGCGGCTTTCACCTGATGTATTTTTCGTCGCTGCTGGGCGTGGTGCTCTACTATAATTTTCACCAGCGGCTTCCCTTCCTGATCGTAGGCCTTTCGTTGCCCCTTGCGTGCCTGGTAGCCCTGGAATTGTCCAGCTACTCGCTGTTTATGATTCCCGGACTCGATTCCCGGCAGCAACACAATATCTACCTGGCCGTGATGGCAGCGAATATCATGGTGTCGCTGCTGATTGCTTTTTACTTTAACACGCTGAATGCCCGCCACCGGCAGACGTTGGCCTCGGTGCGGCAGGAACTGGAAACGGTGTTCGACAATTCTTACGATGCCATCATTCTGATCGATTCCCGCACGGATAAAATTCTCGAATGCAACCGCAAGGCCGTGAAGCTATTTGAAGCGGAAAGCAAGGCCGCGCTGATTGGCATGACCAGTAACCGTTTCCAGAAAATACCTTTTACGCCCCGCGAAAATCATTTGCTGTATCAATCCCTGCAAAAAAAGGGAACCTGGGTGGAAGAAAGGCAGCTAGTCTCCCTGAAGGGCCGCGAATACTGGGGCGATCTGGGCATTACGCTGCTCCCGCAAGGTAGTAAAATGCTGTACCTGGCCCGTATTACTGATATTACTGAGAAGCGAACCGCCAAAGAACAATTGCAGAAGAGTGAAAGCGCCCTCCGCGAAGCCCAGCGGCTGGCCCGGATGGGTAATTTTGAATTTGATCTGCTGACGGGCCAAGGCGTGATATCGGAGGAAGTTTACCGGATTTTTGGCATTCCGCCGCAGAAGGAAATTGCCCTTACCCAGTTTGTGGAACGCTTCATTCCGGAGCACAAATCGGTTCTGTCGGATACGATCAGCCAGGCAACGCAGCAGAAAAATGGGTTTGAAGTGGAATACGAAGCGGTCCGGCTGGTAAACGGAGCCCGGCTGTACTTGCAGAGCTTCGGGGAGGTGCTTTTTGGAGAGGGCGGCAAACCGGTCCGGATGGTAGGCACTACGCAGGACATTACCGAACGCAAACTGCGCGAAATCGAACTCATCAAGGCTAAGGCGCTGGCGGAACAGGCTTCCATTGCCAAGGAGCAGTTCCTTTCCACGATGAGCCACGAAATCCGGACCCCCATCAATGCCATACTGGGTTTATCGCATTTTCTGTTGGAAGACAATCCGCGTCCGGATCAATCCGAAAACCTGAAGGTGTTGCATTTTTCGGCGGAAAACCTGCTGATGCTGATCAATGATATCCTGGACCTGAATAAAATCGAGGCCGGGAAAATAGCTTTTGAAGAAATTGAGTTTAATCTGACCGAATTGGTACAGCGCATCCAGCGGCCTTTGTCGTACCTGGCTTACGAAAAAAACCTGACTTTCTCCTGCTACATTGACCCGGCGATTCCCCCGGTGATGGTCGGCGATCCGGTCCGGCTGGGGCAGGTACTGAACAACCTGCTGAGCAATGCCATCAAATTTACCGAAGAAGGCTCCGTACGGATTGAGGCCCGTTTGGAAAAGATGGAGGGCGAGATGGCCGCCGTTCATTTTGCCATCACCGATACGGGCATTGGGATTCCGGAAGATAAACTGGATTATGTATTTGAAAGTTTTACCCAGGCTTCGTCTGACACCACCCGCAAGTACGGCGGCACGGGACTGGGATTAACTATTACGAAGCGGTTGCTTGAGTTTCAGCACAGTCAGATTGAAGTGAGGAGCAAAGTAGGAGAGGGATCGGGGTTTTATTTTACCCTACAATTCAAGAAAAGTGAGGCGCTTGCCCTGAATCTGTACCCGGCCAGCGCCCTGCCGGATTCGGACCTGCAGCCGTTGCGGGGACGTAAAGTGCTGGTGGTAGAGGATAACGAAATTAACCGCCTGGTTGCCGCTAAGATTTTCCAGAAGTGGGGCATCGTGCCCGATGAAGTAACCAATGGCAAAGAAGCCGTGGCAAAAGTGCAGCAGCAACCCCCGTACGACCTGATACTGATGGATTTGCAAATGCCCCAAATGGACGGCTACGAAACGGCCCGGCAGATTCGTAAGCTCGGCAGCGACTACCATCGCCAGGTCCCCATTATTGCCATTACGGCTTCGGTGATGCCGGATGTTCAGCAGAAAATCCGCAAAAGCGGCATGAATGACTGCGTGACCAAGCCTTTTCAGCCCGAGGAGCTGTACGGCAAAATGCTGCGGCTGATGGGCGATTTACCCGTTCCCGCCCCTTATCCCGATCAGTCGTTAAACACCATCGTGACGGTTGCGGCGGTGGAACCCGCCCTGAATTACCGGAAAATTCAGGAGCTTACTGCCGGCAATGAAGAATTTCAGCAATTGCTGACCCGTTCGTATGTAAACCTGTTCCGGCAATTAAAGGAAGATTATTCCTATGCCCTGCTCTCCCGGAATCCGGAGAAACTACGGTTTATTCTCAACTACATTGAGCCGCCTTTCACCTTCCTGGAAGTCACTCAACTGAAAGACGAAATTCTGAAAGGGTCACGTATCCTGGAAAAGGACAGCTTCAGCGAGAAAGCCTTGCGCCGGTCCGTTGACCGGGTGAGTGTGTGCTGCGACCAGCTGGCCAACCAGCTGACCGAAAAGCTCCAAGTGGCGCAACCGATGGCTGGTTAATAGCAAGACTATACTACGGTACATTTCTTTACATCATACCTTAAATCTGTTGCGCGTTTGAACTATCTCAGCGAAGCTAAACGCGCAACCATTGGTGCAGCGTTTGCAACGCTGAAAGCGCGTCACAGACGCGCAAGAGCCAAATCTAACCTGTACCGTAGTATTATATAGCAAGACATAAGATAACTCCTACGTTCAACCCAAATCAGCTAATTGCTGTTCCACCTGAGCTATCTCTTCGGTTACGTCTATTGTGGCCATCATTTTTTTTAGCCGGTGCAGCAGTTGTTGTAAAAAAGCTTCGTGAGTCTGCGTTCCCGGGTGCAGGGGACGGTGGGCCAATGCCTGCCGGATTTTAGTCCATTCTTTTACTTGCTGGCGGGTTGCCTCACTGAAATATTCCCGGGCAAATTGCTCCCAGATGTAGTCTTCCGCTACTATCGAAGGATGGATCATATCAGGCTGGTAAAAACGGTAATCCCGGAGGTCATCCACCATGATTTCATAAGCCGGAAAGTAGGCCACCCGGTCAAACCGCTCCGTCAACTGGTGGGACACGACCCGTAGAATGGATTTACTGACGGAGTTAAGTACCAAGGTATCTTTGGTATGACGTACCGGACTTACGGTTATTACCACCCTTAGAGAAGAATTTACAGAAAATAAGGCTGAGAAGAGCTGGCCCAATTGGGTTTCCAGCGTTTCTACGGTTAGCAGTTCTTTGGTGAATTGGGCAGCCGGAACTTTATGGCAGTTAGCTACCCACGTATTAGTTTCCTTGCGGTGATAGACATAAGCGGTTCCCAGGGTAAGCAGCAGCCAGTCCGCATGTAGCAGCGTTTGCTGCGTCGTGCGCAATAGCTGGTTTCCCTGCGTTAGCAAGTCTTCCGGCCGGTGGGCCCAGTGACTGGAATGCAGGTCAAAGTGTCGCCAGCCCTCTGGTGTTTCTACCAGCTCTTCGGGAGAAAGTTCTTTTCCCGCTAAGGAAAGTTGCAGCAGTTTTGCCACCGAAAGCGGATTGAAAATAATGCCACACGGGTTTACCTGCACCTTAAACTTATAGTCCAGCATCCTTCTGCCCATTACTTCCGCAAAGCAGGAACCAATGGCAAGCATGGAATGCGACCACCCAATCGGATGCTGACTGGTTGAGGCAGTGACCGGCGTACGGAATTCCATAGAGGCGTGGTTTTTAGTTTAAGGTTTCTGGTTTCCAGTTTTCGGTTAACGAATAACTTGATTTTTAGCTTACCGCTGGCTCGGAAGTTACTTCCGTACCCATTTATCGTTTGGAACTACTTTCCGCGTCAGTGTGCCGTAGTATAGGTATAAAACAAAAAGGCGTTCCCGCCGGAAACGCCTTTCTAACTTATCACCGGGCAGGCTTAGTGCGCTACTACCGTAAACTTTACTTTGTGCTTTACATCTTTGTGCAGATCCAGCGTGGCGGCGTATTCGCCGGTGGTCTTCACTTCGGAATCCAGGGAGATTTTTTTCCGGTCTACCTCGTAGCCTTTGCTGCGGAGGGCGTCGGCAATCTGGGTGGTCGTAACCTTACCGAAAATTTTACCGCTTTCGCCTACCTTAGCGACAATTTCCAGGGCAGTTTCTCCAATGTTCTGGGCCAACAGTTCAGCGTCTTTCTTAATTTTATCGGCCTTGTGAGAAGCCTGACGGGCATTCTCCGATTGAATCTTTTTGTTGGAGTCGCTGGCAATCACTGCGTATCCCTGGGGAATCAGGTAATTGCGGCCGTAACCCGGTTTTACGTCAACCAGGTCTCCCTTATATCCTAATCCGGCAATATCTGCTTTAAGTATAATTTCCATTGTTCGTAAATGTTAAATGCCGAATGCTAAATGCCAAATGAAGGTTTTGCTCCGTCATTGGGCACTTAGCATTCATAATGCAACTTTATTTTAAAGAGTCAGTCACGTAAGGCAACAAGGCCAGGTGACGGGCCCGTTTTACCGCCTGGGCTACTTTCCGTTGAAATTTCAGACTGGTACCGGTGATACGCCGGGGCAGCAGTTTGCCCTGATCGTTTACAAGCTTCAGCAAAAAGTTGGCATCTTTATAATCAATGTATTTGATACCTGCTTTTTTGAACCGGCAGTATTTTTTCCGGTTCTCGTTTTTGTGCATCGGTTCGTTCATCAGTGTCATGCTTTTTCCTCCTGCGTTTGGGGTTGATTTTCTCTTCTGCGACCTACCAGGCCTTTGCGGCGGCGGTCGTTGTAGTCTACTGCGTACTTGTCAAGGGCAATAGTCAGGTAGCGCATCACCCGTTCATCGCGGCGGTATTCAGTTTCCAGGGTGATAAGCATCGCTGGATCTGCTTTGAACTCAATCAGGTGGTAGAAGCCCGTGTTTTTGTGAGAAATGGGGTAGGCTAATTTTCTGAGGCCCCAGTTGTCCTCGTGGACAATCTCCGCACCGTGATCCACCAGTACTTTCCGGAATTTTTCGACTGTATCCTTCATCTGAACGTCAGACAAAACGGGAGTTAAAATGAATACAGTCTCATAGTTTTTTACAAACTGCATAAAGAATGAGAGATCCTAAAAGGTTAACGTTTAGATTTTGAGGGGGCAAAGATAAAGAAACCTGCCGGGAATGCAAGCTATAACTATTTTTTAATTAGCGGGTTAGACCCTGTTAGCCGGCTACCACCCTTCAGCCCGGCAGATGCCCAGTTCCAGTCCCCGCAGTTCGGCCAAACCCCGCATCCGCCCGATACACGAGTAACCCGGGTTGGTTACTTTATGCAAATCATCCAGCATCTGGTGGCCGTGGTCGGGCCGGAACGGAATCGGCTCGGGTACCTGCTGCCCAATCGTGAGGATTTCCTTCAGTACGGCGTACATATCCACGTCACCAGCCAGGTGGTCATCCTCGAAGAAATTACCGTGCTCATCTTTTTTGACGTTTCGTAAATGCACAAAGTGGATGCGGGTACCAATCTGCCGGGCTATTTGCACCAAGTCATTGTTAGGTCCGGCACCCAGCGAACCGGTACAGAAGCAAACGCCATTGCTGGGTGACGGCACGGCCGATAAGATAAAGTCAAAATCGCTGGCAGAGCTGACAATGCGGGGCAAGCCCAGAATGTCAAAGGGCGGATCATCGGGGTGAATGGCCAGCTTAATGCCCGTTTCCTCAGCTACTGGGGTGATTTCCTGCAGGAAATATTTCAAATTTTCCCGTAACACGGCGTGGTCGATACCGGCGTACTCTTCCAGCCTGGCCCGCATTTGCTCCAGGGTCTGCTTTTTTTCGCCGGGAATGCCAAACATCACAATGTTTACCAGGTGATCGAGTTCGGCTGGTGTGTATTGCCGATACCGCTTTTCGGCTTCCCGTTGTACGGTTTCACTGTAGTCACCGGCGGCTCCTTTCCGCTTCAGTAGGTAAATATCAAACACAGCCAGGTCAAACCAATTGAAATACAAGGCCTTGGAGCCGTCGGGCATTACATAGTCAAGGTTGGTGCGGGTCCAGTCGTTGACCGGCATAAAGTTATAGGTCACAATGCGGATGCCGCAGGCCGCCAGGTTACGCAGCGTTTGCTGGTACTGGTCGATGTACTGATGGTAATTACCGGTACGCGTTTTAATGGATTCGTGGATCGTGACACTTTCCACCACGTCCCAGGTCAGGCCCCCGGTCTCGATTTCCGCCTGCCGCTTCCGGATTTCTGCCACCGGCCATACGTCGCCGTGGGGAATATGATGCAACGCCGAAACAATGCCCTGCGCCCCGGTCTGACGCACATCTTGTAAAGTGACCGGATCGTTTGGCCCGAACCAGCGCCACGTTTGCCGCAATTTCATTTAAGTTAATGAGTATAAGAGTGTAAAGTAAATGAGTTCAGGCCATTCGCTCAATAGTGGCGGGGTTTAAACCCGCCGCTATTGAGCCAGCAACGTACTGCTTGCGCTTAATTATTCTGATAATATTCTTGTCCCAAATCTCCAGTTTGTCTTCCTACACGCCGGAAAAGATGTGGAAGCCGCCATCTACGCAGATCACTTCGCCGTTTACGAACCCGGAGCCGTCACCCAGGAGCCAGAGTAAAGTACCAACCAGTTCCTCGGGTTCACCGAAACGCTTATAGGGAGTATTCCGGATCACCGATTCGCCCCGGCTAGTGTAGGAACCATCTTCGTGGGTCAGCAACCGCCGGTTCTGGTGCGTAATGAAAAATCCGGGAGCAATAGCGTTCATCCGCACTTTGTCGCGGTACCGGTTGGCCAGTTCCACCGCCATCCAGCGGGTGAAATTATCTACGGCCGCTTTGGCCATTGAATAGCCTAAGACCCGCGTAATGGCGGTTTGGGCGGCCATCGACGAAATATTGACAATGCTACCTTTTCCCACGCCTTCGGCCATAACTCTGCCAAAAATGGTGGTGGGCAGAATGGTGCCGAACAGATTGAGTTCAAAAGCCTTCCGCAAGGCCGGAATATCCATTTTGAAAATATCGGCATCCGGCCCGATCACCGCTTCGGGAATGTTTCCGCCGGCGGCGTTTACCAGTCCATCAATTTTGCCGTAGGTTTTTACTATTGCATCACACGCCTGTTGCAGGTCCGACTCCTGCAGTACATCGGCCGCAATGAAAAGAGCTTCTCCGCCGGTAGCACGTACTTGTTTTACCCGTTCTTCTCCTTCAGCCTGGTTGCGGCCCAGAATCACGGCTTTACCACCAGCCTCGCTGATGCCTTTTACAAAGGCCCCGCCCAGAATACCCGTTCCGCCAGTAATTACTACTACTCTGTCTTGCATGGTAAACCTAAATAAGTTGCTGTGTGGATTGGTTGCTAGATTGCTTTATGGATAATCCTGAAGTGTTTTTCTACCCGTTTCGCTTCCGGGACGACTCCCGGACTACCAATTCGGACCGTAGAATAATGGTGTTGGTATCATCAATGCTGGTTAAGCCATTCAAGTGGTTAATCAGATGTCGGGCCGCGGTTTCGCCCATCTGCTGGCCGGGATAATGGATGGTGGTTAAGTTAGGCTCGATCACGCGGGAAACCGGATCATTATTAAAGCCAACCACGGCTATATCAGCCGGAATTCGGAAACCAGCTGCTTTCAGGGTGCCCATGCAATGGACGGCACAGAAGTCATTGGCCACAAACAGTCCATCCGGAGCCGGGCTTAGGCGCTGCAATTGCCGGACCGCTTCTATGCCTGCCTCCTGACTTAAGTCCGTTTCCATAACCCACTCTTCCTCGTAAGCCAGCCCGGCCGCCAGCAGGGCCTGCCTATAGCCTTGCAGCCGGCCGGCGTACACATTTCGCTTCAGATTACCTGTCACGTGCACAATGTGCCGGCATCCCTGTTCAAGGAGATGGACCGTTGCTTCGTATCCCGCTTTTACATTGTCAATCACAATATTGGTGCAGTATCTATGCGGCAGCACCCGGTCGAAAAAGAGCACTGGAATGCCTCTTTTGATGAAATCTTCAAAATGTTGTCCGTTTTCCGTATCGTAGGCCAGCGAAACCAGCAAACCATCCACCCGGCTGCTGAACATAGTATGGGCATTGGCTATTTCTTTCGTAACGGATTCCAGGGATTGGGTAATAATCAGGTTATATCCCGCTTCGTTGGCAACTTTTTCCATCCCGGCCAGTACCGTCGACATGAAATTGCTGTTCAGCCGGGGGACGATCACGCCAATGGTGTTGGTGCGTTGCCGCCGGAGGTTACTGGCAAAAGTATTGGAACGGTACCCCATTTCCCGGGCCATACTATTGATTACCTGCTTGGTATTAGTATTGATGGCAGGATGATTTTTTAATGCCCGGCTCACTGTCGCCGGGGAAAGACTTAGTCGTTTCGCTATATCATAAATAGTGACTTCTTTTTCCATCACAGAGAATAGAGTAGTTTACCCGATTGACTAAAAAGGTGGGGAGCAGCCCTTTAGTTTAGCAATGATAATATATTTTTGCAATCGATTGCAATTAATTATACGCCTACATTTACCTGGTTTTTCCGTAAGGGGTAGTGAACCAGCTTCCCCGTATGGACACTCATTGCCCGCAATAAGGAATAAGGCTGTTTTTACTGAGAAATTCTGACCCAATAACCCAGTAATATGGCAGGTAAAAAATAAATTTTGCAATCGGTTGTAGTGCCATAACTGATTACACGGCCGCTTTACCAGCAGACTTTCCAAATAGTTCCTTAGTTATACCACCCGGGCCATACAACAGAAAAGCCTGCGTTTTCGCGCAGGCTTTTCTGTTGTATGGTGTCAGAGTAAATACGAGTATCTTATTTTACTACGAATGAGCCTTGCCCGATCATAAAGCCATCAGCGTACAGTTCTACAATGTGCTTGCCCGATTTGAAAGGGGCGCCTTTGCTGTAGGTGAAGTTAACTTTCTGCTTGGTGTTGTCAAATAGGATGTCCTGCTTGGCCGTGTAAAAAGTTTCCTGGTTGTTGAACATAAACGTGCCGCCACCGGTAGCCATGTCAAACACGGCAGCGCCGTCGGGTTCGATCAGGCGCATGTAAATAGATTTAGTCTCGATCTTGGCGACGTTGTTTTCGGCCAGGCCGAAAGCCACCTTGATCCGGTCGATTTGCTTGGCCCGGTATTCGCCACCATCGCGTTCTTTGCCCTTTTCATTCAGGGCATTAATCTGCAGGTTTTCGGTTTTCAGGGCGGAGGCAATGGTCACTTTTTCGGCCAGCTGGCGTTTTTCCTTATCGATGGTCGCAATGGAATCAGCCAGCCGGACTTTCTGGGTTTTTAGACTCGTGTTTTCGGTGTACAGTTCATCCCTTTCGGTCTTCAGCCGCACGATTTCTTCGTCTTTGCTGACCAGCAGTTCTTCGTATCCTTTTACTTTTTCCAGCAGACGGCGACGTTCAGCTCCACTGGCATTTTTCAACGCAATTTTATCTTTTTCCAGTTGTTCTTTGGCCTTGGTCAACGATTCTACGTCACCCCCAAGCTTCTGAATATCCGCAATCCGCAGATCCAGTTCATTTTCAATGGAATCCAGTTTAGTTTCTGTCAGATCTCGTTCTGCACTGATCGTCTTGACCTGCGTGTCCTTAACGGCGATTTCATCTTTGTTCTTGATATTGAGGTACAAGAGCACCCCATTCAATGCAATTAATACAATAATAAAAATGGTGAGCAAAATTTTTCTACTGCTCTGCTTCTCGGAAGTTTGTTCGTTCATATGGGTTTAAGATTGATAGTAATGCCCGTCCCAGCGTTTTGCAAAGCTAATTTTTTATTAGAGGCTTGCAAAAAACCATTGATAAATTGGGTAGAAATGAGGAAACTAACTGTAAAAACTAGGAAAAACCCCTTTTATTGTACAGCTATCGGAGATTTTGCGGACTCAAATAACAACGGGCATAGTTGAACTTATGCGCTTTCTACGGCCGATCCGGACAAAGGTTATATTTTTTTCGCTAAAAACACACTTTTTTATACATTCCAATTGTTTAGCGCCGGGAGTGCCTGACGGGCCGTCAGGTCAAACGTACAGGGGACAATGGAAACGTAGTTGCGTGACAGCGCCCATTCGTCGGTGTCTTCGCCTTGGTCAAAATTGACGAAATTTCCCGCCATCCAGTAGTAATGCCGTCCGTGCGGATCCTGGCGCTGGTCGAAGACTTCAGTCCACTTGGCTTTGGCCTGACGGCAGATTTTAATACCTGTAATCGGGCTATCTGACCGGGCCGGAATGTTTACGTTCAGCGCAATGTCCGCCGGAATTCCTTCCGTAAGGGCCTGCAAGGCAATTTTCCGGACAAATTCGCGGGCGTGCGAAAAGTCAGCGGTAGCCGAATAATCGCAGAGCGAAAAGCCAATAGCGGGCAAACCTTCCAGCGCCGCCTCAATAGCTGCCGACATGGTGCCGGAGTACAGTACACTCACTGAAGAGTTGCTGCCGTGGTTAATTCCACTCACTACCAGGTCGGGCCGGCGGTCTTTCAGCACGTGGTGCTTGGCCAGCTTTACGCAATCGGCCGGGGTACCCGAACATTCGTAGGCAGCGATGCCTTCATCTTCAAAGGCCGTGGAAGGATCAAGCCGCAGGGTATTGCCTACGGTAATGGCGTGGCCCATGCCCGACTGCGGGCTGTTGGGCGCTACCACCACTACTTCGCCCAGTTCCATCATCGTTTCCACCAGGGCCCGTATTCCCCGCGAGGTAAAGCCATCATCATTTGA